>JADEYI010000287.1_pt1 | contig 83264 bp, 115 predicted proteins | sample 8542331 | NCBI WGS metagenome assembly JADEYI01 (sample SAMN16510988, study PRJNA670497) | mine drainage metagenome | isolation source: biofilm near Copperflume 1 | place: Germany: Marsberg coppermine Kilianstollen | collected 2018-02
CAATCAGCCCTAGGCGGCTGGAGTGATGTAATCTTCCTTCCTTCCTTCCTTCTGGCTGCAATCTGAAGAATCTGCATCGGATCATGCCCTCAGGTGGCTGGATGAAATCTGGCTGACCGATACAAGGTGATACTGAAAATTTAGGAAGATAGCGTGTAGGCCATGTACAGGGCGGCAGCAGCTGCAGTGCCAGGCAGTGCCAGCCAGGCACGTGCCAGGCAGCTGCAGTGAGCCTGCAGCACATGCATGGCTGGCCATCATGATATCATGATCATAGCTATAGCGCTAGCGGCTGCAAAGCCTGTTCCTTAGCTTACCAAGTACCACAGCTGAGGGAGCACCCTCAAGCAGCATGATTATGATACATGATGTGGTGTCCTGCTAGCTGATGCGCATGCGGACATGCCCTGCAGCTCCATGTATCTAAATTTACTCAATAGGCGCGTGCCGGCAGGCCTGGGGGACCAATTGGCCAATGGAAGCAGCTGCTGGCAGGCAGTCTGAGTGTGCCTTACCAGCTGGCCATGGTGGCTACATATGATTCAACTGGTGATTCTTGATGAAGAGCCTGACCCATACAAGGACATCTGTTTTGCCTGAAAATGAATTGCATCAATTAGCATTGTCGGAACAAGCATAGGACTTTTCATCAGCTGGGCACTACATCAGCTTAAGCATGGCTCAAGCCTCTTCTTCGGCATCTCTGGCATCGCCCTCCATCCCAGAGAAGGATGGATTGAAGAATGTTGTAGAGTTCATGGCACCTGAGAGAAGCACAAGCTGGGTGACTGTGTGCTCAAGTCCACTGAACGTATGCCAAGCAATCAGACAGCAACACGATCAAGGTGGCCTGATCACATAACTCTAATTTTTCCGTACAGGAGCACAAGATCAATATCTGGCATCACTTAGCACCCTACAACCCTATCTCATTAGAGGACTCACAACCACTCACCGGGAACGCCTGCCGCGGGGCTGAACACGAAGTGGCCCTGGTCCGGTGCGGCGCGGTCGTCGGGGCTGAGCGGGTCGGCGCCCAGAATGCCGGCGCCCAGAGAGGCGGCCAGCGCCAGCGCGCTCTGCAGGGAACGCCGCGGGTTGGCCATCTGCATCAGCAGCGCCTCCGGGGAGGCCGCCGTCGCCGGCGCAGGCGCGCTCTCGGCCTCGCCTGGTAATTCCGCGCTGTCGTCGTCGCCGGGCAGCGCTGAGACGCTGAGTGGGTTGTCCAGCACGATCAGGCGCGGGCTGCCGGCCGCAGGCTGCTCCGGCGCGCTGTCGGCGCGGCCGGGGGAGGACAGCTCCGAGTAGCAGGACAGGGAAGGCGAGCTGGCCGGCGACGCTGTGCTCCCTGCCTCATCTCCAGCATTCTGCTCGCTCTCATATCCATGGTCTGCTGCGCCCAATTTCTTGCTGTCGGGTGCGCCCAAGAGTGTCTGCGCTTCGTCATCAACGCTGCTGAGCGCAGGGGAGCTGCCTGCAGAGTCCACCTGGGCGAGCGCCTCGTCGAAGATGTGCTGCAGGCTTGCGCTGAGGGCGGGGCTGCCGTCGGCCACGATCGAGAACCCATCGAAGATCACGACGTCCCCATCCTCTTCAGCGGCCCACTCCTGCGGCGGGAGCGGCACCTCGGCGCTGTGCGTGCCCTCAGCTCGCTGGCTGCCGGATGGTCCCACAGCTGCGTCGGAGGGAGGGGCCTCCTGGTTCATTAGTCCGTGAGCCTGCCTGAAGCTGACCCTTCCGGGCACAGGCCTGACAGAGCCCTGGTCGGCCGGCCGCGGCTGGGTTGTCCCAGGCAGGAGGCTGATGCTGCGGATGGCCTCCGCCGGGCCGAAGGTGTGCCGGGTGGAGGACGGCGTTCCCTGCGCAGCAGCTACCAGGAAGCTTCCGCGAGAGCCGGCCCCTACGGAGCCGGTGCTGCTGGGGCCGGGCGTGGGCGCCACGTCTCCCGCCCGTGGAGAACTGCCGCCCTGCTGGAGAGCAGCGCTTGGCGGCGGGCAGAAGGGCAGCGTGTCGGCGGGTGTGGCAGCGCATGCCGGCTTGGTGCCGAACGAGACAGAGCCCTCGTCCTGGCCCCAGCTGGCGTCGTCTGCAAAAGCGTCTGCGTCTGCGCGACCGAACGCATTTGCGAAGCTGATGGAGCCCTCTGCCTCTGCCCTCTCGTGTTCCCTGTCAGACTGCTGGCCTGCCACCTCCTCCATGCTGAGGGCCTCCTCTGGCAAGCTGTCAGAGCTGTCTAGGATCTCTGACATGTGGTCGACGTCCGCAGTAGGGGCAGGCTCCGAGTCGCTGACAACAGCGCCGGTGCCCTCCTCAGCAGCGGCCTCGTCCTGCGACATGCCGGCAGCGTCTGATTCTGGGGGCTCGGCTGCAGAGGACAGCGTTGACGAGGTGCTGCTGTTGCTGCCGGCGTCCCTGGCGTACTGCGCGAGAGCCAGCCCGATGAAGCCGCCGGGTGCCGGGCTGCTGCGGCGGGCCTCTCGGTCACTGTGGCGGCGCTCGATGGAGCGGCGCAGGCTGCTGAGGGGGTTGCCGAGGGCCGCCATGTCCAGGGAGCCGGACAGACGCGGCTGCAGGTTGCTGGGCGTGTTGAGGGCTGCCCAGTTGGGCTGCCCCAGGAACGGAGAGTAGGCTGAGGGCGACGGGGGCAGCGGGCTGTTCATGGAGTCCTCTGTCGTCGCATACAGGTGCCGCAGAGTGTTCTGCACATGCAACATGCAAAACTCATCTACATGGCTTGCACACGCAACATTCAAAATTGATCTACATGGCTTCCCTGACAAACAGCGTTTGAATAGCAGCTAAACAGAGCACGCATGTATAGCTGTGGGGGGATGCTGTGGGGGCATGTTGTGTTGCTCACTTGACTTGAGAGCAACATTAGGTCATGGTTGGTGATCAAGAGCAGCAGGCGAGAAGGCTGACCTGCACGTCCTCGTCGAAGGACTCCCAGTACCACTGCTTGAAGAGGCGGAAGGAGATGCGCTGGCGCGTGATGCATGCCTTGAGCCTCGCATAGATGTCCCGCTGCTCCTTGTACACCGCCCGCCACCTGCACGCATGCATCATATGCGTCATCACCCATTATACACCTCCTCGCATGTAAAACTGAACATAGCACACTCCTGCAACTGCAAATCTCTAGAGATGAAGAAAGCGGCAAGCCAGCAATAATGAGAGGGCAAGGACTGGGATGGGGACTACTTGGCGAAGGCGGCGCGTTGGCAGGCGAGGTCGCAGCGCGCGCGGTGGCGGGCCAGGGTGACGGCTTGCACGCGCGCGGCCTCGGTGGCGGCGCGCCACGTCTGCAGCGCGTTCCACTGCAGTCGAGCCACCACCTTGTCCAGGCACCGCGCCAGGATCACCCTGTGCCTGCGCTGCTCCTGCACAGGCCCCATGCAAGTTCTCACTGCTTGGACCTCTACCAAGTACACCTGAGATGTCAAGGTTCATCTTATCATCGTACCTTGAACCTGCCAAAGCTCATTGTTTCAACATTGTTTCTGAGGTATCCTCTAATTCGCATTTCAACGTCGTCAGGACTTGAGAAAGTAGACAGCTTCTCTATCACACACAAATGTGGGGCTCTCACCTGTCCATACTCGCGCCAGGAGGCAAATGTGGATAGAAGCAGGGCGGCAGAGTGAGTTGTGACAGGAGCATGCCCAGAGGGGCGGGCGGCAGTCATGGAAAGTGTCAGCTCCGCTGCGAGGGCACTCAGACGCATTCTGCCAGCCTTGCAGCGCTCCATGGCCTCCACCCATGCCTGGTGCAACACAAACATGAATTTCACACACTGATTGTGGAGCAAAACCTGTGAGTGCTCTGCTGGGCAAAACATCAGTATGGGCAAAACCTCAGTATAATGATATGCAGGGGATTGAGCACAGCCCCTTAAACTCACCTCAAAGCACATCAGCTGATTCTGTTCACTGAGGCGCTTGGAGACGGCCTGTCCCTGCTGCAGTGCTGCTGATCTGCGCCAGCTGAGGTCATCTGCATGCGCGCACCATGCATGCAGCACTCTGGCCAACGACTTCTGCTGTGTGCGGGCATGCATCTCCTGGGCGAGGGTCCTGCTGGTGCGCCTGGCATCAGCATGCGTGGCCCAAGCACCAAACACCTGCCAACAGAAGGGATGAATGAACAGGCAGCTCAAAATGTACGATTGGGGAAACTGCCCTGGATCATGGCCAGGCCGTCACTTTCTGGGTGTCTGTTTGATAATACTGATTGCTCAGAACAGCACAAGATCATGAGACGAGGTTGAATCGGGGAACAGTGTGTTACCTGTGACGCGCGCAGGGACATGAGACGCCGCTGAACATGCGCAGACTGTGCATGCAGCCCCTTCTTGACTGCAGCAACTTGCCGCCAATCCCTCAGAATGGCCTTTGCCTGCATGCACACAAGCAGAACTCTTGCATTGTGCAGGACAAACATTGAACTCCTTCCGCAAACTCACATCAGACAGATGTGAAAACTTAAGGTACAGAAGCTCGGCTGCCTCATTGGCGCACCTGTCTGCTGGAGCACCGGAGGGCAGCCTCTGCTGCCAGAGCGCATGCATGACCCATGTCCTCGGCACGTGTGCGCCACTGCCGCAACGCATGCGCCATCCTCCTGGATCGCACAGCCGCCTGCAGGCGATGCGACCTGCGCCGCACAGCGCCTGCATGTACCGCCCTGCAGCGCCACGCATGCATGACAGCCGCTGCCCGTGAAGCCGCCATGCGCCTGCCGACCACACACAGCAATGATGAAACACAGCGGCATTTGGTACTTCATAATAACGGCAAAGCTCACTTCCATTGGCTCATGTGCAAAGCACACAGTATGCAGGGCTTACAAGATAATAGCATTGATACATTAGCACAGAGAATAAACGCAGTGGGATACTCAATGTACTGTTTTACTATGTAATCCCCTGTGTTGCATTCTAGACGGGGTAATGGCGCACCCGACAGCCTGCTTCAGGCGATTTTGCAGGGCCGTGCGCTCCTGAAAAGCCTGCTGCCAGGCCAGGAGGGCAGCGCCCGCGCGCATGACAGCCAGGCGGTGCACGAGGCGCTGCAGCTGGCGCCGCAGGGCCCTCGCCTTGCTCGCGCGTTCCCTCCAGCCGAGGAAGGCGGCCGCCAGGTGGCGCTGCGACAGCAGCGTGACTGATCGGCAGATGGCGTCCTGCCAACCACAAGGCTTAGTGCAGAGTCAGCCGCACATTTTTCTTTGCCACACAGACAAACACCCTCTACTCATGAATCCTGCAGACAAAGTGGACCCTAATGTCCCCCGCACATCCAAGCATCTGCCTTCCAGATTGGTGTGACTCTATCGTTGCAAGGTGGGCAGGTACATACTGCTCTCAGGCCTCAATGGGGAGCATGTGAGTGCATTGCATGAGCCTCACCTGCTGCTGCTGTTGAGCAGCATGGGCGTCGAGCCAGCCTGTGAAGGCTCTGTGCGCCAGCTCAGCATCGGCGCGCTTCCCCATGGCAGTCAGCCGCTCCCGGAAGGCGCGGCGGCCATCCGCGACACTCTGCCAGCCGGAGAGGGTCGCCGCAAGCAGAGCGCGGCTGCGGTGAGCCACGCAGCGCGCCACCAGTCGGCCCAAACGCTGCCTCTCTTCCACCCTCCCCAGCCAGTGCTGCCAGGCTGCAGGTAGAGACGAAAAAGTTCAGATTACTCAAGTCTTCAACAACTTGTCAATGGAATCATCAGGACTCCACACGCAATCTATACAACAACAGCCAAGCGACAATCTTTAAGCGCTTTGAAGTGAATACTGCTTTGCCTGGATACCCACCCAGTGCAAGCAGTGCTGGCCCCATTTGCCGCTGACGCTGCTGTGCAAAGTGGGAGGCAGTCTCCTCCGCCGCCCTGCTCAGCTCTGCGGCCTGCTGCAGTGCAGCCAGGGTTGCAGCAAGGAACCGCTCGGTCCGTGCCTCTGTGCAAGCCTGCACAAGAGCTGCCCTCTGCTTGTGGTGCTCCACAGCCCGGCGCCATGCTGCCAATGCACCAGTCTTCACGCGCTCGCATTGTTGTCTCTGACAGCTAGCAACCTGCAATAACACACACCAGTATGCCCATCAAGCTCTTACATTGTTTTGGATCATTGTACCTCAAGAGTATGAAGGGACACAGAAATCTGAGCAGCACTGATGGAATGGCTGGAATTTACAAGGTGCACCTGATGCTTGCGGTCCTCTGCCAGATGCTGCCACGCCCAGAAGCTGCTGCTGAGCAATGCTCTGGCAGATTGCGCCCTCCGCTTTTTGACCAGCAGGTTGCAGTGCGATGTCAGCTTGGCTCGGCTGCGCCAGGCGTCAAAGGCTGCCTGTGTGCGCTTGCAGGCCATCCTGCATGCATTGCTGATAGTCATGGCTTCAAAGGAAGTCTCTTCCGCACTGACCCACATTATGCACCTGGCAATCAGGAACATTTGAGAATTGGCAAAGTAGCCTTCTGTAAGAGATGTACGATTGCTTATGGCCTCACCTCTCCAGAGCCTTCCTGAGCGCCCATCGCCTGCGCCTGGACTGCAGAGTCACCTCCTGCCAACCCTGGAATGCTGCGAAGCATCGCCGCTCGACTGCCCTGTGCAGCGCCTTTGTCAGCAGCCCACGGAGGCGCTTGCCCTCTGCCGCAGCTCCTGCCCAGCCATGCAGCACGGCTGCCATGTCACCCTCTCGCTGCAGCGCAAACAGGTCCCCAGCAATCGCATCCCTTTCCCTGCACATTAATAAGAAAGCCTCATTCCCTCACTCAGGGCTAGAGAACTACTGCCAAAGTAAGTAAATGATGTGCGCTTGTTGGCCCCGCCTATAGTCTCTTTGGGTTTTACCTGGACTGGTGCACAGCGTCACGCCAAGCGGATGTGGCTCTGGACATGGCTCGCAGCGCCTGCCCCTGCACAGCCCTTGAAAGGAGCTGCCTGATTTGCTGCAGCTCGCTCGCCTGCTGCTGCCAGCTGACAAACACAGCACAGAGATGCAAGTGCTGGAGCCGGGCTGCCATCACATCCGCCAACCGCCGCCTCTCTGCACTGGCCGCTGCGGCCTGAGTCCATCCTTGTAAGGCAGCATGCAGCGCGTCCCGCTGCCCCTTTGCAACGGCCTGCAGGGACATAAAGGATATCTCTACAACCCAGCACACAAAATACATCACACAGTCATTGCTTGTGGAAGGACATCGATCACAGGAGGCATGAGGCAGGAGTTGCCAGTATCAGGACACTTGCATTTCTCTCACAGAGCCATACCCGGTGCAGCAGGCCGTCCAAGTGCGAGCGGCGCAGACGCTGGGCCTCTGCGATGTGTGCCCAGGAGCCGAAGGCGGCGCCGAGCCTGAGCAGCGCGAGGCGGTGCACGGCGGCGCAGAGGCGGGACCGCATAGCGCGGCTGTGCGCGATGTGATGCGCCCAGACGGCCAGCGCGGCACGGCAGCGGCGCTCGTTGGAGCGCGCATGCTGGCGGACCACGTTTGCCGCGCAGTGCCGCTGGTGCCGCGCCACCTTCCTGCATGACAGGTGCTTAGCAGCGAGACACAAATGTCCAGATTGTGAACATGCGATGGATGCATTCGCTTCCATTATCTTTCAAGATGGCTGATACAAGCTTACTGAATAGAAAATTGCGAAGACTGCAGGTGATCATAAAGAATGCATGGGAGGGAGCAATCTTACCGCCAAGAGGAGAAGACTGTGCGCATGCTGTTGGCGTCCTCAAAGCGTTGCAGCACTCGGACCCCCCAGCGGATGGACTTGGTGAGCCGGGTGTCCGCCTCTGCTGCCTGTGCGGACTGCTGCTGAGCAATGGTGGCCAGCTGGGTCATGTCATTGCGCATGGCCTGCCGAATTGTTTGCACCTGCCACCACAACAGGCTTGATGATTCTGCATGACTCCATTTGCATATGTCTCCACCATTGCATGCATGCGCCTGCCGGAATGGGGCTCATATGCCGCAGTACCGCAGTGGCATGCACAATGATTCTGCAGAGCTGGGTAGAGCCACAGCCAAACCTGTATGCGTGTCCATGACTCCAGCTGTGTCTTCTCGTCCGCCATTTTGTTGACCTTGCCCTCAATGCGAGCCCGTATCTGGAATAACCAATGTGATTTCTTGAGTTAAATGGACTGCTCCCACTCACGTCTGTAGCTATATAAGCAGCAAGTGCTGATGAGGTTTCATTCCTGAAAAGTTGCCTTTTAAATCTGGCCTAATTGAGCGTGGATTGCATGCATATGTCAACTGACCTTCTTCTCTCTTGCCACAAACTGCTTCCACTCTGTGATCATAAGGTTATTGATCTTCTGCAGCTCAGCAGGCTCTGACAGATCACGCTCTGCTGATGGCATTGTTGGGGCCATGACAGCACTCATGGTCTGAACGCCAATCCGTTGCACATCCGCGGTCAAGATGAACTGCACAGACGCACACTGTGAGAACCCACCTCTGTACATAATCATACAAATGTGCATATCCAACAGACCAATGGGCCATGCTGCAGTGCTTCAAATGCCCAGTGTACCTGGGGAAGATTCCTGCTTCTGAAGCTCAGGCGCTGACAGCTCCAGGGCTCAGAGATCTTCCCCCCCACCAGCTCCCACTGTTCCCAGATGCCAAAGTTGCCACTGAAGAATACCATGCGAGAGGAACCCTTGCGGCGGACTTGCAGGAGCCTGCCATTTGCCACGGCTGACCGGAACCCCAACCACCCATCCTGAAGCACACAGCAGTGTTACACAGCAGTGTTACACGAAGATGCCAGTATAACAGTCACACATGCAAATTGACATTGCGTGAGGTATGCTGACCTGGTTGATTATTTCCAGATGGGCAGAAGCAGTATCTGCAGGGTCGCCAAGCTTGAGGTGGATGTGACCACTTCCATCCTCCTCCCCAGCTGTGTGAGGCACCAGCGGCTGTCCCTGTACAACATCAGCCAGGTGCCCAATATTATTCCTTGACGGCAGGTATGTCCTCATTTGGAACATCAATGCAAGATCGAAATGTCTCACCTCGTGCAAGAATACGATTACGTCCCCAGTCTTAAGCCCAGCCTTGATGGGAGGTTCAGGGGCTGAAACACTCTGATCACCTGCGCTTAGTTGATACTGTAAAAAAAAAAGCCATACAAACAGATTGAAAGATGTCGGCAGTGTGCATTGATCAGGAAAGAAAAGGTTCAACGGAACTGTGCCACAGCAGTGGACGTGCCTTGCTTCTCCTGATTCTCTGCGCTGTATTGAGTTCCAGGCGTTGAGACGTTGACATTGCTTTCCTCAGAGACAGTTGAAGGCGCAGTGGTGTCAGCTGCATTTTTGCTGACAAGTCCAGGAGCCACCCATTCTTTCTGATTTGTGATAGGAGACAGAGGATTGCGCCTTCTGCCTTGCTGCGACACATCATGCAGGGCAATGCCCGCATCGATAGCCCCTTCCAGCGATGCCATCTATTGTACAGTGACCTGCTTCATTCTGACAAAGTGAGTAGAAAGAAAGCTACACTGGAAGGCATGGCTGTTCTCGAAGCATGAAACGACTATGGTGACCTCTCTTGATGCTAAACTTTTGCTTGATAACATGTTCCTACTGAGATGGACGAGACACTCTGAACACTCTCAACTCCTTAGCTGTTCTTGCTTTCTTTCAAAAGCAGGGGAGGTCTTGAATTACTCACCGCTGCCATCATCGTCAACGTGGCGTGTCGGAGTTGTCCTTTCTTTCGAAACTAAGCTGAATTCGCCAAGGAGCACTCGCATCCCTTCGATCTGTTGGAGAGAATTCTTTAACTGGCTTGGAAATCGAGGTGATTTGGCTATGATTGTTGACACCGTAATGTATGCAAATAGTCTTGCTTGATCTGGCGCGCCACAAAGGCGGGCTGAGACAATGTCCCGATTGACATCGTACACACGCCGATGGATATGTGACAATATTTCTAGAAGTCTGTCTGTTGTAGATCTCAGATCTCACATCAGCATTTTTGCACTATCCTCCTCCGTTGCTGCTACAGCGTTGTATACATGCTACCCTCGTGCATCTCTCAATGAGCCTGTGCTGCCTGAAGTGAACGTAACTCAAGATGACAAAGAATTATCACAAGTGGGGACAAGGTCCAAGAATAAGACATATACAGCATACACACACGATGGTAAGCATCGGTGTATGCCTCACTCCCTGAGGCTTGTAGTTGTGCAGAGCTGTATGATTGTGCAGAGCATGCCAACAGACTGGTAACGTGTCATACATGTACTGCAGGGATCAAGACCGGCTTGGCCGACATTGTTAATGCCATGGAAGACGTGGATGTTGTCCTGTTGGGCGAGACACACGATGACAGGATCGCGCACCTCTTGCAGCTGCAGCTTCTCCGAGGCGCGCAGCAACAGAGCAGCAGGTGTGTAGGGTAGGTTTGCGCAGAGCTCAAATTGATAACTGAACATTCCTTGACCGTGGGCACTTGCGCAGGACGGGCCGGCCTGTAGCCCTCAGCCTGGAGATGTTTGAGCGCGACGTGCAGGGCATCATGAATGAATATCTCTCAGGGCTCATCACTGAGCGAGACCTCAAACAGGTTTGCCACTAAACACCAAAAATGGTGTGCATTACTGATTACACCCTCGGAGGTTGCTGTGAGGAGCTGTGTTTGCTGCAGGATGGCCGGCCATGGCCCAACTATGACACTGACTACCGGCCTCTGGTTGAATTGGCCAAGGCTGAGGGCCTTGCTGTCATCTGTGCAAATGCGCCAAGGCGTTATGTGAGCATGGCTGGACGACGCGGCAGAGCGTCATTGGAAGAGCTGCCTGCTGCATCCAGACAGTGGCTCCCACCCCTGCCGTACTTGCAGCCATCACAGGCACGTCCCTGGGGAGGGCGGCACATTCATGCAATACACGCGTGACAACAAGACTGACATAGCAGGATCTCATTTGAGCACAGGCATGATCGGGGATGTTGACATGCAGGCATACCTGGACAAGACAAATCAGACCATGCAGGCAGCAGCAGAGCAGATACAGGCTCTCAAGAGCCAGCAGGCGGGCGAAGGGGGGAGCGACAAATCAGCTGGCAAGAAAGAGACCAAAGATGATGGCTTGCCTTTGCCAGCTGACAGTGGTGAGGCAGCAGGTGCTCCATCAGGAGCAACTGGCTCTTTTTCTGCACCACACTCTGATCAGCAGAGCAGCGAGTGTAGAGAGAGAAGCACTGCAGAGACCTCAAGTGCGAGCGGGGGCTGCCCATACATTGGCTTCACGGCTTCCACAAACTTCATGGATGCTCAGACACTGTGGGACGCGAGCATGGCTCACTCCATATCTGCCCATATTCTGAAGGCAGAGCGCGGAGCAAATGCAGCATTGTTGCAAAGAGCAGCGCGCGATGAGGCCACAGGCTTGCAGGCAATCAAGTTATCAGAGGAGACATCAAGTGCAACCTCTTCTGCAGTTGAAGCCGCTAGTAGTTGGGATGTGAGCAATGTGAGCCGGCCGCTAGTGCTGCATGTGTGTGGGAAGTTTCATTCAGAAGGAGGATTTGGCATTTCTGAGCACCTGCATGCTTACAAGGAGGGATTGCGTCTGTTGGTGGTGACATTTGTGCCCACATTGAACGGAGTAGAAGTGAGCCGAGGTGAATTTTTGGAAGATTGTCTGGACAAGTATGGTGACTATGTCATTTTGACAGACCTCAGCGCTCCTCGCTCATATGCCATAGAGCACCCACTGTGACTTTATATAATTACTGAATGATATTGATATCACCTTTTGAGAGGCAGTCTTATGACCATGCAGTTTCAATCCAAGACAGAATGCGAGTCATAGTACAATGTCTCATTACAGGATCCGCAATTTTAATCAAAAGTTGCGACATTAATGCTTGCTTCACTGATCCATTCGCATGTGGCAGTTTTAAATCCACATTTGACAGCTCAGCCTGAGCTGTATGCATGCCCAATCTACAGGGGATCATTCAACCGTGTCACACAAGGGTATTCAGCCGAGCGCAAAACAGAAAAAAACATGAAGCAGCAAACATTGACGACATGCGACATGCTTCCTCCTCACGGCCAGCTGCGCATTGAGCTCATACAAGCAGCGGCACATTGTACAGAGGAGCAGGCAAACACTGCTAAGACAGGAAACGTCACTTCAGCACACAAGCGGCACGGCGGCAGGCGCGGATCCACAACCACTCTCGACAGGGCAGTGCGCTGGCACGGAGCGCCCTAGAAGCGATCCTGGCGAGCATAGGGGCTCTGGTATTCCACCTCTCCTGCGGTGTCAAACCCGCCCGCGCCTGCCGCGCCAAACTCGGCTGGGGCTGCACCGTAGCCGCCGCCGAAACGGTCGTACAGGCCGGCAGAGTCCGTGCGGCCACCGCCACGGCCGCCACGGCCGCCGCCACGGCCGTAGCCATTGTTGTCGCCGTAGCTGGGCGCGGGTGTGTAGCCTCCCTGGCCGTAGCTGTCGTAGCTTCCTGTCTCCTTGTAAGTGCTCCTACGTGTGGACAGACAAAGATAAATATACTTTCCTCCCCTTCAGCTACAAATTATAACTCAATGTGATGGGACAATGCAACGCAGTATTGCAAGAAATCCGCACAGAAACGTACATGCCGATGCCTTCGTAAAATTTCCTGCTCTAACCCCAAAAATTTTGATTCAAGATGCTAGACTGGAGCCCTTGAAAAAGCCCAAGAGGTAAGAAACTGCATGGGAAACAGTGCTCACCCATAGCTGCCTCCGCCTTCCGCCTGCTGGTACGAGTCATAGCGCCCGAATCCTCCTCCTCCTCCTCGACCACCTCGCTGACCACCATTGCCATAGTCGTACCCTCCGCGGCCAGCAAACCCACGGCCACCCCCTGAGAAACCCCCACGGCCTTGATTCCCTGAGAAAGGTCAGATGCCAGTTGTGATGCAGGAGCAATTTCTGGACACTGCAACACGTGATGTATCAGAGTTCAAGCTTGAGGAATCCAAAACTAGATACTAAACATGCAAGCTTGTACGAACGTAACGTTGCACGCAGTGAGGGATGGGATGGGCAGCACTGATTTAGCACAACAGAAGTCAGATTTGGAACAAGGTGTCATGGGCATTTGCGACTTGAATGGAAAGCTGCATGCATGTTCAAGAACATTGCTCTTCGATAGCGAGGGACTTCAGTAATTACCGTAGCCATCGGGACGGCCGCCAGCGAATCCTCCGGCTGCAAGCTGAGCTTCCTCGACTTGGCGGCGTCTCTCTGATGGCCTGACGCCGATTTCCCCGCTCTTGGCACGGTCCACCGCCATTTTCTGGGGACAGAATCATCAGCTAGGTGTTTTTTGGAGACAACTCTATATGGCATGATCTGGCGGAACACACGTTCGCACCTCGAACTGCTCCATGAGGCCGTCAAGCTTGCTTTCGCGATCCTTCAACTCAACCTGCAGAGCCTCTTTCTTGGTCGCATCATCCTCGACCTCCAGATCCTGCTTAACTTCCTCCACAGCAGCTTCCAATGCTTTTTTGGCTTCGATTTGGTCGGGCGTCAGGCGAAGCTGCAGAAATGTCGCAAGTCACCTCAGATCATTTAAACAACAATTTTACATGATCAAATACTGAGAATGACAAAGATCAAAGGAATTTCTGAAATGACTCGTTTAGCCCCATCAAATCAATCAGAGAGGACTTACGGCAAGTTTCTCTTTCAGCACTTCCTCCTTCAAGATGTCCTCCTCCTTCTTGCCCACACGATTGGCCAGGATAGACTCCCTGGGCTTCGCTGCTCCAAAGGGATTCTGCAAGAAAGTTTGCACTGCATCAGAAAGGCTCTCTTGAGTAGGAGTGTGACTCAGGGGTCCTGCTGAGCAGCCCTCACCGATTTGCCACTAGCAGCTCTCTCAATCGTTGCACGCTGTGCAGCGGCTTCATCTCTAGGCTTCAGCTTCAACCTCGGGCGCTCTCTGGGGGGTTCTGCTCCATTCACAGGGCTTGCCATTCAGAGATGCTGAACACAACTCTTACAGGTCCTCGTCTGTCTCCGACGTCTGCGTATCCTAAGATCACCTTTGATATTTTCCTCAACCTTATTTCTGCGTTCTCTTCTGCGGGCTGTTCTCCCAAACTATTCAATTCCTCATCACTTCATTCGAGGGCTGCTGATCTGTAGAGTGAGTCATCGTCAGCATAAAGCCTATCTAGGCCTAAGCACTCTCTGGAATTCTTGCAGGAGCTACTTTCCTGGTACCCAGCAGCAATTGCATGTACAGGAGAAGTTGTTGAGGCGCATCGAGAATATTTCCCGCGGCGATGGCGCTCAGGATAATTATTGAAAGAGAAATTGCTGACATCTTATTCTATATATATTAAAAAGAGAGCAAAACAGGAACAAAGATGGACATCGACGATTTCCTCGATCTCCAATTCGATTTGGATGAGCAGCAAGAAGAATTCGATGGACAACAATATGCCTCTGTGGCATCGCCAACCCCAAAGCAGATGCCACAAAGAGTCACACCTGAGCGCAAGGCAGGCCCTGCAAAGACCTCAAAGCGACCTCTCAATGAATTAAGGCTCAACGGAAGTGCGATTGCCGACGTCATCCCAGGTGATCGTTGTACGCTCCCGTCCAGGACTGCAGGCCACACTCATCCTGTCTGACCTCCAGGACCCTATAATTCGAAGGCATGTGGTCCGAGGCTTTTGATACCTCCTGTAGGGAAGAGGCCGCGCACGTCAGAGCCAGCCACAGAAGACTTTGACGAGGATGATGAGCTTGTTGCGCTTGCATACGCTGCACAGCCAGGAAACCAGCTGGAACATGGCAGCAAACTTGAACAGAGGCAGGACCATGGCTCCTCGGTGCAGCCTGACCAGCAAAGTAGCCCCTCCAAAGCGGCCGCTGCATGTACAAGTGGGCAAGTTGGTGCGAGCAGCCGTGCGGGCATCAGAAATGATGGGGGAAACGGAAAAGAAGCAGAATCAGACGGGGCTCTGCAAGCTGCCGCTTGTCCTGTTTTCCCAGCCCGGAACGCAGCCGACATAGAAGGGGAGTGCATGACAGTGACCAGCAATACAGGGGAGCGCGTCTATTGCAGCCTTGCTGCCCCAGACGCAGGACAAATCCTCAGGCCGCAGCACCACAAGCGGCAGGGGCACTTTCTGGAGAAGCCAATCAGCGTTCTCATGGCTGAGGTAGGAAAGCACTCCCAGATTGCTGCGCTGTTTGCGCATCGTGCGAGACATGCATGCAAAAATGCAGATGACATGTTGTCTTCTGCTGTGCAGGTGGAACAGGCCGCCTATGAAAGTGCTCTCAATGCACCCCTCGAGGGTGAGCAACCAGCCTCTGCCAGTGCAGCAGAGTCCAAAGCAGAGATGGACCAGGTGGGTGTTCTGACCAGACATAATGTGTCTCTGTCATTCAAACCTCTGGAGTCTTCCATTATGGAGTCTTCTAAGCACCACTGTCCAAAAAATCATTGCAGCATGTATAGGTAATATGTAGCACCTTTTGTGCAGGGAGAGGATTTGTGGGTGGACAGATACGCGCCATGCTCCTTCCTGGAGCTGCTGGGGGACGAAGAGATAAATAGGGAGGTGGTCAGGTGGCTGAAGACCTGGGACAAGTGCGTCTTTGGCATCGACAAGCACAGGCCGAGCAACAAACCGCACAAAGCACCTGCCGGAAAAGGTCCCGCCACAAAGCAGGGCGCTGACGTCAGGCCTCCCCAAAAGATCCTCCTCATCTGCGGCGCACCGGGTGAGCATGCAGCATAAGCTTCTGATTCTCATATGGCCATTTGCCAGACAACGCTGCCATAACAGTCGTAGAAAGAGAATGGAAATCTCTCCTCACTTATGCCATGCCTGTATCACTTTATCTAGTATCTCCACTGGCCCCTTTCTGTGAGATTGTTGGGTGTCGACACAGGAAAATGTTGCAATTGATGCGAGACACGTGTGCGGCAGGTATCAGGAGCTGGCCGACAAGGTCGCGCCCCTCTCGGAGACCAGGGAGCTTGATCGCCCCTGGTGATCTGGATGCTGAGGGTTTCTTCAGCTGACGTGGCATCCTATGTGCGCAGGGCTGGGCAAGACGACGCTGGCGCATGTGGTGGCGCGGCACTGCGGCTACCGGACTGTGGAGATCAACGCCAGCGATGAGCGCACGGCGGCCACGCTGCAGGCGCGCATCAGCGACGCGGTGCAGATGCAGTCCGTCATGGGCGCCGGCCGCCCCAACTGCGTCATCATCGATGAGATCGACGGCGCCACCGGTGAGGCACCTTCCCCTGGAACATGTACCCCTTCACAAATGCCTTTATTGGACCAGGGTGCACATGTCTGCATGGCCTTGGGCGACCCTGCAAGCAGTAACAAGTTCAGGTGCCTTGAAGCACCAGGGAATGGAACATATCAGGATCTGGTCACTCTTGGAAATCCTTGGGCGGCAGCATGGTGCTCTCTATTCATTCAGCAACTCAATGATGGCTTCTGCTGCATGTGACAGGCGGGAGCGAGGGCCGAGGCGCAATCCAGGCTCTGCTGAAGCTTGTACAGGCCGGTGGCGGCAGAAAAGAGGCGTGTGCTGGCGGCGCAGCAGATGAGGCTGGGGATGCTGACGGCGAGAACGCAGCTGGCGGCACGCATGGGAAGAAGCGGAGGAAGGGCGGCCAGCCGCTTTGCCGGCCCCTCATAGCCATCTGCAACGACCTCTACGCGCCAGCGCTGCGGCCTCTGCGCGCCATAGCCAAGATCGTGCACTACAAGAAGCCCACGGCACGCTCGCTGACCCCAGCTACATCTGCATTCCTGCTCTGCATCACTCACATAGCAATGCGCTTGCAGAAATGCTGCATCAGGTTGCATGCTGATGGGGCTGATGCCTGTTTGCTCAGGTTGAGCGCCTGTCCTCGCGCCTGCGCTTCATCTGCTCATCAGAGGGACTGTCCGTGGATCGCACGGTGTGCTTCCTCTGCTCTTCCACCTAAGCTTGCAGACTTAACTTGAGCCAGCAAATGTAAGTGTGATAAGTCATTGCTGCAGCTGCAGCAAGAAGCTCACATCAAACCTTCGTTGCACATGCTTCCCACCGAGTTTTGTTGCGCCTAACTTTGATTTCTGCACTACAGGCGCTGATGACGCTTTGCGAGAGGACGGAGCACGACGTGCGGTTGTGCCTGAACACGCTGCAGTTCCTGTCCAAGCGCACGCGCGCCATCCGCAGCTCCCACGTCAGCGGCGTGCAGTGCGCCCAGAAGGACATGGTCAAGTCCGCCTTCGGCATCTGGCAGGAACTCTTCACTGACAAGGTGCGCAATCCTCACCACCTGGATTATTTCTCCCTTGCCAATGTCATTCCCGAGCTTGCATCAATCCTCAAACATTGTTTATATGCTCTCGCCGCCTGTCCTTGTCACAAGTGGTACTAGCACAGTGCACCAGCATAACTGAGGCAGAAACTCCATACAGAGGCAGCGCCATGCGGCTCGCGCAGGTGGCGGCAGGGCCGGGGCCGAGCGCGCGGGCGGGCGGCGGGTTTGAGCGGCTGTACAGCACGCTGGGGGACTTTGGCGACCACGGGCTGGTGCTGGCGGGCCTGCAGGAGAATTTCCCGGCCGCCCGCTACCTGGACAGCCACATGGCGCGCACAGCTGCGCTGGCCGACGCGCTGGCCGACGGCGACCGCCTCCTGCGCGCCGTGCACCGCCGCTCCGACTTTGCCGCGCTCAAATTCGCGCCCGCGCACGCCCTCGCCGTGCGCACCATCGTCGCCGGGCCCCAGAGGTGTGCGTGGCTGCTGTGTCCTATCAGAGGATGACACTAAGTGCTCGATGACCCGAGGATGAACGTGTATCAAGTCGGCAGCGCAGGGTACTGTCAGCATCAAACTGCGTGCCGATCTGGATAGCTGTCTTCCGGCAGCATTTGAAGGCAGGAAGGAACTGCAGCTGATGAATGCACCCTGCCAAAGGCTCTAGGCAGAGTGGTAGATTCTGATCAGCATGGTTGATGCGAACCTGGAATGTGGTGACCCTGCGGAGCTGCAAATTTTTTTGCTTCAGCCTGAGGATAACTCCGCATGCCAGGGACACTGAGAGAATATTGTCTCCTTGCTTGATGTGTCAGGGAAACCTTGCTGAGCATTCCTGTCAACCGCGCAGGGTGCAGATGCGGTGGCCGTCCAGCCAGGCTGACATGCACAGGAGGACCGTGACGCAGAGGGCCATGCTGCAAGGGTGGCTGACCGATGTGCACCCCACCGTGTTCTCGACCCTCTCCACTGCCACGGCTGTGCGGGTGCGCACCATCGTGTTTTAATCCTCGTGCACCCACACCTCTCAATGCATTTCTTTCAATCATCATTCCCATCTCGTAGAATGCATCTACTTGGAGAGAGGCACATCATACACATGCTGCAGGGGGCTTGTCTGAAGAGGGTTGTGCACTTACGAGTGATAGCCTGCCTGAAAATCGTGCAGCAAGGGTTCATCAGTACTGGACCCACAAGTAGCAGCATTGATATCTGTCAAGCATACATGCAAGCAAATAAAGCAGATGGCATATAAGTGACCTGGCTCGGTTGTGTGTCTGGCAGGAGGTGCTACCGGCGCTGGTGCGAGTGGTGAACCGTGCGGTTCGGCCAGTGGCGCCGCACCTGTTCACGGCAGAGGAGCGCGCCGCGATGGCCGCCATGGTCGATCTGCTGCTGGCGCACGGCCTCACTCTGTCGCTGTCGCCGCCCTCGGCCCAGCCGGCCGCGCACGGCCATCAGACAGCCCACGCCAATCTGCCCGAGACCACCGCCCTCTCGCCGCCCGTCCACACCCTCGTGCTCTTCCCGGTGCGCCCTTCTCCTTTGCAGGGCCCTCTGCACCTCAAGAGATCCTCCAAGGTTTGAGGCGGCGGTGTTGCTGGGTGTGGTAAACATTCAAGAAGTGGCGAATTGAGGTTTTAAGTGAGGCAATAGAGAGTTGCCTTGCTCAAGGTGGATTTATTTATGGGATGGCTGCAAATGTCATGGATATTGGCAATGCAATATGAGGGGGATGGTGTCGCAGGGTGTGCCGCATAGCGGCAAGGTGATGGCGCTGACCATCCGGCAGATGGTCGTGCAGCAGCTGCAGCTGGAGGCTATCCGCAGGCGTGAGGCGGTGCGTTCCCTCCCTAGCATACATCATTGCCACCAGGGGCAAGCATGAAGACCAGTGCAAGCTCTGCCCATCCTGCAGACGATGCAGGCAGCATGAATTGGAGGAGCTGCAGGCTTGTTGTGTCAATGCGCAGGTGTACGGAGACAGTGGTTCCGGTGCGGCATCGACGACAGAGGCTCCCCCAGAGGATGCTACGGGGACGAGCGAGAGTCAGGGTGCTCAGGAGGGCAGCAGCCAGCGGCCGCCCTCCGGGGAGAAGAGGTACCAGCTCACCGTGGCGCAGCGTGCAAAGGAGGCCGCCGTTACAGGTGCGCACCAATTCCCTGATGTACGTGGCAAAAACAGGGTGGAAGTGTGTGTCTTGAGCGTGCTGTGGGAGCTCAGAGGCCTTGAGGTAAGAGTATTTCTGCAGGCGCCAAGAAGACGGGGCCTGTGCGGAAGGCTAGCTGGCTGGATGCTTTGCGGCAAAAGAGTGAGAAGGCAGGGCAGCACAGGCCGAAGCCTTCAGCAGCTGAGGAAGCTCAGGATATTGGTGCGCCTCTGCCGATTGCTGCTTGTGACCCATTCTCAATCTCTGTTTGTGCTACCATGCAAAATTTCTGGTTACTAATCAGGCGCTCATGGATGTCCCTGTTCTGTGCAGCTTCAGGCAAGGCTGGGCATGCTTTGCGCTACAAATTCCACGAGGGCTTCACGAATGCTGTCAAGCGGCCCGTGCGCATGAAAGATCTGATTTAGAGTCGTGTACGATGTCTGACAAAATGCCAAGCAGAGTGTGTAGTGTAGATTGACAGCCTGAACAAATCAGTGCCAATGCAGATAGAGCTATATAGCATAGAGCATATATGAGAGCTGCAACGTGTAACGAAAGAGAATTCCCAAAATTGGTCAATTACAATTTCTCTCTGCCTGAATGCGAGCAGGATGTGCACAAATCAGTGCGTGAATTGCTATACCGATTTTCTGGACAACAGAGAGTGCAGCTCATGCCACATACGGCTTGGACAGACTGCAAAATCTGGCAAACAAGCCTGACTGGTCCCAAAAGGATTTCTTCTCAGTTCTACAACTTTCGCCCTCTCCTGACAATGCTCTACATTTCCCAACACTTCCGGTCGCTGCACCTTCCATGCACGCCACATCCAAGCTTTGAGCTGCTCTGTCAGCGGCTTGCTGCTGCTGTTGGCTGCTTAGCGGGGGGAGACAGTGATGTTGGAGTCCTTCTCTAGCAAAGTGCCCTTCTGCAGCTCGCGGATCACCCTGAAGGGCCAGCCAGCACCCTGGGCTGAAATCTTGAGGGCGAGGGGGACGTCGATGATGTACTCCTTCTCCCTGGGCTTAGCCTCGCCCTTGGAGGCGATCAAGTAGTCCCGGCCGGCTGTGCCGATCCAGCCAGCAATGTACAGGAAGCCCACGGTGGGGATCTGCACCATCAGGCACACACCGACCTCAATCAAGGGCCATCCAAATTTCGGCACAGCTACTAGTCCATGCAACATGACGGGTGCCTGAATCCTTGCCCCTGCCATTGGAAGCTCGCCATGTGCATAAACAAAGCCTGCCATTGCACAGGTAACAACAGCATGCACAACAAGCCCGCTAGGTCTGGCTGGTCCAGTCCCGACCTCCCCTATATTGTAAGCGGGGCGGAACATAGAAAATGCTGTTGCTCATAGGCACATGCCAGCAGCGAGACGCACCAGGGTCTCGCCGGCGTGGCCGAAGCGGAGGGCGAGGCCGGGGTCAGAGATGAGGTGGGGCAGGCCGTCTGTGCCGCACAGCAGGCCAGCGCTGCCGTAGTTTGCAAACCTCTTCTCTGTGCGCTCGATGGTCGCCTTCAGGGCCAGAGAGGGTGCGCTGCCCTCCTCGTACTGCACAGCATCACAGTGTCCCTCGGTCATTCTGCGATCAATAAGTTTTGCAACAGTGTGCTGCTGCATGTGTGTATTCAGAAGATAGCAGAGGCCTTGACTGTTGGCCATTTACTCACTGCACACTGCACATAATGCCATAATAGGGCAGCTGCATGCCCTTTGGAGCACTGCATGCTGCTCCCGTTACAGGCCCTACAATTTGTATTTGCTGATGGGGCGCCCAAGCCCCAAGTTTGTCCTGTGATGTACCTGCTTGAGGCGCTTGGTCAGGGCCTTGATCTCGTTCTTTTGGCGCTTGGCGAAGCCCTTGCTCTCGCTGCAGGGGGTGAGCCCCGAAATGTCAGCCTTGGCAGCGTCCACGGAGCCAAAAGCCAGTGCAGCAGCGAGCGCAGCGGCAGCGACAACCTTGCCGACCTGGACGGGTGCCTGCTCCTGAGCAGAGCAAGACGCTGCACGGGCCACCTGGACGGCCTTGCGAGCCACTGGAGCAGCGCGAAGAGGCTTCACGGAGCTCTTGAAGGACAACTCATGCTGGGGAGCCTGCACATCAAATCGGAGGTGCGTGGGTCTGAAAGCTTGCCCAGGACAGGGATAGGCGCCCGCTTATTTCAGTTTCAAGGCATTGGATCAATGCCCATCAAATAAGTTCGTGCATTGAATTGGCACTTCAAATATCTCCATACTCCACTGTCTGTCCCGATCAGGTGTGCGGGCCGTAGCCTCACCTTTGCGCCCAGACGGGCAGTCATGCAGGAAGTGGCTGCCATGAGATTTCTCTGTGTGGCAGCTGGTGGGTCTCGTGTATTCCCTCGATGTCCTTCGCGGTGATTTCACCGGGGCCAAGCTTATCCGGGCTGAGATCCTCGATTAGGTTCCTGCCGGGATGGAACCCTAGTAACCCTCCCCGATTTGCTATTCCAGGGGTTGGTCAACATCGAGACGCCCAACTATGCTTCCAATCTAAGCAGAAATAGGCGAAATGTTTATTAATTGTATGGGACGGAAGGGATTTGGTAAGTACCCCTGCAAGATTCCGAGCCCTGCAGGCAAATTTTTCAATGCACATGCAGATCTTCCATCCGCATCCAGTCACTGTGACGGGCACGTGGCCACCGGTGGCCATGGTACCATGCATGATTATGATGGTCCTGGACTGCAGATTACTGTACTATTGAAGATATCACAATCTGTGCATGCACATGATGCCATCATGAATAGCTAGTGGTTCAGCAGCTCCATGCCCTCAGAAACTTGCAAGTGTCTGTTCTAGTTTGTTCTAGGCGCGCACTGTCACAGCGCGCGGTGCAGTACTGCAGGCAGGGCTCTCACGCTCAGCGTTAGAGGCTGTTAGAGGGGTGCCCACACCGGCACCTCAATGCTTGTCCGGAGGATCCATCCATTTAGGTGAACTCACTTGCTGACAGTGGTGTAATCTACAAGACAAATACACTTCCTAACTTCCTACTGCACTGCAACTCTCAGGATCACGACATCTTGTTCAGGATGCCCTGGTGCAGGGAGTGCAGGTGCTGCGACCACTTGTCAATGGCCTTGTACTTCTGCGTCGTCACCGTCTGCACAGACTCCAGCTCCAGCAGCTGGTTCACCTGCGCGCATGCCACCACAAGATTCATGGCTTTTAACTGTTGCAAGGCGATGGTATCTTGCACATGCCAGAGGAAATTCCACCACTGGGTTGTCAAGGGGAGCACCTGGTCGATGTGGCCCTGGATGCGGCTGTCCAGGATGAGGGCGACCAGCAGCTGCTCCACGTCATACTCGGGGATGTTGAGCTGCTGAGACACAAAGGGGATGCGGATGCGCGTGTACGGCTGTATGAGCTTCAGCACCACCTGGCAACGCACAAGCATCATCAGTGCGAACGACTATGCATGGCATTTGGTGCAGCTGGATCATTATGATTGAAGGGTGGAGGTGACTTTCAAGAAAGAAAATGGAAAGAAGCTGACCTGAGTCCGGATCTTTTTGAGGAGGTCCTCGATGTAGTTGCGGATGAAAGGGTCGTCATAGATGGTGCGCCTGCACAGAGATATCAGTCATCAGTGGAGCACAGCCGTACCTGCCTCGCGCAAGACAGGATGCTGTGACAGGAGCTGTACCCACGAGGCATGCAACCCTGCCCCAGATCACACATGGGTCCCACTACACTGATGTGACTGTGGTGCAAGAGCTTGAGCACCGTGAGAAAGGTGGCGCACTTGTTGGTCTTGAGGATGCGTTCAAAGCCGAGGATGTCGTTCTGCTGGTAGGCTGCGACCAGGTTGGTCATGGCCAGCACTTCTGGGTCCTGCTTGTAGGGGGCGGCCTCCTGCGCGTCGAAGGGGTCCACCGCGCTCTCCATCAGCATCGTCGCCAGCACCAGGTACTTGAGGCACTGTATCCGCCGCACCGCGCCCGCCTCGTCGTAGCTCTTGAAGGCCTGCCGCACACAAAAGCAGAGTTAATGAGCAGGAAAAGGTACTTCAAGACATAGCATGGTGCTACTATTCACCCGAAATAATACAAAGTTCTTCATGACACAGATGAATTGCACAGCTTGAATTAGATTGTACTGTTGCTGGAGGAGGCGGGAAGTAAGGCAAAGGGAGAGTATCGAATCCAGACTTCCATGTCTGATATAATCATGTGTCGCATGCCAAGGGTAACCAGACAACAGCACAAGGAGCGCAGACAGACCTCAAAAAAGTCGGTGGCTGCGTCGGACCAGCTGCGTTCGTGCATGTGCATCTTGCCGCCGCACTCGCGGATGATGCCGAGGATGCGCGGGTGGGGGATGGCGGACTTGATGGTCAGCGCCTTGTTGTAGAGCTCCTTCAGCCGCTTGGTGTTCTTCTGCTCCGTGTGCATCTGGATCTCCAGCGCATAGATCTCCAACAGCTGCGTCCCCTTCTTCAAATCATCTGAGCCATCCTCTGCCTGGCATGCCCTGCGCTTACAGCAAGGCCGGCCTCAGTGGAAATGCTCTTTGCAGCTCCTTGGACAATATTTTCTGGCAACAGTTATTGGCCCTGCCTGCGGGCATTCCTTTGTATTTGCTGCCACATTCTTGATCAAGATTACATGGACACAGCCCAGTTGACAAAGGTGCTGGAGAGATCCTGAGAGATGGCGCACTTGTGCAGTTCCCGTAGGATCTTGGATGCGCGGCCGTACTCCTTGAGCTTGAACCACAGGCCGCACAGCTTGAGCTGTGTTTTGAACCAGAGCCGGTCGTTCTTTGCCTCCACCAGGGCGTCCAGTGTCGTGCCATAAAAGTCCTGCATTTGTAATATTGGTTGTCACATGTTAATTAGTGGCATTCTTGAGCAAAACGGATGCAGAAACTTGCGATTAATACACACATATCACGTGGGTGCCAACCTGGAGCAGCTTCATATCTGTGGAGGAAGAGACAAAGTCCAAGAGGCTGTTGATCTTCTTCTCGCTGGCATTCCGTGTCACAGCACTCTTCGTATATGACAGCATCTCTCTGCATTTGCGGCAACAGCTTTCAGTGGTCATAGCTCCTTCACATCACAAGTATACACCAATGCTGGCACATCAGCGATCGATACCTGTAAGCCTCCAGCATACTGTCTGTGTTTCCCAGTTTGAAGTGGAGCTTTACAATCTGCTTCAACGCCCTGAAGCCCCTGGTTGAGCACGCAACTTGTTAAGAGAGTGTTCGCTAGCTTTCGTGACCAGCAGGCATGAGATCATCGTCTTACATCTCGTCAGACCCTGCAACATCGACTTCACAAGGCAACAAAATGTACAGGTGCACACCATTCTCCCTTGTCTTCCTCCATAGAAACAACCTCTTGAAATCCCTTAAGGGCCTCCTGTGGGTCCCCTTCGAGCATCCCTGTTACAAAATCCAATAATTAACCTTACCATCATCGCCTGAAGCGCTAAATGATACGAAAGGATGACACACTGGAGAGTGATGCAGAAGGTGATCTGGGAGCTCTTGAGTTGCACGAAACAGCTCAAAAGACACAAGAACAGAGATTGGCTTGCCTTTCGAATTGTAGTACTGATTTTCGATGTCCACATCTTCTTCCTGGACATCTTCGTCACTATATTCGAAGCCATAATCTGCATCACATGGTGAAGCGGTCAGCAATGCAGTCTACAGACAATGTGCTGTCCTGTACGGATGTGTACATTTGATCAAAGATTAAAATTACCTTCCATTTCCTCGTCTGACATTGTGGCAAATATTTTCACTCGAGCTCTTGGGATTGGTTCACTGAAGTCAACGATCCACCTTAGCAATTTAAAGCCGGTCGGGCCACGCAACTTGTGGATATCAGAGGCTTGCTGAGTCGAAGCTGAAAGTGTCCAGTGTTGCCCAATTAAGAGTGATCATGAGAATTAGGCAGTCATACCATTTGCCTGCCAAATTGCAGAGGAACAGGAACGCCGCCCGTAGGCTATGGCAACATATTGCTGCGACATGCGTGACCGAGGCACTCTATTCTTGCTTAATTGAGAGTGTCATCTATTATGTGACCATGATTGAATTGCAAATTACTGTTAGGGAAGTTCTGGTGCTGTATCTGGAGCTGTGCTTGCCTTTGTTGGCGTCGATCTCCGGCGTGAAAATGGTTCCGTTGATTACGATAGGCCTGTCGATGTGACGATGTGCATATGCAATGCATATAATATATCTGCTCAAACACTCTCAAGTCAAGGCTCTTTGTTGTCTCCTCCATTGAGTGCCATTCCCTTCGGGACTGGCTATAGGGCTTTCAGATCACAAATATATTGGTCGAGGCATAATGCAGCCCAGGGACAGCGTCAGTGCCGACTTTTGCATGTGAAATTAAGATCGAAGTCTGGTGAAGACAAAGATGTGAGCGGGGATCCTCTGCGCAGTGGCGATCATGCATGCAAAGAGAAGCAGACCTCTTCACAAATTCCTAGGCAAATGCCTCGTACTCTACCTGCTGCGATCCAGAAAATGCGTCGATGCCTTTACCCTACCTCTGTTTAACATCAGTCTTTTGCTAGGTTTTTAAAGGAGCTACAACGGCTGACCTGAGCTTTGGATGCGCTGAACAGGAAAAGCGTGGATGCTGCAATCGCCTCTCTGGCCCTGCCGGTGGGTTGCCAAATCCGCAAATGAAAGCCTCTTCTGCCATCAATGTGACTGCCGCATATTGCCACAATCCCTGCAACTGATTTTCTCCTTGTGACAGGCATTGGCAACACTTGCAGCAGATCCTCTCGCGTCCCTCATTGATATCGCCTATCTTGGACACCTTGGTGCGTCAATGAGGCGCGACTCCAGCTATGCAGATAAGCTTGTAATCCAAGGACATAAGATTCGCGGCATGCTGTTGCCTAAAATCTACTTCGCCTTGCAGGTTCCCTGCAGCTAGCCTCTGTGGGGGTAGCCCTGTCCATATTTGGGACAGTCACCAAGCTGCTGAACATCCCTCTCCTGAGCGTCACAACCAATGTTGTAGCAACGGCTGTAGGGAGCGATGCAGGTTTGCCCAGCGTGCCAATGAACTAGTTGTCAATTACTTCAGTGCTGACCGGGAATTAAGTTCGTGATAGCTGGCTACGGTCTGTACTGCAGATGACAAGGATGCGCAGATTGGGCTTGCAGCATCCACATCACTGCTCATTGCAGTTCTGGTCAGCCTTGCAGAGGTACAAACCAATCGGGATGTTGAGCAAATATATTAACCCCAGCACTTAGGACACTGGCTTGCTGCACAGTGTTGCGCATGAGCAAGCTCAAAGTCTCAGTCATCCAAGATTGCTTCACAAGGTGAGCGTATTAGATTGGATGCCCCTTTGCAGGGAGCGGCACTGGTGGTGCTGGGTGGGAATGGTCTGTCACTCTGGGGAGTTAGTCCGGGGTCGCCCCTGCGCTATGATGCACTGGACTTCCTGCAGATAAAGGCGCTCGGGGCCCCAGCAACATTGCTTCTTATGGTTGCTCAGGTGACGACCTGCGTTGCTGTACAGTCCTCCGGTGTCATCAAGGTCTTTTGCATGCTAATCTTGGGTACTATTATCTGTTGCCAGGCTGCAAACGTTACCTCAACATGTCTTGGAATGTTTTCAGGGCGTGTATAGAGGCTTGGGTGACACCAGAATGCCATTGTGGGGCACAATTGGTTGCAACCTGATCAACGTCATTCTCGACCCTCTGCTCATTTTTGGCCTTGGATGGGGCGTGAGAGGAGCTGCGATTGCAACAGTCGCTGCTGAGGTTCGCTTGATCCTGCACATATCCCACACTTTTGAAAGGGCGGACTCTTCATGAACTAAAAAGCTGGTGGCAGGTGCTTATGAACTGCTCCTGCATGCAGGGTGCAGCTGCTCTGTGGCTTATTGCGTCCTTGAGCAGGAAGTATTCCCTTAGTCTTGCCGGCAGATCAGCCATGGCTAGCTTGTCTTCATTTCTGGGACCGACAGGTGCGTCCTGGGAGCCATCGCCGACCCTCACTCAATCTCTGGAGTGTGACATAGTGCAATTTTAGTACGGTTGTCAGCAGTGTCTGGGACTAGAGTGCGGCACATACATGTTGGAATGCGCTTGTTGCAGGGCTGTTAGCATTGCGCACAGTGGCCATATCTGGCACATTTGCGTTGGCCACATCCCTGGCTGCGCGCTCCGACCTGGCTCATGCAGCTGCACACCAGATCTGCCTCCAGCTGTGGCTGGCTTCCTCGCTGCTGGCGGACTCTCTGGCAGTGGCCGCACAGACTCTGCTGGCACAGGGTCTGGCTGCCAACGAGCTGGAGAACGTGCGCAAGGTGATCTTTTCTCTGCTTATATTTCAGTTCCTCTTGCCAGCATTCACCTTATACCTGCAAGATTCTGGCTCATTATAAACATGCTCTCGGCCTCTCAGAGACTGAGCAGGCCTCCCATGCAGCAAATACCTTTCAGATGGCTAAGTGCGAGCTTGCTGAGCGGGGCTTGTTAATGTGCATGCAGATTGCAGAGAGAACGCTGCAGCTGGGGGTGGCACTGGGTGTGTCTCTGGCCACAGTGCTGGCCCTGACGAGCGGTGCCCTGCCCCAGCTGTTCACGCGCGACCCGGCAGTCATTGCAGCTATCGGCAACATATTCCCCTGGGTCATCCTGTCACAGCCCATCAATGCACTGGCTTTTGTGTGGGACGGCGTTCTGTACGGGGCTGGAGGCTTTGAATATGCCGCCAAGGTACACCTCCTTCATCCCCTGTACTGCTCAATATCATTACCTCCCATACATCATGACTTGACTTTGCTATCGCTGGCTGCTTGGGTATTTTGAAAGAGAAAGAGATCTGCCTTAATGAGTGCTGCAGAGTCATTCTGGGGCTAAGTACTATACTCAAGTAAATTTCCCAGCTGCAAATTGCTCTTCAATCTACTAGCGGACCTGATGCTTGCAGGCAATGGCTGTTTGTGCGACACCTGCGGTGGGCTGCATGCTGTTGGCATTGTTAGCGCCTGGAGCGCCAGATTTGGAGCTGGGCGCTGTCTGGCTGGGTCTAATAGTGCTGATGAGCATGCGCTCCATAACCATTTACATCCCTTGGAAGCTGCAGCGGAGTCCCTTTGACAGATTCTTTGGAAAAGCGGTGAGGAACCTGTAGAGTCAGCAGTCCGTATCGTGCTAGGAAGTAAGCTTCACTGAATCAATCATTCAGAGATCAACATTGATCTCTCAATCGGATTTGTAAACTCCTGCCATGTAAAAGCACTTGCAATCAGTCCTCAGAGAAGCAGGCTTGCTTGACACATTTGTGCACGCAAATACACGGAGTGTAATTGTAATGTATCTGTGGACTGGCTTGGTATTTTAGCCTGTCAGTGAGTATTCTTACATGCGAGCACTGCACCATTTTTGCAAAGCAAATTTGCCCGCTTAAATTTTGATCAATCAGCTTGCTGCATTGTATTCTTTGCAAATAAAGGCCAGATCGGCGCCTACTGGACTTCATTTGGCATTGCAACAATTGAGCTTCAGAGTTGATTTGGAACTAATCTTGCAAGCGGGAAGGGCAAGGCCATGTAAATGAAAAGTAGTGCTCATAATAAGTGAATCCATAACTCAGTACATGAGTCCAGGCTTCTAGACATAAAAGACAAAATCCTTCAGGCTGACCCTAACATTCTTTGCAATCCTCTCCGCCAGCTCGTCCGAGACATTGCATGCATACTTGGGCTCATCCAGCTCTCCTTCAGCCTGCACATTTGTCCCAGACTCTCACCATCAACCAAGGTCACCATGCAGAAGCATGCACAGTCTTGTAATTTTAGTATACCGTATTTCCACGTAAAGAGAACCGCATGCAGGCGCTTGCTTGAAGGTCTCAGGGTCTTGAATATCCATCTATGGGCAAAATTGCTAATGTTTCAGACTCCCCAGCCCCTCTCTTTGCAGCTAGATTGGATTCGGGCGGGCCATAACAATGATGTCCCGACTTTCTCTCTGGCTCTCCTCTAGATCAGGCAGACTGAAAAAAGGTGAGAAGAGAAGAGCTGGTTCCACCTGTGACAGGAAGCGCAGGGACACCAGGGAGCTGATCTGCAGGAAGACATCGGCCGACTGCGCGTCCCGGTGCTCCTCAGCGTTGGGGCAAGTGTCCCCCTGAGCATATCGCAGCTCCCAGTATGTGGCCATCAACCGCTCCAGCGGGAAGCTGTGCGGCCCCCGCAGTTTCGCCTCCGCCGCAGACTCCGCCTATGCACACATGACACGGGTGCAGTGGATTTCATCAGTTTCAGACATCTTATCCAAGGGCCAATGGGCACAGCAGCACATCTCCACTCCCCAACAAGCACATGCATCATCGTCATGACTCACCAGTGACGAGTGGTAAGATGATTGAATCGGAGAAAGTGTGTCACCTGCTTGTCTGAGGCCATGGCGCCGCGGCGTCGGCCGGCGCGGCTGCTGGGGTCGAACAGGCGCCTGTCGAGGGCGGGCTTGTTGCGCGAGCACACATAGGCAGCTAGCAGCAGGAACTTGCTGGCGAACGGCAGCTCAAAGTCCAAGACATGCTCATGCACTGCGCTGCCGCCCCTACGTTATGGCAACGCCCTTGATTAAAGCGGCATAACAGAAACAGCTGTACACTTTGCATGCTATGAAAATCTGAAGGCACAGCTGCTGGTATGCAGCAGCATATAGAAATTGGGCAACGAAGCACACAGAAATATGCCCTCAAGCTCTCTTTACAGGGATGTGTCATATTTGTACCTGCTGGTGACTGCATCAGTGAGCGCAAGCTGGTTGTGCAGGCCACTCTCAAAAGCTGCCCTGGCCGCAGTTGCCTTGTCCTTAAAGGCAGTGTACAGCTGCTGGGATTGGCCTGCCTGGATGCGCCCCTCCCTCACCGGCCTCGAGTACTCCGGATACAGCTGTTGCGTCACTCTCTGGCCCCCACCCCGGCTTCTCGATTGGAATTTTGTAACAGGTCCTGTACTGCTGAAAGTTCTGCAGCCCCTGGGAGCTGAGTATGCAAGGGAGAAGCATATGTACAGCGCACACACCGAATTTGATGGTGCAATTGAGGTTGCTACCTGTAGGTCCTCGATGCGGCTGGAGCAGCGAGCAAACATAGGGCCGATGAAGGTTTGAAGGAACTGGTTGTATAGCCTCACATCCTCTTTTGCTGGCATGGACAGCTCCAGGATCTGCGCAAGCTCAGAGGGCTGATCAGAGCACACAAGCACAACAATGCTGCAAGCGCAAATGGACCTACAGCTCCCCACGCAAAGCATTTTGTTAGACAATAAAGGCACAGAGCAGGTGATGGCAGACCTTGAGGAGATCCTGGATCTTGTAGCCGGGGAAGTGGATCATGTGGGGCCTGCGACACCGCTGCGTGTCAAACTCAAAGGCATTGCAGCCCCATGCCACCTGGCTGATCAGGATGAGCCCAACGTTCGCTCCTGCACCAAGCAGACAACAAACACTGTCAAATCATATCTTCGCGTCCCCATCACATGTGCTCAGTCACCTCTTTGGCACAGCAATTGATAAATGGCAAAGCCCGGTCAGAAGAACATGCCTGTGAGCTCCCTCAGGCGCAGCAGAACAGCAAGGATGTCAGACTCTCTGATGCGCTCCACATGGTCCAAGACAATGTACTTCAGAGGTCCCCTTGCTGCACCTGCCCACCCACACCTTCCTCTCAGTGCCTATCTCAAGCGAATGAGCACACCTTAATTTACTTGCAAGTCTCCAGCACAACATGCATGTGTCGACGCACCCTGGAGTTGCACTAGACATTCTGCTATTTGTTCGCTCCTTCCCTCCCCGCAATAGCCGTCTGCGCTCTTTCTTTTCTTGCCCTGCGCAGCATCTCTGTTGTCAACTGGCAGGACAGACATTCACAAGCATACGCTAGAAATTGGTGAGCTTTGAGGTAAATTATAGGTCAAAGCATCTTGTATCACCTTGAGCCTATTCAAAATGGCTTGCAGAAGAGTTTTTGGCTCATCAAACTCCACACAGCTCACATACCCATACGAACGATTAAGTTCTTTGAAGATATCCCTGCAAGCACGGCGGTTGAGATCTGAGGTGATTAGGGGACGGAATCCAATCCCAATCAGCATCTTCTGCTGATATCGAGCACAACATGCAGTAGTAGCACAAGATCTCATCCTTGTGACGCAGATATTGCATGCGCTTACCTGACAATAGCGGTTTTCCCTGTAGAGGGACCCCCATATATGAATACAGGCGGCATGAGGGCATTTGACTCCCCAAAGACATCCAGCACGGCACAAATCTGCTCGCGCCTAGCAGGCCACCGGCTGCACAGGCTGGCACAAACATCTGCCTCACTGCTCCTCTGCAGTGCCTCAGCAGACATGCCCTACAACATCACAGAGTATAGTGAGTCATACAGGGCTTGCAACACGATTTCAGTCAACAAGGTACTTCCTACAGGAAGATGGAAGCGGAATGGATTACCAAACTATTTTCAAGCTGCCACGCTTGATCTTGTGAGGAGAGGGTTAAATCCTATCAGCAGTAAGCCACCATTCCTCTTTGCCCCTATAGATCCAAGTGTAGTGTTTACTCAGCCAATGTGCTTTCACATGCTTTCAGCATATTGATGTGGATGCATATGAATGCAAACTGCCTGAATAACAACTTTACAAGGATGCAGTAATACACGAGGTTCAAGCTCTCATTGGTGAAGCTTTCACGTTATATGCACCTTCATCCACAAGGAGTCACGAAGATGGCTGTTAGCCTCTTAATCCTAATCCAAATCCCTGTTCCAAATTCCGATGGCAGCAATCAGCAGTTGTCTTCAGTAATATCTTACTTTCTTGTGCGAATCTTTGAGAAAATTAGGGGCCTTCCGTCTTTGTCTGCATTTATATGACAAGATGTCTGGCAGAAGAGGTCAGATGCACAGCCTAATCACGACGTGCCTTTGATCAGACTGTTGATGCGCTTCAACTTCTCTTAACCATATGTATAGATACCTAGAGTGAGGACTCTCACACCTCCAGTGGGAGAGTGAGTGTCACACAAGACGCTCCTGTAGGTTTCACCCTCGAGGAGCTCCTTCGAGGGGATGATACTTATATCAGCCTTGGAAAATTGAGGGGAAGTCTCATTGGAATGAGAGCACAGTGGTTCTGTTCTATCCTGCATCAACGTGTACCGATGATTTCTTTGTGCATGTTTGACTGAATAAGCCTTGACAGAGACACACCAACCTGGGGAGGGTTCTTTTAGGAAGCACCAGTAAAAATGCCGCCTTTTGCTGGCACCAGCTGTCGCGATAGGACTGCAGAATTTCAGTCACTCGTCGACAGACTTCGGAATAGTCAGGTATATTCAGATTCGTGCACACCATGATCATATCTGTACTTACAGACAGCACACTTGTTTGTGTGTACAGCCAGAGTGCAAGCCCAGGCGTGAAGTGATACAATGCATCTGCTGCAGGGTGCCTCTACATCTTCAGTAATCGTTGAAAATGGAGGTGCGTACCAGTTTTCGACCGACACTTGTGGAAGATCTTACAGCTGGCACTCATCAGTCCTACGTTGGGAACAGTACTTTAACGGATGCATTTACAATCATCTGTCGAAAAGAAGACTCCAACGTCTCATCTCTGTACCTTCGCATTCCGTGTGCATGTCCTAATTACTTAAGATTACCAGCCTCACGAGGTTAATCTGAAATAAGCAGTGTGGTGCTCCTTGCAGCTTTTGGGCACACGCTGTCCAGCTCGGGGCTGGCCTCCACGAGCATCCAGCAGCAGTCCGAGTTTGCCAAGCGTGCCGCGCACGTCGGACAGGGCATCCATTCGACCTCCCAGAACCTGCTGAAACTTGCACAGCTGGCCAAGCGAACTGGCAAGTTTGATGACCCAGCCGTGGAGATTGCCACCCTCAGCGGGGCCATCAAGGAGGACATACAGGCGCTCAACGTGGCTTTGGTGGACCTTCAGAACCTGTCAGCAGCCTCGCGCACGGCCAACAAGCAGAGCAGCAGCCACTCGCACACCATCGTGGACAACCTGCGGCTGCGCCTGAAGGACACCACGAAGGAGTTCCAGAACGTGCTGCAGGTCAGAAAGGAGAACCTGGAAAAAAATAAAGCCCGGCAGCAGCAGTTCTCCTCTGCGCCTGAGAGGCGCACCTTCAACCCAGCACGGCCGGGTGTGCATCCTCTCAGACTGCTGCTCCTCATTGGCAGAAAGAGGGCACTCTGCTAGTCGGGCATCTGGGAGGCGACAGAGCATATGTCAAGCAATGATCTTATGGGGTGCTCAAATGTGCAGGTGGTGGGGGTCAGGGCCCGTCCTTCCTGCCTGCAAATGGCCCCGCCAGCACAGGGTTCAGAGCACCCACATCTTCACAGCAACTCTTTGGGGTGCGCTCACCACCCGCTGCTTGGAGCCTGTCGTGCATAAACGGTCTCTGGGCATGTTTACCAGACGATTGCTGACTGCAGGATGATCTCACGGTGTCAGCATTATTGGTAGGGCAGCATTTTAACTCTGGTATTATTTCAGTGTGGTGGCCATGGAGTTTAAATGTTCCAAGTGATGCGCAGGGGCTGCCACCAGGCGAGATGGGCAGCAGTTCGGGGTCCAGGGATCAGTCTTCAGCGTCGGAACAGTGCGTCTCCTCCCTGACCCCACCCTCTTCCTCTGCCCTTACTTCTGCCAAGCAGAGCTTGCGGTATCGCAGCAACAGCACATCTGCCCAGCCTTCTCGCCCCAGTACTGACGAGCAGGAGCTCGTGGAGGAGCAAGCTCATAGGTGGGCCAAAAGCTGCAAGGGGGCAACAATTCCTGACTGAGCAAGTGCAGCAAGTCAGCAACTCTGCCTGCTTTTCACCTGAGCTCGTTGCCAGACCCCGTGTACCAAAACCACATGATCGGGATGAACACTTATCATCTGAGGAGGAAGGGGAAGGCGCCCCTGGCTGAATAGACATGTCACTGTTTTTAATGGTTCTGGTTGCTCCATGCAGGCATCCACTGCTCCAGCAGGACCAGCAGCTAGTTGTGCGGCAGGACACCTACCTTGACAGCAGGGCCGCTGCTCTGCAGAACGTGGAGAGCACCATTCACGAATTGGGTGGCATCTTCCAGCAGCTTGCACACATGGTGCGGCGCTGTTGGAAACTGACATGCCCTTGCAAAAACGTTTGCTTGTTGCCAGCAAATTACGTGCAGAAGAGTGAGTCAAGAGGAAGCTTTGTGTAAGTCTGCAACCTGTTTGCTGACTGGACTGCTTTGCAGGTGCAAGAGCAAGGGGAGCTGGCCATTCGCATCGATGAGAATGTAGATGATACACTTGCCAATGTGGACTCAGCGCAGGCTCAGCTGCTCAAATACCTGAACAGTATCTCCTCCAATCGATGGCTTGTCATGAAAGTTTTCATGGTGCTGCTTGTCTTCCTCGTCATCTTTGTGGTCTTCATTGCCTGAACCCGTTCGGCATTTTCATGACGCAATGTACTGCATCGGAAATTCATCCCTAGGTCAGGTCAGCATTGTATTCCTAAGCTTCATTGCAAGCGTCTTTATGTGACACACTCCCTATTGTGGGCATCACTGGAAATGGCAAGGGATGCTATTGGCTTACAGCAGGATGCCATCAGCTTGCAAATGTAATTGTGGCGAGAAATCCAATGATAATCTCTAGATTCAATTCTGTGCCTATCCAATTTAATGGGTTGACAGCAGGAGCTCCACGTGCATGTGGCATGTGCCAATAAGCCGCTATTTCGGTATTAATTCATTCTTACATACCTCACGCATTTCAGAATGCCAACTTGGCATGGACTGTAAGAATTATGCTGATCATGTGCAGCACAGACCCAAAGATGTAAAAGGCCCTCTACTGAGCAGTCTTCATGCTAAACAGAATTTCAATCATGCAAAGGATGCCTGCGGCATGGCGACTTTCTTGTCAAATTTCTTCATTTTTGGAGGTTACAGCTGGCCTTTGCTGCCTTCAAGAAACTCTGCAATGCTTGCAGGCGTGCATCAATCTCTGCAATCTCTGCGTTTGCTGCGTGAGCATTGCTTGCCCCATTGCGAACAGCATTTGCCTCCAGAATGAAACCATCCATCTGCAAGAGCAAAGCCCATTTCTGAATGTTACGAGTGTGTAGCATTCCAAACTTCCAACATCCAGCGCAGAGATCCAGAGATGCATATATCGAGGCAAATAGTCACTGCAGCTTCTCTGCAGGACGCACCTTGCCTCTTGGCAGGACAAGCATGTAAAGAAGAAGAAAGAAATAGCTACGATGTCACCTCGCATGTAATGTTCAAGAGTGACGAGGTATCAAACCTGATGATCTGTGTCATGGCTGGTTGGATTACGTGGTCTGGGCCCTTGTGCTGCAGCGAATTGGCTGAGCTTTGCCTTCACATCCTGCAGCGCTCGGCCGGGGGAGGCTGCTCGCTTTGCTGGGGACAAATATCTTCCCTGAATCCTCAGATTGGGCTCAGCGTTCTCCATGGTGCCGGTCTGTCCTCTGGGCCCTTCAAGGTCTGCAGCACACCAGACAGCAGATCATCAGGACACATGCCATGGATCCTCTATCTGTAATTTGAGAGCTCGGTGAACCCGCAGAAACAAATTTACTGTAAGTAAATTACCTGGACTTCTGCCACGCCATCTTCTCCCACTGGTGTCCCTCTCTCTGGTCTCTCCAGTTGAAGGTCTGCTTCGATAGGATCTACCGTCACCTGCATACAGAAGTGCCCATGCCATCCAATGTCATATGCACGCATGGGAATTCTCGGTGTTTGTTTTCATGGGCAGCAGCTCAAAAGCCTGGAGATCTACAGCAGATATAGCATTCTGCCTCTCCTACCAGGTGCTTTCCATAGTTAGCAGGTCAAGCTGGCACCTTAGATTCCAGTGGAGTACAAATAAGCTCGCACCATTGGATTGGCTCCAGCCGGGCCATACAGAGGACCTGGGGGAGTGAGGCACGCTCTGGCTGCCGTGCACGCGAGCAGCCGCCAGCCGCTCCCGCTCCTTCTTCTCCCGCACAAACTGCGTCGGATCGAATCGCAGCGGCCGCCCCGGCGCCAAGTGCGGCCGCGAAACGCTCCTGCCGCGGCCTGCACTCAATGTTAAGGCCCTCTCAGTGGTGGGCGCTTTCCACAAGGAGCTTGCCAGCAAAGTGAGAGACCGCTGTGCAAAGATTCAACAGACTTTGGTGGGAAGGAAAGGAGACTCGAGCAAGATGCAGGTCCGCAATGCTGTGTCTGGGAGCTGGGGCATGCCTGGCAGCGGCAGGGACGCTTGGCTGTCTGGCGGCGAAGGGGGCCGCAGCGGGGGCCCAGGGGAGTTTCCGCGGCTGGTCGGCACTGATGCAGACACCGGATGCGCTACCGGGTGGCGCCTCCCATCCCAGGATGCAGCATCGCAGTCAGTGCGTGTGGAGAGCGGCTGCCGTGGCCCCAGCGACAGCCTGCAGCATGTTGACGCTGTCAATGTAATTCCATGAATACGCAGCGACAGAGCCACATGCACAGGTGAGGTGGGTTGGTTGCAATGCGCTTGTCGACTGAACAAATGCTGCTCATTTAGATTGCCATTGAAGACCGCAAGTGGCTTCACTGCAGGTCCAAATGTGCGGAGAAGGATGCAGAGGCAAGGAGTGAGGCTTGCCTGGCGGGAGGCAGACCGCGCTGGCGGGATGAGTCAGCCTGCGCGCATGCTTCTCGGTACCTCACACGCAATTCCCGCACTTGCTCCTTCAGCCGCACCACTTCCTCCTGCCGAAGCACGATAACATGCTTCAGGTGACTTGTCTGACACACACATGCATTGATTTCTCAGTCTCATGTAGTCCCAAGCGCAGACATTAAAGATCGCAAATGCTAGTGCTGCGTCGTAGCCGATGCAATTTTCTAAGGGAGTGCCGCCGACAGAGACTGTCCTGCAGGAAGACCGGGGATTTGCTGGGGCGACAACCTGAGTCTCAGCCAGCTCCTTGTTCTTCCTCCGCATGTCTCTGCGGTGTGCGCTGCGCTCCTGTGCCAACTCAGCACCGGCCGCATCCAGCCTCTGCTGCTGGGCTGCGCACTCCTGCCGCAGCTGCATCACAGCCCACATCGCTCAGCTGCTGCCCTCACCCTTCCGACATGCTAAGCTCAATGTAAATTAGTACTTCATCCTCAGCAGCCTCAAGCAGAAAATGAGGTTGTCTCAGCAGGTTTGGCCACCACTGACAACTAGACTCACCAGCTGGATTTCCCTGATGGCCTCCTGGGCTTGGAAATCTCCTGGCCCTCCATCGGGCTGGGGCGGTCGCACAGCTCTGGCTTCTGTCAGCCGCCTCCGCAAGATGCTGTTCTCATCTTGCAGCCTCGTCAGTTCTGACTGGAGCTCTGCGCCATCACCGTTGCCCTGGAAAATTGCCGAACACAGGTTAGCCTGGTAAGTGTCACTTCTACTGCACTCCAAAGTGCTGACTTGCGTAATTTTGCACTTGCAGGGTCTCAGCAGTGCATGCATCTACAAGCAGACACCGCAAGCAGCCACAATCTTACCCTGTACGCAGGAATAGACTCGGCATGTGAATTGAACTCCTTAAGATGCCGGGGATCTGAGCGCTCCACGTGGGCCAGGGGCAAGGGGTAGTGCGTGCGGTCAAATTCTGAAGTATACGTCAGGATTAAGTAGCGTTTGTTGCTGGGTGGGACAGCACGCCCTGCAATGCCATTGCGGACTGGCCCAGGCTGTGCCTGTAGTCTCTCCAGGTCTAATGCAGGACATGACAAAGCATCCGCTCAACATACAATATCGTCTGAACATGAAGTTATTGACACAGTTCCACATTCATGGTGCAGTAAACGAGTAATTATATACAGGTTGCACAAGTGTGATGGGGAAGAAGCCACCTGAGTATGTCAAGACATCAACATGCACCGCTTTGGATTCTTCGGCAAATGCGCTCTGCAGCATCTTCAGAAATACTGCAGCCTTCTTCAAGCTGCCAGCTCGGGCTGTGATGTCCTCAATGTCTGCAAGGTATCATCACGATCAGATCGCCTTTCATAGTGGCTAGTAAGAGCTTAGAATCCAAGGTTCATGGTCACAGCTGACCTTAAAACTAACAGACTTGTTTGTAGAGGGCGTACTTGTCAACGAGAAATTTCCCCTCCATGCTGAAAGGTCAGCATCTTGCTTCAATTCAATATGTAATCTGTCCTCTTGTTCGCGATGTATTGATATGACATAGTTTTGACCACGTCTGCTCAGCTTGGCCTGCAAAACATATAACTGGATGGAGGAGGGTGATGTGTTCATTCTGGTTGCATTGGCACCAGGGATGGCTCGAAGCCAGGCTTCGTAGCATAATTGAATAGCCGCAAGCAAGTCAATCCAACACATGCTGCATGTAGAGAGATGCTGCAAATCAGGCCAGCATCACTCACTCTGAATAAGAGTTCTAACATCTCGTGTTCCTGAACACGGTTCTGCATATCTGTATCGTACGCATATATCAAGCCGCGCGCTTGCTGTGCGTAGATTGACACATCGTTTGGTGTGCAAATAAAGCGGTCAAAGATTCCTTCATTTTCACATCTCGCGTCCCTCTAACGCCATCAACGGGAGTTGATGCCTTTAAAATCGCAAGTATCACTTTCTGGGATTTAATAGTAAAGAAGTAAAGATCAGACGATTAATGAATCTCTTTGTCAATCTGATGCTGGCGAGCAGAAGGGCTGAAGAAGCAGTGCATCGTGCCATCATGCCTGTTTAGGCGGATAGCATGTGCATGTAGGCTTGATATAGGCAATGATCCTGTTGACACCAGGATGTTGCAGACTTGCGTCGAAACAATTTAGTGGAAATCAAGTTCAGAAGAGCTGAAGGACAGCTAGCTCCACACTAGTTGTTTTGGTCACAATCACACGACACGTGCACTCGAGTCTGATGCTCGCATGCCTTGTTGCGCAACGGCGCAATTGTCGCCATGATGGCTGCATACCCGTTACGGAAGCCACTTCCTTGGTAAAACAATGTGGCATAACATGACATACAAATGACAAACATGACATAAGAATCAGCCCCCCTAGAAGGCCTTCGGGAGCCCTTCTCAACGGCCGGCCTACTATTGCCAGAAGTACCTACGCGGTGCCGCACCACGCACGCGGTGTGAAGTCACACTAGCGCGAGCACTGCAATGTGCAGTTTTAATGTACAACTAGATCGAGCCACTACTGCTCCGAAGATGAGCCTTTTTCAATGAAAGCTTCTCTCCTTGCAACAATCTCGGCAGCCCAAGACTTCCCTAGCTCCGTTTGGAACTTGCCCTTTGTGGATTCAAAGAATTCCTGGAGATTGATCCCCTGCGCTTTCTCATACTCTTGGGCCTGCAGGATCATCTCAAGCTGCGCACAAAGAAAGAGAGAAGTCATGCTTCGCTGACAGCTGCTGTTAGGCATTGTCACATGGCAGCTAAAAACCTGCACCCTCATGGCCATGCAGGAGGCACTTACCTTGTCGAAGTCCTTGACAAGGAGTGCCTCACGCGTCTGCCCTTCTTCGTACTCCTCAAAAAGCTCCTTGACCTGCTGCCCTAATCAATGACAAGAAGTCATATTGAAAGCAGTCACACTTCAGTATTTTTTGCGCATCAGAGCAAGGCCGTGCTCGTGCTGCTGCAAACAGGAGGCAGAGATCTTATGATCACCTGCGGCACTTCCAGTCCCCAGCATCTCCTGTATCTTTACAATAGCGTCTGCTTCTAGTTGTCCCTTTTGCTCTTTGCTGATGCCGTCGTTGGGAGTGATGTCTCCAACTATGGCTGCAGATCCAGGAAAACAGGTGAGCGCAGAGTTTGCAATTTTGTGAGGATCGAAGACAATCAAGTACCCAGTCGAGAAGTACCTTCAGCAACATCGTGCACGATGGAAAGCCTGATGCACCTGCAAAGCAGAAAAAAATGTTGAGACATGAGGACTTTGAAGGTAGGGAAGCAAGTCAAATACTGATGTCTGGACGGCAGATTGGGTCATGCTGTCACCTGTCGGTGTTCACGCCCACGTCCCCAGCAATGAGACTCATCATTCCCATTCTATACATGTGATCTGCAATGCTCTCGGGACCTTTGACGTTGCACCGAATCCATCCTGTCCGTTTCGTCACCTGGTTGTATGCATTACAAATCAAAGAAGCCCAATTGCTCCAATGAGCTGTAGATGCTGTAGGCTGTGAGGCTTCCTCACCTTCAGGTTCTGTAGAAGGTGGAGGAAGTCTATGGCTTTGGCCGCGGAGGTCCCAGATCTGAGCATGACTCTCTTTCCTTCTATGTAAGAAGATTTGATCGAAAGAATAACAGAATATCAGAGTCTTCTTCTCTATCATCGGAATTCAAACGTTCAATTTAGATTTCAAACTCCCCTCCGACATCAAACGAACGAGGGAAATAACCTCACCACCTCTTGCCGCATTCTCCATCGTCGAGTCCCCAAAAATTTGAAGACTGATAGGTGAATACAGAAGGAAACATCAGCACTTCTCATCTTTCTTCAGTGTGCAGGATGCAGATCTGTTCCGGCATCGAGGTCAGAGATGAGTTGGCATGATGGGAAGACGTACAGTATGGAAAATATTCAATCAACTATAGAACAAGCTTGCATTGGACTCTCGGTAAGCAGAAACATCTTTTCAATTTGTTCTTCCTGCTATTCACAAGATTCCTTACGTTGTGGATGTTGGCTTGCAGGTTCCCCATTTGAGAAAGCAGGCTGAGGCCACTTTATTGGACTTTCGCCAATCCCCAAATCCCGTTCATGCCTGCCAGCAAATCCTAGAGTATTCTGGGAGCTTACCAGCACGCTTCCAGGTGATGCATTTGCGATTTAAAAAAAAACGCAGTGACCCTGTCTACCAGATCACATTTATAGTCTGATCACGACATTCATTCTGCACAGGCTGCACTCACCCTCAGAGAGGCAGCCTTGAGGAGATGGGGCATCACATCTGCCGAAGAGAAGCGGCAGCTCCGTTCATACATACTCCACCTCATCATGAGGTGTGGTGGTCTTCATTCGCATGTCCGTGTGGCAAGTTCTAGGTATATGCATGTTGAGTACCAAAGTTCACCGGATCTGTTATTCTCCAGGAATGGGAGTACATCGGACGACATCATCACCTCGCAGCTGACAGCTGCAGTTGCCAGCATGCTGAAGAGGGGGTGGCTGGAAAGCAGCAAAGAGGAGCAGCATGCATTCTTTGCGGAGACAGAGGACATTGCAAAATCACAGGGCACCGGAGGAGCGAGACGAGCCAGCATCAAAGTCCTAGAGGTCCTTGTCTAGCCTTCCCCCACCATGGAGCTATACCCTGTGTGATTTGTGAGGAGCACCACAGTGCAGGGACCGCTCTTTTCTCAACTTTGATCAATTCTTCATTTGCAGGCTGTGGTGACGGAGTTTTCGCCGGCTACTGCGAGTCCACTGGGCCTTCCTTGGGACTACCATGAGCGGTGCAGATCCAGCCTGGAATCAGATTACCTGCAGTCTCTCTTCGTGCACGCCAGCGGTATTGCGCGAGGATCGGCTGCGGCAGCTATGGAAGGCAGAGATGCAGGCCTCTGCCAGGCCTGCATGTCTCTGCTCACTGCCATACTGTCGTGGGATTTCAGGTGCGCCCCAGCTGCCTGTCTGATGCCGTTTGTCAAGGCATCCCCGGTTACACTGTCTGCGACGATGTTATTAAGGGGTGTGGCTTGCCTTCTGCAGGCAAGGGGCCTCCCCTATCCCTGTCTATGGTGACGGAAGGACGACCAACAACAGTATGCTGGTCAAGCCAGATCCTGCTTGGCGCGATACTCTGCTGTCTGCGGAGGCTGTGGACTGGTTAATCGCTTTATTGAACGCTCAAAGGGGACAGCCTGAGTCTCCTCTGGCGGCAGCCTCCCGGCAGTTGCTGGTGAGCACTCTTACCGACTGGGAATTGAAACGGCCAGGGATTTTCAGTATTTTATGGGATTTATGATGCAAGGTTCAGCATGCTGTGCTGTAAGAATGACGGAATAATGTAGGTGATGTTTTGCTCTATCTCTGGGGACATCTTTCCAAAAGCAGCAGAGCAGCAGCGAGCAGAGCTGGGCCTGCAGCACACCACGAGTGCCAAAGATGCCCATCTGCAGCGCATGCTCCCAGCTATTCTGCCCTGCATTGCCCCTCCAGATGCAGCGCTACACAGAGCTGCAGCAAACAATGAAGCAGAGCTGCTGGATGCATGCAAGTATGGCCTCATGCCTCTTTTCAGCAAATGCATCTTCTTTAAATTATATGCTGCGCATTCTCATAGACTTCCAGAACGATCAGAATATTTAGTATTACGAAAAATAGCAAATTCATGACGATGTGATGTGGCACTGTGTGGTGCAGGGCTTTGGCTGTACTAGCCCAGGTTCACAGAGCAAGCGGCTTTGTCCGGGCAATAGTTGATGACAGGGCAGGGGAGGGCGGGGTACTATCCGTCATTGCTGACCTTGCAAGGGCATGCATATCAGCGGGGGGGATGTCAGAGGCAGCAGAGGGCACCTGGGCAGCTGAGGCCACAGACCTGCTGCTGGACACCTGGGTGGAGCTCCTCTATGAGCGTGTTGGCTGCATATCCCAACGGTGATCTTCCAAGATGATCTTCACAACATGACCTTGCATAGTACCTTCTGTCTAGAGCGCAAGGCATCCTGCATGCACACTGCCCAGGGAACCGGGACAGAGGAAACTACAGATACACCGCATTGCAGTGTTGCATGACTGACTTTGACCTCTAGATTCACCCTGCAACAGGTCCGGCGAGGGCCCCTCAGATGCAGAGGCGGCAGCTGCCGCGAAGGTGTTCCAGGCGCTGACAGAGGGGGCGCTGAAGGATGCAGTGGAGTGCGCGCACCTGGACGAGGAGGAGGGAGAGGCGGCGGACGATGCAGGCGTCGGAGCCATGGCCGGCCGCGAGGACTGGTTTGCGTGCGCGGCCGCCGTCGGCCGCGCCTCCGCGGCTTTCAGCGCCGGCCTTCTGACCAAGCGCATCCAGCAGAAGCAGCAGCACCTGCAGCACTGTGCTGCCGCAGGTCCTGATCCACCCCACTTTGCATGCCCAACAGATGGCTATGATTCCTCAGCCAGTATGAACAATATAAATTGCCATAAGGAGCGCCTGGAATTGAGCGCTGAGGAAAACCATGTCCATGTGTCTTGCAGGTCAGGATCCTGCTGAGCCGCTAGAGGAGCTTCACTGGCTGACGCGAATGGCTGCGCACCTGCTGGCGGACTCTGGAGAGGGAGAGACGCCGCTGGTGCCCATGTCAGTGGCGGCCGCGGCTGCGGCGGCCCAGCCGGGGAGAGACCCTGTCGAGGGCCTGTCCCATGCCCTGCTCGGCGTTGCTGGGCTGTGCCTGGACGAAAGGGCACGACCAGTCGTCAGCCCCAGGTACTCAGCCCCTACTGCTGGGAGTGCTCGCTTGACATTTGCCTGCTCTTGTGAATCTCAAATCTGAAATTTTTCTTGGCAATTGCACTTGTTTGTGACATCAATGCATCACATGTTGTTATAAGCAGTCCATATTTCATGCATGCAGGTTGATGGAGGCGGCAGCGTCTGGGGTGGCACGATGGGCGGACACATATCTCATGGCGGAAGATCCAGCTTCGGCTGGACTGGCCAACGCCTTTGGCCTGCATGGCGGAGGACCTGCCGTGCTGCAAGCACTGGTGCAAATGGCCAACGTCCTGCTCAGCCAGTGCGCCATGCCTCCAATGTCATTGAAATCACTGTCTCCCGCTGCCTGTCTCTACTGCTCAGTCACCATGTGCTCATCCCCGTTGAAGTCTTGGGGTCATGAAAGAATTAGTGAAATAAGGATGGCTATCGCTGCACGAAAGATATTTGTTGTCAGATGGCTTCCGTTGAGTCACCAGGAGCTACCGCAAGAGGCACTGCAGATGTGTCGTTACAACTGGGCAGGTTTGCTGGGGAGGTGGATCTGCACCGGGTTGTGGCGGCGCGGCTGCTGCCGGTGCTGACGCAGCAGGCCACCATCTGCGGCTGCCTGGCGCACCTGGACGCCTGGCGCGCCCTCGTGCGCGCGTTTGCGGAGCAGGCCGAGCCCATCCGCGCGCTGGCCGGCCCAACCGTGCGAGCCCTCGCCAAGGCCCTGACTGTGGCTGCCGGCGGCCTGCCTGACCAGGCGGCAGCCTGGCAGTACACCACGCACCTCATGCACACCCTCACAGGTCAGCATGCAGCACGCAGTGCCTGGTTTTTGTGTCGTGCCTTTCAGAGCTTCCGTTCATTTCTGCTTGCATGCTGGTCATCAGGTTTTTGAGTGCATTGAATGAGATTGAGTGCAGAGTTGCATCTGGGCACAGATGCAGCCCTGTGACTGGGGTTGTATGCATGCAGAGGAGGTGTCCAGCATTGCGGGGCGGCCGGACTTGGCGGGCATTGCCGAGCGGCCGGACATGATGGCGCGCGTTGGGTATCTGCTGGAGGCTCTCCGCGGCAGCGCTCGCGGCACCTGCCCCAAAGCGCAGCCCGCGCTCTTCTCTGTCGCCTCTGCCATCATGAACCCAGTGGTACCGCTCTTCTCCTCTTATATTCTTCTTGCATATTGTCGTTGCGCATGTCAACATGCCTGACCTGCACAGCACCCACATTTGCCATGCCTGATTCTGGGCACAAATCCTGGACAAAATGTAGGGTCTTTTAGCTCAGTCTGGCTGATGCTGCGGCAGGTGAGCCTGCAGAGGATCTACCACAACCAGCCAGCTGTTTCCTGCCAGCTGCTCAAGCTCGCCGCAGACGTGGTGGATGCCCACATCTCCTTTGTCCAGGTAGCACCTCTGCCTTTGAGAGTCGTGCAACAGCTATCCTAATCTTACTGGATCCAGTCTTCTCAATTTAACTGCTTCACTAACAATGCGACAAGCAAGCGTCACGCTTGTCTTCCATCGTTTGATGGTGGAGGCAAAGGTCCTCTCTAAATGGATTTTTGTGGTATAGGTCAAGGATGCAAAGCTACTATGCGAGTGGGTACTGCAATTGCTCCAGCAGTACTCAACTTATAATCTGGGCCAGGTGTCAGTGGCAGCTGCCGCGCGACTGAGGGCAGAAGCTGCAGCAGATTCCTACAGGTCTGTATGCGCATCGGGCATGCCTTGTGTTATGTCTCCTGACTTTACTGGCCTGCATTCACTTTATTACCCTGTTCACCTACAGAATCTTCAACAAGGTGTGTGCAGGGAAGTGCGAGCATTGATCAAGCTCTTGATGAACCTGACCATCCGTGATGTGGTGGACTTTGGTGGCGATTCTGACCAGCCTTTAGGCCAAGTGAACATTGCTCAGGTAAGCCAGAAATCTTTGTTTGTTTACACTTTAGATTTGCACATGCGGGACAGTACTGTTCAGGGTTTACCCTAAACCCTGCACATATGGGACCTAAATGTGGTGCAGGACACTGGCTCTCACGCATGGTGTCAGGCTGTCCAGAGAGTGTGCGTTTGCAGGTTGTCTTCCTTGGTCTGGGGCTTGTCATACCCCTGGTGACCGGAGAGTTGTTGCAATTCCCAAAGCTGGTCAGATCATTTTTCAACCTCATGTCTTACATGCTGGAGATATACCCCGACCATGTGGCAGGCCTTCCAGGTAAGCACTGAGCTTCCGCCGAGTCCCTCCTTGCTTTAGGCTATAGTGCAACAGAATTCGTGCAGGCTATGAGTCATGCTGAAGGCCATGAGCTGACTGGCCTGGGGTGTCAGCAGAGGCGCAGATGCGGGTGGTGCTATCCACCCTGGAGTTTGGGGTGAATTCCACAGACCTGGAGGTCGTGCAGGGGTCCCTGGAGGCCTTGGCTGCACTCGCCAGCTGTCACCACTCTGCCGTGTCCTCAGGCGCAGATGGCATCGCAGCTCCTCAAGGTGCGCTTCCTACAATGGGTTGTTTTTGCAAATTTTTAATATTTTTTGGGCACAGCAAGAATGGTAAATATATGCATGGTTCTCAGCATGCACGGATACCACAGGAGGAGGCAGTCTGCTGGGGGGTTTCATGGAGCTGGTGATTCGACGGCTGCTGCTGGAAGACCTGGGAAAGGACACCCTTGAGCTGGCGGCTGATGCTCTGTTCCCCCTCATCCTATCCCACACCGCAGCCTTCCAGTCTCTTGGTGAGCATCTCCACTGATTGACATGCCTGCTAGGGGTACTTAATAGTTGTTGTTTGGTTGCCCCTATGCCTGCTGGACAGATGTTGCTCTGTTGATGTCTCGCAGGGTCCGGTGTGCCTTCAATTAAGCTATCTTGTGAGTGCAGGTGACAAGCTGCTTGCGAGCCAGCAGGATCCTGCCGCACAAAGCGGCCTGATCAGGGCAATGAATGAACTGCTGACAACGAACGGAATCGAGAACTCCACTGACCGCGCTAACAAACGCCGCTTCCGTGCAAACCTGACAAAGTTTGTTGTTGCTGCAAGGTCAATCGTGCGCTTGAGATGACAGCATCATGTGTGGCCATTAGAGTATTATAATGCTGGTGTGTATCTGTATATGTACCTGATAATGCCCATCAGGTTGCATATTCCAACGGGCAGTTTCATGCATGTGAACTAGCTCCTAGTGGCCCGGGCCCTCAGCGCTTTGTAATAGAAGTTTCCTGCAGTCAGTGAAGCACGCATGCAAGCATGCTGCATATATTCTCCTTTTCTCGTCAGATTAATCAATTTTACAATTTGTGCACCAATTTGTGCTGAACCTCCTTTTCTGTACACATGTGCTTGTGCTCTTCCTCATGTTGTTGACAGGATGTGTGCACGTGCCCATCCCCATGCAAAGAGCTTGCCAAATTGGTGTTGGCGAATGTCAACAATAACAGCTGCTGGATGCTTATTGGATCACCGGCTTCCTGCTCACTTCTGCCCATACACGTAATCGAATTGCTCAAAAGGTGCACTGGTGGCACATGCACAAAAAGCAACCAGCGACAGCTCCCAACGTTCAAGGCTATGCTCCTTTGGGTTAGCACGAGGAGATCCAGCAATATCACATAGCATCACGATGCAGATGCACAGAGATCCACTTTCAGAGACTGGAGAGGTAGGCCTGTTGGTGTGCACCGTCACCATCGTGCATACTTCGGACGTCGAGCACAGTTGCTGACCATTATATGGAGCGTGCAGGCCTCTTTGATGTCACTTTGCAACAGATTTAAAAGCTTATCTACCGATTTTGCCGATCAGCAGAACAGTGAGGCTCAGCTGGAATGGCTTGAAGCCTTGAAGGTCAGTGGGTTGGTGTAGGCATCAAACGCACCGCTGTATCCCTACAAAGTGATTGCTGTTATTTTTAAATACTCAACTGTCTCGTACGCTCTGACGAAGCTGTCCCTATATCCTCTGATCTACTCTGCATGATATACATAACAAGATGGCCATGCCTGACTTTTTCAGGAGTGCTTTAAAGCCTTGACTCATGATCTGCATGGCAAGGACTGCATTGAAGGCGCAGAAATGTCAATTAAAGCGGCTGCCAGTTTGTTTGTGGAGCACACTGTGGAAGACGGCCAACTCAAGTCTGAAGTACAAGTCCTGTGGCAGGTTGTGTTTGCTTCCAATGGATGTTCTTGCTTGTCAAATCTATGATGCTTACAAAGAGAAAGGCTCCAATTGTGAGATTTCTTGGCCAATGGCACAGGTCATCAGTTTCGTGAGTGCTGCCCTGGGAGCCTGGGATGCTGACAGCGAGGGGCATTCGCAAGCCCGTGTCACGCTCCATGTAGGGCAAACAGTCTTGATCATGTTCCTCCTGAGCATATACATTAATTACAAAAATTCAAGGTAGAGACTTCTTGTCCTGCATTCATATGCATGTAAGCACAAATTAATTTGCAGGCCGGGTTCCACGCTAGCGAACTTGGAGTGAAGAGATTGGCGGCTCGTCTTATGGCAGACCCCGACCTCATGAGCGCGCTGCTTGAGGACGTACTGCAGACGTGTCAAGCATTCCTAGACCTTGCACATGGGATATTCTTCTCAGAAAGGTAAGCAATATCTTCTCAGAAAGGTAACCTCAATCTTCTGACCATTTTCAGTTTGAAGTTGTCCAAGTCTCATTGATATGTGTGTCATTTGCAGGTGGCTGGGATTGAGTGGCAGTGAATTATTTGCAGATGTCAGCATGCACTTGCGCAGCCTCTTGAAAGATCATGTTCTACCTCTGATATGCTCCATCATCACCAAGGCCCCAGGTGTCAGATGAAAACCATGTTTCTCTTCTCCTCAGATCCCTCTAACAGCAACCTCCTGTCGTGATTCAGAGCTTTCTGTGCTGCAGAACGCAAACTGAATGATGCATTTGACAATGCACTCAGCGAGGCATTCCAGAAGCTGCTCGCCCTAGGTGAGCTGCCTCTCCGTTTGACATGTTCAATGCATGCCCAATGGGATTGCCAGATGTGACTCCTGTTCCTGGCAATGCAGGCAGGACCATTTCGCAGGTCATTGCAGGAAAGTCACAGCTGTCAAGAGCAAAAGAGTTCAGGAGCTTTGCAACAATGAATGTAGCATGGTTGTGCGTGACCAAGACATTGTCTGTGTCCGCATCAAGCCTCACTCAGAGTTCTATGCCGAGAACTGGTACGCTGCTGACATTTAAGCCATATGCCGGCCACCATATGCAAGGTCTGATTGGTGGTCACTCAATAGAAGTGTTGCTACAAGTTGCAACGGAGATATGAGAGTGTCAGGATTTGGGTGTTTGCAGGTGCTGTGAAACGAGATGTCCTCTTTGCCTTGATCAGCAGCACAAGGGAAGCCTTCTCAGCATGGTCACTCGCCACTGACAGCAACAACTCGAAGGTATACAAGTGAGCCTGTTGTTTTGCTCTGCATGGACATTGCTTCAGTAGGCAGGAATGCTGACGTGTCTACCTATAACTTGTAGGTCCTGCGCTTTTTCCTCCAGCATGTTGCCAAAGTCCTTGCGGCCAACCCCACAGCTATTCGGCCATGCTTGTCAGAGCTGGCGGCCATGCTGGCGGAGATACAGGCTTCCTTCATCAGGTAGGACCCTGCCAAGATGCTATCACCGAATCCCTCAGGACTAAGCTATCCCAGCTATCCCTCTGGACTGAGCTACATCTCTGGACTAAGCCAGTACCCTGTTTCTGATTCCATGAGTCAAGCATTGCTATGTTTGGTGCAGCTGCATGGATGAGACCGATGCTGCCAGAGCTCAGATCCTTGCAGAGGCGAGGAGTGCTCTTGGCAAAGTCACAGCCGAGTTTAACACCTGGCTGTTTGCGCAACATGACTGTGCGGTGAGAGTGATGTCATACAATACTATTACTTCGTTCACTTGCACAGAAAATCATACATAGATCAATGGAGGCATATTTGCTGAACCAATGATTGTGGTGCAGGAGCTCCTGTCAGAAATGGTGTCTGGCCAAGGGCACATGCCTCATGCCTCGGCTGACAGCCGATTGGGACTGATTCTGAGCATCCTCCAGACCTGCTTCAGTGCAGCGGCAGATGTAAGGCTCACGGCGGTCAGGTGCCTGTTGCCATCCCTCTTTGAGCTGGCAGGGCATGACATGCTGCCTCAGAAGGCATGGCGCAGTGTTTGCAGCGCTGTCATGGCCTTCATGATGGTGTGCTGTGCCAAAAGGTGAATCCTTCCTTACCAAGTCTACTACGCCTCAGCCTAGGTTTTGACAGCATCTTCTCGTCACAGCATGTCAATGATGTCCATTTGAAGCAGACTGTGATCCGCAGGAAGGAGAACACCATGGCAGGAGATGCATGGATGCGCTGCCAGACATTTCTCATGGAACAAGCTTTCGTTGTGCATCCCTTGCGCCTGCAGCTTCTGTATGAAATTTGGGCCGGCCTGATAAGGTACTGCTGAGATTTTTGCATCCACTCATGGTTGATGACGCGTTGGAGGTGCATCCCTTGGGCGATGGGCAAGCAACCCACGGAAGTTGGTTCAAGAACAGGTCTTGTCAGCATGTCTTCATTGACCTGTGTTTTCCTGCAGGCATTCAGCCCCTGAACTGGCCAGGGTCCACATCCATGCGATGCTCAGTGCTGCTGTCAACGTAGCAATCCTTGATGGTGCCGATTTGGAATCCCAGTGCCTCGTCTCACCATCTTTGGGTCAATTGGTATCCCTTACTGCAGCCCTCATATCTGCCACGCCGGATCAGATGCGCTTCAATATCTGCCAAGAGCTGCTGAAGGTGCGGCAGGCCTGCCAAGGACAATTGTGCCCTTTTTTTCAGTACCTAGCACCTGCAATACATCATTCAAGGAGACAGCAGGATAGTGATTAGCACATCGGGACACCTTTGCCTGCAGGGTGCTGGTGGAGAACAGCTGAACTCATCCCATGCATGCACTGCACTGGCAGTCACAGCTCGTGTTGTGGCCACAGTCTTTGCATCAGCGTCCAGTAGGCCCCATCCATCATGCCAGCCAGACCTCAATTTGCTGTGGCAGCTCCAGGAATGCCTGCAAGATCCGCAGGAGCCTCTTTTCCAGTGCAGAGCTTGGTGTGCATGCGAAGCGCTGCTGCAGCTCTGCCTGGCTGCTCACATGCCCATACCTGCAGAGGTACGCAGCACAGATTCTACAACTTCCTCACGGTCATTGGAAAGACATGAGTGGTTTATTATAGCGCCACTTCAAAATTTTGTGCTGGGGCTTGACAATTTTTCCTTGTGGGTGCTTTTGTTGCAGATGGTGGAATCCCTGGCGTCTGCAGTGGAGGATGCACTGAAACAGGCTTCTGCACAAGCCATTCAGCCACCATGTGTTTTCCCAGCGCTCTGTGTGGCAGAAATGCTTTGTGGACTTCAGGCCAAACGACTGGCGGAAAACATTGTGCAGGTCGTGGAGATCTGCCAAAGGAATTTACAGGTGTGCATGCAAGACAGTCCGAAGCTGCATGTCCCACTGATGTAATTCACATTTCAAAATTGTCGCTCTGCTTTGATTTTCGCATGCCAATTTCTTTAAATTCGACCAGTGTAATACGTCATTTTTACAAATCTATCTGCTGAGTACCTTGTTTTCAACACAGGCTGCAGCCATCACTGCAGCTTTTGCTGCGCACTGCGACGAGATTCAGGCAACCCCAACCAAGCTATTCAACGCCATGTTGACAGTACGTACCTGGTTCCGCTCTTGTTTCCTCAAATTTGCTTGCTATTCGGGTCTGGGGCCTGCTCGTGTATTTTGCAAGTTCAAGCATGAATCCTTCAAAACGCAGGAGGAACACTGGGCACTGCAGCATGAGGCAATGCTTGCGTTGTTGGGGTATGCTCGGTCACCATCCACAGATTTCAAAGCTGTGCTCCCTCGCCAGCTGTGTGATGAAGGTACTGGCTCAGTACAACTTGCATTCAAAACCCCAAGCAGTCCCGTCATGTTCAGGTTGTCATGTGCGTCAACCAGCTCATGGCAAACACAAATGGCAAATTCTTACAGGTGAAGAACCGAGCGCTGCCTTCGTCCAGCTGCTGATGCAGTACATGCAGCGCGCAAACTCAGGCGACAGTGACACGGATGACCGTCTCAGCACTGGTGCATGCGCTTCTGCACTCAGCACAGCAACCGCTGGCCAGCACACAGCCAGACTCCAGAGCCTTGCTGAGAAGGCTCTCAAGCTATCTGCAAACAGGGAGCAGGACATCATTGCCATGGCCATGGAAGGAGCATGCCAGGTGAGATTGCAATTCTTTCGGCAGGCAATTGCAAGGTTCCGTACTTAATTGTGACTTACAAGTGAATTAATAGTACATTTATCCCAGCCTCTCTTGACAATACAAGGGTGAGAGGTCAGAAAGATAGCTGAAGGACCCTTTTATGGCATTTGCTGGTGTACAGGCGCTTCAAGCTCTTCGCCAGGCCATACAGGACGCCTCTGTTGCCAAGGAGGCCAAATCGGGCGCCCTTTCGAAGATCAGGTCTGCTGGTGGAGGGAGGCTGGACACCATGGAATCAATCATGCAGGAGATCAGAATGCACATGAAATGATTGCTCTTTGGTGCTGCCGAATAAGTCTCAAGTGCTGTAGTGGTGACCTGTTGCCCTCTTAGGGAGATGGCAAATTTGTACTCCTGAAGGGTCCTGATAGGGTTTAGTGGATCACAATCTATAGACCATCGATTCTATTATACTCAATAGATAGTGTTGAAGTCACAAGCTTTACAGGAATAAGTAGAGGAAAGATAGACTGTAATCGTCTGGCACATCAACATCTTATCGCTTTTGGTGTCAAAAAGGATCCGTGGCACGACGTCCTTTGTCCTCTACATTACATCGCTTCTGTAGGACATTGGTCTCAGTCTAAAGCAAAATTCTATCTTATCTGACAATTTTTACTACTGATTGAATCTGGGACGACACAAGTCGACCTAATTATGGAAACGTGCTTTCACAAACATCTTATTGTACGTTGCTCCTGGTCCCCATCTCGAAATGGACGATGTACTACCCCTCACAAAGACTGTCAAGTCTTAGGAAACGCTGCGAGGCGTCAAAGCTTCACGGACACAAATGTAAGTCTCTGTCTAGGCACAGCTTACTAGACACGGTTGAGCTTGTGCTAACTTTGTGATATCTTGGACAGACCTGAGGTGCATCGTAATCCAACTTCAACGGTTATACGCTAGAAGTACAGGGGTCTGGTTTGACCTGCACCACATTCTTGTTTGTGCCAGGGGAAGCGCCAGAAGATGGAGCAAGCCTCAAGAGCTTTAAAACAGGATAGACCAGAAACGGACCGCGAGAGCAAGACTGAAAAGGAGGAACCAGAGATGCAGCGGAAAGTGAAAGAGAGGGGCCCAAAGCCCAAACTTACATCGGAAGAGGAGAGAAGAGTGAAAACCAACTTGAAGCGTTATTTCATGATTGAACGGACCATAAAAACACTCACCATGTAGGGTCTCTCATCCTTTGTCCCCTACATCCATGCCGGCGCATTTGTCTGACCTCAAGAATTTGGTCCTTTCACGTCTCACTCAGTGTGTTGGGCTTGCAGATCTCCTGGCTTGACAGGAACCTTGGCTTTGCTGACTGGACATCTGCTACATCTAGATCCCTTTGGTGGCCTGAATTGGGATCAGCATGATGCGTTTGTGGGCCTTCTCTGCATTCTGCCTCTCCTGCTGCTGGGTGATGCCTGCGCCTTAATTCCTAATTTTTGTGTTGTCTTGGTCCGGCATGCTTAGTCTGGCATCTCAATGCATGTTTTGTATTGTTGATATGTCCATCTGGACTTCTCAATGTCTAATACATTCATGTTGTTGCCTCGAAGATTCCGCACTCATGCTGCCAGACTTCCATAAGTTGAGGTATGGCGAGCCCAAACTCGAGGCGTCGACCAGCAGCAGCTCTCCTTCCTTGAGCAAAGAGAAGCATCTGAGGGCACAGGAATGCCCTGCAGGGCCACAGAGCTCAGGTGAGTGAGAGGAGTAATATCTGGCATACGGAGGCCTGGTATGGAAATGCTGAATGACCATGGCTAGATGTACATGATGCGAATGGCACTGTTGGGCTAATACGCAGGTGAGCAGGTGAGTGAGGCGAGTTTCTCGGGGATGAACCCAGCGGCTGCTGCTCTGGCAACTGCAATGTCCCTCAGTAATCGCGCTCAACGCACGCCACTTATGCGCCTGAAAGGTATGCCCGTCCCTTGTTTTTTGTAGCGGTTCCAATGGCTCACACGATGCTCGCCAGATATCAATCTTGCATAAAACCTCATACAAGAAATGAATGCGTGGGTAAGGCTTACACAAAATGCTGCTTCTGCACAGGGTCTGTCATGTATGTGCAAGCCTTACTGCTGCAGCGAAGTAGCAAGGCGGGAGCGATGCCACTGCCGCTGGATCTTTCCTTGCTTGTGACCTCCAAGCTTGGGGTCATGATGCTTCAGTTTGGAGTCTTGCTCGACGGTGAGACCTGCATCCCTCTAATGAGTCTTCACAATCTCCACCATCCACTTGCTCTTCTGAGCAATGCAGTACATCAGCCCTCACACTGGAGTGTGCTTGGGTGCAGGCCTGGCCAACTGGGAGACAGACCGCCTGTATGAGTCAGGCATGGGGGAGTCGTTTCTGGTCTTGGGCAGGAGCATGTCTTTGCACCAGCTAGGGCAGTGGGCGGCCTTGGGGGCCATGACTGCAGGGCTCCTGGCATTGGCACTGGTAGCCTCTGCCATGCAAGAGAACGTGCGCATTGCTGCTATCTCAAGAAGACGGCTTCTCACTCTGCAAGGCGCATGCCTGTCAATATGGTCAACTCATCCTGAGCCGCTGTGTGCTGCCACAGGACATGGCGAAGAAGGGGCAGCTCTTGCGCAAGGAGCTCAGTGAGAAGACTCGCAAGGCCATGGAGTTCAACATTTTCAAGCAGGGGCTGAAGGAGAGCAGCGCCGTGGATGCCAGCCTCAGCCCTGCTCAGGTTGCGGATCAGCTGAAAAAGAGCCTGGCAACCTCCAAGGAGCTGCACACCGCGATGGAGAGTCTGGTGGAGAACAGAAAGAAGGTAAGCTTGACAAATCATGTGTCAGACTTGCTTTCATATGCACTGGTAGACGGCCAGTATTGATACTGTGGCCAGTTGAAAATTTATTTATGTTCCTTGGCCCCAACCATAATGTGATGCTTGTGGCTTGGTGAACATGCGCTCTTCTGTGCATTGTGCAGGACCGCTCTGCTCAGGATCTTTGGAACGCCGTCCTTGTGACTGCGCGAGAAGTTCTTGGCCTGTGGGGAGTCGGGGCTTCATTCATCCTGACAGGTTCGTTAAGGGAGACGCAAAAAAGGACACTGAGGGAGCTTTCAGCCTGTTGGACACGTGATATTGCATTCAGGAGAGACTCTCAGCAACATTTTCCTGAAACACTCATACCACAGCACTGAAGCATGCGCACTGCCTTGTGTGTGCAGGCAACTTGCTGGCCCCGCTCGCAGCCTCTGTGGCGGCAGGCACGCTGCGCTCTGGGTTCACTCGCGTCCAGGCTCCCAAGATGCGCAGGAGGCGCGCTGAACTCCTGTCAAAGCTGGAGGTACAATCTTCTCGCTGCTAGCCCGGAAGAATTACTGATCAGTTCCCACACATACGCATTGTTCCAATTATGCTACCCTTATACAGTGGCAATCTCCCATGCAAATTCCTGATGATCTCAGTGTGTTGCTGTAGAAGTCCATGGCCCAGAAGGAGAAAGAGATAGCTGCCAAGAAAGATGGTCTGAGCAGCGATGAAGGAAAGGCTAGCCATGACGAGTGAAGGGCGGTGCTGTGCATATCGCATAGCAGAGCCATTTGTAGTATTCATGAATTGCTCCGGGTGGGAATGCCATTGTGCAACACCCAGACAGTGGCAGTAGCAGACCACCATAGCATCTGTACCTGTGTTCTTGAACGGCCGTATGTGTTGGACTACTATGCCATGTCCACAAGTGACTGGTGTTGCCATGCAAACGAGAGTGATGCGAGCCGTGATGCGTGGAATAGAAGGTCATGTGGGTGACTCGATGAAGCTCTGCACTGCAACAATGCTTCGCACTTCTGTGCATCGATGCGCATACTGCGTCTCCTGGCTGCCGGCCAGCCAGCTTCTGGCATGTGTGCCTGATCTGCTATCATAGTCAGTGATGGTCAGAATAATGCTCAAGTATTTGTAATGCAGCCCAGCTCATCGCTGTGAAAGCACATTGAAGTCAACTGCATGCCAGCTTCGCCAGCAACGGCACCTGTTGCTAGCGCTCTGTTGCATGCGCTGTTTGCTGACACCGGGTGCTGGCAGCAACATTTTGTAAAATGCGTAGCTCTAGGCCTATAGGCTAACAACAAGTGCAAATGTTATTGCTGCTGCTTATTTCAAATTCTCTGTTTTTGTTTTTGAATTTCTTACTTCATCTGCTCGTCTTCATTTCTCTATTATTGGCTCGACCTTGGAAGTTTGGCTTCACCTTGGCTGAGTGTATCCAGCCAATACAGACTTTGGGGAACGGCTCATGGTGTTTTTGCATTCCTACCGCAACTCACTGTCTCTTCAAGGGTGCAGAAAGGCGATATACAAAGTATAGTGAGCACTAAGCGAATATAAGGCTGCAGGTTCAGAATTTATAGCCAGAGAGTCGGTTGCGGTGAAAGCGATCTGGACTTGATGTCAGCTAAAAAATAATGATCCCCAGTTGAGAATGACACGGCTGTTGCGGGTAAGCCAATGTACAAATTGTTTGTCTCATTTAACAGATCTTTGTATATTTCATATCAAGGGATTACTCAAACTTGTTCCCTGAACAGGGCATCAAGACTGAAGGCCTGCGGCTTCGATTAGTGGATGCTCGAGAGCAGGTGGTGGGTCGGTTGGCAAGTCAACTGTCCTTGCTTCTCCAGGTATGCAGCAGCCTGGCGTGTACCTGAGCAGCATGTGAACAGGACTACATTTCCTTGTGACTTGCATACCAGCTGAAAGGTGGGTGCACATGCCTGCAGGGAAAAGACAAACCTACTTACACCCCATGGAAAGAGGAGGGGGACATCTTGGTAGTGACAAATGCCAAGCATGTGGTGTTTACTGGGGAGAAGTGGGACCAGAAGTTGTATAGATGGCACACTGGGTACGCTTCCCATCGCTTACTGTTGCTTCCGTGTCAAGTGCAAATAAAGTCCTGGCAAGAGACCTGTGGCAGTACATCTAATGTGCCGGCTTCAATCCTCCCGTGCATGTGTTGATGCCAACAGATTCCCTGGAGGCCTGAAGGAGCGCCCAGCGAAGAAGGAGTTCGAGAGGGATCCCACGTCAATCTTGCGGCGGGCCGTCTATGGCATGCTGCCCAAGAACAAGCTTCGGAAGGTGGGACATCATCAAACTGGAAAGAGACAAATTGTGACTCATCCATGCTCTCTATAGAAGAGTGTGTCAATGAGGGTTGCATGGTCCTTGTCACAGGAGCGCGCCAGGAAGCTCAGGATATTCCCTGGCGAGGAGCATCCCTTTGCTGACCACCCTGCCTTGGTCCCCTGGGAGATGCCCCCACGGAAGCGGCGTGTGAGGGAGGCCCTGTTCGAGCTGCCCGAAGGCTACAAGCCGCTCAACCCCACAGTCTACAGGAAGCGCTTTGGGCACATGCTCCCTGATGCGGACATGTCATGCTTGTTTGAGGCCGAGGAAGAGAGCATTATCCCTGCGGTGAAGCCCACGGAGGATGGTTCTGGCAAGTCATGACTGATATGGGATCAGGGCATTGGGCCAATTGTGAAATGAGCTGGTCTGATCAGGCAGGCATGTACCGGGGACAGGGAAGTCTTCCAGATGAACGGCGCTAAACAGGCACTGAAGAGGACTTTTCAAGCGATTGATTTGTACCATTGGCCTCTAAATTCCCCTCAGCAAAGGCTGGGATTGACCTTTCTAGATGATGTACAGATTACATTGTAAACCAGGGAGAATGCACAGACATGCACTGCATTGTGAAGTGTCTGAACCTATCGCAGTGGTAGCTCTTCATGCAGTCATGGTATGTCTAACTGGAACACAAATATTGGTCTGCACAACAGGCATGCTCCTCCATAGGGGAGGTCTTAGCTTCTCCTCTACACATGCAACACATCTTGACAGCGACATCTGATGCTTGGAAAATCTCGCGCTCTCCTTTGCATGCTCAGTCTGCCATGCCGGGCTCGTCAGTTGTTGCATCCCTTTGCTGCTGGGGTGCCTGCACATCCATGTGCAAGGTTCTCAGAGCAAAAGAATGTGAATAGTGAGACGTAACAACATCGCGAAGGTGTTTTGGCCTCATTTTGGTTCATGACTGCATTAGCGCTGCAGCGCATTGGATGCTAGCACAACACTTTAAAGCAGGACATAAAAGGGCATCGCTGTGACTGGTAGGGTATGAAACCCACCTCATCTGCTTCCATCTCTGGCTTGAAGCCTGCCTCTGCCAGGGACAGCTCGTACAGTGTGTTCTCCAGCTTCTTGACTGTGTACTTGAGGGAGTCATACTTCTTACGGATGCTCCCATTGCGCAGATCAAACTGCACGCAAATACTGACTCTCGCTTCATGCCTGCCGGCAAGCCCCAGGGGAGTGGCAGGCATTTAGGTGAGGTGATATACACATTATCATTATCATTATCATTATCATTATCATTATCATTATCATTATCATTATCAGCAACCCAAAGCCAAAGGCCATAAGGCATACACGCAGGGCGTCTGCAGATGTACGGGGAAATACTGTATGCCATACTCAGTAATGTTTATGATACTCACGTGGATCTAGCGCATCAGCACTTGGATGAAGTCTGCACACCTGGAGAAATTCCCCCATCAGAGCCTCGGCAATGCCTCGACACCGCTTCACCTCATTGATGTCCCGCACTGTCGCCTTCGCTATCGCATACCTGTTCAGCTCCCCCGTGAAATCCAAGACGCCACCCAGGTACCTTCAGTCATGCCAGGCAGATTACTGATCCATCCAGTGACATGGATGCCAAATGGCATGTACCTTCACAGAGTTCATGCTTACAATTGCGATCCAAGACAGGAATTCCTCGCCGGGGTGAGACAATCAGCGACTGAAATCCACAAGCAACTGAAATGCTCTCAACGGGACAGCTAGGAAGAGCTTACTCATCACGCTCCACAATGGGCAGCTCTTTCGAAGGGATGACGCGCCCATGCTCCAGGAAGGCTTGGAAGATCTTGGCTTCGGCATACTGCACACGCATGCATAATGCCCTCTCTCTCAGCAGACAATTCCTCGCAATTGTTGTTGCAGGCTTTGCAAGAGCTTTTTGAACAGGTTCCATTGTATTGGTGATAGGGCACCTCTTCCATTGCGCTGCTGAAGGATCCATGGCGCAGGTCTGGCATGCTTTGGACGAGGGGCAGGAGCTGACCGGCAATATGCTCAGCCTCCGCTGTCTGGCTTAAGCTCTTCTCAAGATCGCTGCGGTGCGCTGCAAAGATCGCCTGCTTCGCCAGCTTCTGGATGTCTGCACGCAATGGAGCCAAAAGTCGGTCCAAATGCCATAGTAATCATCAAGGGCAATGTGTCCAGCAACTTGTACAGCATACCTCGACTGCGCTTAATTATATTTTCTCGCTGAGCATCAAAGCTCTCCATATCTCTCCGCAATGTAGCGAAGTCTCCGCTGTCCACGAAGACTGAGACAGAGCTCTGCATCTGCACAACAGAGTTCGTTGGCATAAGGATAGGATTTGCAAATTCCGAGCATGCAAAACGTGTCAGCCTCTGACCCATACTTGGTTCTGATCAGCAGCAGCGCCAGTTGAACGCTGCCTCTTGGAAGCAGGAGGTACCATGGTGCGGATGCCAAAGCTAGTAGCGTCCAGAGGCCTTGCAGCGCGGATTAATCTGTGCAAACTCACACTTTGTCTGAAAGCTAGCATAACACCAAGGGACAGGGTGAAAGTCAATCTTGGATTGCGTGTCAATTAACGTTTGAATTCATCAATTTGTTTTGGTCATTTGGTTCGTCCTTGGACGCGGGAACGTCGTCGGTGACCGAGACCGACCTTTCGAAGGAACCAAATTCTGCAGATGACGTCTTTCTGACTTGCGAATCCCTCTGGCGAAGGGTTCTCCTACTCTGACGGAAGGCATCGGAAAGATGTGCTCGATGCAATTCTAATTGAAGGCATTTCAAGGGGGCCCGTCCGTGGCTAGGATTCATGAACCAGCAGCCTACGAGTCTTCCCTTCCACGTCAACTGTCCTTACACGGGGTAACTTTGACATCTTTGATACCTCTGATGATTTTCAGATGCTGCAAGAAGTCTCTGGCAACGTTCATTGCCTGTCGATCGGCCAGATCACTTGGCGAAAAAAGTCGTGCGCACAGTCGGTTGACATGATCAGGGCTCTAGTAAAGTAGGAAGAAATAGCGTTTAAAATTTCGCAGAGTGTTAGGCTCGTGTAGACGGGAGCCATACACTGACGTCACAGCCTCACTCTGGACTAGGACACTCTCAGAGTGCAAGACTCGACTAGGGGGTATCTTGTATTACAATCGTCTAGAAAGCAAATAGGTAGCAGCTTGTCTTTACCTGACCTTTCGGGTCCTGATCTCACGCACGCCCATCGTGCTTTTTGACTCTAGCGGTATTTGTTTTGGTGTGCGCAGGCAGGCTACCTGCCGATGTTCCCTGGGCACTCCTTCCTCCGTCGCAGAACAGTCCGGAGAGTACCAGCGACAGGCCACCATGATGCACCGGATGTGGCAGCATCAGAACCAGCTCTTCCCACAAGAGCAGCAGCCACCTGTTGACATTGCACTGCCCCGCCTGCTGCGCCAAACAGTCCCAGACCTCGAGCCGCTCCCACCACAAGGTGCTGCGCTCAGACTCGCCACATGCTGTCAGCATCAATAGCAATTCAGCCGTGATTATAAACTAAATCGATGTTTGAATGCTGATGCAGGCCCCATGGACAGGAAGTCAGCGGAGATCGCCGTGCGGCAAGCCCGCAAGAACGCAGAGGCAGCGCTGGCGGCGGCTGCGAGGAAGGCGGCGGCTGCAGGCAAAGACTTTAACGTCCCACCAGGGTTCCAGGTGGACTTGAGTGGCATTGTCAAGGTCCGCCCAAGCGCGCATGCATGCATGGTGCTCCAAATAGCCTGTGCCTTGGCTTCCTGTTTGTCATTGTTACGAGATGGCTGCAGGCCTCACATCTGACTTTTCATAGACAGGGCGCCTAGGTTGTTTAGTTTACAGAAAGGTCAAGGACTGTGCTGGCGAGTTCCTTGGTCTGACTGAATCAAGCCAATGTAACAAGGTGTCTGAATGACAAGAGTCATGGACTGTGCAGAATGACACAAGGGAGCTGGAGGCGCGCGCGAGGGCGCTGGAGCACACGCTCGCAGAGAGGCGCGCTCGATCGCAGCAGGCGTCAGCTTCGCACAACTTCCCTGACAGCCGGCAGCCTGCGTTTGCCAGGGATGCCGGCAGGGGAGGACCTCGCGCGTTCCAGCAGCAACAGCAGCAACCAAGTCAGCAGCCACAGCAGTTTGCTGGTGCGGACACTCACAAGCATGTGGCCTCTGACCCTGGGCGGAGAAATTTTCAAGGGGAGCATCCCAATGCTGGCGGCCTCGGATGGCTAGTGTTTGGGTCCTGGCAACATGAAAGGCTTCATGCAGCATGATGGGGGGTGTAAGTGTTTTTGTGAGGGCGTTTGCATTGACACAGGTGGTTGGCCAATCAGCGGTGCTCCCAAACAGAAGCAGAAGCCGGATAGCCGCTCCCAACTCGAGGAGCCTCCTCAAAGACCGCCGCCGCAGATCAACAAGTCCAAAGCAAAGAAGTCCGGGCAGGTAAGCATCGTGACCTTGCTTGCGATGCCTTTCCTGCTAATGAAAGCAGGCTTCCACCTGTTTGCAAGGGCATCATGCTTTTTGCAACAAAAGGTTAAGAGAGGCCATGTGTCTCGGTGTTATTTACAGTACTTGTGCGCAAATGACAGGAAGGGTCGGATGCATGGGAGACAACGCCGGACAAGGCGCTGCGGCTGAAGATGAAGGACATCAAGCATTCGCTGAAGGAGCGCTGGCTGCAGCTGTTCTGGCCCGAGGACGGCCGCTGGTGGCCCGGCCAGGTCACTGAGGTGCACGCCAAGGAGCGCAAGATCTCCCTCCTCTACAAAACAGGTGCTCACCTGGCTGCCCTGCAGGACAGTATGCCACAAGAGTCAAATTCTTCATGCGCTTGTATGGTGTATGGCTTGATGGGGTAATATCTACGTTGACTGTTTTTTTTATCCCTCGCATGTCAGCTGCCCTTGCATGTTTACAAAGGAGCGTGTGATCATATGATAACTCTCAAGGGGCGTCAATGTGAGTCGTGCAGGTGAGGAGGAGACAGATCTGGACGTGGGGGAAATGGTGCGGAAGGGCGAAGTGGCCTGGCTGAGTGCCGAGGAGATGAAGGCCGCAGCAGAGCCAATGCCAAGCACTTTTCCTCCACCTGAAAATGGTGAGCTGAGCAGGGGCTATTCAACATCGTATGCTCTTGCATTCTGCCAGTGCGATGGTGCGTCATGCATTGAATAGGACTGCATTCTATGCCCTTCGTATAGCTGCGCTCACAGCGTCTCTACTCTCTCTGCAGGAGGGTTTGAACGGCATCAGAGCAATCACATGGGCGGTCCGAGGTCTTGGCAGATGCAGTCGCAGCCACTTGATTTCCATCCCGGCCAGCTGGGCAGCATGGATGGCTTGCCTCGCCAGCGTGCCGGGCCCTCCTTTCCCCACAACAACACACCCATGAGTGGTCCGCGAGTGTCCTTTGGCGGCGGCTTTCAGATGATGGGACAGGTGAGCCAGTGCATGTCAATGAATTGAGGAAGGCACGGTACAGAGTAAAAAGCATGTCCCGGCTGGCAGGGGCTGGTATAAATGCTGAGCACTGTGCCATGGTTGATTGAGTCGTGCTTGAATCCGGCAGATCCATCAAGGGGTAGGATGCATGGCAGCCTTTCCCTGCAATGTTTGCGCAAATGCACCTTGCCGCTGGCAGGACCTGATGACTGCCTCTTACAGTCCTTGGTGCGGCATGGACCTACGAGACCGTGAAGCTTGTGTCATTGTAGACAGAGGTGGCAGACAGGAAGCGAGGTTGATGGGGTGCCTGTGGTGCAGGCTGATGATGACCCATTTGAGCAGTACGAAAGGCAGCTGCAGGAGCGTCAGCGATCTCAGGGGACCATGCCCAACACCAGTCGCTTTCTTTGACCTTCGACTGACAACCATTTCTGGCTTCTGAACGCGGACATGTACTTGAAGTAATTTGGCGTGCGGCCTACTCTGTGGAGCTGCTTGCAACGGAATTGATGGTTGACCAGATTGACTAGTCTTGTATCTGAAAGCTGTGTTCACTGGGCATTGCATCTTGCGATGAAGTTTGTCTCTCCGACTTTCCTCTGGGAGCTGCAGGTGGTTTTTTTGTGTGTTTTTGGCAAGGCACTGCCTGGGTCTTGAAGCTACATGAAATTGGCCAGCTGTGTCAAAGGTGCCTTTGAATGTGAGATTGAATGCGCACATGGGATTCAGCATGTGACCCTTCCGGTCATTCCTTGCCATGCATAGCTTTCTCGTGAACGAGCTACATGCAAATTGCCCCTGGCAGCATGCAGCTGGACAAACTTTGAAGTTTTTGACATGCAGTGCAGTGTGCCATGATGCACGTTATTGGAGTGGTCAAGTTTGTTCCCAGGTCTGCAACTGAGTAGGGCTGGCTGTCACCTCTGATGAGAGTACTGTTACCCTTCGCTAATTTCTTATAAGTGTGCAAGCAAGTCTAGACAGATCTGCAGCTGCTATGCCGCAGCAGCTGCTTGTAAAGTTCATCGCCCAAGTCTGTATCCTGTGTAAGAGCATGGAGCAGCCATTGGGGTTGTCTCATGAGGCAATTTGCACATGCGTTACAGTCATGTGCCGCCGGCCCTGCGGGGCCGGGCCTGGGTAGCACCAGGTGCTAAGCACTGCTGGGTGGCACCTCCAAGTTGGTAGTACCCGGGTCACTCTAGAGATCTGGCGGTCGCATGGAATTGTTGGTCACAGGTCTGCATGCAGTCCATCACTGACTGCAACGTCAACCCTTTGCCAAGTAGTGCATGTACATTTTCTTTACCCCCACACTGCTCCGTACTTATTTCCAGCCTGGCAGGTCTGAGGGTCCAGGGCTGACGTGGCATGGAGGGCACGGGGCGTCGCAGATAATCAAGTTGGCATTTGAACAACTCTCAAGGCATTTGCAAGTCACCACGGTGGTAACATTATTTCATCTTCTTCGCAGATCACATTTACAAAGGAGTAGTCCTGCAAAGTCGCCGTTATAGATTTACTCTCCTCAGATCCCCTTCGCTGCAGCGAATATATGTCCATTTGACATGAAGGATGTAAGAATACCAGGTATATAAAGTAAATCGGCAGGCGCTTTATCATCCTTCGATGATACAAAATCAAGGCTAAGCCAGCTATTGGACTTCAGCTTCTTTGCAGCATCATCTGTGAAGGAAGCAGCACGAGCATGCTTTATATCTGGACGTGATATTGTGATGTAAAAACAGCCGCAACACAGATCGAGCGTAGATTTATCATCTGGTAGCTGAGGAGCTGCTACTGCTTTGGCATCAGACACAGCTTCAGTTGGTACATTTGTAGAACAACCCAGAATTTGGGAGATTGACTATCAGAGGTTGAAGCCCTGGAGGGCTCCATCTTGCACCCGAGCGGCACGGATCCTCTGGTCCTGTCAGCTGACCAAGCCAAGGGGCTGGCGCTGGCATGCAGCTCTGCAGTGTTCATCGGAACCAGCTTCATCATCAAGAAGAAGGGCCTGAGGGTTGCAGGAGCGAATGGAGTCCGAGCAGGTTGCCATCTCCTTCCTTTCAGTTGGCAGCCAGGGCACACAGCCGTTCCCCTGATGCAAAGGATTTGCTGTGACGTGGCTGTCGTGATGTGGTTGCATCGCATGAAGAAGGAGGCCTTCAATTGCAACTGAGCTGAACTGGTGTTCAGGCATCGGCGGCTATTCATATCTTGTAGAGCCCCTATGGTGGGCGGGCATGCTGACCATGGTGGTGGGAGAGGTTGCAAACTTTGCAGCCTATGCCTTTGCTCCTGCCATCCTTGTCACACCCCTTGGAGCGCTCAGCATCATTGTCAGGTAGCCCCCACAACAGCGAAAAAGTAATATTTGCAATTTATCACCTGGAGGAAAATCTTCTGATTTGTGTGGTGCACTGACCACTATTTACACCGCTGTCTGTGCTCTTGCAGTGCTGTGCTGGCGCACATCATGCTGAATGAGAGGCTCAACATTTTCGGCATCCTCGGCTGCGTGCTGTGCATCGTGGGCAGTATGACAATTGTGCTGCATGCACCAGAGGAGCGAGAAATCACCTCCCTGCTGCAAGTCTGGAATATGGCCCTGAAACCGGGTGGGATGCATAGAGATGTTAAATTGAGGACTTCTTCTCTTGTTTCTTCTTTCGGATTCTTTTTTGAGTTTCTCGGAGGACTACTTGGATGTGCGCAGGCTTTCTGCTGTATTGTGTGGCCGCCACTGCGGTCATCTTGTACCTCATAGTCTCAGTTGCTCCCACCCATGGCAACAGCAACATTTTTGTGTACCTGGCGATATGCTCGCTCGTGGGGTCATTGTCTGTGATGAGCGTCAAGGTGACCAGACCTGCTCTTTGTCCCTCCTCGCCAAGCTGACACCATGGCCGGTGCTCCTGTCTTGCCGCAACATAATATCCATGTTCAGTCAGACACACTTGGCTGACCTGTTGATTTCCTGCTGTCCAGGCCCTAGGCATTGCCTTGAAGCTCACATTTCAGGGCCAGAATCAATTCCTGTACGTAGAGACCTATTTCTGCATTCTGGTGAGTTCTTTCACATCTGTGTCTGGGATCGAGATCATGTCTGTGTGTCTTTGAGTAGAAATGCAACACAATGCCCAGGTTGGTGACCAGCTACTGATGCTGTTCAGGTGGTGGGAGTGTGTGTGATCACACAAGTGAATTATCTTAACAGAGCGTTGGACATGTTCAACACGGCTATAGTATCGCCGATATACTATGTGATGTTCACACTGTTCACAATCACGGCTTCCCTTATAATGTTTCAGGTACCTCTCCTACTGCAACTTGCCACCTTTGTGAGCTTCCATATATTTATCGAAGAGAGTATGAGAGTAACAGGCATGCATGATGACTGGCGCTGTTGTGCTGGATTGCAGGAGCCTCAGACAGGCACTCAGATAATGACAGAAGGCTGTGGATTTACAACCATTGTCATTGGCACCTTTCTGCTGCATTCCACAAGGGAGCTTGATATATCACTGAGTGAGTCCAGCCGCCAGCAAATGTCTTTATTATATCTTGCATGATGCCTTCTGAGGTTTCTGGAACGCTGCTATGGGGAGTGAGTGTGCCTCTGCAATGCAGGTGATTTGACGCAGTTGCTGAGGGCGCCCCCACCAGGGACTCAGAGTGCAGTGCGCTTCAGTGCCATGGAGATGGGCAGACTGCAGTAAGAGCGTTTGCAGGCTGTGGATGAATTAGCCGGAAGGGACAATTGTGCTCCATCCAAGACTGTTCCTTTGGCCAGTGGCTATCACAGTCTTGAAGTTTGTAGGATATTATTTTAATTCTGAGCATTCTTATTTTGAGATCGACAGCAGCGATTTGTGACACGTGCTTTAATATTGACATTTGCAGGCTGCTGATAACCAGTCTGTAGGTGATCATGATTTCGCTGGCGCAGCTCTTGCATGCAACTTGATTAACTCATGACTCGGTGTAACTTCTAAATCAAGGAGATCAGGATTTCCATTACAAATATCTTGATAGCATGCTGACACACAGAATTGCCAAAAGTCACGGTTCTGATGCCCCTGGGAAGTATTGATGTACCGTAGTGCTTCAATTGGCCATGTGTGGGACGATCATAGCTTCTCTAAACAAATTGTTTAGAACAATCTTTGCTACAGCGTAGCTAGCGCTGTAGGCCTCCAACCTCAACTATACCAATCTTTTCGTGATTATGAGAAGCAATATACATCTGGTGTGCATCAAAGGGATGCAGTACCAACTCTCAGACAACATGTGAACACCCCTGCCTCAATGGCGCTGCTTGTGCTTCTCGCAACAGTGATGATAAAATCTGCCTGGTCGAATTCCCGCGCCAAACACAGCTTTAGGTATACAATGATACATTCTACAGGATTACACTGCGTCCCTCCTCAAAGATTTCTGCAACCGAAGAGAGGGACACTAGATCAAAAGGTAATGCCGCAATCGAGAGCTCTCACCCAGCATGTGTTGCATTGTTGTTAGTGTACATGAAAGAATAGCAACATCAAGTCAGTCGTCCTCAGCCAGCACGAATGTCAAGTGACGTGACTCCGGTGATACTTGAGATGACTTTTGCAAAGAATACCATTGCTGCTCAGCTCCTAAAAGTATGCTCAACGTCCACAGTGCTCCCATCGTTTGTCCTCCTCTGCACCCAAGCATTCCAAGATTGGTGGGACTGTCGCAGACCTAGAAATAGGTCGGAATTTCAGTAGAGCGAGCATGTGTAAATCTAAAGCAACATGCCTCTCCAAGATACCAGCAACTTACAGGACCAGATGATCTCTAAGTGGGGCGCCCTGAGCAGGGACGAACACAGGCCTTGATCAGGCCAGGGGGCCCAGCATCCTTTATGCATGATTTCAGGGTGTGTCCTCCAGCAGGAGGATGGCGTGCTCACCAAACAGCTTGATTGCCTTTTTCAGGTCGCCGCCCGCATCTGCCAAGTAATATTTGGCTGTGTTCTCATCAATGCGCAGCCCTAACACCAGGCACAAAGAAGAGAGATTTCAAAAGGTCAAGCCCCATAATTCTGCGCTCAGCACCTGGAGACTGCCTTTGATTCTCACAATTGCCACATGCCATGCCTCACCTCTGCCCAGTAACTGGCTCATCTTGTGCACAGCGTCCTCCGTGTTGGCAACTTGGCGCTTCTCAGACTGTGGTGCCTCTGCCGGCAATGAATTTATGTCATCTGCGATGATTATGAGATCCCTGTCCACAATTCTGTCATAGATGAAGCGCGCGGCCTTGCCGTGTATCTGATGCTGCTGAACTGCAGGCACCAAGGATCAAGGTTGAGCGATGTCAGGAATCCCTGGCATTTCTAGTACCTCTTTCGAGACAGTAGAGAGTGTGATGTCATGATGATCGAAGCCCACCTGGGACATATACAAACTGCCTGGAACGCAGTGAGTGCTCAGTGATAAGGTTGTTCAGGACTCTGATCGCTGTGACCTCCACGTTGTATTGCACTGCAACGCTGGTCAGTGATTCCCAGTGCCGACACCTGTGCTGGATTGCAAAGTGAGACAATCCAGCTATCTGCGACACGAAGGAACACACATAAGCTCACCACAGATGTGTCATGGCACGACATCCCTAAAATAAGGAGGCTTTGTAAACTCAACCATGAATAAGCTCCAGCCTGATGCCCAGGACGATGCTGTGACCAGAGGTGGTTCTGGAAGTGATACTGTTTGTGACGCTCACCAGGTACATGTTTAGATTTCTTGGCACACCCAGAAGGTCAGAAATGCCCCATGTTTTCTTCATCACTGCTCTTGCCACCTGACCATCACCAGTGTCATTTCAGTACCGATAGCGATCAGAGAAATTGCCCAGATCGTGAGGCGGGCAATGACATCTTTCATCTCACACCTGTGCCTGTTGGATGACTTCTGCCCAACCACGACATACTGCCCTCATTCTTGCGACATCTGCAGGTTCGACATTGACAAAAATATTTATTGCAGTTGCGTGATCCAGCTGATCCATCACGACAACGAGTCAGACAGCCAAAGGTGTCGTCCCGAACGTGAGTTTGATGGCATTGACATCCCAGATCGTCCTAGCCCAAAAGCCAGCGTGGAAAGCACTAGAACACGTGGCTGACCAGGCATGCTTCCTCGGTCCAAGTATGCAGCAAGGCCTAGGATGCCCTGAGAGCTGCCCGGCATGTTGCTGGAAAGGTATTGTGCAGGAATTTGAGCAGGACATGCTCCTTATTGAGTGCTTTAAACTCCCACAGAATTTTACAGTGGGTTTCCAGATATTTTGCAGGGTGAAGAAACATGTTGTACAATTGTAATGCATGGCATGCGGCGGCCGCAATATCAATGCCGCCGGGCGCAATCATTGATGGCGCATGCGGCAGCATGCTTACAAAAATACGTTGGCTGCAGCTGGGGAATGTCAATCACTCTACCGTACTTACAATCCTGCAGGTCTCACGTGCGAATAACGTTCACCCGGGCCGGTCATGGTGACTTCTCTACATCCACAGTTCCTGTTGCGCATGCGTCATACTGCCGCTTGCAGATAGGTAGAATTTGAACTCAAGTGATGACTCAAATTCTACCTGAATGTGCAAAACGTGCCAATTTGGTTGCAACCTTGCTTGCAGGTGTGGAAGCGCTGATAGCAATGAACAAGGTCTACACTGACATCTACAATTATGTACACTGAGAATGTCATGTACACTCATCCAGTTGGACAGATGGTCAGCTCTTTCCACGGCTCTCAATAGCTGACCATCTCGCCATGTGGTCATTGGTCATCATGATGGCGAGGCATGGCCACAGCGGCAAGTCAAGCATTCAACGCCTGCAACAATAAGCTAAACCCTAAACCCTAAGCTGTTGTTTGCCATAAACACCATGCTCATGACATGAACAGTGCCAAAGGTGTCCAACCTGCAGCCATCCTATGTGCACCCCCCAAAACCTGCCGTCTTCTCAGGCGCCTGCTCAGGAAGATCTGTATCGGATCCATCGGGCAGTCTCTCCATACAGGCCCTCCAAGGAGGTGTCCACGCCTCTGTGCTCCTGTCCACCACATCACAGAGCTCAGAAAAAGCAACCTCGTCCAAGCAAAATTGGAGAGACAGTTTGCCAGCTAGTACATGCAGAATCCTATGTCCGACAGTGGACATGATGGTACTGGTCGTACCTTCTCCAGGCACCGTTGGAGACAAAATTTACCAGCTGGTACAGGCACAATCCTATGTCCAATAGGGGACATGATGGGGATGGTCGTACCGCAGAGAGTGCCTTGAGGTTGATGTAGGCGCCGCTGTCAGTGCCGGCAGCTGCGGGCGGCTCCGGCCAGGGCGCCCTGCAGTAGACGCAGGTGACGCTCTGGTGGGCCGCCTTCTTCTGCGCTGTCCACTTCCGGAAGCACTCCTCGTGCGCGTGGTTGCCGCATGTGTCGCATGTCACCACCCTCGTCTGCGCATAGCACACCCCGTCACTACCACTCTGAGCATGTAATGTGTCTCTCTCTGCCTCCCTCTTTTTTATACAATGTAGGTTGTCTCTTTATGTCTCCCTCTGGGCATTGCTGCTGCCCATTAGTCATAATGTGGCGCTCTGGGCCTCGAGCTGGGGTAGCATTGAAGGGAATCAGATGAGAAGTAGGGCAACAGAGACAGGTATGCAGTGGTGTCTGGCTCACTGCTGGGGTAGTGCCGCCAGGCTGCAAATCGTCGAAACAGATGGGGCAGTCGCCCTCAATGGGCCGGCCAGCGGGCGGCGCTGCCGCCGCCTCCGGCTCCTCGCCGGCGCTCCCAACGGCGGCGCGTTTGTACGCCGTGCACACCGCCGCCGCTGCCATCACGCCATCCACCCTGTTTGTGCTCCTTGCCCCACTCAGCACCTGGATGGCACACTAACTTGAGCAATCTAAGCTCCGCTCAAGACAAATATGTTGCTGGAGCAGGATGATGCCCTGGGACTGCAACAAAGATAATGCTTCCTCTTCCGTGTAGAAGAGCTCTTGAACAAGTACACGCTGGAGCACTAGTTTTCCAGGTAAGATGCTTAATTGGAGAGCAGATAGCCACCTCATTGGCTTCCGAGGTGAGCAGGGCGCGCTGCCAGACAAGGGGGTCATTCTGGTCCAGGCGCAGCACTCGGATCATCACGTACAAGTAGTGCTTGCATAAGTTGCCCTTGGCGGCGTCTGGACAGGTGCAGTGAGGGTGCCGGCCCACGCGCACTTGATACACTGCGTCCAACAACGCCCCAATGAGTACAGTGGGAGGGCTTCAGGTCCAACACCTGCATGACTTTTTTGTATACGGAATTTATATTCAGATGAGGGAGCACTGCACCATTGGCGGTCGCTCCCAGAACGGCAAATTCTTCTATCGGGCCACCCTCGCTGCCCAGAGGAGCTATGGTCTTCCGATCCAGCATGAACATCCGGTGCCCGGATCCTGCATGGAAGTAAGACAACGTCACGTCAGTAGCGAGTACAGCTGCTTCATTGGCATGTCTGATTTCGGGGATGATCTTGTTAAGGGAGAAGCACGGTACTAGCAAAGCTAGGAGAGACCATGCACCAGAGGGAGCTGAAATGTACCTGGAAGAGCGCGGAAAATCCTGTCTCTTATCTTTTGGTTGGCAGATGCTGAGTAACGTACAGTGTTGCCAAATGCATCCATTCTCTTTTCTACAGCACTCTCTTTCTTGTCTTTCTTGGACCCCCTCTTCTTCTTGCTCTGGCTTGCTGCAGCTTCGTCAACGGCTTCAAGATTTTCCAGCCAGTCCTCATCGTCCACCGCCACTTTCCTCTTTCTGCCTCCCATTCTGCCCGTATCTTCAGCTACTGGATTTATGCAAGATACTCAGAAGGCACCGACTTGTCCATCACAGATTCTGTCCTTCCAGAAATCGTATAATACACGCAATGTGTGCCAAACCCCACTTTTGTGGGTCCCCGGGGAAGAATCTGTTCTATCCGAGGAATTCTGACTGAGTGCTGTGCTTCGTTTAATTATCATCATCATCTCCCTAGGGCCAGGGTGGTGAATCCTACGAAGCACGTCGAGGGAGCTCTGCTTTGATGCACTCCGAAACAGAGCTTACTCCCCCGACAACCTTCCAAAGATCAATCTTCCTGCGGGATCACGCGTACACGCGTCGCCGAGCCCAGATCAAGCCCAAGCAAGGTGAGCTGTACCAGATCCATTCAGAAGTGTGGTTCCCGGCAAATTTGCAGTGCTTTTGGAGATCAACAGGTTCTCGCGTTTATATTGTAGCGAAACTCTACTTTGATCGCGTTTCTCAAGTTTCTCGTTCTGTCGCAAGCTTATTCCCGATACCCGCCATTCTTGCGGGACAGGGGTTGACTTTCACAAGATAACCTCTAAGTCCTCTTCACTTAATTCAGGTAGAAATGAGCTTCGTTGATCATATATACGTCGATCTACCCTCGCATGGGACCTGGCATCGAATGCAAATATCACTCGCATTTAGGAGGGAAAGAAACAGCTAAACACGACGACATATATTCAGCATTTCTGGGACAGAGATGATTCCTTTGCTGTTAGTATTCTTACGATCATGTCAGATCAACAAGTGGTTGCTTGTTGGTGTCCCACTTTCGGTTTTGCTCTATGCTTTCCTAGAGCACTTGTGGGTGTCGCAGGATATGGCCAAGAGGGTGAAGAACACATCAATGACTCTGAAGGACTTCTACGACAAAGCCCCAGGACAGGCACCTTTTGAGAACCGTCTGCCGAGCAAGCCTGGAATGACAAAGAATGGGTACGCTTCCAGCAGGGACAAAAATTGTGCTGTCTGTTGGTAGACGTGCTTACCACTTACCGGCACTGATCTAGGGTGGCTGAGGATCACGTTACCTTTGCAAAAATGCAGAGGATGCCTTGACAGCACCGATGTGGAGTCAGTGGAGAGCCGCTTCTCTGACATGTCGCTGGGGCCTGGCTATGACTCCACGAATGGCTCTCCTTTCAAGGGGAACGGCTTTCCCTCGCAGCCTATGCTCCACTCGCCTGGGCCAATGGGGCTCGGAGGCTCTGAGCGCAGCATATGGCTGCCCCAGCAGCCGAAGGGTGGCTTCCATGATGACTATGCTGGGCAAGGGTGGAGGCACTCGCCCAGCAGCAGCTTCGGCTCAATGGGCTCTGGCGATACGCGAGCCTCAGGCTATGCAGCGTACAGGCAGCCTCCACCGCCACCGCGCAATCCGCCTAGCATGATTGCTGCCGCAGGGCAGACGCTGCAGGGCTGGAGTGAGCAATCAGGGCATCCCAGGTGTGCAGTCAGCTTACCACATCTGTAGCAAGCCAGCCTGTATAGGGCACGTTGCGCAGGATCGCAGGCATCGGTTCTGATTTGTCTTTACAAGTAAGACTTCTTGTTCCTGCAGGAAGCCTGATGTCCAGGACGCGCTGGCCAAAGATGTGCGAGAGGAGGACAGCTTCCACTATGATGTCAGGCAGCTGGCACCTCCTACCCCTCCTGAGAAGCCCGCACAGGCTGCGCAGCCAGACTCGCCTGGGCAGAGTTGGCGCCCATCAGCCACATACGGTGCGCACAGAGCAGATCCTTTCAAGCCCCCTTCAGGATGTCAACACTATGTCAAATGGTCGAGTGCAAGAAGACCTGAGCATGTTATGAGGGACTGCATTTGGGTGGTTCAGGAGGTGCGATACCGGTCAGCACAGAGCGGCCGCGTCTGAACTTGAAGCCGCGATCAAAGCCGCTGCCCGAGGGCTCCGGCAGTCAGCCTGCGGCGGAAGCAGGTGGGCACAGGCCGCGCCTGCAACTGCAGCCTCGCAGCAGGCCGCTGAGCGACCAGCAAGGGCGCAACTCCAGCATCTTCGGCGCGACTCGGCTGCGTGAGGACATCTTGAAGGTAGCTTGCGTTGCTCGCGCTGTGCAGCCCCCATGGCACTACTGCTACCCTCACAACAATGGCGCCCTCCCATTCTCTTTTCTGGGGCATCTCATCTAAGCAGGAACATTGTGCAGGAACGAGGTGTGGATCCTATTGCTGCGGATCTGGGATTGCCTGCAGCCCCGCTCCTGGCGCAGCCGGCGGCCGCCACCGCGCCGCCAGCCCTGCGCAAGATTGCTGTGCACCAGGTGCTCCAAGCTAGCCTTCTTGTTGTACCATCATTGCATCTTTCCCTGATTGCTCTGCACTGGATGGAAGACTTGCAGCCTCGGCTGCTGCCCATCTCTGAGCTTTGAGACCTTGACCTGCAGCAAAGTGTGAGGGCCGCCTCTGTGGGTGCCGGCAGGAGGAGACTGAGTGGCAGACCGTGGGCAGCCGCCGCGGCCGTCAGGGAGACAATTATCCTGCCGCTGCCACGTACCTCACCGGGGAAAACCCGCTGCTGTCCCATGCGGTCCAGACAGCTCCGAGGGCGATGTATCTAGAGGGGCCCCACACCGCTTACGGAAGCTCCTACTACCAGCATGGCGCTCATGGGGGAATGTATGGCGCTGGTCCTTCGTTCTGGGCAGAGCCTGACAGAAACGAAGATTCAGACTTCCCTGGTCGCCGCGGGCTGCCCACCAGGCAGGATGACCTGTTCTGAGAGTCTGAGAGGAGCCACCAGATGAATTGTGCCAATGATTGTATAGTACCGCTTGTGAGGGACCCTGCAAGCTCTGGGACCTTTGCTGCCCTGCTACTGCCAGCATATAAGACTGTTTCTACCAGGACTGTGGACTGCCCGACAGGGCTCATGGATGTTAATGGGAGCTGACACACTTGCAGCAAGCATCGTTGTTTGATGATTGGCAAGATCAGAAATCTTGTGCCTCACGTTTTGTTTCATGTTGTGTGGCCGGAGTTACTGTTTGGAGACAGACGTTCAAGAGCAGATTTTGACACAGCGCCCCTAAGGACATAACAGCTATAGCTAACACCTGCCAGCTTTTCAAGGAGCCATCTCATTGGGAGAACGTACATGAGGGTTTATGTTTTGCACATCGTCAGAAGTTCTGCTGGCAAGCGCCCCTTGCAAAATGTAAATCGTGCACTTGTGCCGGGCGCTTATGGTGCCTCGCTGACGTTCGAGCACCAAGGGCAGTTCAGGAAGGCACACAAATTGCAGATTGTCCTTGCTCCTTTGGCATATGAACACGCTTGCACGTTTGTACTGGTGCTATGGGTTATGGTGCCAAAGAGTCAGAGTCTGGCTTGTGGAAAAGATGGAGCTGCCACCCCCCCACACACCGGGTGATCATGGCATACTGGACCCCTGACACTGCAGTGTTGGCTTCGAACGTTGGAGATCTGTCTTGTTCTGCCCATCAAATCTTGCGCACGGTCGAAGATAAATTCCGAATTGGTAACTCTTGAAGATTAGCAGCACATGCCGCATGATTGCTTGCAGCCTGTCATGCCTAGCTAGTCACACATGTGACACCTGTGCATGCCATCATGGATTGATCAATGATCGCGAAGATCATCACATCATGAATCAGGGTGCACCCGTGGCAGCCTGCCCAGTGAGTGCATGCAAGCCTTGGCAAGGCCCCGTAAATCATAATTAGACAACTGCCGCTAGCGCTGGCGTGCCTCCATTATGCAGGCTGCCACGTGACGGCCCAGGACCCTGTACAGACAACATGTGGGCCCTGCAGACAGCTTCACGCTGGCTTCAATTGAGGCTTTGCAAAAATGGGAACTTCCTCAGGATGCTTCATGAAGGGAACGGTGCCGATATCATGAGCTCAGCTCAGCTAGCTCGAATACATGCATGCATTCACTGTGCAGGAGAAACAGAGGAGATGAGAAATCACCAATCCACTGCTTGATTATTTATTTCTGCCACAGACGCTCCTCATGGCACCTTCCCAATTAACCCCATCACATGGCAGGCCAGAATCACATGTCACATGTGTGCCCGTGCAGGCCCAAAAAGAATACACCTTTTCCTAGTAAGCCTCTGTTGCAGGTGTTTTCTTACGGCTTTGTTGCAGGGAAAAGCGTGTCATATCAGAGACACGATCGCGCGAGGCACCTTTTTTAGGTTGTTTGGAAGTGAACATAATTGAGCTTACGATAGGTGGGGCAGGCATTCATGCCACTCATTTTTTCCGGGGATCTTAACCTTTAGGGCATCACCTGCTGTTACGAGTGGCTTAAGCCCCAGTCCACAGCCTTGAAGGAGCAGGGGCTAGTCGTTTTCCGGGGTTGTGGGGCTGGATACAAGGAAGACTTTGCAGGTTGCGGGTAGAGGTGAGCGATTAGACACATCAATCACAGGAATTGATTTGCCAGACTATGCTGGTGAAGGTCATCTTCTATGGTGCCGAGCCAAGTCTTGTTCATTTGGCTGCTTTGGTTACACTTCCCCTGTGCAGCCAACACATGCAGTAAAAGTGCGCAGGGCTCGTGGAGTGAAGAAGACAGAATTCCTGAAGTCATCCACGTGCTGATTTTGACGGCCAAGGAAAAGCAGACATGGAAAGGTTGACTAAGCTCTGATTCCTCTAATCTGGAGGAACGCGCTGAATATCTTGTGGCGTGGAGGAATGGTGCCTGACTAACCTGGTGAGAACATTTGTTGAAGAGTGAGGACGACATGTGGAGAATAGTGTATCCGTGGCACGTAAAACACACGACCTTTTGTTTCCTGCTGAGTGAGTGTTTGTGCCTGCAGCCCTTCTCCTAATCTTCCTGATTGATGCAGGCACGTCCATTATGCAACCATTGTGCACAGCAAGGAGAAATTGGCTCCTTTGCTGCTGCTCTCTGATCACTCTAAGCCTTCTGTCAGACGCTGAAGCTGCACGGGCACCTGGGAGACGGCAGTTGGATGGTAAGTTTGACTCTGCTTCACCTACATGGTTCCATACGTCAGGGCTATCCTGAACTGGCTTGATGACCATTTGTGTGCAGACGCCATTCAAATGGTCAAAGGGAGTGGATCGTTGTCTGCCTCCGGAGTGACCAGGGCCTACTTGAAAAATTTGACGGCTGCATCTGAAATTCCGATTATTTATGTGTATGATGCCGTTGGAGATACTCAAGGTGAGCAGATCTTGATCAAGGCTGTTCAAATAAATGTTTACACAACTTATGAATGTTCCTCGGAGGCCAATGGGATGTTTGGTGGAAGAGGGGTGTTTGGTGGAAGACTTCTTTCCTGCAAATGACATAAGGCTGAGCAGGTGAAAAATGTGTGCAGGTCAGGAGAATTTTGTCGCAAAAACATACGATTTTGTGGTATCTGATATGGCCCTCACGTATACCCAATATAAAGCTTGCAACAGGTGCGGCTGGCCATAGAACTTCCATGTGTCTCTCTCTGACCTTGTCATCTGTCGAGAGTGTCGTGTTAGCTGGTCATAGAGCTGAGCCCAAATATCTGCTGTTGCAGGCCAGTCATGCAGATACCTTTTGCCGTGAATGCATTGGGAGCAGCTCATACGATCCCTGGTGACTCTTCCACTGTTGGACCAGCCGAGTTTCAGAGTTTCAGCGGGCAGTGAATGCTCATTGATGAACAGATTGTGCACCTATCAGAAGTTTATTGTGACACCTTGAATGACATGCCGGCGTGTTTGACATGGCAGGTATTGCAAACGGTGATTTGCACTTGGATGCCCCGACTCTTGCTGGCATGTGGCAGTGCAACATCACAAGATGGGACGACCCGGCTATTGTGGCATTGAACCCAAACTTGACGTGAGCCGCTTCAGTGCCGCCAAATTGCTGTGCCTGCTTGTGCTGAGGAGCCAGCTGGCCTGTAAAGTAGCAGTGCAACAACTAACAGTGTGTCCATCTACATAATGTGATTAGATGGACCTCAAATGGGTGTTCTGGTGCTTGCAGAATGCCTCCAATGCCCATTAAGCAGGTCGCCCGTGGTGATCGAGCCACTGCCACTTGGCTTCTTACTTCCTTTCTGGACTCGGCGCAAATTGGCTGGGCTTTAGGGGTCGCTAAAGCAGTCAACTGGCCCCCATGTGTCCATCGGGTGAAGGGAGTGCAGGAGGTCCTGGACTATCTAAATGCCACTGAATATGCAGCTGGGTAAGTGCAGCCATGCCTTGGCAGTACTGTATCTGGTTTACAATCCCTACTTGCAAGTCTATTTGGGTGCCTGCAGGTACATCACAATCTGTAAGCTGTGGGTTGTGCAATGTGACTTGGCCTGATTTGTTCTCCCTGGTGCAGGATGGTCCAATACGTCCTTGCAGAGAATCAGCAAACTCCGTACGCAACTATTCTGAACAAAGCTGGCTCATGGATATTGCCAAGCCAAGCCAATTTTAGGGATGCATCATCGGAGATGCAGTTCCCAAGTACTACTCTCAGCCCTGACTGGGTCAAGGTTGTCTTGGGAAACTCATGTAAGTTTGACGTGCTTGACTTTGTCTGAGTGAGGTCTCCCATGAATGCACACTTGGCATAATAATCTCTCTTTATTGTCTGGGACTTTGTGCATCAATCCACAGGCAACGCAATTATCTTCACAACTCTTTTGAGCAAGTGTGCATTTTGTGCTGCAGTGGATCCGCATGCCTATCCATTGTCAGGCCTGGAGTTCATCGTTGTCAGCCAGAACGCCAAGTACATGGGTGTGTTTATAGTCAATTCCCTTCTGTGCTCCACACTCCTTGATGTACCTGCACTCGCATTGAGCTGTGCCAGTAGCGTCTGGCTGATACGTGTAGTCTTCTTATGCCTGCAGGGTTTCCAGAGGGACGACTTCTGAGGGACTTGACATTCAACATGCTCACCCCCGGATTCCAGGACTTGCTTCGTAAATATCGCTATGCGCCAATTCCCCTGGGGGTAAGACAGATTAAGAGCCGCTGTGGACTTCACAAGCTTATTTTTTTTGTGTTGCTGTGACCTGCTCATTACCTCCTTTCTTTGCATCACTATAATTTGGCTTCGGGGATTGTCCTTTCTAATCTTTGGAGCTCGTGGTGCAGTTGAGATCCCTATACGGCGAATCGAACCTCATGATGACAGCTGCAAACGAGAACGACACTGGACTGGATGCTAATGGAAGTAAGGACTCTGAGAATCCCTCAGACCCAAGATGATATTCTCAATCTTAACATGTAGCACAGCACCAGGCCTGGAAAGTTGGCTTGTGCACACTGCATCATCTGACATCCCACATGCGCCTGTGCAGATCCCCTCCCTGTGGGTGGTGCACCGGGTGCTGCATCGGCGGGGAGCTCTAGGTTCAAGTGGTGGATGGGCCTGATCATCGCTCTGGTTGTGGCCGCGGCGTTGCTGGCTGTCGGGACGTACCTGATCATGAGCCGCAGAAGGAAGAAGCTGCAGGCAGCTCAGGTGAGTCCCTGCTGTCGGCATGGCACGGGTCCTGCTCTGACATCCCTTTCAAATGTGTGCAAGATGAGAAGCTTTACTGCACACCTGCATGCACACGTGTGGCAGGTTTGGTTCCAGATCAGAGTGCTGAATGGCATGTGTTGGGAGCAGGGGAAGCATGGCGATCTTGACAGTGCAGGGAATGGCTGCCTCAATGGGGGCTCAAGCCTCCAGAATGGCACGGTGAGCTTTGCGTGATATAAGCCTGCTGACGGAATCAGACACGCTGTATTTTCCAATGGTACCTGGGATTTACAAGTTAAATTGTTTGATCATTGAAGGGGTCTTTATTGCAGGGGTCATCTGGCAGGCAGAGAGGCACGGTGGGCTCCCTGGAGAGTGCGGAGCTCATATCTGAGCAGGCGGACAAGAAGGATGACACGCCCAGCACGCAGGAGCTGGAGCTGTCAGCCCCCAACAGCGCCAGCGGCTCAGGCAGCAGGGAAGGAGTGGAGAGGCTGGCGTCTAGGGGAACGCCGGGCACAGGTAAGGCTGCACACCAGCCACTCAAATTGATCCACTTTTTCCCAGCCCTGATCTGCCAAACCTACGATTCAAATACTGCAATGTGCAGAACTTGGCAGGGTGCATTGGTGGAGGCTGATGAGGACACGTTAAGCAAGGGTTCACTTGCATGCGGAATCAATCGTGGTTTGACGTTTTTCTTGCTTGGTGTCAGGGACTCCCGGGACGCGGAGTATAGGGAAGGAGGGCGCGCTGCTGGGAATCCAGGACCTGCTGCGGCATCGCTCTGAGGTGGGGCTGGAGGCGCTGGAGCTGGGTCCCCTCATAGGCCGGGGGTCCTTTGGGCGCGTGTACAAAGGTAGGGGCCTGCTTTGCCATGTCATCTGTGCACACCTGCTTTTGCAAGCAAAGCCATCTCAACAAGTCTGCACGGACTGCTCATGCTTGGGAATGCAGTCCCAAGATCTCATGAATATGAACGATAAAGATGGTGCCTGCAGGGCGGTGGAGAGCTGGAACCGTGGCTGTCAAGATCATTAACCATGACAAGCACGTGGGCAACAACTTTGACGCCCTGCGCGAGTCGGTGCTCTGCTCCAACATCCAGCATCCCAATGTGGTCATGACCTACAAGGTCAGCACATGGAGCGCGTCGAGTCTTCCTGTTTCATCTGTAAGTGCTGCAGCAAGTCCCTTCCCTCTGCCCTCATCACTCACTACCAACACCACCGTCTGGAGTGCAGGTGCACACCGTCACACAGAACCAGACAGAGGCGGTGCACAACAGCGTAGGCCTAGCCAACCGCCCGTCTGGCTCAGGCAGCAGCTCTCCGGCTGTGGTCCTGACACTCAACAGTGCGGACGGTGAGCGGGTGCTGGCTGACCAGCTGCTGGAGACATGGATGCTTCTGGAGTACTGTGACCAGGGCAACTTGGAGGCTGCTGCCAGAGAGTCGCGCTTCAAGAACGATTTTGTGAGCTGCTTGCCCACAGAAGCAGATGACCTTTGTGTACATGAAAAGAAATCACAGTCTCTTCATTCAAAGCGCCATCAACGTGCCAGCTTGAGCTCCTTTTGGGCATGCCATGTTCCATGCGCATTACCTCAACAGTTTGTTGTGTTCTTCTGCATCCCAGGGCAGCTTATCAGCAATGAAGAGTGTTCTTTGCTCTGCAGGCGTCCATATACTTGTGCCTGATGGACATAGCGAGCGGCATGGACTACTTGCACTCCCTTGGGGTGTTGCATGGGGATGTGAAGGGTGCCAATGTGCTCCTAAAGACCACTGCGCCCACCGCATACGATCCGCGCGGTTTTGTGTGCAAGGTAGCTCACCTGACAATACCTGTCATATCGAGAAGGAAGTGATGAAGCATTTTGGATGCAGCCTGCTCTGACCATCTTTAAAATGCTTGCGTGCTGTTGTGCAGATGGCGGACTTTGGCCTGTCGCGCGTCTTGGAGAGCGATGCCACTCATGTGTCTACCTTCACCTATGGTGCGCTCCATGACTCTGCTGAAAGCTTGCTTCCTGTCCTATCTTTGCCTCATTTCTGGGAGTCGATTCTGCAAGAAGTGCATTTGTGATTTCACAAACATAATTTCTGTTTAAATGAGTGCTTGCCTTCATTACAGGGACTGCAGCCTACATGGCTCCAGAGCTGCTGCAGAAGGGCAAGATGACGAGGGCTGCAGATGTGTACAGCTTTGCCATGATCATGGTGGAGCTCTTCACGTGCAAGCGGCTGTTTGAGGGTCTCGCGCAGCAGCAGGTACAAAGCCCACCCAGCACCATTTTAATTTACAGTCATTGTCTGGTCACCAGCATGTGTCTTGACAGTTCGGCAAACCTCGATCGGCCTGTCCCTTTTTTTCCGGCCAAAGTTGGGCAGTACCTTTCCCCTGGTCAGTGGGAGCACCTTTCTGCCTGGTCCATGGGATTGGAGTACCTCTTTCACTATCTGACTGGCTGATGATAGGTGGTTTGATCTCAATGGGAAAGCCATACCTCGCTGACGCTTTGACTGGTTGCTGGGAGCTGGGAGGTGTTTGATGTGGTGCATGTGGCGGTGCAGATCATGTACCAGGTGTTTTCGGGGCAGAAGCCGCCGCTGAACAAGGACGGCATGCCCAAGGCATACGAGGCCTTGATCGAGGACTGCTGGCACGACAGCCCCAACGAGCGGCCGACCTTTGCAGCCATCCTGCAGCGCCTACGGGAGATGTACGCGCAGGAGCGCCAGCGGCTTTTTTCTCTCAGTCAGTCCAATGGAGCAGCCGCCAGCTAGCAGGCGTCGCCCTGAGCCCCTAGCCACGCTCTAGAGGGCCAACACATGTATGCTAGCTCGCTGCATGCACCGCTCTACGGTGTGAGAGATGCGCGCGTCCGCTGTGCTGGAGAATTCTGATTCTGGAGGGTCGTTCTTAAATTGGATGGCACAGGCGGTGGAAAGTGTATTTTTAGCAGCCAATTTTTTTAAGAGGGACCTGACTTTCGGCAGATCATGAGGTGCCGTCAATTTCTATCTAGACGTGGTCATATGCTGCGAACAGCGTGCTTGCCATCTGTGTTCCCAGCCTAGGATCTGCGACTCAGCGTTGTGTGTATGGAAGTTGTAGTGCGCGGATAGCACGGGTCGACCTGGGCAATCTGATCTCCAGGCGAGGCGTTGGGTGGGTTCCTGCAAGTGGATGGTGTCGGATCCTTCTGATTGTAGGACTTTCTTGAGAGGCATGCCATCACCTGAAGCATTTGATTCTCACAGTCACGGCAGTCCAGGATTCTTTTCGGAGTCTGATCATACAGATGTGCGTATTGTGATAGACATCATGCAATGCAGTGCCTGCTCTTTCTTCCTTTGTGGCATTGGTGTTGGAATTTTCCTGGAAGGCTTGTGCTCAAGTTGGGTGCCCGTGTCTTCTCATGCATGTTGTGGGCACCGGCATCCGCCATATCCTGTGTGGGCTTCTTGTGAAGTTCCACCGACCACCACATAATGACACTCTGTGTTCTAGAGACTTTTTTTTTATTGCAGCGTTAATGCGGATACCTCAATCCTTGAGTCGTTCAATCAGCAAACATTAAATGAGTGAAGCTTCCTCCTATGGAAGCTTCAGTGTTCGACTGATTTGACAATGACAATTAATCTTATTAGATGTGACATCCGAATGCAAATTCAATGCGGTGGTGCAGACTCTGCTCGGAGCACTCAGTGCGATAGAGGGCTCCATAGGGAGGCTGGACTTCTGAGAGGCCGCAGTATCCCATGCAGCTCTTGATCTGGACACAGGCCACCAGATCCCGATGGTTTGCATGTGTGCCATCAAAGTGTAATGTGATTCCGGAAGATGACCCCTGTTTTTCAATACCAGCTGACATCTGCTAATTAACAGTGTGTCTAGAATCTAGATCTAGACCAGTGGTGGCAGCGCTAGCATCGCTCGCAAATGTGCACGTGCGCAATCCCCTGAGACCAGGCCTCAGGCATATCATCGTGCCGACGCGCCCTTCTTCGATTCGGAGTGCCGCCAGCTTAAACGGGACGTCC
>JADEYI010000288.1_pt1 | contig 83189 bp, 84 predicted proteins | sample 8542331 | NCBI WGS metagenome assembly JADEYI01 (sample SAMN16510988, study PRJNA670497) | mine drainage metagenome | isolation source: biofilm near Copperflume 1 | place: Germany: Marsberg coppermine Kilianstollen | collected 2018-02
AGGGCGTCATCGGCGCGGCGGGTCAGGGGTCTCCATCTGCGCCGAGGATAGCGGCTGCGGCCTGCTCGCTCGACATTCTCGAACGGCAACCGGCTCGGTCCACATCGCCGCCCGCCGTCGGATGTCGAGCGCCCCTGCTGAGGCTTGCAGGGGACGCTCGGCTGCGAAGGATGATTGGGACCCGTCAGCGATTGAGCCAGACGTTTTCCAGCCGGAGCTCGAGGGTCGGGTTGACCGTCGAGCCCACGACATCCTTCTTCATGAGGTAGTTGATCGTCTCGTAGTGGGCGAAGATCAGCGGCGCGTCCTCGAAGACGATTTGGCGGATCGCGACGTACAGATCCTTGCGCTTGGCAACATCGGTCTGGGATCGGGCCTGATCGATGAGCTGATCCAGTTGCGGGTTCGAGTAGAACGTCGTATTGATCGAGCCGCCAGTTCGCAGGACGATCGCGTAGAAGTTGTCCGGGTCGATCGTCCGCTCCTGGTACGCCGACGTGATCTCGTAGTTCCCTTTGGTGAAACGATCGAACCAGACCGAGACGTCGACCTGCTCGATCGTCAGGTTGATCCCGATCGCCTTGAGCTGGTCGCGAACGACCTCTCCGGTCTTGAGCAGTTCAGGGTATTGCGGCAGGCCCAGGTACTTGATCGTGAACGGCGTCGTGATGCCCGCCGCTGCGAGTTGGGCCTTCGCCTTGACCAGATCAGGCCCATTGGCATCCGGATCGCTGCCCCCGAACCACGGTGAACCGCTGGGCACTTCCTCCGAGCCGACTTCACCGGCACCGAAGTAGGCGACATCGCGGATCTGCTTACGGTCCAGGGCCCAGGCGATCGCCTGGCGGAGAGCCTTGTTGTTGAACGGCGGCTTGGCCGTGTTCATCGCGAGAAAGTCCGGGATCCCGGCTATCGGTGAGGTGATGTGCGTGAAGGTCGGGTCCGCGGAGAGGGCCTTGAGCGACTGGAGCGGGATAGCGTCGGCCCAATCGAGGTTCCCCGAGCGGAGCGACTCGATCCGACTCTGGTCGACGAGCAGGAACTTGAACTGGACGCCGTCGAGGTACGGCCTGCCGGCTCGGAAGTAGCCGTCGAACTTCTTGAGCGTGATGTGGTCCCCCTGGACCCATTCCACGAACTGGAAGGGCCCGGTACCGACCGGGTTGCGGGCAGGATCCTTGGCTGAGATCGCCTTCTTGTTGACGATCTCGCCGTTGTTGGCGAGATTATTCAGGAAGGGCCCGAAGGGCGTCTTGAGTTTGAAAGTCACGCGGGTGGGGCTGGTCGCCTCGATCGAGGCGATCGCGTCGTACAGGGGAGCGTAGCCGCTGGCTGTCTTCGGATCGAGCATCCGCTCGAAGGTGTACTTGACATCGGCCGCCCCGAATTTCTCGCCGTTGTGGAACGTCGCGTTGTCAACGAGATCGAACACCCACGTCAGTGGATCCGGCTGCGCCCACTTCGTCGCGAGGACGCCGACGATCTGGTTGTTCTCGTCGAGGTCGACGAGTTTGCTGAAGATGTTGTCGTAGACCTGCGCACCGGTGTAGATCGAAGACGTCGCCGGGTCGAGGGAATCAGGCTCCCCGGTGAGGGCCGCCTGGAGGGTTCCTCCGGACTTCGCCGCTGCGCTGGCTGCGGCTGACGCGCTCGCTGGCGCCGAACTCGAGCCTTGGCTCGCGCCGCCCGCCGGGGACGCGGTAGCCGACGTGCCACCGCACGCGGTTACGACCGAACCTAGGCTGGTGGCTGCGAGGACCGCACCACTGAAGCCGGCCGCGCGGCGCAGGAAGTCGCGTCGCGAGAGGTCGCCGCGCATGAAGCTCCGAGCGAGCGCTTCCGCTCGTCGCTGCTCAGGATCGTGGGGATGGGACACGGATCTCCTCCTTCGGTGCTGGGCCGCAGTCTCAGCGGTGTCGGGCGATGAACGCGAGAACGGATTCGTTGAATGGCTTCGGGTGCTCCCAGATCGAGGCGTGGCCCCCGGGCGTCGTCGCCCACTCCGCCCCATCGATGGCTTCGTGCAGCCGGCGCGAGAGTTCGACCGGGATGAGGATGTCTTCCGCGCCGGCGATAACGAGCGTTGGTACCGAGATTCGGTTGAGCCGACCGTTCGTGTCGTGGGTTCGAATCGAGCTCAGCTGGGCGAGATACGCGTCGAGCGGTTGCGCGAGGTCGGCCATCGCTATCTCGAATTCCCCGAGCTCGGCCTCCCGGCTCTCGAAAAACGGCACCGTAAACGCCCAGAGGGTCACGTCGCGCATGACGAACGACACGCCGAGTACGGGCGCGAGATCCGCCCACATCGCGAACATCCGACCGCAGAACGGACCAGGTGCCGCGTAGGTCGAGCTGAGGACGAGGCTCTTGAGATCCGAGCCATACGCGATCGCGTATTCCTGGGCGATCATCCCGCCCATGCTGGTGCCGAGTAGGTGGAAACTGCCGATTCGAAGATGGTCGACGAGCGCCTTCGTATCCTCGGCAAAGAGCCGGGTCGTGTATGGGCCGGGAGGCTTGCTCGTCTGGCCAGCGCCGCGGTTGTCGAACCGAAGGACTCGGTGGCCGGCGGCCAGGAAGTCTTCGGTCTGATAGGCCCACGACTCAAGGTCATCGGCCAGGCCGTTGACCATGACGATCGTCTCAGGGCCGTCCCCTTCGAGGCGATAGTTGATCTCGATGTCGTTAACAGTGGCGACTGGCATGGGCGCTTCCTCCTGATCCGGTCAGTGGCTGGTCGCTGCGTGGACGACTGGATCGCCCGCTTCCGACCCGCAGGCCGAGTCAGCCCGGACGCGAGCGACGTGGCAGGCCGCGCGGTGCCGAAGGCCGAAGGCGGTGAGCTCCGGCACCTCGGTCCGGCAGCGCTCGATGGCGACCGGACAACGAGGGTGGAACCGGCAACCGGTCGGTGGGTTGATCGGACTCGGGATCTCGCCGTTGATGCGGGCTGCGGTCACCCGGCGTCCCGGGTCCGGGTACGGGATCGCGGCGATCAACGCCTGCGTGTATGGGTGCTCGGCCCGGGCGAAAAGCGCGTCGGTCGGGCCCTCCTCAGCCAGCCGACCGAGGTAGAGGACCGCCGCCCGATCGCAGACGTGCTCGACGACCGCGAGGTTATGGGTGATCAGGACAAGGGCCAGCCCAAGATCGCGCTGGAGTTCGGCGAGCAGGTTGAGGATCTGCGCCTGAACCGAGACATCGAGGGCCGACACCGGCTCATCGGCGATGATGAGCTCGGGCTCCAGGGCGAGCGCTGCCGCGATTCCGACACGCTGACGCTGGCCGCCCGACAGCTCGTGGGGTCGCCGGGCGGCGAGCCGGCGCGACAAGCCAACCCGGTCGAGAAGCGTCGCGACCCGCGTCTCGCGCTCGGCAGGCCGGCCGATCTTGAACGCGTCAAGCGGCTCGCGGATCGTCCGAGAGATCGGCCAGCGCGGGTCGAGCGAGGCATACGGGTCCTGGAAGATCGGCTGGACTCGTCGGCGGAACTCGCGCCTGTCGGCGCCGCGCAGGCGGGTGACGTCCGCGCCATGAAACCAGATCTCGCCGTCCGTCACGGCCGTCAAACCGAGGACACAGCGGGCGAGCGTCGTCTTGCCGGATCCGGACTCCCCGACGATCGCGACGAGCTCACCCGGAGCTACGATCAGATCCACACCATCAAGGGCGTGGACGACCGTCGACCGACCCAGGAGCGCACCGCGAACAGGGAAGTGCTTGACGAGTCCGCGGACTTCGAGCAGCGCGCCGTTCATCGGGCCGCCTCAGAGGCCTGGCCGGTCATCTCCGCTGCGGCGCGGGTCGCCAGATCATTCCAGCACGCGATCGCATGGTCTGGTGAGGCGATGGCGAGAGGCGGTACGTGATCGCACTCGTCGCGCCGGACGGGGCAACGGGGCGAGAAGCGGCATCCGGCCGGCGGCGCGGACAGCTCTGGCACCTGTCCGTCGATGACGTGCAGCGAGCCGCGCGCCTGCGCCCTGGTCGGGAGCGCGCCGATGAGCGCCTGAGTGTACGGGTGACGAGGGGAGGCGAAGATCTGGGCTACTGGAGCAATCTCGACAAGCTGGCCGGCGTACATGACACCGACCCGGTCGCAGGTCTGCGCGATGACGCCCAAGTCATGCGTGATGAGGACGACCGTGGTCCGGTGGCGCTCACGGAGTACCTTGATCAGTTCGATGATCTGGGCCTGGATCGTCACGTCGAGGGCCGTCGTGGGCTCGTCGGCGATGAGCAGAGCTGGCTCGTTGGCGAGGGCCGTCGCGACGACGACGCGCTGACGCATGCCGCCGGAGAACCGGTGCGGTGGCTCCGCGTAGCGCTCCTCGGCCGATGGGATTCCGACCTCTCGCAGAAGCTCGAGAGCCCGATCGCGGGCGCCAGACCGATCGGTCCTTCGGTGAGCGCGGATCGTCTCCGCCACCTGGTCGCCGATCCCGTAGGTCGGGTCGAGCGCGGTGAGCGGGTCCTGGAAGATCATGCTCATCCGGTCGCCACGCAGTGCTCGTAGCTCCCTCTCACCGAGACCGACGAGGTCGCGGCCGAGAAAGGTGATCTGCCCTTTGACGGCAGCGGTACTCGGCAGGAGCCCCATGATCGCCAATGCGAGGGTCGACTTGCCGCAACCAGATTCGCCGACGAGACCGAAGATCTCACCACGGTTGATCCGCAGTGACACGTCGGCCACGGCCGAGATTCGGTCGTCCTCGACCCGGAACTCGACGCCGACGCGGCGGAGGACCAGGACCTCGTCCAAGCCTCCGGCTGCTTGCGTCGACGCCGGACTCACGGTGGTCGAGATCATCGAGCCATCCCGCGAGGATCGAGTCGCCGTCTCAGTCCGTCACCGACGAGGTTGAACCCGAGCACCGTCACTGCAAGGGCGAGACCAGGAAAGATCTCCACCCAAGGCGCCAGGGTCAGGACGTCACGACCTTCGTTGAGCATGGTGCCAAGCGACGCGGTCGGAGGCTGGGCGCCGAGGCCCAGGAACGAGAGCGCCGCCTCGATCTGGATCGCGAAACCCATGAGGACGGACGCCTGGACGAGGGCGGGTCCGAGCGAGTTCGGCAGGACATGACGGAGCATGATCGAGATCTCCGAGGCACCGCGGGCCCGGGCTCCGTCCACGTACGGCTGCGCTTCGACGACGATCGCAGCGCTGCGGACGATCCTCGCGATGATCGGTAGGTAGATCACGGCGATCGCGACGAGCGCGATGAGCGAGCCTGGACCGACGATGGCGATGAGTGCGACGGCGAGGAGAAGAGCCGGCAGCGCGAGGAGGAGGTCCATCGGGCGCATGAGGAGCCCATCGACCCAACCGCCGCGGAAACCGGCCACGAGGCCGATGGGCGCACCGATCGCGCACGCCAGGGCGACCGAGCCAAAGGCGACGGTCAGCGAAACGCGATAGGCGAACAGGACCCGCGTAAGTACGTCGCGCCCGAGGGCATCGAAGCCAAACGGGTGGCGGAGGTCCGGTGGCGCAAGGAGCCTGGCGGAGTCGATCGCCTCGGGATCGTGCGGTGATATGAGGGGTGCAAGAACCGCGAGCGTAACGAGCCCGGCGAGGATGACCACGCCAACGAATGCTTCCCAACCGCCGACGCGGCGGACGAGTCGTCCGGCGAGCGACGCTCGGTGATGGGAGCCAGGAAGACTCCGCGCCGTCATGCTTCGTCTCCCTCGGCCAATCGCGGATCGAGGACGCCGTAGAGGAGATCCGTGAGGAGATTGACGAGGATGAAGAGCACTGCCACGACGAGCACCCCGGCCTGCACGACCGGATAGTTGCGCTGATTGATCGCCGTGACGATGAGCCGCCCGACACCCGGCAGGGCGAACAGACTCTCGACGACGATCGCTCCGCCGAGGAGCACGCCGAACTGGATACCGACGACGGTGACGATCGGAACGGCGGCGTTGCGCAGGGCGTGGCGGAAGGTGATCTCGCTCTGGCTCAATCCCTTGGCCCGCAGGAAGAGGACAAATGGGCTTCCGAGCGTGGCCTCCATCGCGCCACGGGTCGTCCGAAGGATGTATGCCGCCTCGCCCGCGGCAAGGGTCAGGACGGGAAGGATCATGTCGCGCAGGTTCGAGGCAGGGTCGTCGACGAACGGCGTGTAGCCCGACGGCGGTAAGAGGCGCATCGTGCCGGCGAAGAGGAGGACCAGCATGATCCCGAGCCAGAAGTCGGGCACGCTGATCGCGGCTACGACGAACGCACTCGTCAGACGGCCGGTCCAGCGACCACGGGTCGCCGCCAGGACGCCGAGCGGAACGCCGACGATCAGTGCAACGGCCATCGCCAGGACGGTCAGCTCGAGGGTCACCGACAGGCGCTCGGCGAGCAGGCTGGTAAGCGGCGCCTTACTGATGAAGTCCTGACCGAGATCGCCGTGGAGCAAGCCGCCTAGCCACGCGACGTACTGATCAGCAAGCGGGCGGTCGAGGCCGAGCGCCGCCCGGATCGTGGCAACGTTCTCGTCCGTCGCTCTGAAGCCGAGCATCGTGCGGACCGGGTCGCCAGGCACGAGGCGGATCATGAGGAAGACGAAGATGCTCATCATGACCAAGACCGGGATGGTCAGTAGGAGACGGCGCACGAGGTATCCGAGTCGCGGACTCATCCGATACCCGGCTCGCCGCCTGCGGTGCGCGTCCGGTCATACAGCTCGCGCAGACGCTCCTCCGTGATTGTGAAGTGACGGGCGGCGATTGCCGCCGCCTGGTCGGTGGCGCCAGCAATCACGGCATTGGCAAGATCGCCGTGCTCACCGATCGCCCGCTCCCGGATGGGAAGGCTGTATGGCTCGGCGCGGAAGCCGAGGCTCACGCCGTGGCGGATACGCTCGGAGAGGTCGACCAGATATGGGTTGTGGGCAGCCTCTGCGATAGATCGGTGGAGCGCCTCATCCGCCGTACTCGAAGCCTCGCGGTCCAAGCCTGCCCCGCGGTAATCGGCGAGCGCGCCCTGGATACGATCGATGTCAGATGGGGTTCGGCGAGCAGCCGCCGTCCGGGCGATGAGCGGCTCCACAAGCGTGCGGAAGTCGAACAGCTGCTCGAGTTGCGGCCAGCCCGGGACGAGCGTTCGCCGGATCATCTCGTCCGCGTCGGGGCGAATACCAGCAAGGACGAACGCGCCGCCGTGGCGGCCGCGCCGCACCTCTACGTAGCCGGTGGCCGCGAGTCGAGAGATCGCCTCGCGAACGGTGGTGCGGCTGACCTCAAGCGTCACAGCGAGGTCACGTTCTGTGGGCAGTCGCTGGCCAGGCACGAACTCGCCCAGGGCGAGCGCTGTCACGAGCCGCTCCGCGACGAGCTCGCCAGCGTTCCGAAGGCGGAGCGGAGCGAAGAGGCCAGCGACCAACGCGTTGCCGCCGGGGCCGATCTGCTTCAGATGCGCGCGTCGCGCGGGAGGCTGCGGCGTCGTCCGGGCCGGCGTACCGCTCACGCCCTCTTCTCCGGTTGAGCGTACCAAGCGGCCAGGAACCTGCCGAGCGTTTGAGCGCCAGCGACGATGCTTGCAAGTTCGACCCCCTCGTCGATGCCGTGCATGCGAGTCGTCCGCGGGCCGTAGCAGATCGCGGGAATGTTGTACCGATTCAGGTAGGTTCGGGCGTCAGTCGTGGTTCCCATGACGGACATCTGAGGATCCGATCCGTGGGCGGCGCGATGGGCCGCTCCAAGGAGCCGCGCGAGTGGTTCATCTCCAGAGAGGTCATACCCTTCTGCGCGAAACCCGGATGCACGGACAGTCGGCGGATTGACAGACAACCATGGATCCCGATCTGCGGCCTCCGTGAGTCGCTTTCGAACGAGGGACTCGGCTTTGTCCGCCGTCCAGGTCCACGGGGCGCCAACGCGCACCTCGAACCGAGCTACCGCCGGAACGCTCGATCCCCAATCGCCACCGGCAAAGCGGCCAACGTTGACGATGAACGGGCGGTCCGTGCCGACGATTCGGGGGTCACGTTCGGTCGTGTTGAGCTCATCCTCGAGCGCCCGCAGCGCCGTGATGAGCGGAAAGCTCGCCTCGATCGCGTTGATCGCTGAGCCGGCTGCGTGGGCATGGGCGGCTCGGCCGGTGACCGTAACCTCGAGCCAGAGGATCCCGATGCCGCCGAGGAGCAAGTCGAGATTGGTAGGCTCGAGGAGGACGACAGCTTGGGCGAGAACACCTTGCTCGGCGGCCGCAAGCGAGCCGTTGCCAGTGCACTCCTCCTCGATCGCCGCGAGAACGGTGAGGGGGCCGCGAATGGCGTCGGGCGCTACGTCCAGCAGGGAGCGGATCGCGAGAGCGCCCATCGCGAAGCCGGACTTCATGTCTCCGGCACCGCGGCCGTAGAGCCAGCCGGCACGCCGATGCGGCGCAAATGGCGGAGTGGTCCACTCGTCGGGTTCCTCGGCCGGCACAACGTCGATGTGGCCATTAAGAAGGAGCGACGGTCGATCGGGGCTGTTGGAGCGCCGGGCGACCAGGTTGTAGCGTCCCTCGTAGGACCGAAGCGGGACACCGGCGCCCGGGACGGCGGCGATCTCCGCCGGGATAGGAAGCCGCTCGATCTCGAAGCCGAGGCTCTCGAACTCGCCGGCCAGCACTTCCTCGGCCCCCTGCTCCGCGCCGACAACACTGGGCTCGGCTACAAGGCGCTCGAGGAGTCCGAAGGCATCCTCGGCATGGGCGGCAATCCGGGCGTCGAGGTCGGCGCCGACGACTGTCCCGCCTAAAAGGTCCATTGTATGGGGCATTGACCCATAGTACGGAGCGTGTCAACGCCGGTTCCGCAATAGGCCAGGCCCTGGTCTATTGCAACTTGAGCATCCTCTCTGCGCCCGAACCCATTGATGGGGCGTCCGAATGGTGGGATGATTGACCACGATCCGGATATCTCGCTAGAGCGGTGAGATCGTTGGACAGGCGAATCGTCGATTCCGGTCGAGCACAAGCGGACCGTGCCTGATCGAACCAGCGCGGCCCGTGAGGTCCGGACCGCCTCCCGATCGGCGCCTGGTCCGTACGTCAGCGCGATCGGAAAGGCGATCATCCTGCTCGATGTCGTGGCCGCCGCCGATGGCGAGTTGTCAATGGCCGAACTGAGCCGTCGGCTGCAGATGAGCCGGACCACGGTGCATCGCCTGGTGGCAACGCTTGAACGGCACGGGTTCATCGAGCGCAGCACGTCCGGCCGACTCGCGCTCGGCCTTCACCTGTTCCTGCTCGGCACCGCCGTTCATGAGCGGATCGCGCTCGCACGGATCGCCAGACCCCACCTGCGGGTGCTGGCCGAGTCATTCCGTGTTTCCAGCTACCTGTCGGTCCGGGACGGCGACGAGGCGTTGTGCGTCGAACGTGTCGACGGCGGCGGCGTCACGCTCGCTGCCTATCAGCTCGGTGACACGCTCCCCCTCCACATCGGCGCTGGACCGCTGGTCCTCCTCGCTGGGCTCCCGGACGACGAAGTCGACCGCATCCTCGCCCAGTTGCCGTCGCGCACGACGGCCGACGCGATGGTCGGCCCGGAGGTCATCCGCGCACGCGTCGAGGCAGTTCGGTCGTCTGCCGTCGCCTGGGCAGACGGGGACGTCGAGGTCGGCGTCGTCGCTGCCGGCGTGCCGGTTCGGGACGGCCTCGGGCGAACGATCGCCGCGGTGAGCGTGGCGGGGCTTGACGCGCAACTCACGTCTCGGCGACGAACCGCGCTTGCTGCGGCGGTCAGTCACGCGGCCCGAGTGATCGGCGACGAACTCAACGCGCCGGGCAGGGCGATCTCGTGAGGCTCTACTTCTGCTCGGACATCCACGCTTCAGAACGCTGCTGGCGGAAGTTTCTGGCCGCCGGCACGTTCTACAAGGCCGACGTCATCATCGTCGGCGGCGACATCACGGGGAAGTTCGTCGTACCGATCATCCGCCACCTCCGGGGACCCGCGACAGCGACGTTTCAGGGGATCGAACGCAGGGCGGAGACGACGGCCGAGATCGAGCGGCTTCTTCGACAGATCGCCGACGCCGGGCAGTACGGCACGGTCATGAGCGAAGAGGAGTACGAGGCGCATACCGCCGACGCGGCCCTCCGCGACCGCCTGTTCCATCAGCTCATCATGGCGCGGGTAACCGACTGGATCGAATTCGCCGAGGCGCGTCTGCGGGGTTCCGGCATCCGCTGTCTCGTGAGCGGCGCGAACGACGACTTCTTCGAGATCGACGCCGCCCTCGCGGCCTCGTCCGTGATCGAGGACCCGAATGGCCGCGTCATCGACCTCGGCGGCATCGAGATCGTCGGCATGGGCTACGGCAACCCGACGCCTTGGCCATGTCCGCGGGACATCAGCGAGGAAGAGCTCGGCGAACGGATCGACACCGCGGTGACAGGGGTTCGTCGGATGGACCGGGCGATCTTCAGCTTCCACGTACCGCCCCATCACTCAGGGCTCGACAACGCCCCGCGCCTCGATGCGAACCTCCGCATGGTCATGAGCGGAGCCGGGCCCGAGATCGTTCCTGTCGGCAGCACGGCGGTCCGTGCCGCGATCGAGCGTTACGAGCCGATGCTCGGACTGCATGGCCACATCCACGAGTCGAAAGGGGTGCGAACGATCGGCCCAACGACGGTAGCGAATCCGGGGAGCGAGTACGGGGAGGGCATCCTTGACGGCTTGCTCGTCGACGTGGATGTCGCGATGGGTTCACCGAAGGTCCAGCTCGTAACGGGCTGACCGCAGCGAGGAGGAACGTGCCATGAGTGCTCCGGTACCGGCGACGAAGGGGTTGTTCACGCGGGCGAGTTCGGGGCTCGTACGCGAGGTGGGCGTGGGCGATGTCGTCTTCTACGGATGGGGGCAGATCACCCTCGGGTTCATCATCTTCACGATCGCTGCCTGGCAGTTCTACCCGGGCGCGTCGATGGAACTGGCAACGGTCGCCGTCACCCTTGGCGGGATCGCCCTCGGTCTCGTCTACGCCCTCATGAGCTCGGTCTACCCCCGCTCGGGCGGCGAGTACGTATTCCTCTCACGCGTGCTCCACCCGGCGATCGGGTTCGTCGCCAGCGTGTCGTTCGCATTCTGGGAAACGTTCTACACGGGCATCGTCGCCGCGTTCCTCGCGATCTTCGGGTTCTCGCCGTTGTTCGCCACGCTCGCCCTCCAGACCGGCAACTCGAGCCTCGCCGACATCAGCACGTGGTTCGCCAGCCCGATCGGGATCTTCGTCACCGGCGCCATCACCATCCTCCTCGCCGCGACGTTCGTCTACCGCGGCCTCAGCCGGTACTTCACGATCCAGCGCATCGGCATGTGGCTCGTCGCGGGCAGCATCCTCGTGACGCTCGGTGTCCTCGTCGTGGCGGCGGCCGGCGGCCTCTCGTTCAAGGCCAACTTCGACGCCCTCGCCGGCGCCGGTTCGTACGACAAGATCGCGGCGGCCGGCGCCGCCGGAAACGCACCCTTCGATCTGGGTCAGACGGTCCAGTTCATGATCTGGCCCGCGTTCTCGATCTGGTTCGCCGTCGCATCCGTCTCGCTGAGCGGCGAGGTCAAGAACGTTCAACGCAGTCAGCTCGTCGGCATCCTCGTCGCCATGATCACGATGGGGGCAGCGTCGATCGGGCTGATGTTCTTCTCGCGGGTCGTCTTCGGCAGCGCGTTTCTCGTCGGCGCCGGCTCGCTGGCCGCGGGTCAGTTCCCGCTCGCGGCGCCGGCGTACATCAATGTCTTCGCCGGGATCGCCGGCGGCAACGTCCTGCTGACGATCCTCATGTCTGTCTGGGTGATCGGGACGATCGCCCTCGACGTCGGCGCGACGATGATCTACGCAACGCGGGCGATGCTCGCGTGGGGGATCGACGGTGTCGCCCCGACGAAGCTCGCCGATGTATCCGAGCGCTACAACTCGCCGACCTGGGCGATCGCGACCTCGGCCGTCGTCGCGATCGCATGCCTGGCGCTGTACGCGTTCACCTCGCTCGTCGCCATCCTCTCCGGGTTCATGGGGTTGGCGATCACGTTCGTCCTGGTCTCGATCGGCGGCATCGCCTTTCCGTATGTCAGGCGCGGCGTGTTCGAGTCGTCCGCCGTGGCGTTCCGGGTGGCAGGGGTTCCGGTGATCTCGATCCTCGGCGTGATCTCGCTCGTGTTCACGGGGTACGTCTTCTACCGGTTGTTCCTTGACAGCGCGTTCGGATCGAACCAGCCGTTCCCGATCGCGATGACGATCGTCGTCGTCGTCGCGGCAGTCGCCTGGTTCTACGGTGCCCGCTGGTACCGGAGCCGACACGGGACCGAGTTCGACGCACGGTTCAGAGAGATCCCCGTCGAGTAGCAGCGATCCGCGATGTTGAGGGCGCGCCCGTGGCGCCGTTGCTGGAGCATCGGTCACTCGCACCCGTCGTCCTCGTGACGGGTGCGAGCAGCGGCATCGGGCGGGCCACGGCCGAAGCGTTCGCCGGGGCCGGCTACCTCGTGGCGGTGAACTATCGGACGCAGCGGGGACCGGCGCTCGAGCTTGCGGGTCGGCTCGGTGGTCGGGCGTACGCGGCCGACGTGGCTGATGACGTGGCCGTCGAGGAGATGGTCCGCCGGATCGAAGCCGAGCTCGGCCCGATCTCGGTCGCCGTCTGCAATGCCGGCTTCTACACCGAGCAGCCGCTCGCCGAGGTGACCGACGAGCTCTGGGACCGGACGCTGAGGACGCTCCTCGGGGGATGCTTCCACGTTGCCCGCGCCGTCGTCCCCGGCATGCGAAAGGCTGGTGGGGGTTCGATCGTCACCGTCGCGTCTGAACTGGCCCTCATCGGCGGTGATGCCATCGCCCCATACGTCGCGGCCAAGGCGGCCGTGATCGGACTCACCAGGTCGCTCGCTCGTGAGCTCGCCCCGACGATCCGCGTCAACAGTGTCGCGCCCGGGGCAGTCGACACTCCCCTCCTGCCCGATCGGGACCGCGGACCCTCGTACACGTCGACGGTTCCCCTCGGCCGGATCGGCCGACCGGCTGAGATCGCCTCGGCGATCCTCCATCTCGCCGAGGCACCGTGGACCACCGGCCAGGTCTATTCACCGAACGGCGGGGTGGTCATCCAGTGACCGAGCGCCCCGCCTCGGGCCCACGCGTGGCGCTCGTCACCGGCGCCGGGGGCGGTCTCGGTCGCGCGATCGTCGATCGTCTGACCGCGAGCGGATGGCGCGTCGCTGGGGCGACCCACCGTCGCGGGCGGTTCGCCGCGGATGTGGGCGATCCGCGTGAGGTTGACGACCTCGTCCGGCGAGTCGTACTCGAATTCGGTCGGCTTGATCTCGTCGTCTCCAACGCCGCGGCGATGACGATGGCTCCGCTCGAAACCCATCCGCCCAACGACTGGTGGGCGATCATCCGAACGAACCTGTCCGGCGGGTTCTACCTCGCTCGAGCAGCGCGGCCGCACCTCATCGAGACACGTGGCGCCATCATCTTCATCTCGAGCGAGTGGGGCGTCACGGGATGGCCGAACGCCTCCGCCTACGCGGCGAGCAAGGCAGGCCTCATCGGACTGACCAAGGCCCTCGCCTGCGAACTCGCTCCAGCGGTGCGGGTGAACGCCATCGCCCCAGGCGTGATCGACACGCCGCAGCTCGCCGTCGATGCCGCCGACGCGGGCGTGAGCGTCGAGACGATCAAGGAGCAGTACGCTCGGGCGGCGCCGCTGCGCCGAATCGCGACTGCCGCGGAGATCGCCGCATCGGTCGGGTTCCTCGCGTCTGGCGACGCCACCTACTACACGGGACAGGTGCTTCAGCCGAACGGCGGGACGACGATGGCATGACGACCCGCCGCCACATCGGAGGTTCGCGATGACCGGATGGCCACCTTACGATGTCGCCGCGCTCCGCGCAGCCCGGAGCGAACGGGTCACCGGATTCATGCGATCCCGGGGCCTCGACCACCTTCTGCTCACCGGCTTCGACACGATCCGCTACGCACTCGACGCCCGCTTCCAGATCATCTCGGAGGGATTCGACTGGTTCGTCGCCCTCATGGACGGTTCAGGCGAGGGCGAGGTCTTCGTCCCCTGGGTCGACGAGGACGTCGCGGGGCCGGATCCGGATGCACCCGCGGTCCGCGCGACCCACCCGCTGCCATCGTGGGCGCCGGCCGTTGCCCAGGTGGAGTACTGGACGAGTGCGGTCGCGGCGGCTCTCTCGCGACTCAGGGCCCGGAGGGTCGGGTTCGACCTCATCGATGCGACGCTCCTCGCCGGCCTCCGGGTCGAGCTCCCGGAGGTCGAGTTCGTCGGCGTGGCGCGCGACCTGTACGACCTCCGGGCGATCAAGCTGCCGGCCGAGATCGCCCTGCTCGAGGCAGCGTCGCTCGTCAACTGCGCCGCCGCTGACGCGGCGATCGACGGCGCGCGTCCCGGGATGACCGACTACGACGTGCTCGCGCTCGCGATGGCGTCGCTCCAGACCGCCGGGGTCGAGTACCTCACCCACTCGCTCTGCAACGTCCGACGCGGGTCGGGCACCTGGTTCGCGGTCGGCCAGACGCTCCGCGAGGGTGATGCGTTCTTCTTCGATATCGGTTGTTATGGGCGGGGCGGCTATGCCTCGGATATCGCCCGGGTCGGCTTCGTCGGCGAGCCGCCGGCTGTCGTCTCGCGAGCCTACCGACAGCTTCTCGAGGCGCTCCACGTCGGTGAGGAGGCAGCGCGGCCGGGTGTCCGGGTGGCGGATGTCCACGCCGCCATCAATGACTACCTGCGCCGGCAGGGACTGCCGATCACGCCGTACGGCACCGGTCACGGCATCGGGCTCCGGGCGTGCGAACCGCCGACCATCCATCGACGCGACCGGAGCTCCCGCGACGAGGTGCTCCTCGAGGGCATGACGATCGCCATCGAACCAGAGACGCAGGTCGAGATCGACGGTGCGACCGTCCTGCTCAAGGTGGAGGACAACTATGCGGTCGAGGCGGACGGGCTCCGGCGGCTGACGACCGCGCCTCGGCTGGTGCCGACTGCGGATTCTGTGAGGGCTCCTGCTGGGTGACGGCCGTCAATGGATCGGCCGGCTCGTCCTCCTCGAGCACGTCTGCAGTCCCAGGCACGCGGTACGGGCAGTCGAGCGTGCACTCGACTTCTTCACGTCGCGCCTTCAGCGCGACCACCTGCCGCGGATCTTGCTCCAATCCGATCAGTCGTTTCGGAGGTTTCCGATCACCCGCCCGTGAGGCCGTCAGCGCGCTGACGTGAGGGCACCACGGTCCGCCATCGTGGCTCGGACGATCAGCCGTTCGAGGACCGATGCCGGTGCCACGCCCCCGTTCCGCCATGCGCAAGATTCGCGAGATCCTCCGCCTCGCCCTCGGCGAGGGCCTGAGCCGCCGCGCGACCGCATCTCGCTTGCATCCATGACCGATGCAAGGATACCCGGGCCGTCGCTGGCTACGACCACGAGCGACGTGGGTCAGGGAACTGCCACGTTCATCGTCACGTCGGCGTCATTGTTGCGAAGAGGACTGAAGATCGTCGCACCGACCGGGGAGTAGATATATTCCATACGGTACATAGTGATGCTACGATGGGATCGTGGCGGATGAACTGATCGACAGCCTCGAGCGCCTCTCGGTGTGCTCGGTCGCCGTCACGGCACGAGCCATCACCGCCGCGGGCGCGGACCTTACCTTCACGCAATGGCGGGTCCTCCTCGTTGTCGGCGAACGGACCGAAGGCGCGACCGTGAATGAGATCGCCACCCGGATCGGCGCACACGCCTCGCCGGCGAGCCGCCTCGTCTCGCGCCTGAAGCGGCGCGGCGTCGTCCGCACCGGAAAGGACGACCGCGACGGTCGCGTCACGCGGGTGACGTTGACGGAGGTCGGCCGGGACCTGCGCAGCCGTGTGCTCGAGCGTCGTCGTCGCGATCTCACCGTCGTGCTGGAATCCGTATCGATGACGCCCGCGGAGGCCGAGGCCGTGGCCAGGCTGGCCCGATCGTTCGAGTCGTTCGCATGACCCGCGCCCGGTTCCTCCGAGTCGTCCGCCGGCGCGTTCGCACGGCAGCGTACCTTCGGAAGTGGGTCGTCCTCGGGGCCCTCATCGGCGTCATCAGCGGCCTCGGGGCCGCACTCTTCTTCGTGGCGCTCGACGTTGGGAGCAGGTTCTTCCTCGGCGTGCTCGCCGGCTTCGTCCCCGCCTCGCCGCTCGGCGAAGGCGCCCGACCGATCACGGACGCGCTCCGGCCGTGGGCACTCCCGCTCGTCGTCGGGCTCGGCGGACTGATCTCCGGGGTCATCGTGTTTCGCCTCGCGCCGGAGGCCGAGGGTCACGGGACTGATGCGGCGATCGCCGCATTCCACCACGGCCCGAAGCGGATCCGGGCGCGGATCCCCCTCATCAAGCTTGTCGCGTCGGCGATGACGATCGGGTCGGGCGGATCCGGTGGCCGAGAGGGCCCCACGGCCCAGATCGGCGCCGGGTTCGGATCGTTCCTCGCCCGGCTCCTCGACCTGGACGCGCGCGATGCGCGGATCGCCGTCAGCACCGGGATCGGCGCCGGCATCGGGGCGATCTTCCGGGCACCGCTCGGCGGAGCGGTCCTCGCCGCGGAGATCCCGTACCGCGACGACGTCGAATCTGACGCTCTTGTCCCGGCCTTCGTCGGCTCCATCGTCGCCTTCTCCATCTTCGGCGCGATCATCGGCTTCGATCCGATCTTCGGGCGTGTCGCCGGCGCGGGGTTCACGGATCCGCGGCAACTTCTCTACTACGCTCTCATCGGCCTTGCCGCCGGGGTCGTCGGCCGCCTCTACATCGCGAGCTTCTACGGGTTCACGCGATGGTTCGGGCGGTGGAGCCTCCCACGCGCGCTCCGACCGGCCGTCGCGGGCTTCGCCGTGGGCTGCCTCGGCCTCGCTCTGCCGGGCGTGCTCGGCACCGGCTACGGCTGGGTTCAGGCGGGCCTCGACCGGACGACACTCCTCGGGCTGCCGCTGTGGGTCGTCCTCGCGCTGCCGTTCGCGAAGATCCTCGCCACCTCGCTCTCGATCGGCTCTGGCGGTTCTGGCGGGATCTTCGGTCCCGGGATGGTCATCGGCGGCCTCCTCGGAGCGGGGATCTGGAGACTCCTCGAGCCGGTGGCGCCCGCCGTCCCGCTCGATCCATCGCCGTTCGTCATCGTCGCGATGATGGCCCTGTTCGGCAGTGTCGCACGTGCCCCGCTCGCAGTCATGCTCATGGTCGCCGAGATGACCGACAGCCTCGCCATGCTCGCCCCGGCGATGCTCGCGATCGGGATCGCGACCCTCGTAGTCGGCGACCGCTCGATCTACGCGTCCCAGCTCCGGAGCCGGGCCGAGTCGGCGGCCCACCGTTTCCGGTTCGCCCTGCCGCTCATGGCGGCGATCCCCGCCGGCGATGCAGCCCGAGTTCCTCGGGCGGTGGTCACGCTCGATGATTCGACGATGAGCGTCCGGGCCCGGCTCGTCCGCGCCGGTGTCCCGGGTGCGCCGGTGGTCGACCGAGCCGGTTCCGTCCTTGGCTCGATCGATGTGGTGGCCCTCGAGACCGCGGCCGACGGCTCGACCATCGGTGATCTCGATCTTGCCGGATCGACCATCCCCGCCGATGGCGCGCTCGACGATGCGCTCGCCATCCTGACCGACGCGCATCGGAGCTGGGCTCCGGTGGTCGCCGACGATCGGCTCGTCGGGATTCTTTCTATCCGCGACATCGTCGCCGCGTATCGGCGGGCGCTCGCCGGCAATGTCCAGCGGGTCCGGGGCGTGGATGGCGGCGGATCGCTCGTCGACGCGGAGATCGGCCCGTCCTCGACGCTCGTGGGTTCCTCGGTCGCCGCCGTCCCGTGGCCGCGGCAGGCGATCCTCGTGTCCGTGACGCGCGGCGAGGAGGTGATCGTGCCGCGGGGCGATCTCGTCCTCGAAGCGGGCGATCGACTCACCGCGTTTGCGACCCCTGCGGCGCGAGAGGCGCTCGAGGGGCTCCTCGCGAGCCGGATCGCCGCCGCCGCGCCCGAGGCGTGAGCGCGGCACCTGGTTCCTCAGCGATTGCCGTTCGCCATCCGAGTGGCGTCGGGCCGGCCGCGGAGTCTGCCCATCGCGAAGATCCCGACCAGCGGCCCGGTGGCGAGCAGGCCGAACGCGATCTGCCAGCCCACTGCGTCGGTTGAGCGGAGGAGCCCGACGAGGGTGATCGTCACCCCGGGCAGGAGGAATCCGGCCGCCGTCTGGAGCGCGAGAGCGGATCCGGCCGTGCCGGGTGGTCCCAACTCGGTGACAGCGACGGAGAACTGCGCCGAATCGGCGACGACGCTGATCCCCCAGACGACCCCGAGGGCGAGGGTCAGCGCTGGCGGCGCACCGAACAGGAATCCGATGGCGACGGCGCAGGAGCCGCTCACCGCCATCGCAGTCATCGTCAGTGTCGTCCGACCAATACGATCTGCGGCGAGCCCGGCGGCGGCGCAGCCGAGCCCACCCGCCGCCACGACCACGAATGCAGCGAGGCTCGCCGGCGCCGGGTCGCTGAGGCCGGCGGCGGCGAAGCTCGCGGTGAGGAACAGAGGGATCCAGGTCCACATCGCGTACAGCTCCCACATGTGACCGAGATACCCGAGGCTGGCCAGCTGGACCGACGGCTCGCGAAAGGCGGTGCGAGCCACAGCCAGGCTGAACCGTGGCGCCGGGACGTCGAACGGACCGCTGGACACCGTCCGGATGACCAGCCAGGCCGCCGAGGACGCCGGCGACGCTGGCGGAGGCGACGATCGCCCGCCAGTCGAGGCCGGACAGCTTGCCGAGGGCTCGGAACAGGTAGGGCAGGGACGCTCCCACGGTGAGGGCCCCGACGAGGATGCCGATTGCCAGGCCGCGCTCGCGCCGGAACCAGCCCGCGACGATCTTCATCCCGACCGGGTAGACGCCGGCCAGGGCGAACCCCGTGAGGAAGCGGAACAGGATCGCACCGGCTTCATCGCGTGCGACGTAGGCGAAGCCGAGGTTGGCGGTCGCGGCGCCGAGAGCTCCGACGAGGAAGAGGATGCGGCCCGGCAGGACGTCAACGGCGCCAGTGACGGCGAGCAGGAGTGCACCGGCGACGAAGCCGAGCTGAACGGCGATCGTCACGAGCGGGAGATCCATCCCCCCGAGATGCCAGTCGACCACGAGCAGCGGCGCGACGGCGGACGCGCTGAACCAGGGCGACATCGCGAGCAGTTCGCCGAGACCGAGGAAGACGAGGAGACGCCAGCGGGCCAACGGCTCGGGATCGCCGGCCTCCCCTCCCGACGCGACCGCGCGGAGCATCGCGTGCCGCGCATCCTCCCCTCGCAGGCCTTCGACCCGCCCTATCCGAACCACAGGAGGCCTTGGGTCGCCTCATCCAGTGGCACATCGGGCGGCACTTCCGCAAGGACGGCGGGCTCCGCCGCCCAGGAGGCCCGGGCCGACTCGAGCGGTTGGCGTCGAATGACCCGCGCGTCGTTCTCGTCAAGCGATGCCGGTCCCGGTTCACTGGCCTGAGTAGCCGGCGCCTTCGGATCCGTCATGGTCGATTCCAGTCGTTCCCGGCGCATTCGAGGCCGGATGGGGCCGTGTTCCGTCGCCACGCGTCTCGGGTTCGGCGTCAGCGAGCGCGGACGATGGTGCGATGCCTCCGTGGCGCTGGGCCCTCCATCCAGCTCGGTCGCCGGTCCCCGAAGCATAGGCTCGAACCAAGCCCGCTGGATGTGACCCGCGTCACGCTTCGTCCCGGATGTGTGCCTCGCCCTCGGGGCGGTCCGATCTCGGTCCTGTCGCCGAACCGGATCCGGCACGGCCAGCCGTGTGTCGTGCGTCACGGCGGCCATCCCGGCAGCACCGGTAGTCTTGGCTCCAGATGCGGCTACCCACGAGATGGAGGGCGAGCAGCGTGCTCTACACGAAGGAGCTGGTGGCCGCCGGGGCAACCGTCCGTCTCGTCTTCGACGGTGCCGGCACCGGTTGGCTGGCCCGCTGGGGGCGCAGTGATGGCCCGGCGTCCCGCGCCGCGGAGCTCTTCGCGGAGCTCAAGGCGGCCGGCCTCGCCTACGAGGTCTGCGACTACTGCGCCGGTGCGTTCGACGTCCGCGAGGAGCTGTCCGACGCCGGTGAGGCGCTGACCGGCTCGTACATGGACCATCCGAGCGTCGCCGGGCACGTGGCGGACGGGTTCCAGGTGTGGATCCTGTGACGGTCGCGAAAACGGGCGCCCGATCGCGATAGGTCTCCCGACGAGTCTCCCCAGGACCTCTGGCGGGTTGCCCGGTGATGCAGCCGCGGCGACGATCGTCGGAACTTGGCCGGACCACGCTCCACGAGACGAACACCCTTGACCATCCGTCCACTCGTCCTCGGCGGTCGACCGTCGCTCTCTGCTCCGAACGTCGTCGCGAGCGCCCTCGAATCGGCGCGCGCCCCCCTCGTGGTCGGCGCGATCGGCGCCGGACTCGTCCTGCTCGCCGGGCTGCCGGCGCTCGTGCTCTCGACGTCGGCTGACCGGGTCACGGTCGGCGGGCTGAGCCTCCTCGGCACGGCCGCGGTGGGCGCCACGCTGTCCATCCGGCCGCGCGATCGGGTCGTGAGTTCGATCGCGACGGTGCTGGCCATCGCCTCGATCACGGCTCTGGCGCGGGCCGTCTTCGCCGAGGTTCCCACGATCGTCTGGCTGTTCGCGTTCGTCGTCCCGGCCGTCGGCCTCGTCCGCGGCCCGGCGCAGGGGGCCCTCGCCGGGTTGCTTGCCGAGCCAGCTCTGCGCTGGATCGAGACCGGTACCGCGGTCGGCCCCCTCGATGCGCAGGCGCCGTTCGGGTTCCTCATCCTCGTCGCCCTCGGATCCGTGCCCGCCTATCTGTTGGCGGTGGCGCACAGCCGGCGTGAGGCGCTCGATGCTCAGCTCGCGCGAGCCAACGAACTCCTGAGCATCGCCGTCGTGGCCCGCGAAGCTCTGAAGGAGGCCCAGGATCAGGCGATCTTCATGCTCGCCCGGGCGGCCGAGGCGCGGGACGGCACGACCGGCCAGCACATCCAGTCGGTGCGTGCTCTCGCCGGCGAGCTTGCGCTCGCGCGCGGGATTGGCGCCGCCGCCGCTGAGGAGATCGCCTGGTCGGCGATGCTCCACGACCTCGGCAAGCTGCGGGTGCCCGATCGGGTGCTCCTCAAGCCGGGCAGCCTGACCGAGGAGGAGTGGGCGATCATCCGTCAGCATCCCGCCTGGGGCGAGGAGCTGCTGGCGGGCACGGCGGGCTTCGCGGTCGCCCGGCTCATCGCCCGCTCCCACCACGAGAACTGGGATGGTACGGGCTACCCGGACCGCCTCGTCGGCGAGGCCATCCCCCACGCGGCGCGGATCGTCCGGATCGTCGATGTCTACGACGCGCTTCGGAGCGACCGCCCGTACAAGCCCGCCTGGTCGCCGGAGCGGGCGCTCGACGAGATCCAGGCGATGCGCGGTCGCGGCCTCGACCCGGAGTTGACGGATCTGTTCCTCGGGCTGGCACATTGACTCCCCGCGGATGAGGGGGGTCGGCTCGGGTGACGCGTGGCCGCGCGGACTGTGGGCCACATCACGGCGGCGGTGAGGATCCACCCACGATGATCGTGGCTCAACACTCGCACGGAGCCCGTCATGCGCAGCGATATCCGGCCCCGAGCCACATTCCCCGACTTCGAGCTCCCGGACCAGTCCGGCCGGCGTCGGCAGTTGTCCGAGATCCAGGGGATCGATCCGATGATCGTGGTCCTCTCCCGGGGACGCTACTGTCCGAAGGACCGGCGCCAGCTGCGTAACCTCGTCGAGCTCGCCCCCGAGTTCAAGGTGGCGTACACGAAGATCGTGACGATCTCCACGGACAACCTGCTCGAGACCAACGAGTTCCGCGACGGCCTCGGGGCGACCTGGCCGTTCCTCTCGGACCCCGGACGAATCGTCCAGAAGGATCTCGACGTCGCCGAGTACACGGATCCCACCCACGATCCGATGGTCCCTCACACGTTCGTGCTGGGCCCCTGCCTCGTCATCCACTCCATCTACAACGGCTACTGGTACTGGGGGCGCCCGTCCAACGAGGACCTCCGCCGCGACCTTCGCGACGTCACGCGCCGAGCCCGCTCCGACTGGGACCTCGGGGCTCCCGGCCCTCGGGAGAAGTGGGAGGCCGGAGAGCGGGCGGAGTTCTGGCCCTACGGCCGGTCCCTCCGCGAGGTCCTCGCCGCGGAACGGGAGATCGCGTGACCCGCGCGCTTCGATCCCGGGACACCGAGGGCTCGTCGGTCTCGCGACGCCTCCTCGCGGCCGTCTCTTCGCGCTCGACCGCCGAGCTCCGGGGAGACCAGTGAATCTCTTCCGGCTCCTGCGTCGCGTCGTCGTGGCACAGCCGGCGCCGGCGCCCGTTCCGATCGACGTTCCCCCGGAGCTGACGGTGTACGGGGCGGACTGGTGTGGGGATTGTCGTCGGGCGAAGCACCACCTCGACACGGCCGGCGTCCCGTACCGCTGGGTCGACCTTCGGTCGGATCTCGCGGCGAAACGGATGCTCGCGGCGGCAGGCCTCCGGGCGATCCCGGTCATCGCCACGCCGGACGGGCGCGTCCTGGTGGAGCCGTCGAACGCGGATCTCGGTCGACTTGTCGCGTCGCTCGCCTGAGGTCGCGCCACCCGGGTCAGTCGTCAGCCCGTGATGGCCGGCGAACCGGGAACCACCGATCTGGTCCGAGCCGCGGACCGCTCGCTCACCGGCTGTTGGAAGACGCAGTCGAGTGGGGCGACAGCGTCGTCGCGCCGACGTTTCCCTTCGTCGTGGGCCCTACCAACGATGCGGTAGCACTCCCGCAGATGTCGAGCTCGAGGTTCTGTCACGGTGTTGCGAGCACTCCCTCCGGCGGGTCGAATCGCGCCGGGTGGTCGAGATAGTCGATCCACAGCTCCGGGCGTCGGAGCCCCACCGCAAGGCCTCGTCGGAACGAGAAGCGGCCCCATCGCAGCACGACTCCGGCGTCACCGATGAGGCCGAGCAGCCGCCGCTTTGCGAAGAGCCGGATGCCGTCGATCGGTGCAAGCTCGACGAACTCGGTATCCGGTTCCGTGGCCCTCCACCCCACGGTCAAGTCGCCGACCCAGGTGCCGCAGCACCAGGAGCGGAACGAATCGATGACGAGAATCCGGCCGGCCGCCAGTCCGCGGAGGGACGACCGCAGCGCGGCATCCACCTCGACCGAGATCGTGGACGGGACGACCGGGTGGCCGCCCGGGGTTGCCGCGATGTTCTCCACTGCTGACCTCTTCCTGGGTACGCTCGAGATCGTGGTCAGGCCTCCGCCCTCCGTCGTCCCGGAGCAGGCGGCGACGCGACCATGCGCCCGGAACGTAGGGCGGGGTGGCGCGCCCGTCTGTGGCGTGGATCACGCTCAGCGCGGTTCCAAGGTTAAACCCGGATCGCCGTGTTGCCCCGGGCATGCATCGACCCCCGGCCGCCGACCGGGGGTCGATTGCGAGAAGGCCCCTGGGGTGGGTTAGTTGTTGGCGCGGAAGACGAACCGGTCGAGGACGAGGCCGAGCACGCTTCCGTACATGAACGTGTGGGCCACGAACTGGACGGCCACATTCTGGCTATCCGGGAACCACGTCCAGCCGAAGACTCCGGCGAGGACGAAGAAGTTCATGATCCAGAGGCCGAAGCCGGCCAGGCTCGCGACGACGAGGACCGCGGCGGTCGACCGAGAGAACGACGGCACGAGCGCGAGCACGCCCGCCACGACGACGCCGTACATCATCGACAGCGCCATGTGAACCACGAGTCCGGCACCGCCGGACGTGAGGAGCGAACTCGTCGGATCGAGCGCTGTCTTGCCGAGCGCGATCGCCCCGATCATCCGCAGCGGCATGAAGAACGCAGCGCTGCCATTGAGCACGACGGCCATGATCATCTCGAACATCGCAAAGACGATCCCGCCGACGATCCCGCCGACGATCCCGTAGCGGATCCAGGTCCCCGTGGCGATGCGTCGGTCGGTGAACGTTGCGGTCGACATGTGCGGACTCCTTATCCAATCGTTGATAGGACCCGACCGTAGTCGCACCCGTCGCGATGTTCTGTAGCCTCCCTCACAAAGCCTGCAGGACACCGCCTGGGCAAGGCGCCGCGTAGGCCAGCCCGCCGCCGGGTGTGGGCTGCTGGTACGCGATGAGGAACCGCCAGCGGCTCATTCGACCAGCCTCGATGGACCTCTGGACCAGAGCCTCTTCGGCGAGGATGAGGAGCATCGCCAGACGGCCTCGGGACGTCGCCGTCCGCTCGCGAAGCAGGGTCCGCGCCGCGTCGGCGCGTCGGCGACTGCTCTCGTCAAGAGCCGCCGTGACGTCGTCGAACCGCTCGACTCGGACGTCGGCCGCGTGGAGCGAGCGGCCCAGCCGATCGCCGGCATTCGGACCGGTGACGAGGAGTGCAGCGAAGAGTCGACCGTTGGGACCCAGTGCTTCCCCGATGCCCCGGACCGACGCTGCGAGGTCCGGCGCGAACATCAGGGAGTCGATCGCGTAGGCGCTCGTGGCGCCGAGGAGCGGTGGGCAGGCAAGATCGCCGGCGTAGAACCGGACCGCGGCACTGACGCCAGCACGCCGGGCTCGCCTCGTCGCCGCGGCGACGGCCCGCCGGGAAACGTCGACGCCGACGATCTGTGCTCCTGAGCGGCGATGCATCTCGAGCGCCAGGCTGCCGATCCCGCAGCCGAGGTCGAGCAGCCGATCGCCCGGCGCGGGATCGAGGTCCGTCAGCAGGAAGTCGCGGTCCTCCGTGGTGAGATAGCCGTGGGCAGCCACGCCCCCGGCCGCCGTGAGCGTCAGGAAGCGACGTCCCGCGACTGATCCGACGAGGAGCGCGTAGGAGATGTCGAAGTAGATCCGGGCGATGACCCCGGCCGCGACTCGACCAAGCCCCCGCCGCTGCCGCCACGTCACGCGCGGGGCCTTCGGGCCGGGCGGAGCCAGGCAAAGGCGATGGCGGCGCCCACGACGATGACGACGGCGATCTCCGCCGGTTTGTCGAGCGCCCCGCCAGCGGATCGGACCGCGACGAGGCCAGCGCCGGTCACGATCGCTCCGCCCACGATGACTTCGGCCCGTGGACGGATGGTCATTCGCCGGGCTCCGGAACGCGGCGCTTCCGCCGAGTGAGCGAGCGGCCGGCGATCGCCACCAGCGCGACCATGGGCAGGCCAACGATCGCGACGAGGAGCAACGGGGTCCGCACGGCGAGGTCGCGCACCCCACTCTCGATGGAGAGGGCGAGATCCGCGGCGCCGAGGGCTGCATAGAGGCCACCCAGGGCGTTCGAGCCCTGGAACACGATGAAGGCCGCGCCGAGCCCGATGAACAGCAGGCTCGAGATGACGACGGAGCTGTGGCGGCGGATCGGACCGAGCTGCAGCTCCCGGCCGCGCAGGCGGCCGCGACCGGAGGCCCCGAGTCGGTCCCAGGCGAGGGCGAGGGCGAACAGCGGGGCGGCCATCCCTGCCGCGAAGATCGCGAGGAGGACCGCGCCCTCGATCGCGCCCCCGGAGGCGCCCGCGATCGTCAGTACCCCGCCGAGCAGCGGCCCCGAGCAGAACCCGCCGATCCCGTACACGAGACCGAGCACGTACGTGGCGGCAAGGGACTCGCCGCTCGCGGCGAACCCTCGTCCGGAGAGGCGTCCGGCGCCCGGCACCTCGAACCCGCCGACCGCCAGCTGGAAGGCACCGATCGCGATGAGCAGGAGGCCGGCCACGATCGAGACCTCTGTCCGGTGCTCGAGGAACAGGCTGCCGAGAGCCCCGACGCCGAGGCCGAGCGGGACGAAGAGGGTGAGGAGTCCGACGTAGAAGACAGCGGTCCGCAGGAGCAGCTGGCCGCGCGACGGGAATGCATAGGCGAAGAAGGCCGGCAGGAGCAGTGCCGAACACGGGCTGAGCAAGGACAGCACGCCGCCGGCGAACGCGACGACCGTCTCGATTCCCATCGCTGCGTCTCGCGGCTACTTCGACGCGAGGGCGGCATCGATCGCCGCCTGGAAGACCTCGAATGGCTGGGCGCCGACGATCCGCTGCGTGCCGATGAGGAACGTGGGAGTGCCGTTGAAGCCCTTCGAGGTGACGTCGGCGAGATCCGCCTGGACCGCGCCGGCGTGGGTACCCGCGTCGACGCAGGCGTCGAACTTGGAGACGTCGAGTCCGAGGCTGGCGCCGAATCCCTTGAGGCGGTCCTTCGAGAACGCCCCCGTGTTCTCGCCGCCCTGGTTCTCATAAAGGAGGTCGTGATACTCCCAGAACCTGCCCTGATCGCCCGCGCAGCGCGCGGCATTCGCCGCGTCCCGCGACTCAGGGCCGATCCAGGCGAAGTCGTGCCACTCGAGGCGGACCGTGCCGGTGTCGATGTAGGCGGTCTTGATCTGCACCTCGACCGAACGAGCGAATGCCCCGCATGACGGACACTGGAAGTCGCCGTATTCGCGGATCAGGACGGGCGCGGCGGCCTGGCCGAGAACCGGGTGCGGGTCCGCGACGCTGCCTGTGGGCGTGCCCGCCGCGCCGATGTAGAGGATGCCGACGACCGTGGCGGCCGCGACCGCGAGGAGCCCTGGCAGCGCCCAGCGCCGGAGACTGCGCGGCGAGCGCCGCGCTGGCATCGCGCTGCGGACCGTCGACCGCCCGGATCGGTCCGTCGCCCGTAGGCTCGTCCGGACACCAGCGCGCTCGGTGGAACCCAGGGGCGTGGTTGTACCTTCGCGCGGATCTGCGCTTCGGCGACGCTTGCCCAATCGATCCTCCGTCCGGTCCACGTCAAGCGGCCGCGCCGCGCACCCCGGGGGATGGTAGGCGGGTCACTGTGTCGCGGCTGTGACGGACATCACGAACCGGGGACGTGACGCACCACACAGCGATCCTGCCGGGGATAGATCAACATTCGCGCCGATGAACGATCGCACTACCATCGACGACGTTGGGCCGATCGTCGCCGAGGTCAGCGCGCCCGCCGCCCTCGTGTTCCAAATGATTGGCGCGATCGGCCAGGGTCCCCAGCGTCCTGGCGACCGCGCCGACGTTCTTGCGCGCGATGGCGATTCGCTCATCTGCGATTTCCGGACGACCGTCCGCCTCCCACTCGGCCGGAGACGATCCGTGCGAACGCGTGAGGCCGTGCGGCTCGTGCCACCGGACCGCGTCGAGTACGAGCACCTCGACGGTCCGGTCCGCGGTCTTCGCGAGTCGATCACGGTCGAATCGATCGAAGACCATCGCAGCCGGCTCGTCTACCGGGGCACGTACGGTTCGCGGGGTCGCCTCGCCCGGGCGGTCTTCCGGCTCCTGTCCAAGGGCACGATCGAGCGCGCGATGGATGAGCACTTCACCGACCTTCGGCAGCGGGCCGAAGCTCGGGCGGTGCGCAGCCGAGCGTTCGCGGTCGAGCCAGCCGTCGAACCCGTCGACGACTAGGGGTCGGCCTGGGCAACCGCCGCGAAGTACCGCAGATCCCCCCGCCGCACCGCGGCGCGGACCTCGTCTGCGAGGCGCTGCGCCTGCGCCGGTCCGATCCATGCTGAGCCAGCGGACCCGGCGAGCGCCCCGAGATCCAGTCCCAGGTCGCGCGCCGCGACCGCCGCCAACCTGATGCGGGCTTCGATCCGATCGACGAGGGCGCAGATCGACGCCGTCCGATCCCACCGTCGCTCGATCCTCAGGCCGGCAGCACCGAGCTGCCGGCCGAGCTCGCCGGCGCGCCAGGCATCGGTGACGCACAGCGCCGCGCCGAGGATCCGGTGGTCGGTCAGCGCCGGGATCGGGTCGTCGCCGACCTCGACATCGCTCAGGATGAGCCGGCCACCCGGGCGGAGCACTCGGCGCATCTCGATCAGCGCGTCCGTCCGGGGCAGCGTCGAGAGGACGCACTCGGCGAGGATCCCGTCGAAGGTGGCCGATTCGTACGGCAGGTTCAGCAGATCGGCCCGGCGCCAGCGCACCCGACCGATTGGCTCGCGTGATTCGGCGTGCGCGATCACCTCGGCGCTGGCGTCCACGGCGTCGACCTGGAGACCGAACTCGCCGGCTGCGAGGCGCGAGCTTGCCCCCGGACCGCAACCGGCGTCGAGCAGCCGCGTTCCCGGCTTGAGCTCTGACGCCGCGAGCAGCTGGCGCGTGCTCTCGAGCCCACCGGGGTGGAACGACTCTCCGATGAGGAGCTCGGCGAGCGGATTCCCGTAGACCGTCGAGCAGCAGGCGATGACGCTGGCTGGCTCACGCCGGAGTTCGACCCTCGGGCTGACCGGCCCCGGGTCGCCCGAACGCTCGGCCGTCATCAACGCGGCTCCAGGACCGCAACGGCGCGGCCACCACGTCGTCGGGCGGCGAGGCGCTGGCGGGTCTCCTCGCGGTAGCCGACCGTGTTGTACGTGCAGAAGGGGATCATCCGTCCGTCATCCTGGAGGACCCCGATGCAGCACTTCATCGCCTTCTTGACGTCGAACGTCCAAGGATCGAGAAAATCCCGCATTTGGACCATGAAGACCCGCCGGGCGAGGTCGGTGAGCGCCGGCAGATCGAGATCGCACGCAGCGCAGACGAACCGTTCGCTCGTCGAATCGCCCGGCACGGACCCGGCCGACCAGAGCCCCTCCAGGGCGTGCAGGATGTTCCGGTCGATGTTCGGCAGCGTCCGGTTCGTGATGTAGTCGAGGTACTGGTCAACCTCGAGGACGCGCGGCAGCGGGATCACCTCGCCGTCGTCGCCGAGGTAGGCGTAGGTGACCGAACTGCAGGTCGGGAAGCAGCACGGGATCGGGACAAAGTCGCTCGCCCGAAACGTCTCGCCGCCGGTCTCGAGAGCGCGGAGCACGTCCGGGATCGTCATTCGCCGCAGCGGGTCGTGGTCGGGGTGGCGCCCCGTGTGGGTCACGGGCTGGAACATCACGCCACGGACCGCCGGGTGCTTGAGGCCGAACTCGACGATCGGCCCGACCTCGTGCTCGTTCACGTCCCGCTCGATGGCCGCGACGAGGATGACGTGCAGGTCGGCTTCGGCCAGGCGATCGAGGGCCCGGAGCTTCGTCTCGAGGAGCGGCTCGCCCCGGATCGTCCGGTACGTCTCGTCGGTGAGGCCATCGAACTGGAGGTAGATGAGCGGCCGGAGCGCGGCGAAGCGGGCGAACCACTGCGGATCATTCGCGACGCGGAGGCCGTTCGTATTGACCATCACGTGACGGATGTCGCGGTGCTGGGCCGCCGTGATCATCTGGAGGAGGTCCGGGTGGATCGTCGGCTCGCCGCCGGAGAACTGGACCACCTCGGGGTGGCCCTCGAGCTCGACGAACCGGTCGAGCATCGCCTCGACCTCGGCAACCGTCAGGTTGAAGCCGGCCCCGGCGTTCGCGAAGCAGACCGGGCAGTCGAGATTGCACGCCGTGTTTACCTCGATGAGGGCGAGGCACGTGTGCTGGCGGTGCTCCGGGCAGATCCCACAGTCGAGCGGGCAGCCGCGGGCCACCTCGGTCGTGACCCGCAGCGGTGCCTGGCCGGGTTTGTTGAACCGAGCGTTCTCGACATAGGCGCGGGAGTCGGCGTAGATGAGTCCCTCGAACCAGCCGTGCGTGTCGCAGCGCTTCCGCATGAAGACCTCGCCGTCGCGGAGGAGGACCTGGGCGTCGATGACGGTCCGGCACTCCGGACAGATCGAGCGAGTCACCTCGTGGAGGATCTCGCCCGCTGGGCGCGGCTGCGGGGGGAGCGTCGGGAGCATGTGGCCTCCAGGGGAGCGGTCGGTGGACACGTCGGCTCGGTCGATGCCGGTCCCGCCTTCGGTCAGCGAGCGGCCGGAGCGGCCGGCAGCCGCTCACCAGCCTCGATCCGGATCGGCAGACGGTTCTCGCCGGGGGTCAGGGGGCAGGAATAGGTATCGGCGTAGACGCAGTACGGGTGATACGCAAGGTTGAGATCGAGCGCGTACGTCCCGTCGTCCTCCGCCTCGAGATCGAGGTAGCGTCCGGCGCCGTAGGTCTCGACGCCGCTCGTGCCATCGAGGAATGGCACGAAGAGCGACTCGGCGCGTCCCCCGTCCATGACATACGCTGTCAGCGAGCGCGGTGCTCCGCCCACGGGGAAGGTGAACGAGCCCGCTCGATGCGCCGGTCGAAGCTGGCCGTCCGAGGTAGGGATCTCGAAGGCCGAGGGTGCTTCCCCGTGATATGGCTCGAGCTCCAATCCTTCGAATCGGAGCGTGGGATCGATCGGGAAGTACGGCAGTCCCGAGAAGGCGGGGCGCTGGGAGGCCGGGATCGGGCTTGACGGTGACGCCTTGAAGAACGCGTCCTTGGCGGCCCGATGGCGCTCGATCTCCGCCGCGTACCCGTGTTGGTGGTCGTCCGCCACTGGCTGATCTCCCTGGCCTGTCCCGTTCGCCGCGATCATGGGGCTTCGGCGGTCCCGGGGCCGTAACCGAGCCCACACTCTCCAACGTGACGCGCGCCACAGCGGGCGAGGCGGCGATCCGCATAGCCTCGGTGAGCCGCGACTCTCGTGGCGCGGGGTCGGTCGGCGATCGGGCAGGCGACGGCCCAGCACGACGCCCGCACCAGGAGAACATCCGCCGATGGAAGAGCAGTTCGACTTCGTGATCATCGGCGCCGGGTCGGCTGGTGAGGCTGCGACCTACATGGCACGTGGCCGCGGTGCTTCGGTCGCGATCGTCGATCGAGAGCTCTTCGGCGGATCGTGCCCGTTTTGGGCCTGCATGCCGTCCAAGACGCTCCTCCACGCGGCCGCGGTCCACGCGGGTGGCGGCGGCTACGACTGGCCGCAGGCCTCCGCCCGACGCGACTACATGATCAACCGTGAGGGGACTGATGTTCCGAGCGACGCGGGTCACGTGCATGGGCTCGAAGATGCCGGCGCGGTCGTCGTTCGCGGGACCGCCCGGATCGTCGGACCGGGTGCGGTCGCGGTCTCTGGGGACGGGGACGAGCGGATGCTGCACGCACGGAACATCGTGGTTGCGGGCGGCACGTTCCCGACGATCCCGAGTATCGAAGGACTCGACCGGATCATCTTCTGGACGAACCGCGAGGCCACCACCACCCGCGTCCTCCCGGCAAGCCTTGTCGTCCTCGGCGCCGGACCGACCGGCGTCGAGCTGGCACAGGTTTTCGCCAGATATGGCGTCCCCACCGCCCTCGTCGCGTCGCAGTCGAGGGTCAATCCCAAGGATCATCCGCGGAACTCGAGCGCCCTGGAGGCCGGCCTTCGACGAGACGGGGTCGATGTGCGGACCGGTGTGCAGGCGCTGCGCGTGCGGGGACGCGCGGGGGCATCCGGAGCCGACGTGGTGGACCTGTCCGACGGCACGACGGTCGAAGGTCACCGGATCCTGCTCGCGGTAGGCCGAACCGTGCCCGTCGCCGGACTCGGGCTCGAGACCGTGGGGGTGAAGCTGTCAGATGGCCGTCCGGTCGTCGGTCCGGACCTGAGGATCGCCGACCACGTCTACGCCGTCGGGGACCTGGCAGGACCGGAGATGCACACGCACCTCGCGCACTACCAGGGCGAGCTCGCCGTCCGCATCGCGCTCGGCGACGACGTTCGGCCCGACTACTCGGCGATCCCTCGCGTCGTCTACACGGACCCTGAGGCCGCCGGCGTCGGGCTCACCCTCGAGCAGGCGATCGCGGCCGGATACGATGCCTTCGAGGAAGTGGCCGACCTTGCGACGAGCGCGAAGGGCTACGTCGTCGAGGCGACCGGGCACGTCACGATCATCGTCGATCGACGGACGCGGACGTTGCGCGGGGCGTTCATCGCCGGACCGGCGGCATCGGAGGTCATCCACGAGGCGGTTCTCGCCATCAGGATCCAGGCGACCATCGACGTCCTCGCCGACACGATCCACGCCTTCCCGACGACGGCTCGGGTCATGGGCGGGCTCTTCTCACAGGCCATTCGCACGCTCGACGCCACGAAGCGGCGCTGATCTCGATGCACGCGCCACCGACGCTTCTGTTCGCACGGCGGTAGCAGTCGAGTGACCGATCCTGGCGCATTCGTTCCCGTGATCCCGGCCTCGGCGGTCCCGAGCGTGACCGCGACCGTGATGACCGAGGTCGACAGGCTCGCTATCGAGATGTACGGCATCACCCTGCTCCAGATGATGGAGCAGGCCGGCTCCCACCTCGCGGAGGTCGTTCGACTTGAGCTCGGTGGCGACCTCCGTTCACGAAACGTCGTCGTGGCGGTCGGGCCCGGCAACAACGGCGGCGGCGGGCTGGTGGCAGCCCGACACCTTGTCAACCGCGGCGCGAGCGTGCGGGTCGTCCTGGCGCGGCCCACGCTGCGTATGACCGAGGCGGCCCGGCACCAGCTGGCGACGCTCATCGCGATGGGGACGAGCTGCTGCGTGGCCACGTACGACCTTGGTGACGAGGAGCTCGACGTGGTGCTCGCGAATGCCGACGTCGTCGTCGACGCGATCCTGGGCTACAAGATCCACGGCGCGCCGCGCGGGGAGGTCGAACGGCTCATCGGCTTCGTCATCCGCTCGGGCCGCCCGGTGGTCAGCCTCGACCTGCCCTCGGGCATCGATCCGGACACTGGCGACGCGTCCGGCATCGCGATCTCCGGCGCGGCGACCCTCACTCTCGCGCTGCCCAAGCCGGGCCTCATTCGCGGGGTTGGCGCCACTCGCAGTGGCCGGCTCTACCTTGGAGACCTCGGGCTACCAGCGGCCCTCTATGCTGGCCTGCACATCGACGTCGGCCCATTGTTCGCCGCCGGCCGTATCGTCCACCTGGATCGGATCGCGTGACCAGACTCACCCAGGCGCGTTCGTTGACCGAGAAGCTCGGCCTCCTCAGCGAGGTCGCCCTCTTCGCCGGGCTGTCGGAAGCCGACATCGAGGCGATCGGCCATGCCACGACGATGACCCACTGCGTCCGTGGCCAGCAGATCCTCTCGCCCGACGACGCGCCGGACCGGATCCACATCATCAAGAAGGGCCAGGTGCGGGTCTTCCGCGTCACGCCCGACGGCAAGCAGCTGACCCTCGACATCTACGAGAAGGGAACGATCCTCGGCGACATGGGCCTCCTCGGGCAGGACCGGCTTCCCGAGGCGTATGCCGAGGCGATCGGCGACGGGGTGATCTGCACGATCACCCCGGAAGAGCTGCGCCGGCTCATCGAGCGCCACCCGGTCGTTGGCATCAATATCATCCGGCACCTCTCTCGGCGGCTCCAGGCCGCCGAGCGGGAGCTCGAGGCGATGGCGTACCAGCGGGTCGATCAGCGGCTCGCCCGGAAGCTGCTCGATCTCGGCCAACGCTTCGGCGTCTCGACGCTTCGAGGCACGCTGATCGAAGCACGGCTCACGCAGCAGGAGCTCGCCGAGATGATCGGCACGACCCGCGAGACGCTCGCCCACACGCTCGCCGATTTCCGGCGGCGGGGCTTGCTCGACACGGCCCACCACGAGGTCGTCATCCGCGACGCCGAGCGCCTCGCGGAGATCGCCGACGGGGACCTTCTCTAGGCGCTCCGGCTCGTCCTTCTCGGAGAGCGTGATCCTCCCTACATCCTGCGAGGCCGAACGTCGCTACGGTCGCGCCATGGACATCCTCCGCCTCATCACCAGATCCATTTCCACCACCGCATGCGAACATGTCCCCGCCGAGACCGCGGCACCCCAGGCTGACCGCTGTCAGGAATGCGGCAGTTCGTTCAGCCTCCGACTGTGCGCAACCTGCGGCCACGTCGGTTGCTGCGAATCCCAGGCCGGCCACGCCCGCTCCCACGCCTTGAGCGCTGATCATCCGGTCATCTACCAGGTGCCGGCGGGCTCCGGCTTCATCTGGTGCTACCCGGATCGAAGGTACGTCGGCTGAGGCGCCGGCTTGGGCGGGGGGATACCGTTGCGTGGTATACGAATACGGTATATCGTGTGGATAGACGTATCGACACCCTGGAGTTCCCGACATGACCCAGCCCATCGTCTACATCGACCTCGGCATCGGCGGGATGACCTGCGACGACTGCGTCGTTCACGTCACCGAAGCGCTCGAGTCAGCCCCGGGGGTCGAACACGTCAGCGTGGACCTCGAGTCTCGCAGTGCGGTCGTCACGGCGAGGGCGGACGTGTCGACGGCGGCCCTCGCCGCGGCCGTCCGCGCGACCGGCCAGTACAACGCGTTCGAGCGCGGACGGCGACCGGCCTCCGATGCGTGACGCGTTCGACTTCCTCATCCTCGGCTCTGGCTCGACCGCCTTCGCCGCGGCGATCAAGGCGTCCGACCTCGGCGCCCGGGTGGCGATGGTCGAGCGCCGGACGCTCGGCGGAACGTGCGCGAATCGCGGCTGCCTGCCCTCGAAGAACCTCATCGAGGCCGCCCGGATCGTCCACGAGGCGGCCCACCCGCGGTATGCCGGGCTCGCACCAGCCGCCGTCGGCGTCGACTTCGGGGCCCTCGTCGCCCAGAAGGACGATCTCGTGCGGGAGTACCGGGCGAAGAAGTACGCCAGCGTCGCCGACGGCCTGGCCGACCTGGAGCTGCTCGAGGGCGACGCGTCCCTCCTCGATCCACACACGATCGGTCTCGGCGACCGGCGGGTGAGCGGCGACCGGATCCTCATCGCCACCGGCAGTCGTCCGACGATCCCGTCGATCCCGGGCCTCGATACCGTGCCCTACCTCACGAGCGACCTCCTCGACGCCGATGAGGCCGGCCGACTGACCGCTCTGCCCGCCTCGCTCGCCGTCCTCGGCGGCGGCTACGTCGCGGTCGAGCTCGCCCAGCTCTTTGCCCGGCTCGGCAGCCGGGTGACGATCGTCGCCCGCTCGGGGCTGCTCTCAGGGTACGAACCCGCCCTCGGCGAGACGCTCGCCGAGGTGTTCGTCGCCGAGGGGATCGAGGTCCTCACCGCCACCCCCATCGAGCGGGTCGAGGGCGACGCGCGGGAGGTGCGGGTCCATGTCGAGACACCGACGGCCGGCCGGATCGTCCGCGCCGAACGGCTCCTCGTCGCCACCGGCCGGACCCCGAACACCGAGACGCTCGGGCTCGAACGGGCCGGCATCGCGGTCGACGGCGACGGCTTCGTCACGGTCGATGCCGAGCTGCGGACGAGCCAACCGCACATCTGGGCGGCGGGCGACGTCATCGGTCGCCAGCACGGCTCCCAGACCGCGACGCCGGTCGGCGCACGGCAGGGACGACTCGTCGCCGAGAACGCGTTCGCTGGCGCGAAGCGGCGCTTCGACGGGACCGTCATCCCGCGCGCGATCTTCACCGACCCACCGATCGCGGTCGTCGGCGAGACGGAAGCCGAGGTCCGCGCTCGCCGCTACCCCGCGGTCACCGCAACGACGCCACTCGCCTACGTCCCGCGGGCCGGGGCGATCCATCGGACGACCGGGTTCGTCAAGTTCATCGCCTCGACGATCGACGAGCGGGTCATGGGCGTCCACGTCATCGGCGAGGCGGCGCCGGAGATCATCGGCGAGGCGGCGATGGCCATGAAGTTCAAGGCCACCCTGGCCGACTTCATCGACCTCATCCACGTCTACCCCACGATGAGCGAGGCGCTCAAGATCGGCGCCCAGGCGTTCAGCCGCGACGTGACGAAGCTCTCCTGCTGCGCAGAATGACGAGCAACCTTCCTGTCGCCGCCCGGCGAGCCGACGAACTCGATCGACCGGCGGTCCTGGGCGCCTTCTTCGCGGGGCTATCCGACCCGACCCGGGTGCGGATCCTCGAACTGCTCGCCGAGCGGGCGCAGACGGTGACCGAGCTCGTCGAGGCGCTCGGCCTCGCGCAGGGCCGGGTGTCGAGCCATCTCTCGTGCCTGCGCTGGTGCGGCTACGTCGAGGCGCGCGTGGAGGGCCGCTACAACCGCTATCGGCTCGTCGACGAGCGGGTCCGCGAGATCCTCCGGCTCGGCGAGGCGATCGTGCGCGACAACGCCGACCGGCTCACCTCGTGCCTCGTCCTCGCGATCGAGGACGCCGCCGGATCGGGCGACGCGCCGTGAGTGAGAACCGAGGGAGACCCCGGGTCACCGGCGCCGTCCGCCGGCCACCTCCAGCAGGACCGCCTCGTAAGCGTCGACGGCCGCGTCCAATCCCAGGCGCCGACGGGCCGAGGCACGCACGCGAGCGCGGTCGAGCCGTTGCGCCCGACTGACCGCCACGACCAGCGCGTCCTCATCGTCGGGATCGACGAGGAAACCGCTCACCCCCTCCTCGACGACCTCGGGCAGCGCGCCGCGCCGGTAGCCGACGACGGGAGAGCCGGCCATCTGGGCCTCCGCGGCCACGAGGCCGAATGGCTCTTCCCAGGCGATCGGGAGGAGGGTCACCGCGGCGCGGGCCATCAGCCGCCACAGCGCGTGCCGCGGAACCGTGGGCAGCAGCTCGACCTGGTCCAGCAACGGCCTGACCTCGGTCTCGAAATAGGTGCGGTCATACGCCTCGCCGACGACTCGCGGTCGGAGCCCGGCGCGGAGGGCAACGCGGATCCCTGCGGCGACCCCCTTTTCCGGCGAGATGCGCCCCGCGATGAGGGCCACGGGCTCCACCGTGGCGGGTTCGGGGGCCTGGTCCGGGATCCCGTTGCGCAGGACCAGCACATCAGCGATCCCGGCCGCTGCCCAGTCACGTCGTGCGGCCTCCGAGACAGTGGCCAAGACGCCATGGGTGCGCCGGGCGGCGGCCACGACCTCCGGGACGATTGGTGGAAGGTGGAGGGTATGGAGGACCGGACGACCGGTGGTGCACTCGATCGCCGCGGCATCGAAGGCGTGGCCGCTGATGGCGTCGGCGCCCTGCTGATCGATGGCGTCGAAGGCCCGGCGGAACGTGTCGCGCACCGCAGCAGCTGCTCGCGGGGCGGTCGGGCGCGGCCGGGCCAGGCTCGAGGACCGATCCGCCTGCCGCTCGGCCACCGGCCGCACCAGCGTCGTCGTGACCAGGGGGCTGACCGGAACCTCGACAAGCTGCAGGCCCGGGGCTGTCGAGCCGGCGGCACAATACACACGGACTTCGTGGCCTCGGCTCGCCAATGATCCCGCAAGGTCCAGGAGGAAGGCGTGCGGCCCGTACGGCATGGCCGGCCGCAGCGGCGCGAAGAGCGGCGCGACGACCGCGATCCGCAGCCTCATCCCCGGCGCCCGGGTGCGTTCGAGCTCGGCTGGAGGGCCGTGAGCATCGATCGGGCTACACGGCTCGCCGGCGCACTTCGACCTGCCCGTCGGTGACCCGCACGTCGTAGCGCGGCTGCGGGAAGGTGGCCGGGCCACGCAGGACCGACCCTTCGGCCGGCCGGAAGCGTGAGCCGTGCCAGGGGCACTCGACGTACCCCCCCGTCAGGGTCCCCTCGTGCAGCGGTCCTCCCGCGTGCGAGCAGACGTCCCCCAGCGCGCAGAGTCGGCCTTCGGTACTGACGATGAGGACCGCATCGCCACCGACGTGGACCAGGTTCAGCCCCTCGACGAGCCCCGACAGCGGACCGACCGCCGAGTACTCCTCGGGCCCTTCGCGAAACGCGTTGTGATCGACCATCGACCCGAAGGCGAAGGCCATCTCGCCTCCCAGGTAGCCGCCGGCGACGAGCGTGATCCAGCCGACCACCGCGACGAGTCGGGCGCCGGGGCTCTCGAGGGAGCCGGTCACCCGGAGGAGGCCGCTGACGAGGTAGAGCAGCGTCGCGACCAGCATGACCAACCCGTGCACGAACCCGACGCGCTGCTCGTAGCCGTACGTATCTTTCCAGTCGGTCGCGCCGCTGGCGATCGAACCGAAGGCGGCGACCACCCCGAGCCACAGCGCGATCGCGGCGGCCAAGCCGAGCCCGGCGCCGGGAACCGCGAGGGCGATGAGGTCCAGCACGAGCACGATCGTCCAGGCGCCGATGGGGACGTCTGTCAGCATCGGATGCAGCGGATGGCCCAGCCAGGTGCCGTTCAGGAGGCCCTGGACGGGACGTCCGAGCGGTCCAAGGGCGCGGTAGATCGCGGCGATCAACCCGGAGGTCCAGCCGATCGGCCGGTTCCACGCCCTCCGGTGTCCGAGCAGCCGGTCAACCAGTGGCGAGGTCACAAGACTCGGCCCTCCTGCACCAGGCTGGATCCGCCGCCCGAGGGACGGCCTCGCGATCCGGCTCGCTCTAACAATAGCATCTGCTAGTCAAAGAGCAGGATCGCGGAGGCTCGCCTAGAGCGTCGCCGGCGCGGGACGATAGCGCAGGAACAGGTGGTTGCCCGCACGTCGGGCCGAATGGAGCGTGGCCCACGGGGCGGCCGTCGCCGCGAAGGCGTGACCCTCGACGAGCGCCAGCCGCTCGACCGTCCCGCTCCGGCCGAGCAACTGCGGCGCCAGGGTCAGGAACAGCTCGTCGCCGAGGCCCGCCGCCAGCAGTCCGGCGAACAGATGCGGACCGCCTTCGCAGAGCACCAGCCGAGCGCCGAGGCGGACCAGCAGGTCGAGCAGTGGCCCTGCCGCCACATGCCCTGCCTCGCCGATGACCTCGACCCGCACTGCGGGGCGCAGCCCGGAGGCCGCCAGACGCGTGGCACCGGCCGGCGTCGTCGCGATCACGACCGGCACCGTGGTCGTACTCAAGCCGGGGTGGCGGGGGTCGAGGTTCCCGGCGGCGGTGACCACGACTGTCGTCGGCTGCGGCTCGAGGCCGAGCGTCCGTCGCCACGTGGCCGTTTCGGCCGCCGTGGCCGGATGGACGTGATCGGCACTCCAGCGGTGGTCGGGCGCGGCGCGCACGGTGCCGGCGCCGACGAGGACGACGTCGGCGAGCGTGCGCAGCAGGGCCATGACGAATCGGTCGGGCTCGAAGAAGCCGCTGATCTCGCCGCCGCCGGCGCCGGCCGAGCGGTCCAGGGCGACGACGCCGTCGAGGCTCTGCACGAAGTTCGCCACGATCGTCGGCCGATCGGGGTGGAGCGGGATCGTCAGCTCGCCGCCATAGCGGTCGCGAAGGTCGGCTGGCATCGGTCGGCCTCGGGCGCGGTCCGGGACGGTGACGTCCGGGCGCGCCTCCCAGAGAGCCTCGAGGGCCGCTGGCGGCTGGCGGTCGCTCACCAGCCCGCGTCACCGACCGGGTGACCCTGGGTCCTCATGCCGGGCGGCGCAGCCCGGCGACGTCGAAGAACTCGCTGCGCAGCGCCGCATGCTCGGTGTAGGTGCCCCGGAAGGCGGTCGTTCGAGTCTTCGGGTGAAGCTCGCGCACGCCGCGCATCTGGGTGCACAGGTGATGGCCTTCCACGTACACCGCCACGCCGTGGGGCTCCATCATCCGGGTGAGCTCGTCCGCGATCTGGTGGGTCATCTGTTCCTGGACGCCGAACCGTCGGGTCACGACCCGAACGAGGCGGGTGAGCTTGCTGATGCCGATGATGCCCTCGTGCGCCACGTAGCCGACCCAGGCCTCGCCGAAGAACGGCAGCGCATGGTGCTCGCACAGCGAGAAGTACGGAATCGGGCCTTCGACCACCTGCGCGAGCTCGCAGTTCGCCCCGCCGTGACAGACCGTCGGAAACGCGGTGAGCAGCTTCGGGTCGCCTTCGTAGCCGATCGTGGCCTCGTACAGCGCTCGGAGGTGACGACGCGGGGTGTCCGCGGTCGCCTGGCTGCTCAGGTCCAAGCCGAGCGCGGTGAAGATCTCGGCGAGGTAGCCCTCGAACCGGATCCGGTCCGCGTCGCTGATGGCTCGCGGATGGATCAGGTCGGCGATCGGCGCGTCCTCATCGCGGGCCGTGACAGGATGATGGGTCATCGCTCGCTCCTTACGGCCGAGGTCGTCAACTCGAACTCGACGAGGATACGTCCGTTGGTTGCGCACGCGAACGGCGCGTCCGGCGACGCGCGCCAGTCTGCAGCAGGTCAGACCTCAACGGCCTCCATTGGCCGCGGCCACGTATCCTTCGTTCACCTCGCCCTTGTGCGCCGAGAACGCAGCCAGGACCTCCTCTTTCTCCCGCTGAGGCACCTTGACGAAGTCGAGAGTGCGCCCAAGCTCAGCCGCGACTTCATCGAACTCCTCGGGAGAGATCCGGAGCTCTCGATGGGCTTCTTCCAGGCCAAGGAGAGTGCTCCCTGGTCTCGTGGCTGTAAATTGGAAGGGTCCACCCGCAACGCTGCAGACCCACAGCGTGCGCATGAACTTCAGGCCCGGCAGTCTGCCCAGATTGTTCGTATGCCATTCCCGGAGGGCCGGATTTTTCGATCCTTGACCAACGATCGGGTTCTCGACGACCGCATCGCTGAAGTGGTCAACGACTGCCGCGATGGCAAATGCGCCACCGAGCCTTTCGTACAAACTTGACTCAGACATTGTCAGCACCTCGTCTCATGGGTTTCCTGTGGGCGCGGCCCGCCGCGAACTCAATGGACCTCGCGACGAGCGGACGGCTCTCGGCATCCAGCCTGTCCGCGTCTATCGTTAGCAGTTGTTAGTTGTACATTGCTCAGCAACGCATGTCAACGCCTTGCGCAAGGACGTACTTGCTTTAGAATCGCAGCCATGCCAACCACTCGGGCCGACATCCAGGCAGTGGCGCTGCTCGATGAGCCGGTCCGCCGCGCGCTATACGAGTGCGTCGCCGACGCCAGCCGTGCGGTCAGCCGTGACGAGGCCGCGGCTGCGGTCGATGTCTCGCGCGCGCTCGCCGCATTCCACCTTGATCGGCTCGTCGGCGCGGGCCTGCTCGTTGCGGAATATCGCCGCCTGTCCGGCCGTACCGGCCCCGGCGCCGGACGGCCGGCCAAGCTCTATCGGACCGGACCTCGTGAAGTCGCTGTCTCGCTGCCCGAGCGCCACTACGAGATCGCCGCGCTGCTGTTCGCGAAGACGATCGAGCAACTGGCCGAGCAACTACCGCCCGACGCCCTGCGCTCGGCGGCTCGCGAAGTGGGCGAGTGGGTCGGCTCAGAGGCGCGTAAACGCGCGGGAAGGCGACCCAGCCAGAAACGACTGCGCGAGGCATTGATCGACTCGCTCGCTGAGCGCGGCTATCAACCAGGCGAGACGTCGGGCGAGATCCGTCTTGGCAACTGCCCGTTTCACGCGCTCGTTGACGACCATCGCCAGCTCGTCTGCGGCATGAATCTGGCGCTGGCTGCCGGGCTGATTGTCGGGCTTGGAGATCGCAACGGTGAGGCCCGCCTGGATCCCCAGCCCGGCCAGTGCTGTGTCGCCATCGGGCGAGCCGGGCGGGAGCGCTCGATCGTCTACACGACCTCACGCAGGCGGCCGGTCTCGACCTCGTAGACAAGGCCATGGATGGGAACGTCCTTGACCCACGGGTGGGCGCGGATCCGCTCGATCTGCGCGCGGAGGTTCGCCTCGAGATCAGAGAACGCGAGGAGGGGCAGCTCGACGTCCGTCCCGGTCCGGGCCGCGAGGTCTCGGCGCACGGTTTCGTCCTCGAACGTGAGCATGCCGCAGCCGGTGTGCTCGATGACGATGATCTCCTCGGTCCCCAGCAGGTGCTGGCTGATGACGAGCGATCGGATCGCGTCATCGGTCGCCAGGCCACCTGCATTGCGGATGATGTGGGCGTCGCCAGTCCGGAGTCCGAGGACGTCCTCGACGGTCAGGCGCGCATCCATGCAGGCAAGGACAGCAAGCTTCCGGCCGGGCGGCAGCGGTAACGCTGAACGGTCGAACTGGGCAGCGTGCCGCTCGTTCTCGTTGAGGGCACGGACATATTCAGGGGTGCGGACGACAGGAGCCATCGGGACGGAGCCTCCGGTACGCGCTGAGGGATGAGTCAACCGCGGAAGATGCGGGCTCAGACCAGCAAACGGCTCCAGTGCGATCGAGGTGCGCCGACCTTGAACGTCCGCGCGTGGAGCAGGTCCGAGACCCGCTCGATACACAGGCAGCGGACGAGAAGGCGGGGTCCGATCACGCCGGGTATCGTAGCCGAAGGCTCTCCTCACTGGAAGCCCTGTGCCTGGCCTCGTCGGGGTATCGTCGACCTCGAAGCGCTGAGCGGCCGAAGGCGACGCTGGGGGCACTCATCCCCATTCGGAACTCGCCGGCACAGTGGGATCTCGCGCAGGACGAACGTCGAACGATCTTCGAGGTCCGTTCGAGGCACCATTCGCACGGGACTCGACTACCTGCCTGCCATCGCTCGCCGGCTGCTCCATGGGCGGGACATCGGCGAGGCGTTCGACTTTCTGACCTGGTTCAGGTTGGACGTGACGGATCGCGACGCTACGAGAGGTGCCGGAGGCTCGGCCAGATCGCGACCCACGGCGCCCGCAGGCCGCTGCACACGGACACGTGCTGCCCCTGCTCCTGGTTCTGGATCCCGAGCCCATTGTCGATCCGGGCGACGGTTCGGCAGCCGACGAAGTCAGGACTCCAGTCGGCGCTCGTCCAGTCGCCCACGTGCACCACCACGGTGCGGTCGGCCGGCGGGGGTCCCCAGTCCCAGAACGCGTTGTGGCCCGAGTAGACCGGGGGCAGCCCCGTGCCCAGCAGCTCGAGCGCGCCCGCCTCGCCGTAGTTGTTGGTCAGGATCACTGCGTGGGCGCGCTCCGCCGCGGGCAGGGCGGCGACCACGCCCCCCACCGTCGCGACGAGCTGCGGCCAGCCGATCTGCTCGGCCGAGTCGGGGACCGTGGATGGGAGCGACGTGGTCGCGAACGTGGCGACTGGCAGGATCGGCAGGGTCAGGTACGCGATGAGCGCGACCGAGATCGCCGCAGCCGCGGTGAAGCCGGTGGCCCGCAGGCGCCGGTGGCCGCGCGCCAGCCAGCTGTCCGTGAGAATGGCGCCCGCCGCCATGAACGGGGGCAGGGCGCCGACGGCGTAGTAAGCCTTGCCGCCACTGACGACCACGAGGATGAGCGCGACCATGGCGGCCATCCCGATCGCCCGCCAGGGTGCGGCTGCCTTCGCCCGCAGCATCCAGGCCCAGCCGGCGACGGTCACCGGGAAGAGGAGCGGACCGGTGAACAGCCACAGCAGCGGCACGAGCTGGGACCGGTTCGACGCGGCGTCGCCTGCGATGTGGGAGGCCATCGTCAGCTGGGGGAAGCCGTGCGTCGCCTGCCAGGCGAGGTTGGGCGCCCAGAGCAGGAGCGCGATCCCGATCGCCGCCCACGCCCACGGCGAGCGCACGACGTCCCAGCGCCGGGCGAAGACGAGTCCCACTGCGAGCCCCGCGCCCAGGAGGAGGAGCGTGTCCTTGTTCTCGAGTCCGATCCCGGTCGCGACGCCCAGGGCCAGCCAGAGGCGCCGGTCGCCACCGGCGAGGAGCTTCACGAGCAGCCACAGGATGAACGCCCAGGCGAGCAGGTCGTATTCGGCGGTGTCGTCGAGATGGCCCGCGGCGAGATAGCCCGAGAGGGCGACCGTGATCGCCGCGAGGATCTGGGCCCGTCGTGAGCCGCCCAGGTCGCGCGCGATGAGCGCGGCCAGGACCGCGATGAGCGCCATCGCGAGGGCGGGCAGCACGCGCACAGCCGTCGGCGAGACCCCGAGCACCGCGGCCGAGGCGGCGCTGAGCAGCGGGGTCAGCGGCGGCTGGTCGACGTAGCCGAAGGCCGGGTGGCGACCCGCCACGATGAAGTACATCTCGTCACGATGGAAGCCGTAGGCGCCCGACACGGCGAGCAACCCGACGACCATGAGGCTGGCGACCAGGAGCACGGGCCAGGGAATGGCGCGCAAGGAGAGACGGTCGTGGGATGCGTTGGCGGTCGAGCTTGTCATTGTCGTGTCCCTGATGGAGCCGCGTGAAGGGGCTCACCACCGAAGGTAAGCATCCCAACTTCTGTGCTGACCTGCCGTGAATCGGGTGAGCCCCATCCGCCACGCTGTTGGTGTCAAAGCAAACCAGCAGGCGGAGGGGCTCACCATGGAGTGTACGGTTCCGGTCGAGGTCCACGTCACGACGGAGCATGGCGGCCATGTTGTCTGCCCCCCGATCCGCGATCGTGCGCGTGAGGCCGTGGCTCGCCCCATGGCGCGCGATGGCGGCGAGCTGGGTCTCGGCGACCCGCACCGCTCGCCAGGCGGCAGCGGCGGTCCGCTCGGCGGCGGCGGCGCGGGACCACGCGGCGCGAGCGTAGGTGGCGGCCCGGCTCGCATCGGCCGCTCGGGAGTGCTTCCAGCCGGCGCAGGCCTCGGGATCGCCCCAGCGGCAGGGTCCGGCAGCGAGGGCCGCGGCGGCCGCGGCATTGGCATCGGCGCTCCGGGCGGCGCTCATCGCGCTCGAGGCCGCGGCGGAGGCGGCGACGGCCACTGCCCGGAGGACATCGAGCCCGCGGGTCTTCGCGATCCCGGCACAGTCGTCGGTGCCCAGGCGGCAGGCGGCATGGCCGTCGGGATCGATCAGCGAGGCCGGGTTCGCCTCGGCGTAGAGGTAGCGGTTGAGGCTCAGCGGATCGGCCACCTGGCCGAGGCTCGTGTCGAGCGAGGTGAAGGCGGCGCTCGCGGGGTCGTACTGGCGGGCACCGAAGTCGTACTGCCCGGAGACGGGCTCGAGGAGCCGGCCGCCGAAGCGGTACGGGTTGACGCTCGTGCCGGCACGCTCTCGCTGAGCGGGGCATTCGTCGCGGAATAGGTGAACGTGCTGTTCGCGGTGACGCTCGCCGCGGAGGACGTCTCATTGCCGGCGGCGTCGTACACCGGGTGGGCGCTCGTTAGGCGAGACCGATCGGTACGCGAACAGCGGTCGGGTCAATCCGGCGATCACTGGCTGTTGCTCGCGCGTCGCGGCGCGTCTGATCAGGTCGAGGCGAGAGGAGTTGGAGCGCCACTTTACGAGCGAAGGTCTGGATCGTGGCACCGCCGACCCGAGTGGGCGTCGTCTGGTCCGCCTGACCCCTCGGGAGGCCGGCATCTTGCAAGGCCCTGGAAAGCGGCCCACGACGCGTCGCATCCGACGCGGTCTCCACGCGATGGCAACATCGTGTGAACCCGCGCGACGATCAGGCGGGCGAGAAGGCGCCGTTGGGGCGGCGCCCCGGCCGCACGCAAGAGGGTTTGCCGAACACGTGCGCCGTGTGGCTGAGGGTCAACGCTTCGTGAAGAACGCCCGCATCGGATCGAAGTAGTTGTCCCGCCACCCTTGCTCGTACCCGCTCTGGCCCTCCGGGATATTCGTTTGGTGGAGCGTGATCAGGGTGCCCGGACCGGCGGCAACGTGTTGCGTCCCGTCGAACGCCACGTCAATCCGGTCGAGGCTGTGGGAAGATCGCATCCAGCACGTGCTCGGCTTGGTCGGGTCGACGCCTGTGTCGCAACACCATCATTCCCGATCATTCCCGATCAGGCGGGCACTTGTTCCGCTGTCCCGGACCGTGATCAACTCAGCGATTTCCGGTCGCCAGCGCGTCCCACCGGCGACTGACCGTCGACACGGCCACGAGGATCCAACGATGAGCGGAGCGCAGCCGCGACCCGGGGCAAAGCCGTCAGGTGCCCCGCTCGACCGACCCCGAGATCGCGGCCGCTGTCCGGTTGTCGTTCCTCGGCCGCGTGCCGACGGCGTCACTGATGCGGCTCCTCGACGATGCTCTCGACTTCGTCGTCCCCGCCGGCGGCGTCATCCATCCGGAGGGCGGGCCTCCATTCGCCATGTTGGTGGTCAGCGGTCTCGTGAGGATCGTCGCGTCGTCACCAGACGGCCGACAAGCGACGATCCGTTATGGACGGAACGGGGCCCAGCTTGGGTTCGGGTCGCTATTCTCGGAGCTCCCGAACGTCGTCGCGGCGGTGGCGTTACGCAACACGCGAGTCGTCGCGCTTCGACCTGGCCGTGCGCGCGAGCTGGCGACGACGAATCCCGCGATCGCCGCCGCGCTGCTGGCCGAGCTCTCCGACCGCATCATCGCGTACCAGGGCGAGCTCATCGGGAGCACCTTCTCGGGACTCCGCCAGAAGGTCGCGCGACACCTGCTCGACATCGCTCAGCCCGCCCGAGGTTCGGGACCCCTCGTCGCGCACGTCTCGCAGGCGGCCCTCGCCGACGCCGTCGGGACGAGTCGGGAGGTCGTCGTCCGGGTGCTCCGCGACCTCCGGGCCGCCGGTCTGATCGAGACGGGACGCGACGGGGTCGTGCTGCTGGCGCCGGAACGGGTGCACGAGGAGTCGTGGCCGACGACGCCCTGAGGAGCAAAGGTTCCCCGCTGCCGGTGCCAAGGTCGCTGACGGGCACGGCCCTTGCGCCACAACCTCCGAGGTACGCGAACAGCGACCAGCCGCAGTGAAGGAGCGACACCGTGTCTGACCACGAAACGACCAGCCGGGACCTGCCCGAGGGTGCCCTGGCGGCCCTTGCGACCCAGGTCTCTGGGCGCCTCGTGCGCCCGAGCGACCCGGAGTATGGCGGCGCGCGACACGTCTGGAACGGGATGATCGACCGGTATCCGGCCGCGATCCTGCGATGCGCCTCGAACGCCGACGTCACGGCGGGCATCCGGTTCGCCCGCGAGGCCGGGCTCGAGATCTCCGTGCGCTCCGGCGGCCACAACGTCGCCGGGTTCGGGACATGCGACAACGGGCTCGTGCTCGACCTGTCACTGATGCGGTCCGTGGACCTCGACCCGGCCGCCGGTGTCGCGCGGATCGGCGGAGGCCACACGTGGGGCTCGTTCGACGCCGCGCTCGCCAACGCCGGGCTCCACACGACGGGCGGTCTCGTTTCCACGACCGGCGTCGCCGGCTTCACGCTCGGCGGCGGGATCGGGTGGCTCCAGCGCCGCCACGGACTCGCCTGCGACAACCTCGTCGGCGCAGATGTGGTGACTGCGGACGGCACCGTCGTCCGGGCGGATGCGGACGGGGACCCGGACCTCCTCTGGGGCCTTCGCGGCGGCGGCGGCAACTTCGGGGTCGTCACGTCGATGACGTTCCGCGTTCACCCGGTGACGTCGGTGACCGGCGGCATGGCGATGTTCCCCGCCGGGCGGGCGGCGGAGGTCCTCCAGGCGTTCGGAGAGCTCTCGGCCTCCGCGGACGACGACCTGACGCTGCTCGTAGCCATGATCACCGCTCCGCCCGCGCCGTTCGTGCCGGCCGACCTCCAGGGTCGCCCGGCGGTGGCGATCGCCGCCTGCCATGCCGGCGACGCGGGCGCCGGCGAGCGTGCGCTGCGGCCGGTCAAGGCACTCGGGCCCAGCGCCGACCTGCTCGGGCCGATGCCCTACAACGTGCTCCAGGCGATGCTCGACCCGACTGCGCCGGCCGGCCAGCGGCAGCACTGGAAGTCCGGATACCTCCGGTCCCTCGAGCCCGCGTTCCTCACGACCCTGCTGGAGTGGTCGGACCGCAAGCCTGTCCCGTTCGGGCAGGTACACCTCCATCAGATGGGAGGCGCGGTCGCCAGAGTCGCGCGGGAGGCGACGGCCTTCGCCCATCGAGACGCGGCGTTCACGCTCAACATCATCGGCACGTGGGACCGGGCGGACGAGGACGAGGCGGGGATCGCCTGGGCACGGGGTGCCTTCGGCGCCGTGGCTCCATGGACCGACGGTGTCTACGTAAACTTTCTCGGCTCGGAGGGCGAGGACCGGATCCGCGACGCTTATGGGTCCGCGACCTATGCGCGGCTGGCCCAACTCAAGCGCCGGCTCGACCCCGACAATACCTTCCACCTGAACCAGAACATCCGGCCGGCGGCGGCCGGCTGAGTTCGCTCCTCTCGCGCGACGGCGGCCCGGTCACGCGGAGGACCAGGCCGACCGTCCCATCCTTCGCGGCCGTGTCCTCGTTGACCTCCGTCGAGTCCAAGGAATTCGCAACCGCGGAGCGAGCTGTACGAGGCGGAGACGTTTCGGCTCGTGGGGTGGCCGCCACCGCCACTGGCTCCAAGGCACGATCCGCGCCACGGCCGCGTCGCTGGCTCCCCCGGGCTCCGGCATCGTCGCGTCCGTGACCCCGGGGCCCGTCCCCGTCTACGAGACGAAGATCCGCCCTGGTGCGAGGACCGGCTCGTCGCTTGGGGCAGCGAGGCCGTCCATGCGGTCATCGACGCGGTCGCGGTCGCGGAGCACCTTCCGAAGGTCACCCGGCCGAGGAGCCGTCGCCGCGAGCCGACCCGCCGCGCGTCCCCGTCATCGCCCCGCCGCCTCTGATGGACGATGCGCCAGAAGGGGACCCTCGTCCGGCCCCTGATCCGTGCGGCGGACGGTCCCCACCCGGGCTGGCCCTAAACCAGGTCTTTCGGGACGACCCCGTGGCGTGGCAAGCTAGCGATCAGCCGTGATCGGCGCCGGACGCCCGAACAGGTAACCCTGGGCGAACTCGACTCCGAGCCTTTCCAGCGCGGCCGCCTCGTCTTCGGTCTCCACGCCTTCGGCGACGAGATGGCAGCCGCTCCGCTGGGCGAAGTAGGCGAGGCCGGCCGCGAGCGCCTGGCGGAGCCCGTCTGCCTCGATTCCCCGGACGAGGCTGATGTCGAGCTTGGCGTACGTCGGCCGCAGCTCGAGGATGTGATGGAGGCTCGCGTAGCCGGCTCCGGCATCATCGACCGCGATCCCCACGTCACCGAGCCTCCCGATCGCCGCGCGGAGGGCCACGTAGTCGTCGATCGGAACATGTTCGGTCAGCTCGAGGACGAGTCGCCGGCTGGTCGACCGGATGAGCTCGTGGAGCCGGTCGGTGCGCTCGAGCACGAGGCCCGGCGACAGGTTGACGGAGAGGAACGCATGGCTGGGCAGGGACGACGCCTCCGCGAGCGCCGCCTCGATCACGGCGGACTCGTAGTCATGGCCGAGACCCACCGACGCCGCCTCGGCGAACCGCAGGTCCGGTCGAGTGCCGTCGTCGAACCGGGTGAGGGCCTCATAGCCGATGACAGCGCGCGATTCGAGCTCGAGGATCGGCTGAAAGACCGGATGGAACGCCCGGGCAGCGAGCACACCCTCGAGCCTGGCCCGCACCGCCGCTGTACCGGCACGCTCGGCGAGGCCCGGCCCGATGACGCCGCTGAGGATGCTCGCGTAGTCGATGGCGGCGGCGAGGAGCCGACCTTTCCGGGCCGGCGTCGACCGCTGCCCTGCGCGACTGACGCCGAGCGAGAGGATGCCGACGGGCGCATCGCCGGCATAGATCGACGCCCAGGCGCCGACGTCGAGGTCCGCTGCCGCGAACGCCGGCGTCGGCACGTCGTCCTTGAGCGGCACGATGTCCTCGACCCACGGGCCCTGACGGGCGCGGGCGACGAGGGCGCGCGAGAGGTTCGGCCCGAGGAGTGCCCCACCGCGCTGCACCCCGGCGATCCGGTTGTACGTCGCGAGCTCGTGCAGCCGATCGCCGTCGACAAGCTGCGAGACGGCGATGAAGTCGGACGCGGTCCGTCGCGCGAGTTCGGCCACCACCGCCTCGGCGGCCTCCTCGGGGACCACGGAGAGGGTGAGGTGTCCGAGGGCCTCGACGACCGTCGAACGACTACGCAGCTCCTCCTCGACGGCGCTCAACCAGGCCGCGCCACTCCGCAGGTGCGCCCGCACTCTGGCGACGAGCTCATCGAGCCGCACCGGCTTGGCGAGAAAGTCGTCGGCACCGGCGCCGAGACCGGCGACGAGGCTGTGCTCGTCGCCGGAGCCGGTCATGAGGATGACCGGCAAGGTCGCCGTCTGCGGTCGCTCCCGGAGTGCCCGGACGACGTCCGCGCCCGACATGCCCGGCAGTCCCATATCGAGGACGACGAGACCGATCAGTTCGCTCTCGACGACGCCGAGCGCGGCCTCGCCGCTCGCCGCCTCGAGGACCTCGAACCCGGCGCGTCGAAGGCCGAGTGCCACGAGGGCGCGGCCGCCGGCGTCGTCATCGACCACGAGGATCGGATTCGGCGAATCGGATGGGCGCGCCGTCACGGACATCGGAGGGTCACCCGTCGATCGTGGGCTTCAGCGGGTCGGCCTGCCGCCTCGCCCGGGCCTGCTGAACCGCGGCGATGAGTTGCGCCCGGGTCACGGGCTTCGATACGAACGCCGCGCCGCGGGCCGTGACCCGCTCGAGGTTGAGCGTCGCGGCGGTGTATCCCGAGAGGAGCACGATCCCCATGTCCGGATAGCGATCCATCGTCCATTCGGCGAGTTCGATGCCGGACATGTGCGGCATGACGACGTCGGTGACAAGGACGTCGATCGGCTCACCGCGTTCGGTCAGCCAGGTCATCGCCTCGGCGCCATCGGCGAGTGCGACCACCGCGTAGCCCGAGCGGGTGAGGAGCTGGGTCGTCATGTCGCGGATGGCCGGCTGATCCTCGACGACGAGGACCGTGCCGGCTCCGACCGCAGGAAGTGGCAGAGTAGGACCTTCCGCTTCGGGGGCCGCGTCGGCGCGCGGGAAGTAGAGCTTGAACGTCGATCCCCGCCCTGGCTCGGAATAGGGCGCGATGTGGCCGCCCGCCTGACGGACGATCCCGTAGGTCGTGGCGAGGCCGAGGCCGGTCCCCTTGCCGAGCTCCTTCGTCGTGAAGAACGGCTCGAAGATATGTTCGCGCGTCTCGCGGTCCATCCCGCTCCCGGTGTCACTGACCGCGAGCAGGACGTACGACCCTGGCCTCACGTCGAACAGGCCTATCTCGTACCGTTCGCCAAACGCCACGTGGGTGGTCTCGATCGTCACGGTTCCGCCGTCGGGCATCGCGTCGCGCGCGTTGACCACAAGATTGACGAGGATCTGGTCGAGCTGGCTCGGGTCGGCACGGATGTGACCGGCGTGGCTGTCGAGCTTGATGGCGAGCCGGACGTTGTCGCCGATGAGCTGACGCACCATCGGCTCGATGCCCTTGATGGCGGCGTTGAGGTCGAGCACCTTCGGGCTGATGACCTGCTGGCGGCTGAAGGCGAGGAGCTGCGCCGTGAGCGCGGCGGCGCGCTCGGCCGCCTGGCTGATCGCGTTGACGCTGAGCAGCGCGCCATCGTGATCGAAACGGACCCGATCCGGCGCGCTGAGATCCTCGGTGAGGAGCTCAGCGTAGCCGTGGATCGCGAAGAGCATGTTGTTGAAGTCGTGGGCGATGCCACCGGCCAGCCGCCCGATCGATTCGAGCTTCTGGGCCTGGAGCAGCTGGTTCTCCGCCGCCTTGCGCACGCTGATGTCGCGGATGGCGGCCGTCACCAGGATCCCCTCCGCGCTCTCGAGCGGACTGAGCATGATCTCGATCGGGAACTCGCTGCCGTCCTTGCGCAGCGCGACGAGCTCGATCCCCGTGCCGATCTGCTGTGCCAGCGCGTCGGCCGCGGATCGAAGGTCGTCCGCGACCAGCCGCTCGGCGAAGCCCTCCGGGATGATGTTCGTCACGCGCTGCCCGAGGAGCTCGTCGCGAGGATAGCCGAACTGCTTCTCGGCCTGCACGTTCAGCAGGACGATCTCCCCGCCCTGGTCCACCACGACCATCGCATCCGGCGCCGCCTCGAGCAACCCGCGGTAGCGGGCCTCCATCTGGGCCAGATGTCCTTCCGCCGCCTTGCGCACGCTGATGTCGCGGATCGCCGCCGTCACGAGGATCCCCTCGGCGCTCTCGAGCGGACTGAGCATGATCTCGATCGGGAACTCGCTGCCGTCCTTGCGCAGCGCGACGAGCTCGATCCCCGTGCCGATCTGCTGTGCCAGCGCGTCGGCCGCGGATCGAAGGTCGTCCGCGACCAGCCGCTCGGCGAAGCCCTCCGGGATGATGTTCGTCACGCGCTGCCCGAGGAGCTCGTCGCGAGGATAGCCGAACTGCTTCTCGGCCTGCACGTTCAGCAGGACGATCTCCCCGCCCTGGTCCACCACGACCATCGCATCCGGCGCCGCCTCGAGCAACCCGCGGTAGCGGGCCTCCGATTCCTCGCTCATCCGGCCGCCGCCGCGGACCCGCGGAGGCCCGGATGGAACCGCACGGCGCGTCCCTTGCCGGTTCGCTTCGCCTCGTACATCGCGGCATCCGCTTCGCCGAGCAGTTCAGCTACGCTCGCCCCGGCGGTGGAGCGGTGCGCCACGCCGATCGAAATCGAGATGCTGACGGGCTGGCCGGCGAGCTCGAGCGGAAGCGCAGCGGCGGCGATCGCCCGCCTGGCGACGGCGAGCGCCTCATCGCCGGAGGCCACCTCCTCGAGCAGGAGCGCGAACTCGTCACCGCCGAGGCGGGCGACCGTGTCCGTCGGCCGGACCACCGTCCGCAACCGCTCCCCCAGGAGGACCAGGAGCCGATCGCCCCGGGCGTGGCCGAGCGTGTCGTTCACAACCTTGAAGTCATCGAGGTCGATGAACAGGACCGCGATGGTCGATTCCTTATGACGCGCAAGCCGGGTGAGGGCATGCTCGACCCGGTCGTGGAAGAGGCTGCGGTTCGCGAGGCCGGTGAGCGGATCGTGGAGCGCCCGGTGGCGGAGCTCCTGGTAGAGCCGTCCGTTCTCGATCGCCATGGCCGCCTCGAATGCGAGCGTTCGGGCGAGCGCAAGCCGCCGTTCGTCGAGCGGTCGATGTCCGGTCGCGGTCAACTCGGCGACCCCGACCGGTCCCCCGTGGGCGACGAGCGGCAGGAGGAGCATGACGTCACGCCCGAGGGCGCGCAGCCGTTCCTGCTCGGTCGGATCGGCCTGCTCGTCCGCGGAATCGAGGACGATCCGCTCCCGGTCGTGGATGACCCGCCCGAGCATCGGCCGCTCCGCCAGCGACTCGGGGTCGGTCACCAGGGCGCGGCCAACGGGGTGCGAGCCGAATGGGGCGAGTCGGCCGGTTTCCGGCGCGAGGGCGTAGATGACGCAGTCATCGTATCCGGTGGCTTCGGCGAGATGGCGGGCGACGATCTCACCGAGCACGGCGGGCTCGGTCGTCTCGGCGAGGTCGGATGACAGCTGGAAGAGCCGGCGAAACTCGCGACTCGACGCCTTGAGTCGCTCGCTCGATCGGTAGAGGAGGAAGAGGACGACCCCGGACACCAACACGAGACCCCAGATCCGTGTGAGCGATGCGGCCAGGACCGGGACGGCCGGGTCGTCGGGGATGTATCCGGTGGCGAGCGTCGCGATCATCCCCGCCCAGGCGAGGAACATGAGCCGGCGGAGGATGCCGCCCTCGAGAATGGGTAGGGCAGCGGCGATCGGGATCAGCAACGCCACCGCTGCAACACCGGCGACGAACGGCTGGAGGAACGCGACGACGACCGGGAGCACGATGAGCGCGGCCGCCATGGGACCGACGACCGACGCCATCGGTCGGTGCACGAGTGCACGGCGCGAGAATGCCGCCAGCCAGATGGTGAGGGCCGCGAACAGCACGCCGACGATGACCGACCGCGGGCTCCCGAACGCAAGACCGGCGGCAACCTGCGTGACGCCAAAGGCGAAGAGGGCAACGATGAGCACATCGATCGTCCGCCCGACCTCCTCCCGCTGAGTGGCCTCATCCGGGTCGAGGGGCGTTCGCTCCAAGATCCGGACCTTCGGACGCGCTGATCGTGTGTGCGGCGTCATGCGATCCACTCGCGCGGGCAGCCCTGGTGCGCGAGTCGGGACACTGCCCTGATGTGACCGCAAGGTTCCGTGGTCCGTCCCTCCGGAGTCGCTCGGCCGAGTGTGCGCGCACCGTCGCGGAATGGGAAGCCCGACATTCGCGAGGACAAGCGTCCCAGCGTGAGTTCCGACGGCACACCTCGGAGCTGCGCGCCACGGAGCTTCCAGAAAGCCTCCTTTCGGAGCGGGTCAGCCAGAGACTCTCCGCCGCACGAATCGGAGGCCGTCGTGCTCGACGCCGGCCGCTCCGATCGTCATGAGGCTCGCCAGCGTCTGGCCACCCGGCCCGGCCCGATTGGTCGCCGCCCCGATCTCGCCGCGACAGCCCCTCGGCCGTCCTCGGGCATCCACGGCGGGCCAACCGTCGCGACGACGGCGGTGAGACGGGCGCGCCTACCGGGGTGGGGTGTAGCTCGGCCTGAACGGCTGGAGCGCGACGTTTGTCGTCGCCTCGTCTGACCTCGACCGCGACGCCACGTCGGCCCGCGCCGTGGTCTCCGGAGCGCCGAGGAAGACGAGAACCCGCCAGACGATCCAACCGCCGGTGATGGCGATCAGCGCCGTGGCGACCGGGTGTCGGTCGGTCATGCCGACGATAGCGGCGGATGCCGGCTCGGCGTCGCGACCGACCGGCATCGCGGCCAGCTCGAGCTCGGCCGGTGGCCGCAAGCTCATGACCTGGGACAGGCCGTCGTCCCCGACGGGGAGCGGCTGCTCGGGCGCGGGTCGCGTCTCTGCCATCGATGATCGGGGCGGGGAGGACTGCCGGGCGACCGACGTGGTCGTCGCGGCCGTGGCCAGCGCGACCATCGACCTCGGCGCGGCCACGGCCGGTTGGCGGCACCAGCGGCGGATCGACTCGCTGGCGGTGGCGGAGCCTGTTCGGGCCGCGCGATCGCGGCCTCCCGGCTCGGCGCGGCGAGGTCAGCCACGAGGTCGCGCCCGCTACGCCTACTACACCTGCACCACGCGCGCCAGGCGAGGGTCAGCCGCGTGCAACCAGCCGCGGCTGTCCAAGGCGGAGGTCGAGGCAGCCATCCTGGCCCAGATGACCGAGGCCTACGCGGACACGGGGTTGGTGGGTGCCGCGCTGGAGGACGCCGCGGCGGCCGGGCGAACGGCCCAGGCCGAGGCCGAGCAGGCCCGCGAGGGCCTCACGCGGGACGCGGCCGAGCTGCGCCGCAAGCTCGGGCGGTACTTCGCCGCGTTCGAGGCGGGCGAGCTCGATGCGCCGCTCGTGCAGTCGCGCCTGGCCGAGCTGCAGGCCCAGCTGGCGGCCATCGAGGCGCGCCTGGCCGAGACACCGCACCCGGAGGCAGGCTCTCCTGCCGGACCAGTCGAAGCGGCCATCGTGTCGTGGGCGCTCAGTCAGGCGCTCAGTCAGGCCCTCGGACAGGTCCTGCGGCAGGGACAGCGAGCCCGGACGAAGGCGCTCCTGCGCCTCCTCATCGGCGAGATCCGCGTCATCTCGCCAGCCGACATCCGGCCGACGTACCGGGTGCCGGCGGCGATTCGCATACCGGACGAGCTGGTAGGGGAGGGTGGACTCGAACCACCGACAGGCGGTGTATAAGGCCGCCCCATAGCGTCCGCGGGCGTCCGCAGACTGTTCGTTTACGCACGAACCGGCCATTTGTTCGGGTCCCGTGACCGGGGCCGTGCGCCCCCATTGCTACCGCGGTTGCTACCTCGATGGCCCCCGTCGACCCCCTGAATCCGCCGGGGCCTTGTGGTCGGGGCGGGAGGAGTAGGACCGACACTTTACGGGTGAAGGTTCGAACCGTCTCGCGGCGTGTCGGCTGGCGCCTGGCGACGGCAGGGTAAGGATCCTGCTCAGAGTGTCAGCGGAGGCACCTCGGGGAACGGCGGGAGCCGCACCGGCTCGCCGAGCAACGCGTAGAGAACGAGATGTGGCACCGCCTCCACGGCGAGGTCCATCGCCCGCTCTAGCTCGATAGCGGCATAGGAGCCCTGGCGGTCGAGCGCGGCCGCCCACTTGGCCGGGTGGTAGCGAGCAAGCATGGAAAGGCCGAAGAGCAGCGCCCACCACGTCATCAGCGGTGAAGGAGGCGGCTCCGTGCCGCTGAGCGCCGGCCGCAGCCACCGGCGACCGACCCAACGATACTGCGGCACGATCTCATCGAGCGCATCCACAGGCCGCCGCATCACGCTCCGATCGCGCAGCAACACGGTGAGCGATTCGCCTCCGGCCGTCGGCCGCCAGATGATGTTCTCGCCACCTCCAGAGATCGGCGGCAGCCTGAAGCCTGCATGTGCCGCCGCTGGGTACCCGAGCAGCAGGTCCTTATGCGTTCTGGGGTCGTAGCCTCGTCCCGATCGAGCGCGAGGCCGATCTGGAGCCACTGCGACCCGTCCATCGAGATCCTCTCCGGGTCAGGACCTGGCAGGGGCTCGACATACAGCGCCCGCCGCCACTCGCGGCCCCGCAGCATCGGCTTGCTCAGTTCGGGAAGCGACGCCATGAGCGCGCCGAGCGCCACAGGCTGAGGAAGTCCTGGCGACCCAGTGGCAGCTGCAGCTGCCACAGTCTGGAACCAACCCCCCTCCTTCGGTGAGACTAACCACTCGAACGGATCGTCAGAACCGACATCGATCGTCAGGCCGTGCTAGAACGCCTGCTCGCTGCCGCGGCTCGCAACGATCGCACGGCCAGCCTGGCTCAGGGCATAGAACAGGGGCAGCGGGCGGGCGGCGTAGCCCGTCGCCTCGGCGGCGTGCAACAGTTCCTCGAACTGCTGGAGAGCCGCCCGATAGGTGGCGGCGCGCTGCGCGTCGGCGGTCGCCGCGGCGGGTGGGGCAAAGAGCGACGCCCGCAGCCAGTACAGCACGTTGCTGGTCAAACCAGCCATGTTGCTCTTCCGCCTACCGATGTCGCCGGCGGCTCGCGGAGGGGAAGCGGCCGTGGCGGCTGCGAGCGCTTGTGATCTGCGGCCCGTCGCCCAGGCTGAATCGGGGTCTTCACTGCTGTTGGTACGCCCGGCAGAGGAGGTGGCCCCAGTACTGATCGCCCGTGTCCCACACTTCGAACGGCGTCGCGGCGTTCCCGAGCCGGCCTGTGCACACGATCGAGTCGTCGAGGGGCACGTCGGTAGCCAGTTCCCAGTTGCCACCGATAGCCAAGTGGTTGTTCTCGACCCAGTAGTCGGCGCAGATGGCCGAGGCGTCTTGGAGGACAAGGACGGCGTCGCCGTCCTTGAGGCGGACTCCGCACCACCCCGTAGCAATCGCGCCGGGTGTGCGCTGGGTCAACTGTTGCGTCGACACAGGCGATGCCCCGTTAGAGGGGGCCGGAGAGGGAGCGCTCGTTGGGATGGCGGTCGCCGCGGACGTCGCGGCCACCGATGCAGCGGCACTAGCGGGTGCCGGTGAGACCCTCGAAGCGGCGATCGATGGCGTCAGGCCCGGTGCGGGCGGGAATAACCCCGACGTCGAAGCGGACGGAGAGCCCGCACTGAGCCGCCAAGCGGTGCCAGTCCAGCGCCAGTACCACCAGCCGCCTGTAACGAAGAACGCCCCCCGCGCCTGATAGATCGGCACGCCGCCGCGCAGCAGGGTCTCCTCGATGGTGCCCCTGTCCCCGGTTACTTCTCCGCAGATACCTCCAGCGTTGCACCCTTGCCGAAGCCGTAGGCAACGTTCGCCTGCGGCGCGAAACAATCCGCGAGCGCGCAGTGGGCCTCGCCGCTGTCGACATACGTGTATGCCTGTGCGAAGTCCCCGGACAGCACAGCGCTATCGAACGCTCGCGCGGTGACTACCAGGGAGGCCTGCGGACTTGGCGGCGTCGCAGAAGCGGCAGAGCCGCACCCGGCGAGGGCCGCGAGCAGTAGGACCACGAGTGCTGTCCGGTAGCCCGCTGCAGGCATGCCCACGGCTCCATCGTGTGTCCGACGATAGCACGCGGGTACGTCCCGAAAGGGCTGTCTTGTCACACTTGTGCGGCGGTCTTGGCGGATCCGGGCCGGTCCATTCGGGATCGGGCCGTTCGTGCCGATGATGGTCAGCAGCCGTTCCGGCCTCGCCCAAACGGTGACCGAACGCATCCGGGGTGGACCAAAGTCCGAGGTGGGTAGGCAATGATGCCCATTGACACCGCAGAGACCGGGGGGGTATCGTCCGACACAAAGAGGCCGTAGCCCACTTGCCCCGGATCGCTGTTGCCATCGCAAGCTGAGGTAGGGGTGCTCGCCTGCCTTACAACCTCAGCGCCCCCGAACCGAGACGGTCGCGAGACAGCTCCGGGGTACGGTGGCGACGAGCGTGCGACGACCGAAGGGGGGTGAGCCAAGGACTTTCACCATCGGTCCCTGCTGGCGCCGGTTCAAGCCGGGGGACTTCCCTGTACAAGCCGGCAAAGGAGAAACGATGCCGATCTTGAAGTGGGCCCGCAGGTTGGTGATCTGTTTAGTGGCGGCGTCTATCGCGCTGCCAATCGTTGCCGCTCCGGCATTCGCCAAGACATCACCGACGCCGACGTCGGTCACGATCACGGTCGCGCTCGAGCTCGACTGCTCGTCTGTTCCGAACACGCCCGATGCGCGGAAGGCGTTGAAAGACAACGGGCTCTGCGGCTTCTCGAAGAAGGGCGGCGGGATCACGCCGTACACGACCGTCTCCGGCACCTGCGGGACTCTCAGCCTGCTCTTGTTCGACGCCGGCGGCGGCTGGATGCAATGGAAGGCCGAGATCACGTCGAGCCTTGGGCCATTCGTCTTTGCCAGCTACGGAGGCAGCTGGAACAACTGGTGGGGAGGGTTTGGTCCGGTCGGCCGCAGCTACGGCCCGGGCTTGACCTCGGATTGGCTCGACATCTTCGGGATCCTCACCGCGCCGGGCTATGTCACCGGGCAGATCAACTGGGCCCAGGACACCCTGTGGTGGGGAGGAACCTGCAGGAACGACGCCGTGGTGGGAGCTTCGACCAACGTGACCTAACTCACATACCACGGGCTTTCTGCCATCGGCTGGCACCCGTCTCTCTGGGAAGCCGGCCGAGGCTCAATATGGTGCATCCATGTGGCACTGGACGGAGGCATACAGCCAAGCCGCCGGGTTCGCGACCTGGGTCCTGAAACGAGATGGGCTCAGAGTCCCCCCGTTCGACGTGCACCCACCGGGCGACCGTGTCCTGCGGTCGCTTGGGCTTGACGAGGCCGCCTGGGGCGCGTGGATCGAGGCAATCGTGCGGGCCGAGGATCGATCCGCCGAGGCGATGTCAGCGATCGACCTCCGCCTGATCACGCCGCGTGAGCGGCGTGATCTCAAGGAGCTCTACGACCGGTGCAGTCCGGTCGCGTCCTGGGTCGGCGACGCGCACATCCTGAGCACGCTCGAGGGCCTTTGGGGAACATATCAGCCTATCGGCGAGGCTTGGGCGCGGACGATATCGTCCACCAGGCGGCACTCCCGCATCTCGGCTGGCCAGGAGCGGCGGCTGTGGCGCCAGTTGCAACCGTTTCACGACCGGCTGCCGACGCTGCACGTGTACCTCGTCGACTATGTGCAACTCGTCGCCTTGCCCATTCCGCCGATCTCCTGCGTGGTCGGCATCGGCGCGCCCGATCCTGAAGGCCGCGCCTACGTCGACCTTGTCACCGCGGCGGCCGGCGAACTCGCGACCATCCAACGAAGGGGCGCTTCGACCTCTTAGGGCTCCTGCGGCGCACCGGCTGCTCGTGTGCGCCGACGCCGGCGGGTCCAACCGGGTCCGAAAGCCCAAGCACCATGCGTGCACGGTGCCATCCGCCTCCGAAAAAGACCTCATTTCGGAGCGGTTCGAGCGGGTTTCCTCCGCCGCACGAATCAGGGGCCGGATCGGAGGTCCCTTTTTGGGACGGCCACTCCGGGGTCACCATCGTCGAGGACGCGGGAGACAAGGTGCAACGGTGAGCCCGCCAGATTCGGCCCCTGCCGCGCCGGACGATGGCGGGTGGACGTGTCGCGGTCCTGACGGCGCGGGGCGCCCGTCGGAGGCCGTGCTCACGCTCGACGCGGGGACGCGCGCGGCGGCGCCGGCCGGGTGAGCGGCGGGAGCCCCTCCGCGGCCTGCGCAGCCTGGAGGACCGCGTCCACCGCCGAGCTTCCCCAGGCGACCAGCCGATCAGGCCACCACCCATGGCCGGCGCGATCCTCGTACCACCGCCGGGTCTTCGTCTCGTAAACGGGGTCGGGCTTCGATAGGTTGGGTAGCCCGGTGCGCGCGGCGATGGCGCGGGCGAGGTCGCCGGGGATCCCGCGCTGGAACCGGGAGGTGCCCGTCTCCTCTTCGTACGGCTCGCTCCGCTGGGTCAGGCAACCCGCGGCCACGAGGGTGTCGAGGACGGACTCCTCGGGCCGCGTCGTGAGGCGCCGGTAGAGGGCCTGTCGCGCCTCGGCGGCCCTGCTCCGCTCGCCGGCCTGCCGCCGCTCGCCGGCCTCCTGCTGGGCTTGCGCCTGGCGAGCGCCCTGCCGCCGCGCCTCAACGGTCTCGGTGAGGGCGCGGAGTGGGCCGAGCACCGCGTTCTCGACCGGGGTGGCAAGCTCGGCGAGGGCCGGGCGATTGCGAGCCCCCACGACCTTCTTGCGCAGGGGCCGCGCCGCGCCGAACGCCCCTCCCTTCGTGTCGCGCTCGGCGGGCGTGAGATCCTTCCGAGGCGCCGTGTCCACGGCGTAGTCAATCCTGTCGAGGAGCACCTGGCGCGCCGCGGACAGCGCCACGGTCTCGTCGACATCAGCCCGCTCGATCACCGCCTGCTGTCCAGCCTGCACTGCCAGCCGGGAGCGAGCATCGGCCAGGACCCCGCTGGCGGCGGCCGCGGCAGGCCCGACCGTCCGCTCGAAGACGAGCGGCCAGTCGTCCACGACGAGTCCCGCCCGGGTAGCGGTGACGAGCAGATAGTCCGCCGCGGTCGCGACCACCGCGGCGACGAGGTCGGTGGGCAGCGTCGCCGAGCGACCGAGGACCAGCCGGCTCACCGCCTCCACGTCGATGAGCTGCCAGCCCCGCTCGGTCAGGCAGTTCTGCAGGAGGGTGCGGAGCCCGCGACGAGCGTCGGCGGCGAGATCGGCCGCGGGCGGGGTGAGGTCCGGGCCGACCACTGGCAGCACGACCCGGGCGAGCGCCGCGGCGACGAGGTCGAGATCCCGGACGACCGGAGCGAGCGGCGCCGTGTCGAGCACGACCGAACGACGCAGGTAGGCGTCGGGCAGGAGCCCGAGATCGCGCTCGGCATTGAGGGTGACGATCACCGTCGCCTGGATGTCGAGCTCGCCATCCTCGCTCTGGTACCGCGACACCCCCTCGAGATAGGCGAACACGGCCCCCCGCTGTTCGGGGCTCGCCTTGTCGAACTCGTCGAACATGACGAGCGGCAGGGAGAGCAGCGGGCTCGGCACGATCTCCCAGGACGCCGGGCCGGTCTGCACCCGCCGGCCGAGCAGGCTGCCCGGCTTCTCCCGCATGAGGAGGCGGCGGGTGGCGATGGGATCGAGCCCGAACCGCCGGGCGGCGAGCGTGCCGAGGAGCGTCTTGCCACTCTTCGTCGGACCGAGGAGGATGAAGGCCGGCCAGTTGCTCGGATAGACATCCCGCAGGGCGCGCCGGGCGACCACCGCGTCCTCGATCAGCCGGAGCATGGCCCGGTGCTCCGCCGGGAGGGTGTCGAGGCTGGCGATCGACGCCGTCGGTTCGGGGACCGTGGCGGCCAGAGCGGCCCGCTTGCCGGCCCCGGTGAGGGTCCAGCTGCCCCGCGTCCGCTGTTCGACGAGGCCCCGCTCGCGGAGGCGGCCGAGCCACAGCTGGACGGTCCGAACGGGAACCGCGAGGGCGGCCGCGAGTGCTTGGCTGTGGGCCGGACCCGCGAGGAGCAGGCGCAACAGCGGAGCGTCGCGGGTCGCTTCCACGGCCGGCTCAGCCATTGCGTGAGACCGGCCGGGCCGCTGCGCGAACCGGCATCGAGGCGGCGCGAACCGGTCCCGCTGTTGCGCGAGCACCGCCGGCCGCACGCTCCCGTGGGTTCCGCCCGTTGCGCGAAGCTGCCCCGGGGCCGACGAGGGAGGGGGAGGGGGTGCCAGCGACCCCTCCTCCGGCCGGCCCGCGGTCCGCGGCCACCAGCCGGGCCAGCGTGGTGGTCCCGACGCCGAGCCGACGCGTGGTCTGGCGGTGCGAGAGGCGCCCGGCGGCGAGCTCGGCACGGACGTGGGGCCAGCGGCGCTCGAACCCGGGACGTGTGGTCACCGTCGGGAGCCTCTGGGCGTCCGCGATCGCCTCGACGGTCAGCCCGCTTGCCGGCGCTGTGGAGACGGTCGGGCGGCGGGCATGGAAGCTGCCCTCCCTTGATGCGGCCGCCCCGGGCGTCTCGATCGCCGGGACGGCCGCGATAAAGTCCGCGATCGATCCGGCCGCGACCAATCGACGCCTCCCGATCTTGATCGAGCGCAACCGACCGGCACCGATCTCGTCATAGAGGCGCGAGCGGCCGATGCCGAGCGCGCTTGCGGCCTCGTCGATGCTCAGTAGCCGATCGGGCACGGTGCCGAACGGAGCGGACTCGGTGACGGCGGCCCGGATCGCGGCCACCAGCTCCTCGATGGCGGTCCGAATGGCAACCTCGTGGTCAGGGGTCATCGTTCGCGCTCGCCTGCATCGACGATGAACGCCGGACGCCCTCGGCCAGCCGCGCCGTGAGCCCGGCGCCAGGCCCTTTCGATAGCCTCGACGGGGAGGGCCGCGGCCTCGTGCCGCGGCGCACGGAAGTCTCGTCGAGCCAGCTCGCTGAGCTTCGCTCCGGCGTCGTTCGGGATCGCGATCGTCAATCTGCGCATGGTGAGAGCGAGCGTGGCAGACGACCTCGTCCCCCGGAAGGGGCGCAATCTGGGGCGGAAACCCCTCTCTTATTCCGGTAGCTCGCCGCGGTGGCGCCTGCGCACGAGGCGGCGCAAGTGGTCAGGATCGATCCCGACGGTCCCGTCGAACGCCCCGAAGTGATCGGCCACGTGAGGAATGGTCTTGGGCTCCTCCGCCAAGCGGTTGGCTGACTCCCAACGCTCGTCGAAGAGCCGCCGCGTCCACCCTGGCCGGCCGGGTTTTCGTGGCGCCAGTCCTGCGGCGGCCTGATCGGATAGACCCCGCGGAGCGTTAGCGTCGGCGCTCAAGCGCCGATCGACCAGCTCGTCGAGAACCTCTCGCTCGGTAACCGCGGCAAGGATCGCCCGGGGGTCCGTCCGTTGTTCCCAGGCCAGACCCGACCAGGCCTCGGCAATCCGACCCTGGCGGACGTCGTCAGCGAGGTCGGGCCGTTGACGCTGGGCCTCGAGCAACGCCCTGGCCATGGCAACGGCCTCCCCGCTCCGGAGCTCGCGCTGTCCTGGCGCCAGCGCCGCGACGAGCCGGCGCTCGAACGGGCTCGACTCGGGGACATTCCACCAGACGTCCATGTATGCGACGCCGAAGGCGCCGCTGCGCCACGCCACCGGTGGCACCTCCATCCCCTCGCGAGCCGCCTGCTCGAGCCACTCCGGCGGCCATTCGTCGGGCGACGGCCCACGGATCTCCTGCTCGCTCATGGCCGGATCTCCTGAGGGCGATCGACGGTCGTGAGCGCCCGGTCCATGGCCGCGGCAGCCTCGTGCCGGAGGGCAGGCACGACGGCTGCGTAGTGCGACGCGGTGATCGCGATGCCGGCATGGCCGAGCCATTCGCTGATGACGGCCAGCGGGACGCCTTCGGCGAGCATCATCGTCGCCGCGGAGTGCCGGAGATCCCTGAAGGGGACCCGCGGGATCCCGGCCGCGTCCCGGGCCTGTCCGAACGCCACAGACACGGAGTCCGGGCTGAGGTGCCTGCCGACGGCATCGGTGAACACCAATCCGTCCCGGTCCTGCCAGGCGGAGCCGGCGGCGACGCGGGCAGCATCCTGCCGGACCCGTTGACGGTCAAGGGCCTCCCGGGCGGTGGCCGGGAGCGGGATCGACCGGCGTGATCGTGCCGACTTCGGCTGCGCCAGCTCCCAGCCGCGACCGGCCGCCCGGGCGAGCGAGCGGCGGACCGTCAAGGTGCCATTCGCCACGTCCGGCCAGGTCAAGCCGAGCAGCTCGCCGAGGCGGAGCCCGGTCGTCGCCGCGAGCGCGTACAGCGGGCCATGAGCGGCGTCCGCGGTGGCGTCTAGCAGTCGCCGCACGTCCGGTGCTGCCAGGTAGGTGACGGGCCGATGCGCGACGTAGGGCGGCCGAGCGTCCGCCGCGGCGTTCCGGCCAACCAGGCCATCCCGGGCGGCATCGCCAAGGGCTCGACGAAGCGTCGCCCGGACGTGGCGAGCCGTGAGCGGTGAGACGGGCGCGTGCCGCTGGCCATGCTTGCGATCCTCGGCTATCGCGGGTCGCCCGTTCGCCATGAAGCCGCCGATGGCACGTTCCACGTCGGCCGCCGAGAGGCGGGCCAGGGCCAACCGCCCGAGTGCCGGGATGAGATAGCAGCGGACGTGCATCTCACGCTGGCGCCATGTCGACGGCCGAACGCGGCTGCGGTCCCGTTCGATCCACGCGGTGAGAAAGTCGACCACGGTGGAGGCTGGGCCGGCCGGGGCGAGCGTGCCAAGCCGCAGCTCGCGGCGGAGGACGTCGAGCTTGTCGCGGGCCTCGGCCGCGGTGGGGGCCGAGACGATCCGCCGGGAGCGGGTGCCGTCCGGTTCGGTCCAGGTGACAGCCCCGCGCCAGCGGGTGCCCTGACGGTAGACACTCCCCTCGCCGGCCGATCGTCGGCGGGTCCGTCGGGCGGTAGACTCGGTCATTGGTGGCGTCCTCCCTGTCAGGAGCGCGACCTTGACGGCCTCCGGTTAGCCCGGGGGGCCGTCGCGCTTGTCCGCCACTGTACGCCTGTTGCTACCGTGTTGCTACCGTGCATCGTCGCCGATGGCCGGCGGATCGGTTCATTCGTGCGTGAAATGCTGGTAGGGGAGGGTGGACTCGAACCACCGACAGGCGGTGTATAAGACCGCTGCTCTGACCACTGAGCTACTCCCCCGCCGTGGCCGATGCTAGCACCGGCGATCCGTCAGTCGCGGCCGCCGGCCAGGCGTTCGGCGATCGAGCGGAGGCGGAACACGCGTGGAAGAAGGCCGGATCCATGCGGCCCGGGTACCTGCGGGCCATGGCCCTGTCCGTCCGTGCCCTGGTACGGGCGCGGGGCGAGCGCCGCCGCCTGCTCGCGCTCGCCGTCGGTCATGGAGACCTCGAGCGGCAGGTCGTCCGGATCGTACGGATGGGCGCGGATCTCGACCGGGCGTGGCGGTCGAGCGTAGGCTGGCTCGCCGCGCAGCTGCGGCAGGGAGACGTGGTGCTCTTCCTGGGACACGGATGCCTCGCTGGCCGCTGATACCGACGCCGGAATCCCTGGCGCTCGGTGCCTGATGATATCGGGCGCAGGGTACCGTGGAATGGTACGGATGGGCTACGCATGAGCTGCCTCGCGTGCTTGCGGCGGTGCGGGCGCGCGCCACGGGCAGGGACCCGACGCACCACTCAGCCGAGAAGCGGACGGAGCACCTGGCTCTCGATGACGAGGACGAGATAGGCGATCGGTGCGGCGGCGAGGAACCCGAGAGCGGCGCTCCACGGCGTCCGGACGGCGCGCGCTCCGGCGCCCGTCGGGAGCGGCACGGCGGCATACGTGATGACGCTGCCGGCGGTCAGGACGACGACGACGAAGACGGTCACGGCGAGCGTCCGCAGATCGCCGCCTGGCAGGTGCGCCCCGCGCGACAGGGCGACGTCGTAGGCCAGGTAGCCGAGTCCGAGGACGATGGACACCCCGAGGCTCGCGGTCACCGCGCGCACGACGGGCCGCGGCGCGTTCCGGAACTGGCGCCAGCGAACCTGCAGCCACGAGCGACGAGGTTGCCCGCCGGACGGATCCCGATCGGCCGCCATCTCAGGCCTCGCCGAGCATGGTGAGTGTCGGCCGCGGCGGCAGGGACTCCGGCGTGTGCCGGCCGAGCAGCTCGACGACTTCGACGACCCGGTCGAGCTCCACCTCCGAGTTGTAGAAACCGACGCTGAATCGAAGCCACTCCGTGCCCGTGATCGTGCGGGCGATGGCGAACGAGCGCCGGCCGAGCTCATCGAGGGCGGCCGCACCCGGCCAGGCCGGCAGGCGGAACGTGACGAGGCTCGCCATCGCGTGGCGCGGCGTGAGGAGTTCGACACCGGGGATCGCGGCGACGGCGTCGGCGGTCCGGCGGGCGAGCCGGGCCGCTCGCTCGTGGGCCCAGCCGAGCCCGACGTACATCGCGAGCCAGCCGCAGCTCCGTCCGAACCCCACGACGGACGGCCGGTGCCAGGCGCCGGACTCGAGGCGTCGAGCGTCGTCGAAGCGCCGGTACGGCGGCATCCGGGTCGGCGTCTCGTAGCTGTAATAGCCCTCGAACGTTGGCCGGATCCGGTCGAGCGCGGACGGCGCGACCCACAGCGCCCCCATCCCCTCCGGCCCGAGCAGCCACTTCTGGGCCGGGACGGCGTAGGCGTCCGCACCGAGCTCATCGGCGACGACGGGGAGGACCCCCACGGCCTGGGCGCCGTCGACGAGGACGAGCGCGCCCCGCGCGCGGGCGATCTCCGCGATCGCCCGGATCGGCATGATCGCGCCGGTCGTCCACAGGACGTGGGACAGCGAGACGAGGCGGGTCCGCGGGCCGATCGCCCGCTCGAACGCCGCGACGATCGCGTCGGCGTCGCCGCCGTCACCCACATCGATGAGGTCGAGCTCCACGCCGAGCCGGTCGCGGAGCGCGACGAGCGGACCGAAGCCACCCCAGTGCTCGGCGTTCGTGGTGACGGCCCGGTCGCCCACCTGCCAGTCCAGGCCCCAGGCGGCGATGTTCATCGCGTCCGTCGTCGAATGGGTGAGGGCGACCGTCCCGACGTCGCTCGAGAGGATCGCGGCCACGGCCGCGCGCGCCTCAGCCATCCGTTCGGGGCCCTCCGTCATGTAGTCGGGTGCCGCGCGGCCCACGGTGAGCTCGTACTCGGCGAGCTCGGCCATCGCCTTCGCCGTCTCCCGCGGCATGGGCCCGAGCGAGCCGGCGTTGAGGTAGATCCCGGCGCCGGTCGCCGGCAGCGCCTCGCGGATCGCCGCGAGCTTCTCGGCGTCCGGCAGGAAGGGGAAGACCACGGCTCCGTATGATACCGACGATGAACGCATTCGCCCCATGAACGGCTTCGCCCGACCCGAGCTCCTCGCCTCCCCCGCGTGGGTCGCCGAGAACCTCCATCGTCCCGACGTCCGCCTCGTGGACGTCCGCTGGCGGCCGGACGGCACGGGCCGGGCAGCGTACCTCGCCGGTCATATCCCGGGAGCGGTCCACATCGACTGGGCGAACGAGCTCGTCGACACGGAACAGGCCGGCCTGTTCCTCCTCGCCGGGCCGGACCAGGTCGCGAGCGTGCTCGGCCGGCTCGGGATCGGCAATGGGACGACGATCGTCCTCTACGACGACACCGCCTCGCTGTTCGCGACCCGGACGTGGTGGAGCCTGCGGGTCTACGGCTTCGAGTCCGTTCGGATCCTCGACGGCGGTTACGGGGCGTGGAACGTCGACGGGCGACCGGTCTCGAATGCCGCCCCCGAGCCCGATGCGGCGGTCTTCACGCCACGTTCGGTGATGCGGCTGCGCCTGACGACCACGGACGTCCGCGGCCTGCTCGGTTCACCGGACGTCCATGTCCTCGACGCACGGGCTCCCGCCGAATACCGGGGGTTCGAGGGCAACGCGCGGCGGCTCGGTCACATCCCGGGGGCGGTCAACGTGCCGGTCGCCGGGATGACCGAGCCCGGGACGCAGCGCTTCCGCTCGGGCGACCAGCTGCGCGCGCAGCTCCTCCGGGCGAACGTCACCCGCGGTCGGCGGATGGTCTGCTACGACGGTTCCGGGATCGCGGCCACGAAGCTCGCCTTCGTCCTCTCCCTCCTCGGCCACGACGACATCGCGGTCTACGATGGCGGCTGGGCCGAATGGGGCGATCGACTCGATCTTCCGGTCGACCGCTGAGGCGTCCGCGGCCGGGACGCTGCGGTCAGTTCACGCGGGACGCGACGGTGAACCCGGACGGGCGGGACCCGGTCGCGGCACGGCGCCGGCCGAGCGGTCCAGGCCGGCCCACGGATCCACCTCGCGGTGCGGGGCGAGGATCTGCGCCCGAGAGTGGTTGAAGGCCACCATGAGGGCCGATTGCTTCGCCTCGCCGACGGTGTCCGACCAGAACGAGGCCTCCGTCACCGGGACGAACCCACCGGTGAGCTCCTCGAGCGCGAGGCGGAGATCGCGCTCCGGCAGGAGATGGATCCGACCGACGATCTTGAAGGGCGGCACGGAGATGTAGGCCTGCTCGACCACCTTGACCGTCCGCAGCTCGGGTGTGGGCTCGACGGGCGTGTCGACGACCGCGAAGAGGACCGCGCCCAGGTTCACCTGGGCGAACGGCGCCGTCATCGGCGTCCCGCGGCTGCCCCACTCGTCCATCGAGACGTCGGACAGGACGATGAACTTCTCGTCGACGCGGTTGAGGATGTCGAGGAAGCGGCGGTGTCGGGTGCGGACGCTACCGCGGACGATGTGCGAATCGGTGTACAGGGTGACCGCGATCGGCTGATCGGGGACCTGGTCGAACATGGCCGGAAGGATACGCCGTCATCGCGGCGCAGGCGCAGGCCGGCCAGGCGGCAGGCGCAGGCCGGCCAGGCGGCAGGCGCAGGCCGGCCCGCTCGGCTCAGCGCCGCGCCGAAGCCGTCACGAGATGTTCCGGGCCCTGCTGGAGCCCCTCGAACAGCCGCTCCACCGTCGCCAGCGTGTCGACCTCATTCGCCGGCTTGTCCGTCCGGAGCCGGGCGATCCGCGGGAAGCGGAGCGCGAATCCCGACGCGTGGCGGGCCGACCGCATGATGACATCGAAGGCGACCTCCACCACCACGGTGGGCTCCACCTGGCGGTATCGCCCGAAGAGCGCGATCGTGTGGGCCTCGAACCACGCCGTCATCTCGGCGATTTCCGCGTCCGTGAGGCCGCTGTAGGCCTTGCCGATCGTCACGAGCCGATCGTGCGTCTCGTCGCGGACGGCGAACGTGTAGTCCGACAGGACGCCGTGACGCTTTCCGTGGCCGACCTCCACGCCGATGACGACACAGTCGATCGTGGCCAGCGCCTTCTTCATTTTCAGCCAGCCGAGCCCGCGACGGCCCGGTGTGTAGCGACTCGATGGATCCTTGACCATGAGGCCCTCGTTCCGGCGGGCGCGTGCGGCGGCGAATTCGGCCTCGAGACCGTCGACCGAATCGACCGTCATGAGATGGGAGAGGGCGAACGCCCCGCCGTCGGCAGCGAGCGGCATCTCGAGCGCCTCGAGCCGGCGTCGCCGTTCGGTGAGCGGCAGGTCGAGCAGGGACGCGAGCCCGCCGCCGCCGTCCCTGCCACCGTCGTCGAGGACGAGCGCGTCCCAGGCGACGAAGATGACCGGCACCTCGGCGAGGATCCGGGCGGTCGGCCGCTTCCGGCCGAGACGCGACTGGAGCGCGAGGAACGGGAGCACGATGCCGTCGCGCCAGGCGAGGAGCTCCCCGTCGAGGATGCCGCTCCACGGAAGGTCACGGGCGCTCGCGACGACCTCCGGGTATCCGTCGCTCACGTCGTTAAGGTCGCGGCTGTAGAGCCGGACTTCCGCGCCGGATCGATGGAGCTGCGCCCGGATCCCGTCGTACTTGTCCTCCACCCAGACCGTCGGTCCCAGGCGGCCGACGATCTCGGCGGCGTCCTCTGCCGGCGACGCGAGCATCGGCTTGATGGGATGGAACAGGCTGGGAGCGGCGTCGCCGAGGCGGTCGTCGTGGGCGAGGGACGCGGTCGCCCCGATGTCGCCGACGAGCTGGCTCGCTCGTTTCACGTCGGCGAGCGGCCGCTCGAAGGCCGCCGCGATCGCCGCCTCGAGCAACCCTTCCCGGAGGCCGATCCGCAGCTCGCCGGTCAGGACCTTGACGACGTAGGCCGCGGTGAGTGGATCGCAGCGGCGGAGGAGCGCCTCGAAGATCTCGGCCTTGGCGGCCGCGCCGGTCGCGGCCCCGATCGCATCGAACGCGGCGGCGACCTCCGTCAGGGCCGGCGAAGCCGACGGGGCCGCTGGTTCGGGCCGTTCGGCAAGGACGTCCGCGACCGCTCGTCCGAGGTCGGAGTGGCGGTCGTAGGCAGCGCGGAGCGCCTCGTCGGAGATGCCGGCGACGCGGGTCACGGCCGCGGCCAATGCGACCCAGCCCAGGCCGAGCGAGCGACCATCCGCCTCCGGGAACGGCCGCCCGGTCCAGAATCGGGCGGCCACCGGGAGCGCATCCGGGGCGAGCGTTCGCAGCTCGTCAGCGAGGAGTCGGACCTTCTCCGATGTTCGCGTCGTGGCGGCGACCCGCTCCGCGACCTCGCTCCAGCGGCGCATGGCGCGGATGGTATACCGTCGCTCCCGATGCCCCTCCAGTCGTGGTTCCCGGAAGCACTGACCGGACGGACGGTGGTCCTCCGCCGCCACACGCCCGCGAATCTCGCCGCCTTCCGGCGCTGGTACGGGGACCCGGACGTCGCCCGACTCACCCGCTACCAGGACGGGCCGATGCGCCCGGACGAGATCGACCGGTTCTTCGCGGCGCGGGTCGTCGGAGCGGACGCCCTCGCGCTCGCGGTCCACATCCGGGACTCGGGTCGACTCATCGGATCGTGCGCATTCAGCCAGCTCGACGGGGACAACGGCTCGGCGATGTACCACATCACGATCGGCGAGAAGGATTGCTGGGGTCGCGGGTACGGCACGGAGGCGACCCGGCTCATGCTCGCCCACGCGTTCGGGCATCTCGGGCTGCACCGCATCGCGCTCACCGTGTTCGCCTTCAACGAACGGGCGATCCGCTCCTACCGGAAGGTCGGCTTCGCCGTCGAGGGACGGGCGCGGGACGCCATCCTCCGCGACGGTCGCTATTGGGACGAGGTCTCGATGAGCATCCTCGAGCCCGAATGGCGCGCCGCGACGGCGGCCGGGCGGCTCACGGATGTCGGACGCGCCACGGGCACGGACGACCGATGACGGCGGGCGCGGTGATGCGGGGTGCCGCGGCCGTGGCGGTTCGGTGAGCAGTTCGGGGCCCCCAGCCGACGCCGCTCGGGCGGCCGTGCGGGCCACGCTCGAGGAGAAGGGCCACACGGTCGAGGTGACCCGGCGCGCCGTGACCCTGCTCGAGCAGGCGTTCGCCGCCGACGCGCTCGTTCGGACGCCGGTCCTCGACCGGATGCTCGCCGATCTCGCGGTCGCGCTCGAGCAGGACGACGGCCAGAAGCTCGGCGGCAAGAGCGCCGAGGCGGCACGATTCATCAGCCGGGCGATCGCCCGCGAACTCGACGACGCCTGACGACATGGAGGAACGCATGACGGATCTGAAGCTCGGCATCCTGCTCTGGAGCCAGGGGGCGACGTGGCGGGAGATGCTCGACGGCGCCCGCCGCGTCGACGCCCTCGGCTACGACCACCTCTGGACGTGGGACCACATCAACGCGATCTTCGGTGACTGGGACCAGCCGATCTTCGAGGGGTGGGCCGTCCTCGACGCATGGGCGATGGCGACGGAGCGCACGCGGCTCGGCCTCCTCGTCGGCGCGAACACCTTCCGGAACCCCGGGATCCAGGCGAAGAACGCGACGACGCTCGACCATATCAGCGGCGGCCGGGCGATCCTCGGCGTCGGCGGCGCCTGGTTCGAGACAGAGCACACGGCGCATGGCATCGAATTCGGCTCGGGCTTCGGCCAGCGGCTCGACTGGCTCGACGAATCGGTCGGCCTCATCCGCCGGCTCCTCGACGGCGAGGTCGTCACCTCGACTCCGGGTGGCCACTATGCGATGACCGGCGCCCACCAGCTGCCGCTCCCCGTCCAGCGGCGACTGCCGATCATGATCGGCGGCAGCGGCGAGAAGAAGACGCTCCGCACGGTCGCCAGGTACGCTGACATGTGGAACGCGATGGGCACGGTCGAGGAGATGGCGCACAAGGCGGACGTCCTGCGGCGCCATTGCGATGACGTGGGTCGCGACCCGGCCGAGATCGAGTTCACGCTCGGCGTCAAGCTCACGATCCGCGATTCGGTGGCGGAGGCGGAGCGCGTATGGAAGTCGGCCCTCGAGCACAACCGGACGCCGCTGGCCGAGGTCGCCGACGACGTGACGTTCTGGAACGGGACGCCCGAGCAGATCGCGGAGCGTCTGGCCCCCTATGCGGAGCTCGGCTTCCGGACCATCATCTCCGAACAGCTCGCGCCCTACGACACGGAGACGCTCGAACGATTCATCGGTCAGGTGAAGCCGCTCGTGGCTCGGGGCTGAGCGTCGGATCGCCGGTTCGACGCCCTCCCCATCCGACCTTCAGGAGCGCCGCCCCTCCACCGATGGACGTGACGAGGAGCACGGCGGCGTGGCTGAGGATCGCGAGCGCGACCGCCTTCTCCCGATCCAGCCCGAAGGTCGAGGCGATGGCCACCGCCGCCAGGTCGAACGTCCCGAGGTTGCCCGGCCCTGACGGGATCGCCGTCGCGAGCGCCACCCCGGACGCGAGCAGCGCGGCCTGCGCGGTCGTCAGCTGCACGCCGAGCGCCTGACCCGCGGCGGCGAACGCGATGACCGTCGCCGTCCAGGCGAAGGCGCTGAGCACGAGCGCCTCGACGAGTGTCCGCGGCCGGCTCGCGACGGCCAGTCCGTCGTGCAGCTTGCGCCCGAGGTCCGCGACCCGCGGCCAGCGGTCCACGAGCGCGACGACTCGTTCCACGCCCGGCAGGCGGTGGGCGACCACGAGGACGGCGAGTCCGACAACGAGGAGCGCCGTGACGGCGAGTCCGAGCAGGACGGCGTTCGCGACGAGCCCGCGGACCTGGAGGACGACGATGGCGAGCGCCGCGATCGAGACGACGACCGCGGTGTCGACGACGCGCTCGACCACGACCGTGCCGAGTGCCGTCGTCCGGCTCACGCCCTCCCGATCCCCGAGGTAGTGGCAGCGGACGAGCTCGCCGAGACGCGCCGGCAGGACGTTGTTCGCGAGGTAGCCGATGAGGAGGTACTCCACCATCCGGCGGTACGGGACATGACGGACCGGCTCGAGCAGCCGCCCCCAGCGCACGCCGCGCGTCACGAGATCGACGGCGATGCCCGCGACCATCACCGCGAGCCAGCCTGGCGTCGCCGAGCGGAGGATGTCCGCGACCTGCCCCAGGTCCACGCCGCGAAGGATGACGACGAGCGTGACGACGGAGATGAGGATCCCGACCAGGGCTCGGAGGACGCCGCCTCTCGTCAATCGGCACCGCGCTTCACGGCCGGCGGCTGGCTGACGCTAGCCTTCGGCGAGCTCACGGGTTCCGCTTCCGGGCGCTGAGCTTCGGAGATCGGCGGAGGCGCAGCCGATGGAGGAGATAGCGGGCGACGACGCGGAGCGTCGAGAGGCCGTACACGACGCTGCGGCTGAAGCCCACCGAGCTCGCCTCCTCGAAATACCGCGTCGGCACGCCGATCTCCCCGATCCGACCCCCGAGTCCCGCGGCGACCACCTGCGCGATGAGCTCCTGGTCGAAGACGAAGTCGTCGCTGTTGAGGTGGTAGGGGATCGTCTCCAGGACCCGCCGGCTGTACGCCCGAAGCCCCGTGTGATACTCGGAGAGCCGGAGCCCGAAGGCCGCGTTCTCCACGCCGGTGAGGAAGCGGTTGCTCAGGTACTTCCAGCGAGGCATCCCACCGGCGAGCGGATCGCCGAGGAAGCGGCTGCCGAGCATGAGGTCGCGCGACCCGTCGACGATCGGGGCGATGAGTGCCGGGATCCGTGTCGCGTCGTACTGGTAGTCCGGGTGGAGCATGACGACCACGTCGGCACCCGCCTCGAGAGCGGCGTCGTAGCACGTCTTCTGGTTGCCGCCGTACCCCCGGTTCTGCTGGTGGATGATGACGTCGAGGCCGAGCTGACGGGCGACCTCGACCGTCTCGTCCCCGGAGACGTCGTCCACGAGGATGATCCGGTCGACGAGCGGATGGGGGATGTCCGCGTATGTCCGCTCGAGCGTTCGGGCGGCGTTGTAGGCGGGCATGACGATGACGACGCGCACCGACGAAGGGTAGCGCGTCATGCGGGACGGCTTCTGTGGGACGATGGTCCCGCGCGGAGAGGGAGGACGAGATGTTCGAGCGACTGTTCGGCGGCCGGGAGCAGGACCCGGCCATGGCGGAACGGATCCCGCCCGGCCAGTACCGGACCACGAAGTTCCCGGTCCTCCACTACGGGTCAGTGCCGAAGACGGACCTCGCCCACTGGGATCTCAAGGTCTGGGGCGAGGTGGACTCGCCGTTCACCCTCACCTGGGAGCAGTTCAGGGCGCTCCCCCGGAAGACCGTCGGCACGGACATCCACTGCGTGACCCGCTGGTCGAAGCTGGACACGACCTGGGAGGGCGTCCCGATCCAGGAGATCCTCCGCCTCGCCGGTGTCCGGCCTGCGGCCACCCACGTCCTCGCCCATTCCGAGCAGGGCTACACCGCGAACCTCCCGATCGCGGTGCTCGACGATGACGATGTCCTCCTCGCCGACACCTTCGACGGTGCCGAGCTCGAGCTCGAGCACGGCTGGCCGCTCCGGTTGCTCGTCCCGAAGCGGTATTTCTGGAAGAGCGCGAAGTGGATCCGCGGCCTCGAGTTCCTCGACCACGACATCCTCGGCTTCTGGGAGCGGTACGGCTACAACAACGACGCCGACCCCTGGCAGGAGGAGCGCTACAGCGACGGCTGAGCGCGTCGCCGCGACCGGCCGCGAAGCGCTCAGCTCGCCTCGGCGAGCGCCTCCGCGAACTGGCTGTTGTACAGGTCGAAGTAGAAGCCGCGCCGGGCGAGCAGGCTCTCGTGGTCCCCCTGCTCGACGATGTGGCCGTGATCCATGACGAGGATCGTGTGGGCGTCGCGGATCGTCGAGAGGCGGTGGGCGATGACGAACGTCGTCCGGCCGCGCATGAGGCGCGCCATCGCCCGCTGGATGAGGACCTCCGTGCGGGTGTCGACGGAGCTCGTCGCCTCGTCGAGGATGAGGATCGGCGGATCGGCGAGGAACGCCCGGGCGATCGTGAGGAGCTGCTTCTCGCCGGCCGAGACGTTGGATGCATCGTCGTCGATGACGGTGTCGTACCCGTCCTGGAGCGTCCGCACGAAATGGTCGACGTGCGCCGCATCCGCCGCGGCGAGGATCTCCTCCTCGGTCGCGTCGAGCCGCCCATAGGCGATGTTCTCCCGGATCGTTCCGTGGAACAGCCAGGTGTCCTGGAGGACCATGCCGAACGACTCCCGGAGATCGTCGCGGGTGAGGTCGCGCGTATCGATCCCGTCGACCGCGATCCCTCCGCCGTCGAGCTCGTAGAACCGCATGAGGAGGTTGACGAGGGTCGTCTTCCCCGCGCCCGTCGGGCCGACGATCGCGACGGTTCGTCCCGCCTCCACCGTGAGAGCGAGATCGTCGATGAGCGGCTGCTCCGGTTCGTAGCGGAACGAGACGCCCTCGAACGCGACCGCCCCCTCCGCGCGGCCGAGGACGCGCGCATCCACCGGATCGGGGATCTCCTCCGCTTCATCGAGGAGCTCGAAGACCCGCTCGGCGGAGGCGACCGCGGACTGCAGGACGTTGACGATGCTCGCCGTCTGGATGATCGGGAAGGTGAACTGGCGGGAGTACTGGATGAACGCGACGACGTCGCCGAGCGACATCTGGCCGGACGCCACGCGAAGGCCGCCGATGACGGCGATCGCGACGTAGTTGAGGTTCGAGATGAGGCTCATCGCCGGCTGGATGATCCCGGAGATGAACTGCGCTCGATAGCTGGCCTGGTAGAGCCGCTCGTTCTCCTCGTCGAAGTGGTCGATCGCCTCCCGCTGGCGACCGAAGACCTTGACGATCGAATGCCCCGTGTGCATCTCCTCGACGTGGCCGTTGAGGGCGCCCGTGGAGGTCCACTGGGCGACGAACTGGCGCTGTGAACGGCCGACCACGAGGACCGTCACGCCGAGCGACAGCGGCACCGCGAGGAGCGACACGACCGCGAGGATCGGGCTGATCGTCAGCATCATGATGAGGACCCCGACGATCGTGAGGAGCGACGTGATGAGCTGGGTGAGGCTCTGCTGGACGGACTGCCCGATGTTGTCGATGTCGTTCGTGACCCGGCTGAGGAGGTCGCCCCGCGAGTGGCCATCGAAGTAGCGGAGCGGCAGCCGCCCGAGCTTGAGGTCCACGTCGCGGCGGAGTCGGTAGATGCTTCGCTGCGTGACGCCGGCCATGATGTACCCCTGCATCCAGCTGAAGATCGAGCTCACGACATAGATGCCGATGAGGAGCAGGAGGAGACTCCCGAGGGCGCCGAAATCGATGCCGACCCCAGGGGTCAGATGCATGCTCGCGAGCATGTCCGCCAGCTGACCCTGACCCTGGGCCCGGAAACCGGCGACCACCTGCGCCTGGCTCTCGCCGGCCGGGAGTCGCGAGCCGAGCGCACCCTCGAAGATCAGGTTCGTCGCCTGGCCGAGGATCCGCGGGCCGAAGATCGCGAACGTCACGCTGACGACCGCGAGGGCGATGACGAGGGCGATGAGCGGCGCTTCCGGTCGCAGGTGGCCCACGAGCCGCCGCAGCGAACCCCGGAAATCGCGCGACTTCGCCGGCGGCAGCCCCATCCCCATGCCCATCATCGGGCCGCGCGGACCGCCGCCCGGTCGACCGCCCATGCCGGGTCCACTCGCCGCTGGACCGCCGGCGCCCGGCCTGCCGCTCATGCGACCGCCTCCGCCTCGGACAGCTGCGAGAAGACGATCTCGCGGTATGTCTCGTTGTCCTCGAGGAGCTCGCGGTGCGTCCCGATCCCGACGATCCGGCCCGCGTCCATGACGACGATCCGGTCGGCGTTCATGATCGTCCCCACCCGCTGGGCCACGATGATGACCGTCGCCCAGCCGAGGTCGCGGGCGAGGGCGACCCGGAGTCGAGCGTCGGTGCTGAAATCGAGGGCCGAGAAACTGTCGTCGAAGACGAAGATGCCGGCCCGCTTCACGAGCGCCCGGGCGATCGAGAGGCGCTGTCGCTGGCCACCCGAGACGTTCGCGCCGCCCTGGGTGATCGGCGCTTCGAGCTGATCCTCCATCGCCTCGACGAAGTCGCGACCCTGCGCGATCTCGAGGGCGCGCCACAGCTCCTCGTCCGTGGCGGCCTCGTCGCCGAAGCGGAGGTTGCTCGCGACCGTCCCACTGAAGAGGAACGCTTTCTGGGGGATGACCCCGATCCTCGACCACAGGTCGTCGCGGGCCATCGCTCGCACCTCGATGCCATCGACGAGGACGGCTCCCGCCGTCGCGTCGTAGAAGCGCGGGATGAGGTTGACGAGGGTGGACTTGCCGCTGCCGGTGCTGCCGACGATCGCCGTGGTCTCGCCCGGGCGGGCGGTGAACGTGATCCCCCGCAGGACTGGCTGCTCGGCGCCCGGATAGCGGAATTCGACATCGCGGAACTCGACCATGCCCCGGCTGTCGGGCGGGCCGAGGGTGGCGGGAGACTCCGGATCCCGGATCGTCGGGACGGTGTCGAGGACCTCCACGATCCGGCCGGCCGACACCGCGCCCCGCGGGATGAGGATGAACATGAAGACCGCGGTCAGGACGGCGAAGAGGATCTGGGTGAGGTACTGGAGGAAGGCCGTGAGATTGCCGATCGGCATCGCGCCGTCACTGACCCGGAAGGCTCCGAACCACATGACCGCGACCGTCGAGAGGTTGAGGATCGCGGTCATCGTCGGGATCGTCACCGCGAACAGGCGGTTGACCCGGACGGTCGTGTCGAAGAGATCGCGGCTCGCGACGTCGAATCGGTGTTCTTCGTGGCCCGTGCGCACGAAGGCCCGGATGACCCGCACGCCCGAGAGCGTCTCGCGCATCACCTGGTTGATCCGGTCGATCTTCACCTGCATCGCCCGGAAGAGCGGGATCGCCCGGCTCATGACGAGCCCGATCACTGCCGCCATGAGCGGCAGCACCACGACGAGGAGCCCGGACAGCGGGACATCCGTCCGGAGCGCCATGAAGATGCCGCCGACGATGAGGATCGGGGCGGAGATCATCACCGTCAGGGCCATGAAGACGACGGTCTGGACCTGCAGGACGTCGTTCGTGTTGCGGGTGATGAGCGAGGCGGGCCCGAAGTGATTGACCTCCACCTGCGAGAAGGTCTGGACCTTCATGAAGATCGCGCTCCGGACGTCGCGGCCAAAGCCCATCGCCACGCGCGCACCCCAGTAGACCGCGAGGAGCGCGGCGGCGGCGAGGACGGCGGTGACGCCGAGCATGAGCGCGCCGACCCGCAGGATGTGCCCGTTGTCGCCCTTGGCGATGCCGTTGTTGATGATGTCGGCGTTGAGATCGGGAAGGTAGAGGTTGCCGAGCGCGCCGATGAGGAGCAGGCCCATGACGAGCGCGAGCGGCGCGATGTAAGGTCGGAGGTAGGTGCGAAGGAGCGCGATCACGGCCTGGCGGCCCCCGATGCAGGGGGGCCTGCAGGTACGTCCCCGTCCGAAGCCGCGGGATCGTCCGCAGCCGGAGCCGCGTGGCCGGCGGCGATGCGGGCTCGATGCATGGCCCGGATCCCGACGAGGAAGCCGCGCAGCTCCTCGTCGCTCAGATGCTCGAGGACGGCCGCCAGGCGGGCCCGTCGCTGCGCCGCGAGGTCGAGGAAGACCGCGGCCCCGGCATGCGTCGGGTGGACGACGACGATCCGGCGGTCGTCGTCTCCGTGCCGCCGCTCGACCAGGCCGCGCTGCTCCATCCGATCGACGATCCCGGTGGTGCTCGCGACCGAGACATCGAGGAAGACAGCGAGTCGGCTCATCGACAGAGGACCCTCCGCCTCGAGCACCGCGAGTGCATGGAGGTGGATGAGACTGAGCGAGCCGCGAAGCCAGCTCTTGAACGCCGTCATCTGCTCGCGCGGGTTCGACACGATCGTGAGCTCGGCCAGCAGCTCCTCGACGATCTGCTGACGATCGTCAGAGGCCGGGAGTTCGGTCTGTGTCGCGCTGACCTTCAATGGCACCTAGATAATCTATCTCAGACTGTCAATAGGGCATCGGCGCGGCCGCCCGGAACGTCGCGGGTTCGGCGGGTCGGCGCGGCCGCCCGGAACGTCCCTATTTCGGCCCCCCGGCGCGGCCGCCGACAAGGGAGAGCCGCCGGTCGGCGGAACCGGCGGCTCGGGATGTGCGATGGTCGGAGGCGCCTCACGGCGCCGCGGGGGGGGTCGGAGAGATCAGTGCGAGCAGGACCGCGCAGTGCCCGCGTCATCCGCGGTGCGGAAGCTCGATCCGCAGCCGCACGCGGCGACCGCATTCGGATTGTTCACCGTGAAGCCGGCGCCCATGAGCGTGTCGACATAGTCGATCTGCGCGCCCTTGAGAAGATCGATGCTCTTGCCGTCCACGTAGACCCTGACGCCGTTCGCCTCGAGGAGCTTGTCGTCCTCGGCGGGGCTGTCCTCGATCATCATCCCGTAGCGGAAGCCCGAGCATCCGCCGGAGTACACGTAGACGCGAAGCCCGACGTTCGGGTTCGCCTCCTCGGCCGTCAGTTCGCGGAGCTTCGTGGCCGCCGCGTCGGTGAGGCTGAGGGGGGTCGTCTGGGCTTCGAGCATCGTGGTGGGTCCTCCTTCGGAGGCGGGTCGCGCTGGGTACTGGGGCGCCGATGCGTCCGCGTTCCGCCCATCGTACGCACGTCAAGAAGTTTCGACAAGCACCGACGCTTGCGCCACCCGGGACGCAGCTCCCGACGGGCAGGTGCGTGGAGCGCCCGGAGCCACCAACGACCGCCGAGCCGCGGTGTCCGCGACCGTTCCGGCCGCCAGCGTCGTGGGAATCTCGTGCGCTCATCGGAGGAACGTTGGAGCGACTGGCGGCCCTCGTCACGTGTCGTGCGCTCATCCAGGGAACGCATGAGCGCGATCCGGCCCTCCAGGCACCGCCGCGCGACACGAACGTTCCGGGGATGAGCGGATGAGAGGCCCCGACGCGCGGCAGGGCCTCCGACGCGCGGCAGGGCCTCCGACGGACGGCAGGGCCTCCGACGGGCGGCAGGGCCGCTACTCGAGGCGTTCGACCACGGTCGCGATCCCCTGCCCCACGCCGATGCACATCGTCGCGAGACCATAGCGACCGCCCGTCCGGCGAAGCTCGTGGACGAGCATCGTGATGAGGCGCGCGCCGCTCATCCCGAGGGGGTGCCCGAGCGCGATCGCCCCGCCGTTGACGTTGACTTTCGCGGGGTCGAATCCGAGTTCATCCATGCACGCGACCGACTGGGACGCGAAGGCCTCGTTGATCTCGACGAGGTCCAGATCGCCGACCTCGAGCCCGGCGCGGGCGAGCGCCTTCCGGGTCGCCGGAACGGGACCGATCCCCATCACTGCCGGATCGACGCCGGCCACGGCCGTCGCGACGACTCGCGCCATCGGACGGAGGCCGAGCTCCCTCGCGGCGCCGGCCTCGGCGAGGAGCACGGCGGATGCCCCGTCGTTGATGCCGGAGCTGTTGCCGGCAGTGACCGACCCTCCGTCCCGAAACGCCGGCCGGAGCTTCGCCAGCGCCTCGGCGGACGTGTCCGTCCGCGGGTGCTCGTCGCGATCCACGACGATCGGCTCGCCGCGTCGTTGCGGCACCGTGATCGGCACGATCTGGCCGGCGAACCGGCCTGCCTCCATGGCCGCGACGGCGCGCCGATGGCTCTCGAGAGCGAACGCATCCTGACGCGCCCGATCGACGGTCCACCGCTCGGCGACGTTCTCGCCGGTCTCGCCCATCGAATACGGGTGGTGGAGGGCCGCGAGCGCGGGATTGACGAACCGCCAGCCGAGGGTCGTGTCCTGGAGCTCGCGCGGGCCTCGATCCCACGCCGCGTCCGCCTTGGCCATGACATACGGAGCCCTGGTCATCGATTCGACGCCGCCGCCGATGAAGACGTCGCCGTCGCCCACCGCGATCGCGTGGGCAGCCGAGTTGATCGCCTGGAGCCCGCTCCCGCAGAGCCGATTGACTGTCAGCCCAGCCACCTCGACGGGCAACCCGGCGAGGAGCGATGCCATCCGGGCGACGTCGCGGTTGTCCTCGCCTGCCTGGTTCGCGCAACCGAGGATGACGTCCTCGATGCGGCTCGGATCGATCCCCGAGCGGTCGACCACGGCACGGATGACGATCGCGGCGAGGTCATCCGGCCGGACGGCGGCGAGGGCGCCGCCGTAGCGGCCGATGGGACTCCGGACCGCCTCGATGATCCACGGATCCCGGAGCGCCCGGTGCCGATCGCGGATCATCGAGCGCGCTCCTCCTACGGCAGGGCGGAGATCGCCTGGCCGGCCTCGGCATCCGTCGCGCCGCTGACGCCGAACAGGATGTCGCCCTTGACGTAGAAGTACACCGCCCCGCTGCTCTCCGCGAGCTTGGTGACGGTCTTTCCGCCGAGCGAGACCTGCGAGCCGCCGGCCGCCATCGCCGCGAGGACCGTCGAGAACATCGTCGCGTTCACGCCCTGGACACGGTAGGCGAAGAACGACACCGAGCACGTGGAGGGCGTGGTCGACTCGGCGAGGGCGATCGATACCGCGCCGCCGCCGCCGGCGAGGGCGCCGAACGCCCCGATCATCGGGTTCGCGGACGCCGCGGCGCTCGTGTTCCCGGCGTAGCTCTGCTTCATGACCGGCGCCCCGCATGCCGAGGACGGCAGCATCGCCTCGAGGTCCGGGGCTTGATTGATGAGTCCGGACGGGATGGCCCCACCGCCGCCTGCCGCCTGTGACGGGGCCACCGACACGGGTGCCTGCGAGGCGGGGGCTGCCGCGGACGGCGCGACGGTTGGCCCGATGGAGGCCGTCGGCGCTGGAGTCGCAGAGCTCCCGCACGCGGCGAAGAGGAACGCCGCGGCGAGCGGCACGACCGCGACGCGGGCTCGACGGACTGGACTGATCATCGGATGCCTCCCTCAGACGAGGGTGCGGCGTCTGTCCTGGCGCGGACGCCGCCGGGCTCGTCGGCGACGGCCATCCTACTCCAGGCGTCGAGGCCGAGACCAGGCGTCGATGCTCACACAACGGACGATCGCAGGGCGGGCGATCAGAGCACCTTGACCTGCTCGAACGGCTGACGACACGCGGTGCAGTAGCGGATCTGGCGGCAGAGGGTCGGGCCGAACGCGTTCTCGAGGACCGTCCTCGAGGAGCCACAGTACGGGCACGGGGCCGGGACGTCGACCTCGATCGGGGTCGACGCCGGGAGGGGCGGTCCGATGCCGCTCCGGCGGAGCGCCGCGCGGCCCGTCGAGCTGATCCGATCGCTCGACCACGGTCCGGCGTGGCTCACGCGGACGTCGATCGTGCGGTCCGGGGCGAGCGTGGCGAGCCGATCGCGGACAGCGGCGCACATGAGTTCGAGGGCCGGACAGCCGAGGAAGGTCGGGATGAGCTCGACCACGATCCGATCCGGCGCGACCTCCACGGATCGGACGACCCCGAGGTCCACGAGTCCGATGGCCGGCAGCTCGGGATCGGGGATCGCCGCGAGCGCCGCGAGGACCTCGGACGTGGTGACCTCCGTCGGGGTCGAGACCACCTCGAACGCGGTCACCACGTCGCGGCCGGTCACCACGTCGCGGCCGGATCGATGCGGCGGACTGCGGTGAATTCGGCGTGAAGCCGGCGGAAGGCGTCGGAATGGTCGCTGCGGACCGGCTCGGCGGCCCGCGGCCGCGGCGGCACCGGGAGCCGGGCGCGAGCGAGCACCGGGGCGATCGCTTCGCGCCATCGCCGATCGAGCTCCGCCGACGGCAGCGGAAGGATGCCCGCCTCGACGAGCGACGCCTCACCGGGGAGCGGCGCGAGGACGGTGGCGGCGTCCGGCCCGAGATCCTCCCAGGCCGCGAGCAGCCGGGCGCGTGCCTCGCCGCCGGCCGCGGCGAGCCGCTCGAGCCACGTTCCGACATGAAGTCGGTGGTATCGCTCCTCGCGGGCGATGAGCGCGGCGAGCTCGGCGAGCGGCTGCCACGAAGATCCGGCGAGCGATCCGATCCGGATCCCGTCAGCCGTGTCGTACAGCCAGCGTCGAGCGATCGTCGCCGCCCAGTCGCCCCGCGGATGGTCGAGGAGCCGGGCGTGACGATACTCCGCCGGCGATCGATCGTAGGCGATCGCATCGGGGTCGCGATCGGTCAGCCGTCCGAGGAGCGCATAGAGCGCCGCGGCGTGGCCGAGCTCGTCCTGGGCGATCGAGCTGAGGGCGACGTCCTCCTCGAGGATCGGCGCGATGCCGGTCCACTCGGAGTCGGCGAACCCGAGGACGAATTCGTCGTCGGCCAGCGCGAGGAGCAGCCCGGCGAGGGCGTCACGGACCTCAGGCGCGAGATCGGCGCCGATGGAAGGCGCGAGCGGCGACGTCATGCCGATCGCCATCCGACGGCGGGACCGCGATCCGAGCGTTCCCGCGACCCGATCACCGGTCCCGTACCTTGGCCGCTCCCGGGCGCTCGGCCGCTCCCGGGCGCTCGGCCGCTCCCGGGCGCTCGGCCGCTCCCGGGCGCTCG
>JADEYI010000289.1_pt1 | contig 83166 bp, 119 predicted proteins | sample 8542331 | NCBI WGS metagenome assembly JADEYI01 (sample SAMN16510988, study PRJNA670497) | mine drainage metagenome | isolation source: biofilm near Copperflume 1 | place: Germany: Marsberg coppermine Kilianstollen | collected 2018-02
AGACCCAATCAACCGTGGGCACGGTGCTCAGTATTTATACCGCCCCCCGCCAGCCAGGGGCGGCATCCAAAGTAGAGTAAAAAACTCAAATGATGCTGCAAAGCACAATTGCATCTGCAAGATAGAGCAGCAGCATTGCACAGCAAAAGTGCAACATTCAATATTAGGAAGGTCACCTGTCTGGACGGCTGCTTGGGCCTGTGCATCTGCTATGGCTGTCCCGCCGCCTGTGCCAGCTGCAAACTTCCAGCTTTATTGCCAATCAATATTTCTGTACGTAATAGAGATGGGCACCAGTGCATGTGAAGTGTTGAAAATCAGGGACAGTGTCTCTTGGCAGGTTGGCATCGAAAACTCACTGCCTCCGTACTGAAGAAGGGATCGTGCTGAGTGCCCTGCAAGCAGTGTGTGACTTGGATATAAGATCTAAAGATGTGACCCAGCAAGGAAATCCAAAAACACATGTGCAGAAATACTTCTGAAGTACAACTTCGTTGATCGCTGGTGCAATCGGTGTCTCTCTCCGGTGCCAACAATCAGAGAGTTCAGCACCTGTGACGGCAGCATCACCGCCGAGGGCGAGCAGCGCAAAGAGGAGCAGGCTCGCGCGGAAGACGGCCATGTTGACGTTCAGAAGAAACACTGCTGCGTCGATCAGGTCAACTGATTAATCTTCTCGTGCAAAGAATTCTAAAGGGCCGAACTCTGAGAATCATTATCCTTGAGGAGATGCGAGGAGGCAGTTGTCCGCCATCTGTACACATGTGCCCAACGCTCAAGTTGCCTTGGACGTCTCCAGTTGGCATGCATGACATGTACAGTCACCCTCTCACGTGTAGATCCCTGTAGATTCAAATCTTTGCCCAGCTGACATTCTGGTCACATTGTCGACTCAATTCTCAATCATGCTCGTCTGAGACGTCCTTGCAGCCCATTGTGCATTGTGTCTTCCCTCGTTCCACCCTGCCCCCCAGGTGATCCGTGTGAAACAGCATCGGCACCATCAAGACGATGGCTTCAAGACATGTTGCCGTTTCATGGCTCCTCCTCCTCGCAGCAGCGAGCACGCACGCATCGCTCCAAGGCAGGCTACTTCCTTTCACGCTCAATTAACAGCTGTGGTTGGGTATACAGTGCCTGGTGTATCGATCGTCATTCTTGTCGACCACGTTGCTGAGATGCCTTCTCCCCAGGCCTGCAAAATACATTGTTGACATCAAGACATGAATCCATGCTGAACTATCTCTTACGTATGTGCACAGGCGAGCATGTCAGGTCCCTACTTCAAGGTAAGATTTAGCAGATCCTAAACACAGATCATGCATGATGGCAGTTCTGCCACCAAATCGGACATGCCTATTAAACATGCATGTCTAAGACAAGGTCACAGTAATCTAGGTATGGACAACAAGTTCAACAGTGCCACTTCCTGTACCTGACAGAGGTGGTGAGGTATTACATGTGCATGCTTTTCATCATGTGCACGAGCCATGCATATGCTGTCTGTGTTGACTTACAGGATCCATGCATGCCAATCAAACTGCATATGTGAGGTGCAGCTGCCTTCTTTCAAGGGCTTCCCAGGTCACCATGACGCGGCAAACCAAGACCGTTGAATGACAAGGTTTTCATGAATGGCACAGTTTGGTGCATGCAGGAGCTGGCGCGCAGGCGAGCGCCCAGGCAACCGCCACAACTCAGGTCCAAGATCCGCTCAGTACTGGCCTCACCACCGGCAATGCCCAAGCAGTGGCCCAGGCACTTGCCAAGGTTCAAAACACTGACAATGCCCAGGCATTCGCCAAGGCCACAGCCCAGGCCTTCACACAAGGTGAGCAGCTCTGGCTGCTGAAATGCTGAAGCATACCATCTGTTGATCTCCTTCACTTTGGTCAAGTCTGGCGTGATCAAGGATTAGAGTGAAAATCACCAGCGCCGTTTCATGGCACAGAGTATTGACACTGAACTTGTACTTCTTTGTGTTGCCCATCTTTGCCGCAGCCCCAAGGCTGGCCCAGCATGCTGAGCAAATGACCTACACTGCTGAACGTTGGTGGGGCAATGGCAAGTCTCACCCATCACAAGAGCTTTTCTGACGCATGCATGCCGTGTGTGGGTGTGTGCAGCGCCCAACAAGCAGGTTGCGGCGCGCGCATTTGCAGAGGCTTATGCTCAGACAGCCAACACGAATATCAACGCTGCTGCCCTGGCTGCTGCCCAGGCCGCAACTCGTGCGCCCACCTTTCCCGATCTTCTTACACAACCTGCTTTACAAGACTTGCCTATCAGCTGTGAAGTGTGATCTGCAGTCCTGTTGTCTGAAACTGCTTGGATCAGGTCATTCCAGGCATGCATGGTGCGCAGCACTTTTACGTGTACAAGAATGGCCTGTCCCCAGGGGACAAAATTGTGCTTCATTTTGCTGCAGAGGGTGGCGATACTCTGAGCGCCTACGCTGCCGCCGCGGCACAGGCCTTTGCAGAGGGCGGCAGCACCGCCGATGCATGGGTCAAGGCATGGGCCGCTGCAATTGCGCAGTTTGGCTGCGACAAGGTCAAGCCAGCACTTGCAGGTAAGGCAACCCTGCAGATGCCCGGTATCCTCATTGCAGCACAGCAGGTTTTGTCAAGTGGTGAATATCGATGTGTCCATGTGTGATGTACAACAGAAATAGAGAAGTGTTGCTATGGAGGTTGGTGCAGCACTCTGATCAGAGCGTCAAGCATGCTCTGAAAGCTCTTGGTTTGGTGCTGCAGCTGCAGCTGCATCAGCTCAGGCACAGGCTCAGGCGGGAGCAGGAGCAGCTTTCGCTCAGGCAATTGCCTCTTCTAGTGCCGTGCAGCAGGTATGTCTCTAGCATTGTTTTCCCACACTGAACTGTGCTTATATGCAGCCACACATGCAAATCTCGGATGAGCACACACTCTCGCACATAATGGGACCCTTCCATTCTGTTGTCTAGTGGTGTTCTGTGCGGCTTGCTTCCTGTTGCCCTGGGCTAAGAGTGATCATCAAGTGGTTGGATGTATGGCAGCCTGTACATGAAGCTGGCACACTGACACACCTTACCTGTGATAGGAAAGGCGTGTCATGTTAGTAATAAGAACAAGCTTTGAACTCTACCTTGTTTTGTGGTGCAGTGCCTCCAGGGGAGCAGCTCCACAGCGACAGCATCTGCCAAGGCACAGGCCTCCTCCATCGGTGCAAACTCCAATGCAATTGCAGACGCAAGGGCCGTTGCCGGGACCAGTGGTCGCAAGATGCTGGCAGAATCTTGAGCTTGTTCACTCTCTTGAAGGGGATCACCAATGTCAGCTGGCATGTTGGCTAGCCTCAATAAGGGACGGGTTACTAACTAGTAGTGCTGTGTGCCTCAAGTGTTACGTGCCGTGAACGTAAAGCGCGGTTTTTGTTTATATTTTTCTGCATCTGCTGGAAGAGAACACCTCGACTGCAATCATTGATGTGTTGTAGTGTGCATTTGCATAAGGTGTGCATGCATGTAGGACAGCCAAAATTGTCAGCATGATAGTTTGTTAGCGAGAACGGATGTTTCCAATATGCTGCATGCATAATAAGATCCAAAGATTGATATATGCCTACCCGCAAGCTATGAATATTTGCGTGTATGCCCTATGGCCTCTGTCTTTGGGTTTGCCGACTATGTAATTATAAAAATAAATAATAATATGAATATTTGCAACTTAGTTGACACTGACCCCTGCGGGCCCCACCCGGAAGAGTGCTGGGCACTGATGCTGTGCGGTCCTCCAAAGAAGAATTGGAGTGTTGGGAGTGAGTAAGTACTTGTAACCTTCAGCATAGTAATATGGATGGATAGTGCCTGCCCATGTCCAGCCCAAATCTGAGTGCCCCACTACCTATCAATGAATACTAGCTAGGTGGACCACTAGGTTACACCCAGCGCTCGTAATGTCCCAGTTACGAGAGGAGGATCGCTTTCATACCAACAAATCATTGGAACTTGAGAAAAAGTATCTGTCATTTTGCTCCTTCGCGATAATATTCAGGGATGTATTTGTTTCGGTAGGAAGTGTGTGACGAGACAGAAGGATCTACTGCACCTGCTGTTTGTACTAGACAGCTCCCCATGGGCTCTGGCGGACAAGGTTGCACAAGGTTGCCCCTTTTAATTTCTTTTGGCGCCGGACTTGCAGCTAGGGAACTGCTGGGAAGGTACAGTCTCGACACTGTAGCTGTGAATATACCCCTCCATGAACAAGCATGCCAGTGCCGTTTCAGCTCCGAAATATTGCATTGGATACTTCGATTCCCATGCTCATTGCAATAGCTTTTAAGCCGCTCTGCGAGTGGGTTTTAGAGGGTCCGAAAAAATGCGTGTCCAAGACGTGACTGTGCAGTCCGTGGATAGGCAGAACTGGACCTGAGTGGACTTTATCAAGCATTGCTTAGGTTGCAATTGATATTTAGCTTTTTATAAAGTGATGAATGTCTCTTGGGTTGCGTTCTTGTCAGACAGGCGAGCGGAAGTAAGATAAAAATGGTATTGGATGGCACCATCCTTAGCTAGTTTTGAAGGTCATCGGACTACCGGAGTTACGTCTGTCCCTTCACGTGTCATGCAAACAGTAACACCACTAACTGCCTGAGGATATGTCAACAGGGCTCGGAAACACGATCAGAGGACTGCTGAGGCTGAAGAGGGTACAGAGGTCCGCAGGCAAAGCCATGCAGCTGCATCCACGTCTGAACGGAGCCCGTTCTCTGAGCTCGAGGATGCGCAAGAGCCTCCCAGCAGTGCTGCCAATCAGGAGGCAGCTGAGCGATCTCAGGAGGATGTCAAGACGCCAGCTCGCGTAGCATCCCAGAAGGGGACTCCCAGGAGCACCTTGGACTCAATCCCGAGCCTCATCCCATCAGACATCAACTTGCCTGAGCAGGTGCCAATTACTTGAATCCAGGGAGTGCCGCACAGCTTTTCTTAATATATATCTTGAGCCCCACAGTGACATGAGATATCAGGAAGGCACTGAATACTTGCCTGCATGTGATGCGCTGCAGGTATTTGGGGAGCAAGTGTCTTTTGGCAGCCCCTATGGCAGCCCTGAGGTGCTCGACTTCCCAACCTATTGCGCCTGCCGCTTCCTGGACACTGCGCCAGACAACCCGGTGAGCCACAAGGCCATCCCGCGTCCTCCACTGTGGGAATTGTGCTTGCAATGAAAGGAAAGCCAACGACGAAACTTGAGCACATCCCCTATGGGGTTGAACCAATGCGTTGAGGTCCTTTGTGTGCCGCAGGAAAATGGGGAGATCTTTGAGGCCCTGAAGACAATGTCTGCATATTTCCTGAGGGCGGACGCGCACGCGATCTGCCAGTGCATACAGGCCTTTGGTCTCAACGACCTTCTGTTCAGCATTGTGCGCTTGGAACGGCTGTTTGCTCGCAGCCGGGAGACATCGCCTGTGAGAAGAGAACTCACAAACACAGGTCAGGCGGAATTGCATGGGCTGTCGCCTCTAGATATGCCTGTGATAGCTTTGCTTTCAGATCCTAGGAAAGCTGTAGCTGACTGATTTTTGAACTGCAGGGCTGGCGCTCAAAGACGCACTGGCAGAGTGCCAAAACACTGGGTCCTCACAGAATGGCAACCTCTCGGCGCCTGCTGCCTCAAAGGAGGTCTGCGCTGTCAAAGAGGTAAGCTCAGCGAATGACTGAGATGACCCGGGTGCCAGCATGGACTTTCACACCTGTTCCCTTGCATTGCAGTTGGCTACAAACTGATTGTTGATGCGTGCAGGTTGTGGGCTTCCTGATGCATGAGATAGAGTGCATACTCCACGAGTATCTGAGCTTCAATTGGGACCGACTGGACGACATATATGATGCCAACGCCCTGTACCTCAGCGCGGATGGTCTCAAGTGTCTCTGGAACTCACATTCCAGCATGCAGGTGAGGCACCCTGTTCCTACATGCAGTGCCATCCCTCTGCTCATAGCTTCGGCCTGGCTTGCAATACTCTTTCTGCAGCTGCATGCTTGCTGACATGCATGTATTGTAAGGACCGTTTTCCTTTGAACAGTGGGCTCTGATCAAGGCATTGCTGCGCAGAGTATTCATGGGTCTTCAAATTCTTTGGGCGCGTCTCCAACAGCCAGCAGCTCCAGCGCATTCTTTGGCTCGCACACGCAGTCGGAGCAGGACGAGGGGTCCGTGCACAGCCCCACCAGCACAAATGGCAGCCTTCCCGCCGGCTTTGAGGTGACTAATCAATTTGTCACCCTCTGAGCTCCTCTTGACCACATCGCCCCTGAACACTGACCCAATAATTTTTTCCCACCCTCGAGTATATACTTTTTTGTAATTGGGAATCTAGTCTAGGGTGCGTGTGGTCAGCGTAAACCCCTGGACCCTGAGGTGCAAGCTTGACCGGCTACGTATGAAGGCGCCCGATAAGAATAACATGCCTGGCTCGGGCATAGGGACACTCGAGAACAACGGGGTCTGGTAATCATGCCAGAACAGCCGCGCAAAATTTGAAGTGAGTACCCATCTGACACCTGCTGCCTGTGGCAGATGGAGACGTTTGAGGAGTACCTGGCGGCGAAGCGGACGCAGAGCACGAATGGCAGCATGCACAGCTCGGTGGCGGCAAAGAGCGAGGCTCCGCAGAAGACGTCGGAGGCTGTGCGGAATGCGCGCAGCCACGTGCGCGCTGTCAAGAATTGGCGGCGCGCCAAATATGCGGTCACCAAGAAGATCACCGAGGACATGCTGGGCGTGCAGCGCAAGTGAGCCAACCGGCCCCTCCAATCTTGACTGACAGACTGAACCCACAACTGCGAAAACGATGCCTGTTTGAATCTGGGTAGCAAAAGCATGCCCAGCTCAATGTCTGCCCAGTGTAGGGCAGGCATGTTGATGCAATCGCTGGCAGCAGCAGCAGTCAAGTGTTGTGCTAGAGTGTCACATGCACCTGGGGAATCTTCAGGGTCTTGTGCAAAGTCCACAGGACACCTGTACAAGCGTCCTTGAGTCCGACCAGGTGCACTTGACCCAAAGGCCCTAAACCTCTGTGCAAGGCATCTTTCCAAGCGCCATGTGTCGCCAAAAGAGATTTCTTACACTGCTGAAGTGTGCAGCTGGTGTGCCCGCAGGTTCCAGACGCTGTACGAGATCTTCTCGGAGCTGAACCGGTCGGGCAGCGGCCGCAGCGAGACGCAGGAGCGCGGCCCCGTGCTCCTGCTGCTGGGCGGCGGCATGGCGGCCGGCAAGAGCACCGTGCGCGAAATCATCGGCCACGACGACTTCTGGTCCAAGGTAGCCTACCGTGCAGCAGCTATCAGCGCTGTTAGACAATTCCTGCAGGCAGCACTATAATAGGAGCCATTGCTAGCTTAGACATGCATGTGCCCACGGCCCGACGCATGGCACTACCCTTATTCCATGTGGTGCATGGGGCTCTGTTGCCACTAGGCACCAGACGCTGGAGTCATGCATGCATGCATTGATCTAAACGTGCATGCAATTTTCTATCTATTCATTCTTTCCAAGAATGGAAATGCTCAGAAAGCTGAGGGATTGTATGTGCGCAATGCTGGCAGGTGTGCAAGGATGCGGTGGTTATCGAGGCGGACGCCATCAAGAACCGGGACGTGATGCTGAAGCACCTGTCGTCCTCGGACTTCACCAAGAACGACCCCACGCTGTCCAGCTACGTCCACGAGTACTCCACCAAGGCTGCCGAGGCCATGCTGGTCGCTGCAGGTGAGCTCCTTGCTCCTGCCCATCTCTTGCCCATTTATATACATGAAATACCAGCCATTGATGCATGTTCAGCTAGCCTCATCATGCCATCAGTAGCCAGATGCCTTTTCAGTTGTTCTATACTCGAGAGAAGCAGCTGCCGGAGTTCGAGCTAATCAGTCTATCCTGACATCAGAAGTGCTGCCCTGTTGAGCGTGCAACTTGTAGAATCTTCATGCATGTATTTCAAGGTAAGTTTGTGCCTGGCGTGATGTGCGTTTGTGTGGTTGGAGCAGTGAACAAGCAGAAGGACATCGTGTTTGACGGCACCATGACGTGGGCGCCCTTCGTGGAGCAGACGATAGCGATGGTGAGGGACCACCAGCACAACTACCGGAGGGGGCCCGGCTACTTCACCAACGAGCACGGCGACACTGTGGAGAGGTCAGCCTCCCCCTCCACGTTTTACTTTGGAGCTGCTCAACAAAGCCGGTGCATGTGCATGCCCTAAGGGTTGGGCCTCCCACCGTATATTCAACAGACATGTGCAGCCTTGCAGAGGTGTGGTGAGTATCCTTCTGTCTGTATAGTGTTGGGAGCATGTTCGTTTCTCAATTGAGACTGAAATACCGGCATGACCAGGCCTGACTGGGCTCCGGCTGCCTGCTGGGGTTACAAACACTGAGCACCAAGCCCACGGTCGGTTGGGTCTTACTTGGATCTGGCGAGTCCAACAAGGGGTAGGATTGTGGCTTTAATTGCAGCTTGTCTGCAGGAATTGACCATGCCTGTTGGCAGGAAAGGCGTGTAGTAATTACAATACCAGCAATGCACAGGTATTGGGACCGGGATGATAGCACGCCGTCGGAGGAGTGCAAGCGGCCGTACCGGATAGAGCTGGTGGGGGTGACGTGTGACCCGGGCCTGGCGGTGGCGCGCGGCGTGTGGCGCAAGCTGCGCACGGGGCGCTCCGTGCCCATCAGCTCCCAGCTGCGCTCGCACCGCCTCTTCTCCGAGAACTGGGAGCCCCTTGCGCACCTCGCCGACTCCGCCACCCTCTACCACACCGGTGCGAGCCTCCCTTGGTGTCAGCTGTCCAGGATTCTTGTCCACTTGCCGATCATTTGATCTTGCAGCTGTTGTTGATGGAGCCTTGCAAAGCTGTGACCCCCTGCCTTTTTATTGCCCGAGCACACTTTCATACATGTTCTTGTCTCTGAGAATCTTGCGACCCCACTCTAAAACAGTTCATCCGCTTCTCTTTCAGCGGTCTTGGCAGCTGGCCGCATCCTTCCTCAAGAGCAGGGTCTTTCACAATGGATCCCAATGTTGCAAAGCCTTTGTGGTTTTAATGCGGCTGTATGTCAATCAGGGTCCTGCAATATTTCGTTGGTGCTTAGCAGGTTTGTGTTCCGCACAGGTTCGGCGCTGACGACGTTCAACAAGGGCAACGTGAACCTGAACCCCAAGGTCATCGCGCACCGCTCCTCCGCCACCCGCGGCGAGATGCTGGTCAACTCCAGAGCCTACCGCCAGTTCTGCCACAAATCCCGCCTCAACGACACGGTGCGACTCCCCACCCAAGTGTCGCCTCACCCATGCATGTGCGCTTGCATTTTCTTCCACACCCTGTACCTCTGTCCTATTCTTGGGGTGCGCCCGTGCTTCACTCATCAATTAAGCCAGAAATCTCCATGCCTGCATGCAATGGCCTGTCTCTGCCCTGCCTGACACAGCAGGACCCAACACATTGCTCAGCACCGCTGCTGGCCTGGCAGCAACAAGATCCACACTGTTCCAGCAGCGCTGGTCATGAACTGCTGCGTCGATTGGTAACATAATTGTGGTGGTTTTTTGTGTCTGCAGGCGCGGTGCAGGGGGGAGCTGTTTCCGGACGCGCGTGCGGACCATGACAAGGTTCCGGTGTCGCACGAGGACCAGATGAGCACGCTCCGCCAGGTCTTTCAGGCGGCCGACCGCCGCGAGCGCCGCGAACGGCAGCAGCGCCGCAAAACGGCCTTTGAACCCACGCCCCTGGCCGACACCGTGGCGGCTGCGGCGGCGGCCGGCCCCCGGGTTGCGAACCCATATGCTGCGGCTGCCTCGGTGGCTCGATAGCGCAATGTGTGGCGTCTTCTGGGGCTCTCTGCAGAGCTCGGCGGTGGTGCAGGCGTGGGAGTATGCCTCAAAGGGTGTCTTGATATTTGTTGCGCCGGGGCTGGGTTGATGCCAGGGCATGCGCTTCTGGCTTGTGACCGTGCTGCTCTGAGAGTCTCAGATGACTAGTGCGAGGCTTCTGTTGTGCAGCCTCAGTTTCCAAGGGATGAGGGTGAGTGTAACAAATGTGCAGCAAGATAGAGTCATTTGGGTGACGTACTTTTAGCGCAGTCAAAAGGACCTCGTTGTACGTCGAGTCGCACTGCTGTCCTTGGTAGCACTACAATCCCTGCCAACCGTTGGCGGGGAACGCAAATGCATCGGGTCGTATCTGTGAAGAGTTTGGCAATCGAGGGCATGTCAGAGCTGGTCATGATGTTAGGCTTTCTGATCAATTTGAATTTTCGTTTTAAGCATGCGGGGTCTATAAAAGCTTGCATCCTTTGTAGTTGACCGTTGCTTTTCAGTATCTGTCGTGCTTGCTGGTGCACATGCTTGCGCGTCCTTCTTGACATTGACCGACAGCGTTGTCTGCTACCAGCCTGAGACAATAGAGACAACATGAAATCACGCCGGAAGATGGTTTCGATGGTGATGATGAACTCCTCTTAGAGCGCAGTTTACAACGTTGCGCAGCGTTGCAGCCTGCATGTGTGACATAGAATTTAGGCCTGCAGATTTTGCAGGTAAGCGTCATTAGAACGGATCTGAATACGATCAAGTCATCCAGTGAGTGAAAGCAATTAGGTTGAGCAGTTCAGATGCAAAGAGAGTCCTGTCTTGCATTTATCTTGGAGCTGACATTACTTTACGCGGTCAGCTCAAATTCAATCATGTCCATGCATGGTGCTGCCCCATTGTACTGGGAATAGATTATCCGTTGTTGCACGAATGCCAGTAGCGTGTGCTTTATCGATTGCAACTCAGGGCAACTCAGCTGTCCTACCAATGGCAAACTTGCCAGCTTGGCAGCATGCAAAACGTCAATCGACTGCAGCTGCGCAATTTGTGTAAGAATATTGCTATATAGCATATATGTTAATCAATTTCAATACAAGCAGGCATCTATCTAGCACCTATGGCTACCTAGGCCTATCCTCCAAACCTGAAGCCTGGCTTTGAGCCAACAATTACTTAGGCCTACACCCTGTCTGACCATCCATCACTGCAGTAACCTCTAATCCTGCAAAATTCACTGTGCATGTGAGCGCAGCGCATTCCCAACGACCCCTTTCCGCAGTCTTTCTCAGAGAAACGCATCACTCAGCTGTCCGGCCTGCAGCTGTATGAAGAGGTCGCCTATCTAGTGGATGCTACGAGGTCTGCAGTCACAGCGGTCTTGCTGCGTACTGGGCCAAACAGCTGCGGCGCATCCGCGCTCGCCATGAATTTGCAGAATCCCGGCCCGTCGGCAGGGGGCATTGTGTCTGGCCCGAGAGCCACATCAGGCTGGATTCCAACCTACACATCAACTCACAGAACACCGTCAAAGCCCATGCTTCTCTTGAAGCATGCAAAAATTCCAAACACACAAACACATCACATACCAGAACCCACATGTGTCACGCCATCCCCCTGAAGCAAGCTTCTAGCATGCCTTCCGGACCGGCAAGGAGCATGAAAGCGCAGTAGCCGATTACTCGTACCTTGTTGATGTCAGTGCCGGCTGGTGTCTGGTAGCGCGCCACAGTGACGGCCACGCCAGAGCCGTCAGACAGTTCCACAATGGTCTGTATGAGCCCCTTGCCGAAGGTCCTCTCGCCCACGATGCGCGCTCTGCCGTTGTCCTTCAGAGCGCCCGCCAGTACCTGCATGGCATGCCGCCAATATCATGCTGCATCGCCCTAACCAGGAAGCCTCCATGATTTTGTGAAAGTGAACACCGAGGATGGTGGTTGGCAAGTTCACACAGATTTGTCTGGACTCACTTGGGTGAGGTGCCTGATGATACACACCTTACACAGACAAGACTCCAACTCGCCACTTCTCATGTAGAGATCTGCTGCAGGTGATAAAGTCACTATAACTGTAAGAGGCTCTTGGGCATTGTCAGCAACCCTTCCTTTTTTAACTTCTGACTCTCATCTGTTATCAGCACCACGCCAAATACAGGAAGCTTCTTCGCACCTCTGAGGCGGAGGCAGTGCCGCGGTTGACGAGGACGGACAGCGGCGAGGTGGCATCCAGCGCACCGCCGTCAGCTTCGTACGAGTCGCGCACCCCCTGGCTGTCCGCTATCAGCACTATCTCCCCCGAGTCTAACCACATGCGTGCAACATCCACCCCCGCCGGAAACAAGCCCCCTCCGTTGTTCCTCACATCCAGCACAAATCTGCGCCAAAGAACATCATCATGACTCTGCTGCAGACGTATGTTCCAGTAGATGGACCACATAAATGATATTGTGATCTGCATGGTTCAGGTATGGCTATCAAAATGTGCAATGGAAGGTCACAGGCTCCTGGCAGAGCATCTTCCTCCTCTTGATGAGAAGTGAAACATTCGGCTGTCATCCATTATGGTCAGATGTCGCACCTGTCTGCGCCCTCGGATTTGAGCTTCTGAATAGCGTTGCGCGCGTTCTCAGCCGTCTGCTTGCTGAAAGTGGCGACTCGGATGTAGCCCACTTTGCCGCTCCCGCTGCTCGAAGCTGCCTCTCCCCCAGCGCCATCACTGACCGTACTGCTGCTTGCCCCGCTGCAGAGCTGGGATGATACTGGATTGAAATTGATCTTTTCCCGCACCAGAGTCAATTGCTTTGTGGTGTCCTGTCCATGCTTCCTGACAGTCAGTGTCACCTGCACAAGAGATCCCTTCACTCAATCCACAGAATGTGAAGCACAACAGCATATACTGCTCTGCGACATTTGCATCAATGTGCGCTTTGTGGTCGTCTAAGCATGCTTGAAGTGCTTCACAGAGGTCACCTCGCTGCCTTCAGTGCCCTGCAGCAGGTCGCCAGCCTCATACAGGGACAGGCCCTGTGTTTGCCTGTCGTTAATGGCCACAACACCGTCCCGTGGCTCAATGCCTGCCCTCTCGGCCGGGCCGCCTGCCGAGGGCGTGATGACCTGCCCAGCATGCATGCCACATGTTGGGTTTTGCAATCAAATTGGTCAAAGGGGCACCTAATGTCATATAATGACTAGAAGACTCTGCTAGAATGGGTCAATTTACCAGTGTCCACAGGCCTGTGTAGCTGCCACCACACCCTTGCGCCTCTCATAAGTTCCATCCTCGTCGACATTGCGATAGTAGGGTCTGAGCCAGGTTAAATGAGACCCGCGACGATGGGGTGGCAGCTGCATGCTTCAGTCACATTCAATCTCGATCAAAACGACATCATGATGCAGATGTGCACAGTGCATGCAATGCGCAGCAAAAGGAAAGCCTTTTATATTGACATGCATGCATGATTTGGACTGTACCACCAGGCTGTTGCCGCTGCCGCTAGTCTTTGTGTCAAAGCCGACCTCCAGGCCGACGCCTGTAACGGACCCAGCAGTGCCGCGGCGCAGCGCAGCGTACTGCGTGGGCTCCAAGAAGCGCGTGAAGGGGTCGTCCAGAGTCGCCAGCGCCTTGCGGATGGCCGCGTAGGTCTCCTTCGTGCTGTTCATGGCCTCCTCCTTCATGTACCTTTCCCGGAGCTTCAGCACAGCACACAAAAAGATGTGAGGTGGTGCTCACAAACATTAAGCAATACAACATTTAGGAAATCCAGTGCTCCATGGTGCTGCCTCACAGGGTGCATGCATCGCAGTGTGAGGAGATCTGACTCACCCTGAACCAGCTCTGCCCATTGAAGCTCTTGTCTACATAGGCCCTGTCAACTGCCCTCCAAGCCTGTTGATAGGACAGATAGGTCAGCAGCCAAGATGCTAAAGCGTCAACATGAAGGCATGTCATGACTAGAGCCATTGCATGCCCAGGAGGGTAGCATGGTGCTGCCTGCTTTGAGCACTTGCCTCCAGGAATAGGAGCTGCTCTGGCGTGATAGCATGCGCAGGGAGCGCATGTTCCCATGTTGAGAATGCAAAGGCTGCGGCGAGGCCTATGGAGGTTAAGCTCAGACCAGCCTGCAGACACATGGTCAGTGTCAATCTGGGAGTGGCTGAACTGTACAGACAACTTCCATGCATCTTATGATCCGAGCAGTCCGTAAACAATCAAGCGTCCATCGCCTTCTCATTAAGACAGCATTGCAGCCTATGCTTCGTATCTCACTTTTTGCAGCTTCTGACTGAGATTGTTGCCGATGCCTCCTGAGCTGATCTGAGCTGTTGTGCACCTACATCACATCCATGACTTCTGCAGGTTGTCCTCATCTTTTGGATTGTTTTGAGAATACGATGCTGGATCTGCGAGAAAATTGTGCCTGACAGGGGACATGAAAGCTGAGGCTCCCATACCTCCTAGCAGATCGTGATATCCTAGATCGTGCTTTGGACAGATCTCGCCATCGCAGGCGTGTGCAAAAACAAGGATTCATTGCTGGAGTCGAAATAGATCCATGCAGTTCTCCCTTCATCTTTGAAATGAAGGCTCAAACCGATGCCCAGCTCGGACCAGCTGTAGGTTAGGACCAGCCAGAGGATGCTGCGATTAACTGAAACATATTCTATATTTTCTTTTCTTCTTTATACAGATTTGGATCACGCTGTGAGGCTGGGACATTCAGACCAAAGACAGCCACTGGTCCTGCGATTTGGACGCTTGAGCCTGTTCAGGCAGTGGTTACTAACTTTCCAGCTGGCTTCCCTCCCTCCAGCTGCAGCTGCCGTGAAGCTGCCAACGCTGGGCGGCGTTGAGTATTAGGACGAGTGCGCACCTGGCAGAATTCTCAAACCAGATCCTCAAACCATTCTGCTTATCGCAAACTCGACTCTTCTCGACTCTCCGACTTCTGGATCAAGCGCCAACGCTCTCCTACCCGCAAGGTGTGCGAACGCTCTGCCGCTGCGCATCGGTGTCTTCAGTTGATCTTGTTCTGGTGACCACCGAGTAGATGGAGTCAAGGAAGCGCTTGGCTCTTCTCTTCCTTGAGCTCTGCTTGCGCACGATTCCAGTGTTTTGCTGGTCGGGCTCATCGTGTTGAGCAAGCGCAAGTTTGCAAAAATGGAGTCGGTAGTTATACCCTGTCACTGCTGTTTCAAGTAGTGAAACCCTGAGTGATGGAGCTGAAAATGTGGAACAGTCGGCTCACAGAAGCCATCGCTCTGGGCAACTTATGGCACAAGCCGCTCTCTGCGGGCGTGCGGCCTGAACGCGTGTTGATTGCAAGCAGTCAAAACCGGCTTTGACACTGCCGTGCTTGCGCAGGTTCTAACCAACAAATAGGAAAGATGACTTCCAACGTCGACCAGGCCAAGGGCTCCGTGAAGGTGTGCGCCGACAGACTTGCTGATTGTGACACCGAGACAGTCCACATAGCAATATCTACTCGCCAGCGGCTACATCCTGCTGACTTCTTTGACTGATTTCTTTGTGTACGCCACCAGGATGCTACTTCCAAGGTGCAGGATGCTGCTGCCACCAACTACGACTTCGCAAAGAATAAGGCTGCAGACATTGCATCTGCTGCCTCTGACAAGGCCCAGGAGGCCAAGGGCGAAACCAAGGTGAGCGATATGCAAACAGTTTCATCCATGCGTGCACAGTGGAATCCTTTGACATGGTGTCTGAAAGGATATTTCTCCCATCATGCATTGCATTAAGAGCTGCTGTTGTGGGGATGTAGCTCCATGCAGGAAGGATTTTGCTCTCGCTCGATCATCATATTGATTTTTATGTCTTGTCTGCAGAGCAACCTGAAGGGTGCATCCAACACCGCCCAAGACAAAGCACACGATGCACACAAGGAGGGCAAGGGCATCCTGGAGACTGCGCAGGACAAGGCCAGTGGCCTGCTGGGAACCACTCAGAGCAAGGCTGAGGATGCCAAGGACACTGCACAGGTGAGCCGAGTCATGGAGTGTAACAGCTGCTTGTCATGAAGGTGGACATGCATGCATGTCTGACACTTCTATCTTCTGCATGATGCACATCGGGCATTTCTGCATGTCAGGCATTCTCAACATGTCATCACATGTTGGGATATTCCTGCAGGATAAGGCACATGAGGCGCACAAGGAGAGCAAGAGCTACTTTGAGAGCGCAAAGGAACAGGCCGGCAAGCTGCTCGGTCAGGCTGGAAACAAGGCAGATGAGGCCAAGGGCGAGGCCAAGGACAAGGCTGATGAGGCGCACAAGGAGAGCAAGGGTGAGCCTTTTTTTACCATCTATCCTGGAACTGTCATGTACATCATCAGAAGAAAGATATCTTTTATTCTGAAGCGGCTGCTTCATGTCCAGTCCATTTGAAGAATGTGCTGACACAGCAGCAGAGTGCTTGTGCCTTGCGGCTGGGTGCATGAATCTGATGATTTCATTGCTTGGTGTGCAGGCCTGCTGAACTCTGCCTACGACACTGTCAGCAACACAGCGTCCTCTGTTGTGTCTGGCAGTGCCAAGCTGGTGCAGAACACAGCCAACTACGTTGGCGACACTGCTGAGAAGTTTACAAAGAAGTGAAGGCTTCTCAGTGAATGATCAGCAAACGGATGAGGACCTAGTATGCCTTCGTAAGCTTTAGATGATTCACCCATGGATTTTGTGGTTTCCTCAGCTTCAATTTGTCTAGTATTTGTGTGGTGATAGGTGTGTACTATTCTGCTGATGTGCTTGAGTGACACAGAATGCCAGCTCAGCTGATTTTGCAAGGAACTTGGCGGTAAAAGCCGCTCCTCCTTCCATTTTGTTGGAGATATGGCGCTTTGAATTCTGTAGTGCACTCCACGTGGAGTTCTTAGTACTGTTTGCTTTTCAAGAATTGAGCTGATACAAGGTGCAGGACTGAGATAGTGACCCATGGCCTATCATTCAGATTCTGTACAGACGTGTAATTTACGCAAATTTTAACAAGAACATACCCCGTGGGGCCCAAACGCACCAAATATATATGCTTCACTGACCAAGAATGACGAGCTGCATGTGCATGCCAGTGGCAGTGCAGCCTTCACAGTGACTTTATAATAACAATCTACATACACTGTCCATTCACAGCACACTTAAGACCTGAAGTTTCCACATGACAACATGTCATTTAGTCAACTCGAATGATGCCATGGCACCAGATTGCCAGCACAGGCAACTCTGTCTGATCATTGAGCCAGCGTTGGCCAGCTCAACTCCGCTTAGAGCTTTGACACATTCATTACCTTTGTCGTATATTTGAGGATATAGAGGGTGTACAAATGATAATTGCACTTGAAAGCTCTCGCACAGGCAGTACACTTGTGGCAAATCACATCCGTAATACACGCTCGTCTGTGAACTCCGTCTTTGCTCTGCGAAGTTGGACAAATTCACACAAGCATCGTAGGCAGGTAAATTAACGATCGCCAAGTTCGTTAGTCCAGGGAGTGTGTGTCCTGCACTTGATTTGAGAGACACCTAACTACCTGTTTTTGCCCAGATCGTCTGCGCCAATCACACGTCCATTGGCGCACACAATAAAGAAAAGGGATGTACAATGGTATGTAGCACCTTTTTACGCATGTTACTACTCAAGTATGAAGGAAAAGAGACCTTGCCATTGTCCACTTGCCTGTACCAGAATGGAATTTACAGTACATATGGAAGTTTGTGATTCTACAGGTTTGGCTGAAGCATGATCTGCGTCTGGATGACCATCCTGGCTTCGTGCAAGCTGCAGATTCTGCGCAGTTTGTCTTACCATTCTTCTGCCTAGCGCCAGAGCTGTATGTACACCTGCTGCGCACACCAAATGGCATTAAAGGTAGGACAGCATGCAGCCACATATATATACTGACAAGCCTTGTCCCAGGGCTGCCAATACGCATGCTGTGGTGGCATCCCAGTCTGCATCCCAGAATGCAATACACAGCTTTGCCAAGCAGGATTGCTGGGAAGCCTGGCGGATGTGAGGCACAGCCTGCAAGGGCAAGGCAGTGATCTTGTGATCCGAGTCAGCCCCCTAGAGGCCGCCTTTCAGGAGATCGTCCAGCACTGCAGCATCACTGACATCATTGCAGAGGAAGAAGTTGAACACAGGTGTGCTGCCCTGGTTATCTCATCCTAGGGCACAATCACGCTTTTCAGAGCCAATGTCATCGATAAAATTTGCCTTTAAGTAAACATATGACATGGTCAACATGCTCATGCATGCAGGTGGCTAACGGCCACATCAGATGTGAGCAGCAGCCTGCCAGCAGGCATGCAGTGGCGTTTCTGGAAGGCCAGCCTCTTTGAGGACGAGCCGTACACAGACAATTTCAGGGACTTTCAGCGGCTGCGGGGACGGCCCATCCCGCCCCTCAGCGCGCCACAGCGCTTGCCGGGGCTCCCGGCTGGCGTCCATGCTGGCGAGCTGCCCATCGCTGAGCAGCTGCTCGCGCAGCTGGCCCTTGCAGATTCCCTCACCCTCCATCCAGAGGTGTTGCAGCTGCTGCTCGGTTTCGCGTCAGTCTTGGCAAGGACGTAACGGGCACCTACAGCTCTGGCCTCTTGGTGGCACTTGTTCTGCAAATTACTTCTACTTCCAAGATGTGCAGTGCTTCTGCCCTAATGGATGTCATTGAGCATTGTTGCCCATGACAAGTGCACCTTGCAACACTGAAGGTGATTAAGTCAACAGACGTCCCAGCCAATTTGCACTCAGAAAGATGCTGTATTAAAAATATTTTATTGCTGTAAAAGTTAGCTAAGGGGAAGTCTTCTGCAGGTGCTGGAGGCAGCGCGAGGCATCGTGGAGCAGTGGCCGCCATCAGGGGCGCCAGTGTTGGCTCACCAGATTGCATGCGGAGGGGAAATTGTGGTTCTGCCAGCCCTGCAGAGCTACCTTGCATGCAGGAGACCAGCGGCTGAGCGTGCTTCAGCCAGTGAGCCTAGCACTTCCGGCAGGTATTATGGCATCCCTCTTTGAGTTAGCCAATGTGACAGCCCTTGTGGGAAATGTGTACAGCACTAGCCAGACATCTGCTTCAATTGCATGGCAGAAAGACATGTGCGATCATTTCTGAGTTGACTGGGCACATGTGTGCAGGCTGCCAGTTGAGGGATTCTTGAGAGATATGTCAGTGACTGTGGACCGGTTTGAGACACCAGCGATGCCGCTAGGGTCATTCCCCGCCATCTTCTCCCAGGCAGTGTCGCTTGGGACGCTCTCACGGAGACGCGCATATCATGAGGCCCTGCAAGCTATGGCCGATACATCACCATTCTCAAGATTCATAGGTCAGTCGCTCGCTCAATCAAAAACCATGTCTTGAGCATCAAACATGACCTGCTACTTCAAGGGCTGGGTTGAGCAATAAAATTCTTCTGTTCAAAGTACTACATCTCCAGCATGTGTGACATGCAAAGAACGCATTTCATGCTGTTTCCATTCCTGTTTCAATGAGGTGGGCATGCCATTTGTTTTGGTGCGACCATGGCACGTCGGCACTGATTCGTCAATTTCTGTGCGTTACAGGCGGGAGTGCGGCAGTGCCGGCGCGGGCAGCGATGGCGGCGGCAGAGACAGCGGACTTCCACTGGCACCTGGCCAGGGCAGACAGGGAACGCCGCCTGCAGGGCGGCGGGGCCCCTAGACACTGGCGGTGGCGGGTGCGCCCTGCAAGGGAATCTTTCAAGCCATGCATCTCTGCACTTAATAGAGTTTTATATTTTTTTTCTGGATTGACACGTGCGGCGAGTGAGGTGTCTTGTTTGCAAAATTCCGCTGGCATCCATGGAGGGCTACTCTGCACTGTGCACACGGTTGATGGGGTCTTACTTGTGCTTGGCGAGTCCAGCGAGGGGTAGGATGCCGGCAGACTGCACATGCAGCTTGTTTGCATACGCACGATCCTCTGGCGGGAAAGCGTGTCTTTATGATGATAAGAGTAGTATTTTTGCAGGGTCACATGGTGGACTATGTGTCCCGCATGCCGGACGAGGAGGGCGTGAATGAACGTGCAGATGCGCATGCGCTGCTATTGGTGCATGGCTTTGGCGCGTTTGGCGAGCAGTGGCGCGGCCAGCTGGCGCCCCTAGCCGCAGCCGGCTACCAGGCATGTTCCTTAGCATCGTAGACTAGACCCAATATTTTGCACAAGAGCCTCTCTGCCCTGCAACTGAGGTACATATGCGTGTGCTCTGACTGGCATCCAGCCCTGCTCAGCTGCTAGCCAAACAGCTTGCAACATCTCTTTGTCGGGCCCGACAGCTTGCATGAGTGATGCCGAGCCACATCAGCTGCGGTCAGAGCCAGCCGAGCGATTCACGACCATGCATGCCCTTCAGACCAAGTTGAGACTTTCCCTGGTCTGTGGCAAACCTTCCCATCACTGACCAATGGCCTGTCTCCTTTCTTTCCATGCCGCACCAGAGCCCCAGTTATTTCTCAGACCCCACGAATAACATGTTTCGTGGAATCAATGAAACTCGGGCCACTCTTTCACTCGGAATGCTCTACCTTTGTCACCATTTCTTCCCTCATGCATAGCAGGGCAATGCAAGGCTAACTCTCTGTCTCCGCTGCGTAGGTGTACGCGCCAACGCTGCCGGGTTTCGGCCGCGCGGAGAAGCCGGCGCTGGCGTACTCACAGACGCTGTGGCTGGACTTTCTGCGCGAATTTGTGACGGAGGTCGTTCGGCGGCCGGTCATCGTGGTCGGCAACTCCATCGGCGGCTTCCTCTCGGCTTCCCTCGCCGCCGCCTGCCCAGCCATCGTCAAAGGTGCCTCGCTGCCCGCTTGGAAAATGCTCTTTTTTTCTTCTTTCCCCCCCCCTTAGTGTGTTTACAGATGCTGGCTTCAGTCGAGCGGACAAACACCCTCAGTTGCAGCGCATCCTTTTTGCAGGCCAATTTTGTCTGCATGATGTGTGCGCAAGCTTCCCTCATATCCCTTCAGATCCACTGGAGCTATTGAGTTTTGACAATCCTACCGCATTTAAATTAGATGAATGATACAGATGGCACCCTTGTCAGGAGTCAGTATTGAGGCGAGTGTGGGGTGCAGGCCTGGTGCTAGTGAACACTGCAGGGAAGATAGACCCGGCCTACACTCCCGAGGCGGCTGCGGAGGCGGCTATCGCCAGCAGCTCAACAGGGCCTCCGGCTCTGGTGGCAGACCTCATCAGCAGAGGGCTCTTCACATATCTGGAGCGCTCCATAGCAAAGTACTCCCCATTTGCGCCTGCTCTGTTCTGTCTGGCTTCAGAGCTACGCTAGTTTGTCGATGATTTTGCGTGAAATGCTGCCCAAGGTGCTCTCACAAAAAGTTTTCTGCTCCCACATGTGAGCCATTTAGCCATCCCTGGCATGCAGCTACTGTAAGTTGATGGTGCATGCTTTGCAGGACACTTGTGAAGCTGTATCCGGTGGATGCAACAAATGCAGATGAGTGGCTAGCTGACGAGATCTTCAGGGCAGCCTGCGACCCTGGCGCTCTGGCAGTCTTCAGGTGACTTCACACTCTGAAGTTCACAGGCTACCGAAGAACATTGCAATGGACAGGAAGTGCTTGTCTACCACAAGGCCTCCTTGGTGTGTCATGCGTCACCGTGTCACCTTGGATCATCTCATAGCAGAGTGACCGGCCAATGCTGCGGATCCATCTGGCATTCGTACCAACTGCTACACAGGACTTGATCTGTATCTAGCCGGAAAGCAAGACTTGACGATGCTGGGATCGCAAAACCGGAGGTGCAAAACCAGTGACTGAGGCAGGTGCACGCGGTGCTGCAGGAGTGTTTTCTATCTGCCCAAGCCGCTGCCGCTGAACCACCTGGTGAGAGACCTGTACAGGGGCCGGGCGCTTGTGCTGCAGGGCGCTAAAGACCCCCTGAATGATGCCAGGGGCCGAGCAAAAGCGCTGCAGGATTCCTGCCCCAATGTCACCGTCCACTTTCTGGATGCAGGGCACTGCCCGGTGAGGCTCTCTGCTCTGCCTACCTACAAAAAATTGCGAATCCCTACATGTGCATAATCCACATTATGCCATGCCTTTGATCAGCAAAGGCTTCGATGCAAGAGGAGCACATATTTATTTTGTTCCACCTGATTTCGTCTTTAAGATATATACTACTGGATTGCAATACCAAGCTAAAATATTATGTGACGTGATCGGGATTGTACTTACTCTAATGAGTGTCACTCCTTGTGCAGCATGATGAGGCGCCTGCAGAGTTCAACAAGGCACTCTTGGTCTTTGTGGAAGAGGCGGTGCATGCACAGGCAGTGGCGGAGCACAAAGTAGCAGTAGCAGCATGATGTGCGTCGCCTTGTGCAACAAACCCTTTGGTGTGTGCGACCTACTCAGTGATTGAATTGCTTCTGATGGGCATTGCCCACTGGTGTACTGGATTTAACCGTCCAGACGTCCAATTGCAGTGCAGCGTATTGCAGACATTTGATGAACAAATCAAGTTGTAAATTTGCGGCTTACATACACAAGTCCGATGTTGGCAAATTTTTTAGTTTACTTGAGCAAAGCTGGTCTATAATCCTAAAGCGCGTAAGATCAGTCTTGATTGGGCACGACACCCTGTTCATGTCTTTCATGCTATTTTTGACATGTTATGTCTGATAATGGACCTTTTGAAAGTCAATGTGCACCTCGCTGATTTAGAGTCACGACAACAACAGTGGGAAGTACTCCCTCCCTAAAGCAACAAGCAGCAACAAATCAAAAATGCCTACGTACACCGCAAGGCTTGCAAACTTTCCCACCAGAACATCCCAGGGAACAAGCTGATGGCATGTGAACCTCTGCATCAGCCAAGTTTTCTTTGTTTGAGCAGGCATAATTCTGCGTCTAACCCAGCCCAGGTTAAACTTCCAAGTTTGCAGGCGGCAGCAAGTCAAGTTGAATCAAACATGATCCATATTGCAGGTCTGTTGAAAGATGCTCACGGCACCGGTTCTCACTTTTGCAAGTGCATGTTTCCAGTCAGCAAGCAGGCTGCTGTACGAGTTCTGTGTTAAAGTCCTGTACTCTTTGTACGTGTCAACTGTACATGAAGCCAAGATTCACACGATTCGTCTTTATAATCTGCTACCGGAAGTAGATCGCAGTGCTGCAACCAATTCCAAGAGAGTCCTCGTGCCGACGGAAGTGCACTTGCTGCAAATGCGCATCATCTCTTTGACCCAAGCACCTCGGTGCCCGACTCCAGCAAATCCCCTCTGAGCCCAACCGGAGCCACCATGCGAGACTGCGCTACCTAGCTTGGACCGAAAAGCCGGAGGCATCCTTGCCGACGCCGCCGGCCTTCCCGTCTGCAGGCCGCGCCGGCGAATTCTTCCCGCCGCCTTGATCTTCCGCCGTCACCAGATCGCCCTCCTCGGGGATGGGGTGCGACGCGAAGACGCCCAGCTGCCGCGGCGTAGACCCGGACCGCGGCGACTCGCCCGAGAGCCGGCCGAAGTGGCCGCTGTTCCGGTGCGGCAGCGCCGTCAGGATGCCGCTGACAGACGGCGAGTCCGTTGTTCTGGGCGCGGCGTACTCCTGGGAGTAGGGCGACGCGCCGGCCGCCCATCTCCGGCCACCGTCGACCGCGCCGGCAGAGCCGGCCGGCCCGGCGCCGCCGTCGCGGTCGGTCAGCGGCGCGCTGGGCGCGCTCGGCAGGCCATCCGCCACGGTCTGCGCGGTGACCCCGGAGCCGAGCGCGGGGCTGCTGGCGCGCTGCAGGCCGCGCTGCTGCTGCTGCTGCTGCTGCTGGTTGCCGTCCTCGGGCTGCTGCGCGGCGCCGGACGCGAACGCGCTGTTGGCGAACGGCGAGGCGGCGATTGCTGAAGTGGAGGCCGTGCGCCGCGAATCTGCGTCCTCCCGAGCCGCGGCCGAGAACGCCGACGGGGCCGTGCCCGGCCGTTGCTTCCCCTCTGGAGCCGCCGAGGCCTGCAGGACAGGGTATAACTGTAAGCACTTTGACCATGGAACGCCTTCTATCGCCCTTGACAAGACGGACACCATGTAGACAGCAGTCGACGTAAGCAGCACATATTCGACCAGTAAGAGGAACACGATCAGAAATGGCACGACTGCATCTCGGGATAGGAAAGTGAATACGGTAGATGGCTGACCGCAAAGGGGGAAGGGAAGGCGAGCTCGGGGGGCTGCCCGTCCATGTGCTGGTGCCCCCGGTCGAGGCTGGAGGTGGTGGGGGGCGAGAGGGAGGACTCAGGGCCAAATGATGACATGGGCACGTAGGCCAGGTCATCAGAGGTGGGCGGCTCAGTGTTGTCGCGCGTAGGGAAGGAGCAGGATACATCAGCAGGCAGCGAGCCTGCATGCACACAACCTTTTTAGGACCCTCATGCAGGCAGTCCCTGTGCACGGAATTGGGCATAGGAACTGATGCATGGCTCAGTTCAATGAGGCAGAAGGCCTAAAAGCATCGTGCATATCCGAGCACAAATGCACCTGGAAGGAAGTAATTGGCGGTCGAGATGTTTGTTTCAAAGGGACAGGGCCAGCTCAGAGGGTGCACACCTGCTGGCAGGGAGGAGGAGTCCGAGAGGGACTGCCTGGGCGCGGTTGATTCGATGAGATTGCAGATGTCCAGGGCGGAGGGTCGCGCTGAGGGGTCCAGCTGCCGGCATGCATTGATCGCCTCCTCAATCTCTGCAGGGCACTCCTCCGGCACCCTGCACACACAGCTCCCCTTCAGATTTGCTCGTACAAGCAGTGCTCAAAAATGGTGCATAACCCTGTGAGGCTAATTGAGAACACATTGGCTCTTTAGAAGGGTGTTGTTCCTGGAAGCAGGTGCTGCAGATTCTGGCAGGTGAATGCAAGGCAGGGCGCACCTGAGAGGCCGAAGTTGCCGCAGATGTGGCCGCTCCCCAGTCACAATCTCCCACAGAACCACCCCAAGGCTCCACAGATCCGCCTTCTCGCTGCACTCCTGCCCTGCCAGCACCTGCACCCCACAAATTGCACTCTCCTCAGCAGACCGCTCCTCTAGATGCCACAGTGACACTCAGATAGCCGCACAAGCCATATGTGCGCCATGTATGATTTAGCAATGCTCCTCAAGCAAGAGCCCTTGCAAGGGTACACGCCTCGCCTGGCACAGGCTGCCCGCACCCTGCCACATCGCTCCAGAATAACAAAGTGACATGGAAAACAAAATTATCCAGAAGCACATGTGAGGTCCCAGGTGCGCACTTCGGGGGCGGCCCAATCGAAGGTGCCCTCCATGGAGACATGGGTGTTGTCGCGGGTGAGAATCTTGGCGAGGCCCACGTCGGCCACCTTGGCGGTGCCGTCGCGCGCCAGCAGAATGTTGGCGCTCTTCAGGTCCAGGTGCATCACCTTGCGGCTGTGCATGTGGTGCAGCCCCCGCGCTATGTGCAGAGCCACCTGCCAACCCCTGCCGCAGCAGCACCCAGGGCACATCAGCTTCATCCACAAAAGCAAGAATAATTTGGAGATGCCCATTCCTGTTTCTCATCCACATACAGACATTGCAGGACCTGCCAGATGACGGTCCAAACGTCTGCATTGTTTGGGTATCTGCATTTGCTCCAGCTGACAATAAGGCATATTGACATTGTGGGCGCGGGACCGGCTGCACCTGAATAATGCCCTGCACTCATGCACTGGCTATGCCAAGGTGTTGTCACTACGTACAGCGATTGTGCGCAAAGCTGCCAAGAGTTCGAAAAGCCCAGAGCAAGGAGAGAGTGAGGAGATGCGCACATGTTGCGCCACGAGAAGTGGTGGGTGGAGTCCTGGGAGAGGGCGCGCCACAGGTCGCCGCGGGGCATGTACTCAGTGACCAGCATGATCTGGTCGCCCGCCATGCTGGCGCCCAGAAACTGCACGATGTTGACGTGGCGCAGCGACTTCAGGATGGCCACCTCGTTGCGGAAGCGCTGCTGCTCCTTGGGGCTGTGCCCCGTCACAAATTTCACCGCCACCGGTGTGTTGCCCTGCCAGATGCCCTTGTACACCTGCAATACAGAGGGAGCAGCAACGTTAGTTATGCACCAATCTGGCAGTGACAGAACACACAAAGCAGGAGTGAAACCATGCCTAGAGGCAAAAAGAGCAGCACAGACATGCATAAAAAATGCCCACGGTATCAAATTGCGCAGTCAATTATGAGGACAATGGGCAATAACCTTTCACAGGCCATTTGCTACGCTCAGAGTGCCATAGACCCTCAACGGCGGGAGAAACCTCGATCATGTGCAATATTGAAGTTTAACAGGAGTAGCAGGGCAGGATGGGAACCTTTCCAGCTGTGGGATATAGAAAAGGGAAAGGCATCGCGCACCGAGCCGAAGCCGCCGGTGCCGAGCTGCCAGTCGCGGCCGTAGGGGTCCTTGCAGATGATGATGTCCTCGGGCATGATCTCCCAATCCGCCTCCGCGCCCAGCGACGTCCTGGTGCGCCACAGGCTCGATGACTCACCGCCATCGCGCCACGAGCCGCCCGACATCGCAAAGCGCGGCTCCACAAAGTACTCCGTGTCGTTGTCCAGCATCAGGAACCTGAACAGTGGCCGGCCCCAAACGGGTGATGCAGCTGCGGAACAGGATAGATCCGAACAGAGTCGGGCAGAACAGAGACGGCCCAGAAGCCCCCACTTGAGCAGTCTGTAGCATCATGAGTCCAGGCCAGATGTGCACGAACAGCACAGGCAGCACTCTTTGATGCAAAAGATGCAGGGCGACAGAGATCTGCATCCATCAAGCAAGAGAAATTGAGGGCACAGCATTGCTCTGTTTGTGCACCAGTTGTGCGCACCCTGAGTCATCCGTGCCAGCGCGCCTGATGTAGGGCTGCATCCCAATCTCCCCTGACATTGTTGACGACGCAGAGTCCTTGATCACTCCACCATCCATACTGCCGCCTGCACTCATCGTTGGCATCTTAGCAGCATCTCCACACATTTTCCTTTGCTTAAACAGCGCACACTCAATACAACCAGTAAGGCGAGAACATGAAATGCGTCTGCTACATTCTTGTCAAACCATAGAAGAGGCACAGACGCTCACCATTGGGGAAGCGCTTTGCAGATCCAAAACCAGTCCCTTTGGCATGCGGGCTCTCCTCATCGCTGCTCCCCGAGTTGCGGATGCGCCGCTTGCGCATCACCAACCATGTCGCCAAACCCGCCGCCACAATCGCTAGCCCCGCCACACCCCCTATCACTCCTGCAAAGCCATTAATATGTCAGCCAACAATTCACACCATGCGGACAACCTTTCCTCTGTTGAGACACAGCCCATCAGACATCTTGGGCAGAACCTCTTGTGCAGCCAGCCTGCAAGGTGCAACAATGCGTCCAAGAATACGCATCAGCCTTCTCAAGGAAGTGCTACGTGTGACAGTGCCGCAATGTCGACCGGTACATGGACTAGGGGCTCAGACGCACCTCCCACAATAGGCCCAACATTGTTCCCGCCGCCGCCGCCGCCGCCTGGCGCAGCCGCGCTGCTGGTCTGCGAGCCCAGGAAGGCTCCCAACGGCGCAGGTGTCGGCGCGCTGGCCGCAGCCACGGCCGGCTGCTGCGGCGGGGCCTGCATGTTGCCCGAGTTCTGCACGGTGTTGATGGCGGAGTTGATGCCGTTGCTGATTGCCGACACCGCGATGTTGAGGGCCCGCTGGGGATTTGGGGGATTGTAGGGGTTGCTCTCGTCCAGGGCTGGGGGAAGGGCGATGCCCGTGGCTTGGGGAATGGCGGCCACGCCAGCTGTGGGACTCCTGTGGGACATGCAGACCAGTTTCAATCTACCCTGGGATTCAACCATAAAACCCATGGCTCAGAGAGACCATCCAGAGCACAAATCAAGGAGAGGGAAAAAAGAACGGAGGCTGATGTGGGTTGACCAGGCGGCTGTACCTGGCCAGGTCTGGCAAGGGCGGGAGGTCAATGAGAGAACGGGCTGGGAGAGAGAGCAGTGGCGATGCAGCTGGGAGGCGCAGGCTGGGAAAGCCCCAAATCTCCCTGAGCCCCACAGTGCCACTACTAAGGTATGATTGAATCGTATGGCTTTCTGCCATTTACACAGCAATAACCCCAGAGCAGAATCTTTTCCTTCCTTCCCAGCAGCACTGATCTGATATTGACAAGGGTATCCAGTACTGCTGCAGAACTGGAGCGCCAACAAGCAGGTGTGCGAACAAGAGAGCCGGAACGCAATCAATCCCTGGCGCTCAAGCAAACCAAGGGTTGATGCAGTTCTGCACCCCAGGCTGCACACATGATTGCGCTTGTGTAGTATATGCTACGCTTAAATACAGCGATGTTGCATGACCCTATAACTCACGACTCTTTGTGTCTAGCACTGCGGATGGGGGAGGTTACTCACCAGAGAGACTGGGCAGTGGGAAGGGTCTGCGGCTGGCCGGCTGGGAAGGAGCCACCAGCCGAGGGGTCAGGGATAGTTGCGGGGTCAGTAGAGGCTGCAGGCCACAGGATGGCGTCCACCACATGGACCCACGACGTGCACACCTGGAAGCTGCTCAGTATGCGCGCCGGGTTGTCCAGCAGGCCAGTCACGATCACCTGCCACACATCCCATCCACATCAAAGCTTGATCCCAGCTACCGTACCTTAGAACAGCAGAATTCCCAGGAGCACACCCGCACAGCAACACCCTGAGGAGCTCTGAGGACAACGTCAGCATGCGTCTGGTGCATACCCATTGGCGCATTCCACTATGATACACAGGTGCCAGACGCATGAAGACTATGTTGACAGATCCCTTCAAGCGCGTCAAGCGCGTAAATGATCGCCTGTCATCTACTGCACAAAGTGCCCGAGCCATTCCAGACAGGTGGTGGACAAGTCAGGATGCCTCCGGCTGCGCACCTCGCTGCTGCGCACGCCAGCGGGGACGGCAAAGTGCAGGTCATAGCGGCTGGAGTTGACCACGGCTGACAGCTGAGTGGGCGACACCCCTCTGATCAGTAGCTGGTCGCTGCTGAGTGGCTGTGACAGCATGTTGTACAGCCAGAAGCTGACCGCCTTGCTGGTCGCCACCCCCTTCTGCAGCTCTGCAGCCACTGCCCTGTTGTTGCCTGCACACATGCGATCAGTCTAAAGTGAGTACATGCGCGCCTCAGGACATGAGCTCGACTCCTTAGTAGAAGCCCCGGCAAGGTGGATAATCCGGAATGCGCTCTCGTTGTTGATATTTCTGGGCTCATACATCGTTGTGCAGCAGGACTGTAAGGGATCCTTGATGCGCAGTGCAGACAAGTCCGCAAATGGAGATGTATTCACAGGAAACGAGGGCGCACTTGAGCCTCCATTCGTGCTATCCAATGCTGCGTTGGAGGCCACAAACAGTGTGAAGCCCACAAGTGGGCTTGGCACCACCGATTGCACATCCGGCTGTGCAGTATCCAAGACCCGCTTGATGTCCGAGAGGTTGAACTGCGGGGGAAAAAGGGTGTCCAAGGATGCTGTGCACGCGTCTGACAGTGCAGCCTGCACAAGCACATCCAGGTAATGCGATCTTTCCCAGGTCCCATAACAATGTGTAGATTGAGAAAAACGCGCTTCAGACCGTTCTGTACTAAGGTGCTATTCAACCTCCACAGGACTCCAGAAAGGTCTGGAAGGCTGTTGGGTCTGCAAGCTAATCCGAAATTAGGCGATGGTGTCCCTACAATAACAACGCAGTGATCCAGGTGGCTGGGCTCTGCGCTTGCTTCTGGAATATTGTCCAGAACATTATGGATGGTCAGTTTCTGCACCAGGGTGCCAGGAGCCCACACGCCTCAAATCCTGATCCTGACCCGACATTTATTCTCATTTATAGTAGTTTCTATACCTTCCCACCGGCGCCACTGGTAACCGCAGAAACATCTGCCTCCCTTCAGAAAAGGATGCTTTGGAAACCTGGCATGCATTCTGCGGCAGTGGACGACATAACAGCCTACCCTAAAAACACCATGCATGACATGCTAAAGGTCCAAAAGAGGGCACCGTGAACAACCTAGACGCTATCACTATGTTACTCAAGGTTCTGTCATTCGAAACCTTCGGGGGCACGAGAGCCCTGCTGCCGAGGTATCTTTCCCTCGGAAGAACGTGCTACTGACTAAAATGTTGTTGTATTGACATCGTGCTAGCGGGCAGCGAAACGCGTCATCCACGGTATCCACTCTCCGCCGAGATATGGAAAACTTGCTCGAGTTGTGCGTGCTGTGCACCTCCTCGACAACCTCTTGCTCGGCAATGCATGTCCCAGATCCAGCTACCTGACTGATGTTCCTAGTGAAAATGCTAATGGTCAAGGGTTAGAGTCAAGAAACTGGAGAAAAGAAGCAATTCTTACGTTAATAGAAGTGGATGAACAGGCCACAAGGACAAGCGCCAGGAGCACTGGCGACCGCCACCGGCCAATCCATAGTTTCTCCATATCACATCAGGCCTGCTGCTGACTGCAGCACACCCTCAGAGCTTACTTTTCTGGCTCTCTAAGTTGTTAGAGGAGGTTTGATATTCCTGTCTGCAGCGTTGTTCCCTCCATGACTGTGCCAGGTGGCATCATCATGATGGGGATGGCTGGGACAAAGAACACGGGAATGCAGTCTGCATTCATGCAATTCATTCAGCACCTAGGATCTTCACGTATATAAGCATATATTGCTAAAACCTCGGGAGTGCAGAAACGGCATATAAAGATTTGCATGAACCCATCGAGAGTTCATTGACGAAGGCATCAGATCTTGAGGATGACCACTTAAAGTTATACTGTTTTATCTTTATCTTTATTGGCATCCGTACCCTGATTTTGTCGATGCACAATAAATTGGTATTATGGAGTGGACTGTTGTTGGAAGGAAGGGAAAGAAATCAGGCAGGCCTTGCAAGCAGGAACATCACGAAAGTGACATAAGATGAGTTGTGATTACAATTTGTTACCTAAGAAATATTGAGTGTGGCATTCATACGACCATCGCCCAACGTGCAGGTCAGCAGGAACCTCAGCCTCACGTAGCAGACATACGATTGCCTGTCCAACGACGTTACAAAGAAAGGACTGCGACGGAGAAGGTCCAAGACCTGTCCTCTCAACTGCAACGCATCAAGGCTGAAGTCGCTGACTCAGACTTCTACGAGTGAGAACTTAACCCAAACCCGCCCTTCGGCTTCGTCAATACGATGCTCATAAAGGCCACAAATCTCACAATCTGCGGTAATGATGTTCTGAATGTCAGCCAAATTTGCAGGAATTTCTTGCCAAAGCTAAATCATGCAGAACAGCTCTGGGAGGAGCATGCGCTGGAGAGATGCGCAGACCTCTCAGCCTGCGCCGCGCCGAATGTCAGTGCGGCACCTGAGCTCGCTGCACGTAGGAATGGCACACCAGTCTCCGACATGCAGTTGCTGTCAGCGCAGCTCCAGACATCGCTGACCCTCGGCCAGCATCAGCAGGCAGCAGCAAGCAGCCAGATAATGAACGGCGAGGACAAAGACAGCAGAACTGGAGTGCTGCGTGCACCGAATGGCGCCCACAGGCTTTGGAGATGGGATGAGGTGGAGGAGATGGTAGTTTATGGGCTCGGCAGCCTCGAGGCTGGCCATGTGCCTCGCTACCAGCTGGCACTGGCCCTGCTGTTAGCAGACCGCCTGCCCAAATTGCAGGGGCCAATCCAAGTCTTCGACCCGGTCTTCACTGAGGTGGACCACCAGCTCCTCAAGGAGCAGGGCCTCCTGGTATGCTCCCATGCACCATGACTATTCCACCATGCCTTGTTTCTCTCCACAATTGGTGTAATCTGACCTGTTTGCATGCAATGCTCGTCAAGATAGTGGCACTATTTTGCTCTTCCCAACAGTCATGGTGGGGGCTGAATTTTTGTAGTTCTGGAAAGCTCACCATCTCGGCGAGTCTCTCATGGAAGTTGAAAATAAACTTGTGCACAGGTGCTGGGTGAGAACGAGGAGGGCAGGAGACGCGCAGCGCGGCCGACGCTGTTCTACCTGCCCCACTGCGAGGCGGATCTGTGCAGCAACCTAGTGGAGGCCAATCTCGGCTGCGGAACTCTTGCGGTTGTGCTGGGCAACAGCTTCGCTCTGTACCACGAGCGCTGGACGCAGGTAGTTTTTTTTCATGAAGTTTTCAAAATTATTTTTTGTGGAGTTATCCATTTGCCCATGCAAGCACCAGTTTGTGGCGGCTTGAAATGACTGGGTCTTGGTTGTGCTCCTCAATCCTAGTGGCCTGGCTGCCCTCCAAAGTATCCATGTATTATTGGTCACTGTGTCTTGCCTCATTGGCCAGATAAATATGAATGCAGGTAGGCTCCGCACAGACGCAGCACCGGCGCACGCGGCCGGACGCGCTGCTGCGCATCGTCGAAGCCGGCGCCGTGCTGGAAGTGCCCATCAGCGACCACCACTTCCCAGTGGTGTCTGCCTTTAACGACATGAGCCTGCACCTTTTCCCTGCCACCGGTGTGCAGCTGCCGGTGCTCCCACTTGAAGGGCTTTTGCTCAACGACATCATGCATTGCCCTGCTTGGTGAGTGACAAGGCAGGATAACGAGGGCGTTCTGAGTGGCGTGGTGCTTCTTTGCATGGAACCAACTTGAGGCTTGGTTTGACCCAAGACTCACCATTGACTCACCCACTGCAACAAAGGGGCCTGACTAGGCTTTCATCCAGTTCGGCTCAGACGTTGTGCTGCACTGCTCGCAGGGAACCCGGCAGATGGAGATGTCAACGCGACATAATTTGAGGGTGTACGATATGACGCTGAGTTTCTGCTAGGTTTGCAGGTGAGTCTTCGTTGCGTTTTCAAGGGGTGGATTTCTAAACCCTCCTAGCCAAGCCGGTCTTGGATTAGTCTGTCAGTGTAAAGCTGCTACATCAGCACTATCCTAATATCTCGACAGCATGTAGGGTTTACTGGGGCTGGCCACGGAACGTCGCCTCACGCTCAGGTCCCATTCCGTTGCAGGGGCATCTCGGTAGGGCAGTGCAGACGGAAGCCTTGATACGGGGAGTATAACATCAATTTGCCGTGAAAACCAATTGAAGTACCTTTGATAAAGGAGATCTGGGCGATTGGATGCCTGCGAGTGCGGAGGCAGCGGAGTCGTACAACATGTTATGATATACATCCCCCAGATCTGCAGTGTATAACCTTAAGGAGGTGAGGGTGAGCTCTCTGAGTAGCATTTCCTACTGTCAGCTTACCGCTAAAGAAAGATTCAATCTGTCAGAAGCGCCCATGTAGCAGGAAAGAAACCACAAGGCAGAAAGTATAGTTACTGAACCAATAGTATCTATCCCGCTTTATTGCATGATTTGGGCTTGCATCTGTCTTGATTGATACTTGTCCACGCATTATTTCTGTCTTCATCCTTGAGCCTCAGGTACCCTTGAGCCAGGCAGACTGCTGGCGATCTATTCTGTGACCAGGTCAGTGTTGGCGCAGGTAAATAATTATTACACCTAGTTGCAATGGAGGGACCGAAGCACCGCATGTCTGGAAATGGTGCTCACACCCCGGAGAAGAGGAGGCTGTTAGTGGCAGAGTCTCCTAACGCAGGAGCTGCAGCTTTCCAGACATGGCTGGAAGAAGAGGAAGAGGAGTGGAGGGTTGGCCAGAAGCTGGCTGCCACTTGCCCTGCAGAGTTCATCTGCCCCATTTCCCTGGATATGATGACAGAGCCAGTAATCCTGGTGGGTACCGCAGCAGCTTGATGCAATATTGTCTGATCACATGTTGTGAAGCTTTGTGTGAAACTTTTTCGCTGTGAATTCCATGCTCATATGAAGGGTAATGTTCCCTTCAATTCTCATATCCTGAAGAGGAGGTTCGCATGCAGGCTGAGACTGGGATGACGTACGAGCGGGCTGCCATTCGAAAGTGGTTCTTCATGGGTGGGGACACCTGTCCGCTGACAGGAGTCCGCCTCGGCACCACAAAGGTAACATCACCATTGAACACTACTCTTCTGCATACTTCGGTGCATAGAACGCAAATGCATCTTATCTGCCCCTCATTTGTGCCCTCTGCCCTTGTAAAAGCCGGCCTGATGGACCATAGACAAGCAGTAATGCCCTGTGGTATGGAATGGCCCTGTTAGGCATGCAGAGGGCTCAAGCAGCTTGCATTTATGCCCTCTGCTTTCCTGAAACCCAGTGTGGCTGTTCTAAGAAGAGGTAATGCCCACGGTTGATTGGGTCTTGCTTGGATCTGGCAAGTCCAACAAGGGGTAAGACTGTGGCAGCCTTCAATTGCAGCTTGTCTGCAGGACGTACATTGCCTTTGGCAGGAAAAACGTGTAATAATACTAATGAAGGTATGGTGGAAAATAGAGGCAGTGTCAGACATGATTGTTCAGTCTTGGAAATGTCAGTGTGGCTATTTGAAGAGAAAGTGATGCCCCAGGTGATGGCGCACAAGCACCTGCAGCGGCGCATAGAGAAGTGGGTGCGCGCGCGGGGGATGCCCCACGATGACGAGGAGTCCATGGCCGACTCGCTGAAGGCGGCCATGCAGTCGTCGTTCGACGAGCCTGATCTGTGCGCGCGATCCCTCGGCGGTTTGGAGGATCACGGCGCTGCACCCGGCAGCCCGGGAGCCTCCACCACCGCTCCTTCCACCGTTGGCGCTTCCACCATCGGGCCTTCCTCCATCCACAAGATGGTGCGGCTCCTGGCATGCATGCTTTGAGAAGAGCGTGGGGCTCCTGATTTCCTCATTCAAATTTTGATTTTACTTAAATTAGCAGTGTCTGTGTGCCAGCTGTTCCGAGAAGCACGTGCTCTTTACGCGGACAATGCTCGAGCCAACTGAAAGCAGCGGTTCAATTTGTTCAACCCAGCGGTGTGGCTAGCACTCAAATTGCCCTTGCATGCACAGGGCAAAGTTTCCGTGCATCCACTGACCCACTGTCTCGGCTGCGCAGTCAAAGCCGGGCAAGGCGCGGTCGGAGGGGTCCTCAAGCCGCCACGGCGGCCGCAGCCGCAGCGCGGCTGCACCGGCGCCGGCTGCCGCCGACAGCAATGTCAAGCGCAGCAGCATCCTGCTGCGCGCACTGTCCAGCAGCACGCTCGCGATGATCACCAGCGCAGCTTCCTCGCAGGCGGCCACTCCCAACGCCACTCCGCGCTCCAAGTGCGAGCCTGTCTGCGAGGGCGACCCCTCCTGCGAGGTGACCGCCGTGCCTGAAGATGCGCACGAGGAGCCCCTGCTGCTCGCACCGCCCAACAGCCCCGCCGTGCTGCCCAGAGGTGCGCTGGCGATTAGACAGCACTGTCAAAAGCATCCATGCTGTCCAAACACAGCAGCGTGCGCATAAATCATGCACGATTAGTTTTTGTTCATCAACTAGCTGGCCCAAGTTGTGATTTACTCCTCGAGTTCCTCCTACACAACGTGTGTTTGTCTAGTACCATGCAGCTGTGCTGTGTGGTGCACCTATCAGAAGATTCTTGCCTATTGCAAGCGTCTTACCGAGGGACTATCAGCCTGATACAATGCATGCACGCACCTCGCAGGCTCTGACGCAGCATCTGGGCAGCACAAGCGCACAGTGTCCCTGGAGGAGCTGCCGCGCGCGCCGCGGGGGACCCGCATCAGCGTGAGCAACCCCGTCTACAAAGATTTCAAATTCGAGCGCGCTGACGAGCCCGCAAGCCCCTTCCCGGCCAAGCCGGCCGCCGCCTCGCTCTCCACAGAGATCCACGCCACGTGCAGCGGCGCCTCGGAGTCTGTGGAACTCGTGGAGGGGCCAGTGGTGGAAGAGCTGCAGGCTGAGAAGGTGGATCTGCCACTGGAGGAAGGGGGTGTTGTCCTTGGGGAGGCCGCCCCGACGGCGCCACCCGCAACCGATGCAGAGTGCGGCGCTGCGCCGAACGGCGGCGGCGGCGACGGGGTGGCTGAGCCGCAGGGGAAAGGGTCAAAGGCAAAGAAGGGGAAGGAGAAGAAGCGGCGGCACAAGGCGGAGTGGGTGTCAGTGACGGAGGCACCGCCGTCGGATGGGTGCACCTTGGCAGGAGCGCACCAGCTGGAAGCTGCCAGCAGGTGCACCTCCACTGCGTCGTACTTCACTACAGTGGAGCAGAGCGGAGAGATGGAGGGCACGCCTGCTCCTGCCGCGCCCTCCAAAGCTGCGTTTGACCCTGCCGGTCACGTTCCGCCTCCTGAGGTGAGCTTCTCATCAGCTTTTGATTCTGAAGCTGAATCTCCCCGCTTCAAAGAGCAAGTCAAGGCACTTTGCCACACTGTCTTTGCCACACTGTCTCCGGCAACAAGGCGCCATCAATGAGAAGAGCATGTTAGACATGTGCTGAAAGCTTTAGGCCGGAGCAACGGTACGAGCAGCAACGGAATGCAGGAATGAAGACACTTTTCTGGTTCGTGGCAGGGCACAAGCCGGGCAAGGAGCGGGCTGCTGCGTGCACTGTCGCGGAGCTTCAGCAGCCGCCGCGCCCTGCGGCCCGACTGCGAGGGGCGCAGCTCTGGGCGCGGCTTCCTGCCGTCCCGCCTGTCCGAGACTGGCACAGGCAAGCAAACCTCCCCAGCTTTACACAAGCCTGTTTCCTTGCTCGGCCTCAGCCTGCCGTGTATACAAGTCCAGCCATCCTGTGCAGCATCCCCACCGGTAACTGCCTTCCATTGGGCCCTAAAGCATTAGATGACATCTGTGTGGGGCAATCTTCTACAGACCATTCACAGCAGGGATGAGATGACATGCCAGGCAATCGCATGCTGACCTGGTGTCCTGATTGGTACTCACACCGGCTTGACAATAGCTGCAGCGCTCGCTGAACAGTGTGCTTGTGTCTCGCAGCCGCCACATCTGGAGCGATTGTGGCGCGCGCGTCGGCCGAGCGGCAGCGGTCGGTGGCGGCGCTGCTGACATCAGCGGCTGTGCCGGGGCTGACGGCGCTGGCGCTGCCCACGCTGTCCTGCCTGGGCTACCACCGCCTGTTCTGGATGCGCTGCTTTGGCGGCTGCATGTCCGCGCCGGACGTGCTCTCTCTGGACATCCCCGAGGTGCGCCATGTGCTGTGCAGAAGTCATTTGCCGTGGACTACGATCCAGCTACTCACCAAAAGCAGCCCTTTTTCAGGATTACAAGAGGCACCCTTATGGCAATTGGCGTGCCACACCCAAATCTCGGCGCATCCTTGCCTACGCTTGCTTTCTTGAGGCCCAGCTGCTGCTCGGGCATCTTGCTCCTGCTTTTGCCCCTGGGCTTGAACTCAGAACTGCATCTTTCTCGTCTAGCTGGGGCGGCCTACTGGCATGACCAACTGGTGCACAAGGAACACAGGCAGAGGCATGGCCTTAAATGAAAAGGGCAGGGAATAGAATCTCTAATAGTGATGTCTGGGGTTGGCCGCAGGATGCGGGCATGCGGATGCAGAGCATTTTGGACGCTGACGAGTACTTCCACTCCGAGGACGCCGAGGTCGTGTCTGTGCACCGCTTTGCACGCCGTATCATCGCTGACTACATGCCGCCTGTCACCGCCGGCGTTCCCTAACTCTGGAAATGAGAAATTGAGAAAAGGGTGAACAACTGGGTGTTCTGGTGGACTTGGGGGTGTTTGTCAAAAGTGCAGGAGGAAAGGGGTGCCTGTCTCTCTGGTGTGTGGGCTTGGGCAGGTTTGGGAGCCAGTCTGTGTGTCTTGGCCTTTCTCATAAGGCAAGAGTGGCCTGATGATTCCATCAGGGTGTTGCCGCCATGTGGAGCGGCCTTTGATTGTCAATGTAGGGGGCAGGTTTTGAGTTGGAGCTGACAGGATGGGGACTTGGAGCTTTAGTTCTGCCACACAACAGGTGTGGTGCAAAGGGCTTGGGGGTAATTGTAGGGGCCAGGCAGCCCAAACTTTGCCAGCAACCTCCAGTTGTGAGGTTTGCGTTATACCTGTCATGGATGACAGCGCTGCTACAGCACAGCGCTTTCCATCTTCTGCGGAGGCTTTGATGGTGTGACTGTGAGCTACTCAGAAAAGAAAAAGTATGTACTTGAGTTTTCCTCTTGCTCCCCATCACTCTACAGGTGATGGGGAGGTCAACTTCGATGATGCTAGCTGTGCTGCCTTATATATTTCATGAGGTCAGAAACAATAAATCACAGGGTAAGCTGTCAGTCAGCAAATGAAGCAGGGACTGCTGCAATGATGGCAACGAGGGTGACAGGTGCACTTGGCACTTGCACCACTCTTCAGATAGGACTGGAGCTTGAAGTAGAGCTGCAACTGTATCTCTTTGACCATGCACGCACAGCACTTTGGCATGCGCTGCCTGCAGTGGTTGTTCTACAACACTGCCAGTAAGAACACGCTGCAATATTACGGCGTGGAGCTCCTGGAGGCACCCAAAGATAAAATTGCTTCTTTTAAGGACATGGTTGAAATTTAGGAACATTGCAATCTGCAGGCTTGTGCCCTGCTAGCTGGCCAGCACTGGGATGCGACTGGGATACACCCGGTGTGCGGACGAATTAGGGTGCCATAAGCTGTTCCTCCTGTGGATCCAATTCTGCGTAGGCAACAATTTAAATAGTGAGATGATGATGATGAACACAAGTGATATCAGCCCATCAATGGTTTGAGCTGCGCAGCTACGTAGGCAGCTACGCGGTATACGTATACGGTATACCGGCACCAGCACATGTGTACAGGAGCCTGCCTTTGAACGTTTTGGTGCAAAGGATGTGAGGGGCTCATTGATCATGCCGTGACTGATGTGTCCAGGACTGTGTCTGCCTGTATCTGCCAGAATTGTAATATCAGTATTGCTAAATTCCTGAATTCTGCCTATTTCCGCATGCATGCAGTCATCAGGATCATGTCACCTTGCAAGCGGTGCTGTGGTGATTAATGAAATCAATATCAAATTTACTGTGCTGTGGAGCTCCCAACTTAACGCATCCATGCTCTAAATTCCAACTGGGCTTCGGCTTGGGTTCCCCGCTGACGAAGCAACGGTGCCAGTGCTGAGCTGTCCTGCTTGATGCCCAACCACGGAATCATTCTTGATTGGCCACATCATTGTTGATTTCAGCATAGATCTCCACATATGACTGGATTCAGCCGTAAAAAAGATCTGTATCTACAGCCTGGCACAACCTGCACTCCTTTAGAAACGCTAACAAACGAGGCATGATTTACCTCTTGAAGTCCAAGGGCTGACGCCTGGCGACAGGATGGTTCTAGCCTGAGTCGATTTGATCTGTAACATTTTTCAACCGGCCATTTCTTTGGACAAGATCTGTGAACACCGTCCCTTGCGTGAAAAGTGCTGTGGAGGGATGATGTCTTGGAAAGACCTCCAAAAGACAGCCTTCTTGTGCTGTCTATGTCTGCTGTGCTGCACGAAGACAGGTGCAGTGAAGCACCTTCTGATCCGGTCTCCTGTTTCTGCTATCTCCTGCTTTCTGCCTCTATGGCGGATGTCCCTGTGCTTGACAACTTGCATGTTGCTCCTTTCACAGAAGGTGCGTCGGTGGCTTGGCGCTCCACTCCTTTGCTGAAGGTTGGAGGCACAAAGCAGGACAACGCAGCACTGACGCTCAGGCGACCACAGTATGGTGCCCAGCAAGCAGACACCCAGTTAAGAAGGAATGAAATTCCTCCTGAAAGTGATGACCTTCAGAGTCCTGCCTCGCAAGAAGCGGGTACTGGGCCAGTTCCCAGTCCACAGCGAAGCTGGTGGAGTTCAGTGTGGCCCTTCAGTTGGGTTTTCCCAGATGAAAGCGGGCAGAAGCGCCCGGGCTACAGGTGAATACCGGCACCACTGTCCTCTAATATATTTCCAATCTACACGAAATGTACCTACGCGTATTGTGGGTAATTCAGTTTGGCGGAAGTGTAAGGACTGTACAGCGTAGCTAGATAATTCTCCTTGCACTGCAATTCCAGAACGTCAAGGTAAATTTCATGGTAACGCAACAAGCGATGAGATGGGGTGGAACAGGTGGGACAAATTCCTGACGTCCCGCCACGACTCAGAGGCAGAGATTGCAGCAGAGGACGCAGCAAAGGCCAAGCTGCAGCATGGTATCCAGAGACATGCGCCAGATCAGCAGGAGCAAGACGATGCTTTTCAGCAGAAGCAGCTCCTGCCACTGTGGCTTAGGCCTGCTGACATCCAGAGCAGCGCAGCTGATGGGCGCGCGATTGGCAGCTATGAGGACACCACAGAGGAACTGCAGCACATGGCGTTTCCCAGTCAGCAGGCAGCAGAGCTGGATTCTGGCGGGGAGGTGATTACTGATGTAGGGCCGCTGACGCCGTACAATGAGTCAGCGCTGACGCCGCTGATCCCCACAGCAGTGATGTGGCTGGTGGCGGAAGCCGAGGAGAAGCTGCGCAATGACTCCTGGCTCAACCTGGACCTGGCCATCAGCCTGGCCCGTCTGCAGAGCGTTGCCTACTGCCACTTTCCCAATGTCCAGGCCTGGAATTGCTCCAGGTACCCACCTTCCTGCTTCTTGGGCATTCACCCATCCCAGCTTGGCGCCCACTGTAGATCTCTGGCAAAATGCTCTCTTCTTTTTGAGGGGAGTGAGTGAAGAGGGATTCCGCATTGTTCAGTGCTGCAAGCTTGCTCTTATCAGCACTGGGGACCAAGTTATGGTGTGTGTACTTCAAACCCGTTCTGACAACGCCTCTACGAGCAAGTATGCCTCTCGCGCGTGCAGGTGTTACGGCTATGTTCAAGCTTGTTCAGACAGCGCCTCTTAACAGCATTTGTGCCATGTCGCGTGCGCAGGTGTCACGGCAAGGCGGCGAACTTCCAGGTGGAGCGCATAGTGTATGACGAGGGGTGGGACCTGTTTGGGTACGCTGGCTGGGACCCGCGGCTGCAGGCAATGGTGGTGTCCTTCCGGGGCACGGACAGCCACTCCATCTACAACTGGGCCGAGAACATGCGCTACTGGCGCACCGACTTCAAAGTCCCCTTCCCCGGCTCCGACGGCTCCAAGGTCCACACCGGTGCGCTGTTGTCCACCCTTTGCCTACATTACTGCGCTGCATGTCCATGCCAAATATTTGCAAATTATTGGCTTTGGACCACACTCGATATGTTGCGCATAGGCAGAAGTAGGCGGCTTCCCATGCACAAAAGCAGGGTCAATAAGGGTGCAGATGGCAATGTGTGGCAACACATGACGGCCCCGCAATTTTGGCTGTCTGTTCAGTAGTAGTGTCTTATAATTAGATATAGTAGACACATCCTGAAGCCCGGGATGCACTGCAGGCTTCTACGTGTCGTACAACAACAGCAGCCTGGAGCCCAACATAACGGCGGCCGTGCGCAACATGGCGGCCGCGCACCCGGGCGCGCCGTTGTATGTGATCGGTCACTCGATGGGCGCCGCGCTCGCCACCATCTGTGCCATGGACGTCAAGTTCAAGGCCAATCTGACCGATGTCCATCTGTACACCTTTGGGTCGCCGCGCGTCGGCAACGATGTCTTCGCGTCCTTCGTCGTTAACCAGACCACGGTTTGTCTTCTGCTGCCCCTGTATGGAGCAAGCCCACACTGAGCGCAAGTGGCCCTGAGGATGACAGATGCAATGCACTTCTCTTCAATGCCTGCTTGAAGGCCTTGGACGGTGGGCATTGCTATTTTTCATGGACATTTGTTGATTTCTCTTCTTCATGCACTTTACTGGGGAGTGCAGTCCATTTGCTGCGAAGGACACTCCCATGCTGCGTTCTGCAGAACAATTAGGCACCCTGTTGTAGAGTGTTTGAGCGCTGATTGTATGGGCTTGGGGGCTGCGCGCAGGAGAGCTGGCGATTCACGCACAACCGGGACATAGTGCCGTCGTGGCCGCCGCAGTGGGTCGGCTTCCACCACCTTCCGCGCGAAGTCTGGCAGGTCGACTTTGGCGTCGCCGGGGTGCGCAGCGCTTGAAGTATCTCTGCCAAGGCATCACTTTCGTCACCTTTACAGAGCCACTCCATTGGATGGCTCCTTGATGCACATGTAGGCATACTGCTGGAGTGTCTTTCTCTCCTGTGCATCTATCCAGTCACACTATGCATGCATCTGCTACTGGGGGTGCTCGAATGCATCTTTTTCGGCAAATGCTCGACAGCTTCATGGTATTTCAAACTGAGAATTGACTTCTTGGGGTGACAGGTGCTGGGCGTGTGCAACAAGGAGGGGGAGGATCCGCGGTGCCACAACAGCGTGTGCTACCTGGGCCTCTGCACCAGCGTGGCCGACCACCTCCTCTACCTCGGCTCCCACATGTACAATGGCCACCCCAGCTGCTAACCCAGCTGCACACCCCACCGCTGCATGCACACCCCACTTCAGCCTTGGCCGCCCCCGTTTCTGGCTGCCCGCTCTATGAAGCCAGGATGGGTGGTAGCCCCAGTGCTGTTCGGACAAGAAGTTCGGGGCAGCACGCTGCAACTTTTGAGACATTAGCATGTTGCGGCAGCCACCAAGATTGCTACCTTCTGTTGGGTTGCTGGTACCTGTGCTTCTTGGAACAGTTGGAGTACCAGGCGTGCTCCCCTTGAGCCCTGCTGATAGCACTGAGCCACATCTCACTGAGATGATCGCAGCTACTGTTGACCAGCACAGTCTGGGTGGTGTTCAGCGGACGTACTGCAAATCTGAGCACTGTGCAATGAGCATGCAGCGTGGTGGGGTAATTAGTCGGCAGCACCTACATGGTGCTGTGCCATGGTGACATTGACTGAACCATGTGTGCTGCTATACTGCAGGCATACGCACACGTGTGATATGCACCACAGCATCTGCTGTGCGTCCTGAGTGTTTGCTCCAGGCGCACGCTGTTGTGACATTGTGAATCTAGGATTGTGACATAAGAGTTGTGTGGTATCTGTACAAAATGGCATCGCAGCTGTACTTTGCCAGCGACTGCGTTCTAGTTTGTAGAGTAGGCTCCTCCTGAGCAATGGAGTGGACTGAGGCCGCGTAAGGTGGTGGTGCAGAAGCCTCACAGAGCTGTGCGGCTTTGTATTGATTCTTTGGTAGACAGGTTTGAATAATTGACGCCATGTACCCTCAGGGCTTTTCAATAATTGACTGGATCTGGAGTAAATACTATGGCAGCACATTCACATGGTCGTGTATTTCCTGTGTACATAACAAGGGTAAGTGTGTTGGGTCACTCAACTTGAGTGACAAGCTCGAAAGGACGATGGCACAGCCCGAAAATGTAAGCTCCTTTCTAATAGATTATTAAATGGCAGTCATGCTCTAGAGCTCTGCGGTATTAACAGGCATCAGGTCTGACATCACTGATGGAGAGGCCCTCAGCTTAATGTGTTGCAATTGCTCACATAAACACTCTGAAATCTTTCTCACGGTATTAGTCTGGCTGCTGCTGAGCTAGCCTCTATCCTCAGTCTGCAGCCGGCGCAGCAATTCACTGATGGCACTCCCGTCACTGTTGTCCACCATGTCAAAAGGGGCGCCATAGGCAGCCACACTGGGACGCATCACTGCTCCATCGGTGTTCAGCCTGAACTCAATCTCACCAGGCCACCCATTCCCTGCAGCTCCTTCCTCTGTGATTCCACTCCCTGACGCAGTCCCATTGCTTTCTGCATGGCTGGGACCCCTTTCTCCCGCTCTGTCTGGTGAGCTTGCTCCCCCCTCTGATGCTGATGGCTGCTCCCCTGGCTGCCTGACTGGGCTAGCTTCCTCTGCTGATCTATCTCCTGTGTCATTTGTCATGCTTTCTGGGCTTTCTGCTGTTGTTGCAGCGCTGGAGCTGTCTGGCTCATCTGCAGAACTGGGCAGAGCATAAGGCAGCTCTGCCCAGTCGAACAAGAGGGGCGAGGTCGTCCCTCCAATGGGGTTGAAGTCAATCAGCCGCACCTGTAATGGCAGTACTTTTCCCATGTGACCCAGGGAATACGCTCCTGGAACATGCGTTGCAGTGGGACAACCAGCCTCAAGCAAGGAAGTATCACAGAGGCCGCTTGCATGCTAGGGCAGCTAGCAGAGAATAGGAAACTTCCCCGTCAAGCTGCCAGCAATTCCTGAGCAATTGGCCGTCAATCAAGAACATGGGCCTCCACACAGGACGTTGTGCTATGCCAGCAAAGGCTTTCTGTGCAAAGCAAGAAGTCAAGTAGTTCAGGGTGAGGAGCAGGGTATACTCTGACCCTGCCCGCAGTCGTGATGTACACGTCAAAGGTGTAGTCAGCCTGGGGGAAGCGCTGCTGCACGTGCTCTTCAAAGAACTCCAGCATGGCTTCCAGCAGGTCCTCCTTCTGCGCCTCCAGCGAAGCCGCGTTCTCCATAATGTTCCTCTGCGATATGGCTGAGCGCAAGCACAGGAAACTAGCTGAAAAAGCTATAAATAGCTTGCTCAAGATCTGAGCGCCATCACCATCACCATTACGGCCACATTGACTTCTGAGCTGTCTGTGTTACACATTTGGGCAGCGAGTTTGAATGGCAATCAGACAGCAGACATGGCAATCATGGTCTGCCCAACGGCTCATCAGATGACAATATCCCAACAAGCAGAGGGAATTCTTCGGCAGAGAAGGAATGCCTGAAGAAAGGCCTTCCGTACCTCTCAACACAAAACAGTCCAGTACAGAACAGTGCAGTGGTACATAGAAACACCAGTCCAAAACGAGCGAGGCACCACCTGCCAGGTCGCGCCCCTTCACAAAGCAGCGAAACTCCCTCTCGGGCCGCAGTGGCACCCATTTTCGCAGCGCCAGGTGAAATCCTGGCAGCGCTGCAGGCGCGTCAGCACACGCGTCAAACGCATGACAAATGTCGTGCGCGATGCGGTCTGAGCTCTTCAGCAGCAGGAGCACCTGCACTGCAGCCAGTCCACGCTGTGCTACAGAGCACCCCTGAACCGTCAGACTTGACACTTTCCTTCATGCTTGCGCAAAATATGATTGCGCTGTGAACACATAGGACAGATGCCACCCTTGACTGCGTCATGCAGGAACACAATGATGGCTGTTTGGCTAGAGACTGTGCGGTAGAGACACAAGACGCACAGTGATGTCTGTTTGGCGACAGGCTCAGCATAAATAATAAAAGACACACAGTGACGCATGTTTGGCGACAAATGGTGCACCAACCTCGTCGGCATTTCTGCAGGCAAGGGACTTGTTGGACGAGACCCAGGCTGCATCATGGGGCGCGCTCCAATTGAACTTGGGGGCCACGCAGCCCCCCAGGTCATCTATGGCTGCCTGTATCTCTGCTAGCAGCTCAGGGAACTCCGGCAGCTGCGATGCACCCACACACCCCCCTTCAGCCAGCCACGTGCCTGCATTTATCGCGCTGTACCAATGCAATGGCAGGTGCTATGTATTTTGGATATATGGGTGTCAGGAAGTACATTTGTAGGTTCATCCTGATATGCAGCGTCCTCGGGCTCATCCTCGCTCCACTCAGAGTAGTTATCGTCAGGTGAGGGCCTGGCTCGCCGTGGCAGCTGCGCACATGGTACATTTGTCATCCCCCACTGGGGATCTTGACAAAAACTGATAGACACTTGTGAATTCGTTGCTATACACCAAGTATGTGAATAAGATTGGAAAGCATATGATCGAATCCTCCCAGCCACACCGCAAGAGGCTCGACCTATCAGATGTGATAGCATACCGCATTGGAATCGGCTGCAAGGAAGACTCCATCATCGACCAGGTACTGGACAAAAGCTGCAGGGAGATCGATCACTTTGCTGCGGAAGGCCACATCACGGAAGTGAGGGTACCACTCACCAAATTGGCAGCTTACAATAGTCCTGTAATTCATTCAGATGCGCTATGAAGACTTGTCAGCTTGTATATAGTGTTCCCGCATGATCTCAGATCTGCAAATTGGCCATTTGAGGGTTTTTTTGTGCAGAAGCTCAATATTAAGACAAAAAGTGCTCATAAACGTCACAAATTGAGTGATGCAGATGCGATCTATTATAATTTGGGAGCATGTCCCCCTTTCCATTCGGCCATCCTTGGTGTACGGACCGAGCGAAGGTCCGTATACGCCCTCGGCGATGATGACAGAGGCGAGTCGAGACAAGCGAAGTGGAGGAGGAACATGAACTTGCATAGGCTGGGGACCATAAATGCACAATCTATAGTTCAAAGTTTGATGCGGATACACCTCACCGAAGACGGAGATCAGTGTATGCTTTCCCTCAGGTGAGTTGCCCGGAGTTTTATAGCCCAATCTACTCCGTCCAGAAGTGACCTAGCTGCACTAGGAAATCTTGTGGCAGGGCTACTATCTTGTTCTTCCATCGGAAGGGGGTCATCCGCTTGTAGGCCAGCACCCGACTTTTGGATCTGCTGGTGGCGTGACTCCTCGGTCAGCCAGCGTGCGGTCCAAAGGGCCCCAGCAACGGCTCAAATCTTATGGCAAGACTCAAACAGCCAGCCTTTCGTTTCTGCTGGCTGGAATTGCTTGCTTCATCCCCTTTGGGTGTGAGGACGTTCATTGCAGGGGCCAATCTAACTATTCGGGCCACCTTCCTGTAGCTGCTACACATGGCATTGCTTAACGAAAGAAGACAACTTTCTTGATGCAGGGTGCAATGGCGGTCACGACTATTACTTCAGATTTCCTAGTCTACAATGGCAAGAAGAGGGCACTTCAGCAAGAATTATTGCGAGCACAGCACAACGCAATCGTCGATAAGCTGCCGGCCGACGCTTCCTGTCCCAGCGAGTTCCTCTGCCCGATCTCGCTGGAGATCATGCATTTCCCGGTGATGGTAATGGCCACGGGCCAAAAGTACGACCTCAGCAGCATCCTCACCTGGATAAGCTCTGGTGAGTCCTAGAGCCCTCAAAGCACAGCATGCCTTCATTGCTCAGGAAGCTGCAGCACCCTGTCTTCGACTCCAATCAAAGATGTCCAGAAGGCATCTTGTTTCAAGCACTGTGCTATATTCAGCCCAATTGGACACCGTTGCTCAATCAGATGTGACAAGCTCCTCTGCTTTGCTGCAGGCGGCACGACATGCCCACTGACAGGTGTGCAGCTGGGCAAGAGCATGGAGCTTCGCATGATGAAGACCCTGCACGGTCGCATCACTGCCTGGCTCACTGACCAGGGCGTGGACCTGGAGCAAACAGTGAAGGAGGCCGATGAAACTTGGCATGCCAACCACAGCACCGGTGAGTGTGTCCCTGCATCGGAGTGCCTGGTGCATATGTAAAAGGTTGATCAATCCGCGGTCAGCAGCAAACTGTATCTCAAGCAGCTGCACGCATCATCCTCGCTGGTGCAAACATCTACAATGTCCTTGACTGGTTATCATAAAGCAATGAACGTGTCTTTTGTGCTTGCAGGAGAGACCAAGCAGCCTCGGCGCAAGCTTCTTGCCACCATCTCTGCTGTGTTCCGATTCCTGGCCGCTGATAGTAGGATGTACAGCAACATATACTAAGTGGACTGCTCACCCAACACGTCAGCAATATTGAGGCTAATTTTGGGAGTCCGCTGGATTCAGAATAATTGATTGGGCCGCCTCAAAGAAGAGGACTTGTTCCCTCTGTGCAATGTGGTGATCGGGATAATGAGATTGGGATTCCAGCCCTGTCTGTCAGTGACTCGACAGTGGCGCAACGAAACATTGTACGTGTCTGCCTTGTTGGTAAGCCTCCCATTTAGATGGTCAAGGCCTGGGAACATTGCAGCAGTTGAAAGATGAGGAGTGTGTCCTCTTTTTCAGCTGCCTTAGGCATGCAGCTAGGCGACTGCTATCGCGGATGCAAAATTGCAATTGCGGGCGGGGGATTTTTTATGAAGTGCAATAGAATGTGTATGGGCCCACATATTTGTTTGAAAATTAGTACAGCGGACTGCATTAATTTTTCCTGAGAAGAAAATTTGCTGTCTAAGAGGTTGTTGTCGAGCTAGGGCTCACAAGGATTTTTTTGACATCAGGATTGATGTATCAAGGATTGAGTGTACTGACAGTCGGAAAATTGCTGGCGCAATGAATTTGAGTTGCTGGCCATTTTAAGTCCATTTCATATTCATTTGACTTGGGGACCTGTTGAACCATTTGTGGAATACGATGATAATTCAGAATTATTATATGTACCCAACTCATCACTGCTCAGGAAACCCACTGGATATTATATCCCGCATTACAGAAACTCATGCATGCATGACAATTTGCAGGCAGCAGAGGAACTTTGCGATTCTTGCTTTCAACACGTTTCAGGCGGCAAAGACATATCCCAGCTGGATATACAATCACCCCTAGCTGACAATAGCAAGCAGGCTAACAATCAGAGGCCCATAAATAGCAGAAAAAATTTATGTGCGACCAAAAGTGGTGCACTAGCAACATCAATAAGAGAACATGCAAAATGCCAGCCGCCACGGCAGCGTGCAAAGACAAACCCTGGTGTGCAGGCTCCGAAAAGGCCATACACAAGCTGGGGGTTTGGCTTTGCAGCCTCTGCTGTGCACGGCTCTGCATGCTCCAACAATTCTTTCCATGCATTGCAGAGTCAGTCTCGATGATCAGTATCACCAGTCGCACTCTGCATGCACGCAGTGATCTTTCACATCACTGCAATTCACTGGTCCCTTTGCCAGAAGTATCCCCCTTGGGGCGCACGTGATCAGGGGACTCTAAATCAGATGAAATTAGTGATCCTGCACGAGATGCCATGCATTCAGCCGGTAACGCCGGCTGCGCGCCGTTCAGGGGCGTGCCGTCAGGCCCAGATGCCGATCACAGCCATGACAGCGCAGCCGGCCAGCAGGCTGATGTAGCTGCCAGCCTGCAGAGACAGGCTGCTGCGGAAGCGCTTGGTGGTGAAGTCCACGGCAATCAGGTCCACCAGAGCCATGTAGATCAGGATGCCTACACCGCAACACGCAAATAAATTAAAGGGTGCCCAGGAAGTTCTCGAAACAGGAAAGTTGCAGCAGCCTCCGGAGTTTGGGGTCCTGGCCTGGTCCATCTTATTGATCACGCAGCAAAGACTGCATGTCATTGTAGAAGGAACAGCGGTGTTTTGTGCTGCTCTGTTGCCGGGAAGGCTGTCAGACAGCAGTGAAATTGAGAGAGACAGAGCAGGGAAACAAGGGCACTCAATGATCCTGACAGGGTGCCTCTTAGAGGGGTCACAAAATATGTTGTGCCAGGCTCAGTAAAACGATGAATGCATGACTGAGCTAGTGTCAGAGTGGGAAAGAGGGGCATGCCTGTGGAAATGGAGTCAAAGATGCCAGAGACAATCAGGTTGGCCAGCGAGTCAGCGTTGTAGCTGGACTGGATGCCGATGCCAATCGCCACTCCCACAGGTGTGGTGACTGCAAAGATGACTGCCATCACCGCATATGCCCATGACCGGAACTCCGCCTGAGTCAAACATAAGGCCGCCGTTAGTCATGAGCAAACGGTGCTGAAAATCACACAAGCTGTCATCTCAATACTGACCAGGCAGCACCAGCAATCTGGCGATCACACCTAGTACCCAACACCGATCTACAACATGTTTGTGGGGCTAGCAAGGCACCACGAGGTGTATGGTCAAGCGCTTCCATTTGCAGGGGACATTTGCAGACACATCCTGGACTCCCGATGTGAGGATCAACCAAAAAGGCTGTGGCATGACTGCATGCAGGGGAGATATTGAAGGTGGCAACTTGCCTGGATGAGGCAGGAGCCGAGGGCGACGCCTTCGAAGAACTGGTGGAAGGTGAGCGCGGCCAGCAGGGGTTTGATGGTGCAGGGGGAGTTGGACACGCCCAGCGCAATGCCAATCAGCACCGAGTGCAGCGCAATGCCCGTCTCCAGAACCTGACAACCACAAAATACTTTATCAGCCACACGGTAAACATGGCAAATTTCTACCCACTCCTATCAAGTCCATTTTGAGGTAATTACCAGGTCGAATGATGATGTTGTGCCCCCCAAACCCAAGCCAGTTAGGAGGCCAGCAAAATTCTGTGCAAGTCATGATGCATGGATGTGAGAGGTGCTGCAAGGACTGAGCGCATTGGTCACCCCCTACAGAAAATTAATTGTGAATTTGGAGGCAATGTCAGGGTTGGGCACCTGTGCGATGGCAAAGCTGCGGACACGGGCGTCCTCCTGCGCAATCACCTTCTCGTCCAGTTCAGGGACACAGGCACCATTGGCGCAGCCCTCCTCTGCAATCACACACCCCACTCTCTCAGCGCCCCATGGAAAGCGCATCCTGCCCAAGATTTAACCATGCACTGCACCACAGAGTCGCATGCAGCCACGCATCACCCAAGGATTTCGGCTTTGCTCTTGCCAAACAGACATTTTATAGCTGCATCCTTCTGATCAGCAATGGCAGGCAAGATATGCACAGTGGGAGCCACATTGGCAAAGGGGACAAGCAATGTTGGCGCACCAGGGGAGTGAGGCCTCGCAAGCTGCCTGGTCATGCGCCTCTCGTAGGCCATGGACACCAGGTTCTCCAGAAACAGGACGACCACAATAGTCATGAGCGCGATGGCAGATGCATACGGGTAGTCGGGCCAGCCTGCATGGGAGCACGGGTGCGCCTGTTAGATATGTATACTCGTCTGCAAGCGCACTCGTCAGAGGGCGTACAATTCAGCAGAGACGACACGTTATTGACGACTGCACTTCCCTTTATGTAGTGCAAAATGCCACAGGTGAGCCTCAGCCACATCAACATCTTTAGGAGGACAAATGTTAAAGTAAAATTTGCCAGCCATGACAAAATGCACTACAGCAGGGGCGCTGTAGTGCATTGTGACGCAGAGGAACACAAGAAAGCATAGTGCACTTTGATTGAAGTGCAGCTTACCCAGACACTCGTTGGAGAACTGCGATGCGGCATCGGGGAACATGTGGATGAAGCCAGTGGCCAGGATCACTCCCGCGCCAAAGGCCTTCAGGATCAGGAACAAGTTTGTCTCCCGGCCCACAAGAGCAAATTTCCCTGCCAAACACACAGCAAATCAGAAAATAGACTGAATTGGAGCAGCCTCCTACATTGCCCCTCCACGCTGAGCTGGGATGACCTATCAGAGATATGATATGCTGAGATCTCGCACCTGCCAAGCACTATCACAGGTGTCAAAGTGCACATCCTACTCTTCAGACGCAGAACAGTGCAGTGCTTATCAAGCATGCAGCTGGCAAGAGCAAGTCTCACCGGCAATGTAGGGCAGCCATATGCCGAGGGAGGAACAGGCGAGGATGATGAAGACGGCCCCGATGCGCAGCGAGTGTGACAATTCAGGATTGCTGCAGTCGTTCTCCAAAGCTCCCAGGCAGGAGCCGCCCTCCACCGGAGCTGGGGCTGCTGCAGCATCAGCAACCGGCCCCAGAGCGGTCATGACAGACGCCATGTATCAGCCTGCGATCAGGGGCACTCACTTCAGAATTTCCGCAAGGAAGTTAGTGATTCTGCCGAAGTAGAGCTGTAAATTGACTTGTTACCGCGTTAACTGTCAGCTATTCTATCTGAGCAATGAGTGTGCAGCTGCATCTCTATTGAGGCTCCAAGTTGACCTAGCCCCACGGTGACTCCCTAGATTCTCCTCTACTTAAAGCACATATTGGCTATATCATGTAACATAAGAACATGACTTGCAAAGCTGACCTTCTCGCAGAAGTGCATTAAGAAGCGGACGCAAGCAGCAGCATCGATGGGGCGCCTCAAGGCAGACTGCTTCTAGAGCATTCCAGGGGCCACAAAGTCTCACGGCCACGCAAAATACGTTGATCACGGACGCATACAGCTGAAACCCAATTGTATAAGTGCACCAAATTGATCAGGGCCTGGGCATGGCGCGCTCGGTCTCAAGGCCCTCAACACGTGTGTGGCATAAGACCTGTCCGTATCGCCCTTCTTGCCTAATAAGAATCACAATGCACTTTCCCAGGGTGTTCTTAAGGTCATCCGAACGCCTGTGGCCTTCAATGCAGATGCACTTGTCCCAAGAGAAACTACTCACGACGGCCCACGGTCTGGAACGGGTCACGAGAAAGCCTTTTGCGGGCCAGGAAAATGACCCCACTCATGAGCACTCAAGAAAACAAAATTTGCCTAGACTTTTAGAAAGACATGCCTCGTCCCAATCAGCAGCTGCTGCAAGGCCTTTGACAGGGATCCGCTGCCTTTTGGAGTGAGTAACGTGTGAGAAGGAGATCGTCGTCGTACCTGCTCGCGGCTTCCGCCCGGTCTCACCTCCTTCGTGAGTCTGCGATCTCACTGGCCTTGAGACAACCAATTTCCGCCGCCCAGTGCAGATTATTTAAAAAGAGACTGATCAATGCGGCGGACCTGCGCAGCCGTAGCTTACGGGATGCCTGGGCCAAAATTGGGTTTGGGGCAGCTTCTTTGTGTAGATACATAGCTTCTCGAAGCGCCCCTCAAGATCCCTCTCTTGTCCTCCATATATCCAATAGTTGGCATACATTGGAATGCGGGAGTATGCAGGTATCATGCCTTCCTCGGAGGCTGCACTGTTCATGCATCCGCATGCACTGAAGCAGCCGCGGCGATACTATCTATATAGTATATAGAAAGATGGATATCCGTGCCGCACCGTGATGGCGGCGCCGGCGGCCGGCATGGGCCAAAGTGGAGAGTGCCCGGCACTGGGCCAGTGCAGTCACCAGGATCATGGCATGACTTTATATTACACAAACCAACTTGGATTGAATCCTCTGGGAAACATCAGTCCTGACTGCAGGAGCAGCACAGACAAGTGGTGCCAATAAAAACCAGCCTCTGCTTGGACGCTCGGAAGTCTGCCACATAGCAACTGCAAGTCTTCAGTCATGTGCTAAAAGTTGGTCTGTTTTGCAACACCCTGTGTCATGCTCCTTGGCCAATGCAAGGAGCTCTGACTCAGTTGAGAACTCTGACAATGGCACAGTCGTCATCTACAAAACCCACAAGAACACATGGTCCATTGAATGGACTCCAATCTGCTGTCCGATTGAAACTCTCTCAAAACTTTGCAGCCTCTGCCTACAAGAAAATTCAAGACCTCCATTCTCAGCCTTCCAAAACCCACAAGTATCCCCAAAAACATTTCGCCTCACAAAGAGTTACTGCTCCACCCGCTGCTGCAGCGCATTTTTCTCGGCTGCCGATTGTCACTGCTGACGAGCCTTGAGCCCTGGCATGAGCGGCGGCAGCACGTCCTTCTGTTCGCCGCCGCCGCGGCCGGCTCCGCTGCCGTCCACTTTCAGAGCCACCTCAACACCGCCATCCACAGGGACCACCTGTCACCAGTGTCAACCTGTTTCGACTTCTTGCACTAGTGAATGCATACGCTCAGGCAGACCACATCAGCAATGCTCAACAATAGACATTGTAAGCCAGAGCCCCAGTTGCACGCGCAGCAAGCGTGGGTCAACCCAGCAAAAATATTGGGTCATGGCAACTCTCAAATTGCGCACTACTGGATCAACCATTTGATTGAAGCCATTGCAGTGGGCATGTCTGCATTTGATGTCACGTCCACCCAGCATCATCGGTGATGATAGGCTCGAGCATTCTCTAATATGCAATCAACGATCTTAATGCAGCAGCTCAGGATATTGTCCTCACCTCAGCGTTGATGCCGGGGCCAAAGAAGGTCTCGATCTTGTTCAGCCGCGTCTCCCACATCTCCAGCGTCATCTGCTCCTTGGTCTCAAACTCCAGCACCAGCGTGTACGCACCCTCTCGCGCTTCCTCGCGCACCCCCCTCAGCAAGGGAGTCAGCCTGCACAGAACCCCGCTCGAATTTTGCAGCGCCCCACATCTTGATCCTTTGCAGATGCACAGGAATCTCCTTGGTGACAGCAGGGCACCATTTTCCACATTGACATGGTGGCATGATGCATGCTATGGACAATCTTCTTGGAAGAAATCTCATGCATTCATGCATTCTGTAGCAATGGCGGGGCCTTGAGAGGAGGGTACCTGCGGGGGATGCCTGTCTGCCGGCCAAATTGGAAGATCCGGTTCAAGGCCTCGTCCAAGTGCTGCTCATCTCCGTAGCGGTACCGGGTCACATCCTCCCTCAGCTGAACCATCACAACACGGCCCAACCTTCTTCAGCTCAACCTTCCCGTTGCTGACACAACATTAAACATATTGCAGTAGCAAATGGCACTCAGCATCAAGCAGAGCCACACTTCGGCATGGCAGCCATATCAGGAACAAGAAAAGCAACACAACAATGGCCAACGGCATATTAGTTCCTAATGTGGCTGCCATGCATCCAATTTAACACCTGTAGGATCAAAGCCCCACATGCAGTAGAGACATCACATTAATATCTAGTGGATCCACCGCTCACCTGCTTCTGGATGTCGGTGGCCTGTGCCTCGCGCAGGGAGAGGGCCTGCACAGTGGTCTTGCAGGGCACGGGCTTGAGCTGCGCATAGCTGAGCGCAAAGCCCAGTAGCGTGATGGGGAAGCCGTAGATGAGCAGCAGCGCCGCCACCTCAGCGCCAGGCAGAAGCTGGAAGAAGGCGCCAAATCCATAGGTTAGGAAGAAGAGCCCCACAGGAGTCAGCAGCGACCCGAAGGAAACCTGTGACCATGAGAGCACAGTGCTCTGTCAGCAGCCTGGAGTTTGGTGGTAAAAACAAAGTCTCGAGGGGGCAGCTGTGGGGTGTCTTATAGTGCACGCGGCTGGATGCAGACAATTTCTTTCTACCCATGCAGCATTAGGACATGGGCTGTCGGGCAGTGGACACGGTGCAAACCTTCTCTATTCTGAAACCATCAGGCTCCACATACTCTGCACCAGCTCCGTTGGAGGCTGAACAGACCAAGGCTTGCCTCAACCCATGCTTCCTGCACCCACGACACAGAGACACCATGTGAACCCCAGGACGGAGTCTTAAGGCTGTTTCCGCGTTGAAGTGAACAAGTATGAAGAACACATTCGCGATCCTTCAGCGAAAAAACTGATCTTTATGATTGTGGAGGATCGCTCACCCTGACATGTGAACTTGACGACCAGGTGCTCCGATCTGCGGTCTTGATCGGGCAATCCTTTTAGTACAATTCTGAGATACAAAAGGCAACCTTTGCATGCCATGACAGCAGCTCTGTCTTGCAAAAAGGAAAGACATTGTGTTCTTGCTGCTGTTTAGGAGCCTAGTTCACCCCACTGCTCTCCTCCTCCGTAGCTGAATGAGTGCCCCTTAGATGCAGTGCCTCAATCGAAAAGAAAATCCCCTGCCCTTTCCAATTGCAGCTCAGGAACATGATCGACTGGCGCAGAGGAATCGATCATTGAAAGGGACGCCAGCGAACCTCGGCGACATCGTGTCATCGCTTTGATCGCTTGGTAATGACGTCGCTCGGCCACGGGGGACAGGCCACGACGGTCTCTCTCGCCCCAATCTGCATATGCGGAGGGAAAAGAGGCCTGTGAGAAGTATCAGTCCATCGGATTCACGCTCAGTCGGATCGGCTTGCGACAGGAACACACGCGAGGGAGCGCGCGCGACAAATCTCGGGTGAGTTGCAGTGGCGATCGCGCCACCCTGAGTGAATGCCATGTCACCCCGTCTTTAAGTGTTTCTGTGGATGAGATGTCAGAAAGATCCTATCTTTGCATCAGGATGCAAAGGTATCTGTATCCGGGCACCCTAGAATTGTCTGTGGACCTGGCATAGGCATGCGTTCAGATGCGTTCAGAGAGTGGACGTGTCCTATGCGCCTATGGCACTTGCAAATCTTGGCAAGATTCCTCCTTTCGTTGTCTGAAGGTTATTCTGATGCAAATCTTGTTGATGCAGACCCAGTTGTGAAAATGTCGGGAGAGATCGTGTCGAGAGAGTGCTACGCGTTTGGACACCTTTTCCCCGGCTCTCCTCTGAAGGTCGAGGCGCCTGTGGAATTCTTCGATCCTTTGACAGGAAGGTGAGTTTTCTTCCACGCATGTTCATAGCAGCGCTTGTGAAGAGATTGAGATTCTTGAGCGGGTGTCCTTCATCCTGCAATCCGCAGTACAGTGACTGAGACATCCCGTCTTGTGTTGCAGCTTGATGACGGAGCCAGTCAGGCTCCTGAACTCAGACAGTGTTTTCGACAGATCGAGTCTTCAGAAGTGGTTTCGACGGTGCGCAAAGGGTAAGCGAGTTTCGTCCTGCTGAACCAATCGCTTTTGGACGCTTCCCTTGTCTGCCTTTTTCGAACGCCATATCGTCAGATGCGATGCCACAACCATGTCAATATTTCATGCAACAAGAAAAATTCTCAGAAGACATTCATGCACCGCAGACGTGGAGCCCAGGTGCCCTCTCACCGGCGTACCACTGAAGGGCTGGATCACCATCCAAGCCGAGGACAAACTTCGAAAGCGCCTCGTGGCCTGGGCAGAGAAGCACAATTGCAATTTGGACCTCATATCCAGTCTAAGCTCCTCCTTGCCCAAGCCGGCAGCAGCTGCTGGCCCCTGCTTGCGCACCTTCTGCCAACACTGTGGAAGAGGTACAACCCTCGCCAGTGCTGATGTGTAGCACTTTCACCATTGCATGAGTGCGCAGAGCAATCTTGCTGCTTGAGTATAGCCTCGCAGGCTGTGCATGATTGACCATCAAACTGCAATTCATCAGCTGATACCTTTCTGTGCATTGCAGGGTCAGGAGATGAATGTTTGACGGCAAAACCATGCCGGCCGCGCGCACGAAGCTTCTCTCTACCCAGGACAGCTGTGCGCTGATCTGTGCTCCATATGGCGGCGGAAAGTGATCTACAATTATATTGTGACATTTGGAGGGGCCAGCAGAGTGCGACAGGCGTGTGCACAGCACTGTCTGGAGACGCTCACAGAAGCAGATAGGCCGCCAGAATTTGGGAAGAAATGCACACTTGTACCATCAACTTCAGATTTCCACTTCATTGGCAGGTTCTCTGCCGAAGCTGGAACATGTGCTTGTCAGCTGGCGTCCTCGCAGCTTGACATAAGGATTGCAGCCTCACTTTTGGACACCATATGGCGGTGAAATACAATTAAGCCTGAGAAGACTGCACTCCGGTACGCTGGTGAAAATCATCGTGGGCTGGTGATAGCTCAGCAAGCAGATATTGCTATGAGAGGTTGTGGATCAGCAGCAAGTTAATAAAGAAAGAAAAGAACAGGACATTGCTTTTTGGAGCAGACTTGACTTGAAGCTCTTACCCATGCAGCTAGTGGTGGTTCTTCATCCCTGACGGAGGCAATGCTAACTTGCTTAGTCAACGGTGTGTCATTGGGTGCAGAGCACCGCTGCAGGGATGTGTGCATCTGCTGCTAAATGCACACAAGATGATATATAGATCTGACAGACAGCAAGGCATACAATGAATTTATTTGGAGGAGCCACAGGTGGTTGATTAGAAAACACTACAGGGTCTGCGGGATGTTGGGGCTGGAATTTTTGGGACACCACAGGGCAAACATCTAATTACGATGTTGGGTTATATGGCGGCAGTCTTCGGGGCTGAGATGACCCGCCGATCCCTTTTTTGCAACGCTCTGGTCATGTTGTGGCAGCTTGACACCCATGCAAGGCTGGCACTGGTTGTCAGAGCTCTAGAGTTCTTCTTTTTCTTCAAAGTGCTCGTGCAGCACATTCTCTTCCAGGGCAGAAGACAGGCAATGGCCCAGTGGGCGACAAGCCTGGGTTTGAATACAGATGTACATGTATCAGGATACTTGTCTTCTGGTCTTTGTTTTTCCTTCTATTTTTTGGGGTGTGCAGCTCAGCAGGCTGCTGCATTCCTGGTACTGCTGTCAGACTTTTCTCTTTGTGGGTGGCTCCTACTGAGGATTATTTCTGTTTGTCTGTGGCATCATGCATTTGCTGCACTGATTGGAAAGCAGCAATTCTCCTAGCTTTGGGGCTTAGCCTGAGGGATTTGGGAGCAATTGTGAGAAATCCAAAGTGAAGCTGCACTCATGGTTGGCGGCTGGGACAACTGGTGCCTGTGTTGCTTGCGAGCTGATCAGCTTACTTCTTGACATGGCTTACTGAACAATCTTTCTGGCATGACAATGAGTGTGGATCATCCAGACTTTATTCATTTGCCCTTTCTTGTAGGCACTGTAATGGTCATGAGAGTATATAGGTTGGCTGGGCTTTTTGTTATAATCTTCAATAACATATGTTTTTGGCAGTGTGCATGGACTAGGTAGTGCAGATTTTATAGAGGTTTATTCTACGAAGGCTAGACTGCGTCTGCAAACGCGATTATCTTTGATGTGTGTTGATAAGCATCATGGCCAGAACTGCTTCAACTTGAAGGTGACGTGCGTGAGTGATTTTCAGTTGCTGTGCTTATCTTCAATTTAAAGCAGTTCTGGCCATGTAAGATCTTTGGGAATTGGGGCAGTGCCGCTGGTCCAACCACTGCATTTGTGAGTCACTGCTGTTGCCCTCACTGTATTTTACTGCGTCAGCACACTACCAGTGCAGCCAGCAGCCAGCTGCCCAGTCATCCCAAATGAGTGAAATGTAGCCTTGTATTTACTGCTTAAGGTCAATCTGAGGCTACCTTAGATTCTAGTCCTTCCGCATGCTCTCACAGGCCACCCTATGGAAGCTTCGATGCGGTGAACTTCAGCTTGAAGCTGGCAACTGCATTCATGAATGTGATCACATCATGTATGAATCAATACGCCATGCATCATGCATGATGCATGCATGATGACGATGTCATGCTCACTGCCAGGTGAGGCCACGTGAAAGCGCACCGGTTACCGCAGAAGTGCCTCAGTTTGTGTGGCTGGCACGTGCCGCAAAGCACCCACCGGCCCGGGTACAGGGTACAGGCCGCGCTTAGCGCCGGGCAGTACGATTGGACAGCACATGTGCACAGTGTTCACTGCTGCAGTCGCATTCTCTTCGGCACTGGCTGCCAGAGACTGATCGTCACAAGATGACAATTTGGACTCCCAAATTAAGAAGATGTGTACAGTGTTATCATGATGGGTGCTGGGCCCTATGGTACCAAACATGTGGGCCTGTCTACGACGGCGAAGAACTTGAAATTCAAGTTCAATCAGCAGTGAGTCACCGGAATCACAACGGAAAACTTGCTTGTCGAAAAGATCCTCTTCGAAACCTAACTTCCTCCTATCGAGTGTAAGAGAAACCTCGAACATCCGAAATCAGTTGCTTAGTTCTGTTTCTATGTCGGGTGCGACGACCTCCTGTTCCAGAGACGCGAGTTGGCTACACCATAGCTTTCGTGCGTAGAGCAGCCAGCGAGGGCAGCCGCGCTTACAAGAATGAAGTTTCTCGCTATATTCGCATTGATGCTGAGGCTGGCATGGGCTCAAGGCTTACCGACGAGCACCACAGACGCAGAGGTCCGTGCTGCCGCAACCAACGAACTGGCGAGAACACTTGCAGCTGGACAGACAAAGTGTAACTATTGCATAAATGCAAGACTTGGTTCCTACCCGATAAGAATAAATTCGTGTCCATGCTGCAGGAACCGTGGGCAGCTGCGATGGGGGATGGCTATCCCGTGCTGACCAGCTTTGATGGACACACTTTCCAGTTTCCAGGGAGAGCAGGGCAATACTATGACCTTATATCGGCAGATGAGCACCAGGTGGGTTCCGACAGAGCCCAATCTCCACGGCCACCGAATCTCAAACAGCCCAGAGGCTAGACGCCCTCATCTAGGTGACTTCTCAATGGGATAGAAAGGGATTAATATGCTAATGCTGACCTGATGTGATGCTTGTCACAGGTGACGATGAAGCTGCAGGCTGGTCAAGCCTGGAACCATAACGGAACCTTCATTGAGGGGCTGGGTGTGCAGTACCACCAGCACAAGATCATCGTTAGTGTGAATGCACATGACGTGCTTGCGGGTATGTCCAGGACACAAGACAAAACCACTATCTTGCTCTTCCCTGCCACTGAGATTTGTGTTCCGACAGAACGCGATGACCTCATGAAATGGCATGTTCCCTTGCGCTGCCAGTCAGATTCATCATTCCTTGCATGCAAGTAAATTCTGAATGTGCGTCCTGTGAAGAGAGGTGCAAGGGCTGAGGATTACTGGCTGTGGGGCGCTGCAGTGTTCATGAATGGCCAGGAGCTGAGTATGAGGGAGGAGCAAACCAAGCAGGAGCGCATGCTGGCTGTGGAGGATGGCTCAGAGCTGCTGCTGGCTTGGAGCCTGCAGTACCCAGAGCTGGGCAATGCCGTGGAGATAGTCACAGGTGCCTCTGTCAGCACTGTCCTTGCTGCTTCCTGCTGCTTCACCGCTGCCGTGCATGGCACATGTTGTGAAGTCACATTCGCGAGGATCTTGTTCCGAACCTGACTTTAAATTGAGGACGGGTTGGCTTGTTGACTAAGATTACTGTTTGTGTGTGTGCAGATCTGCTGCGTATAGTGACCTGGGTGACACCGGCGCAGACAGTAGATCAGGACGGCGTGTACCAGCCTGCATACCTCAATTTCGATGCCCAGCTTCTGGCGCCACCACACGGCGAAATGCAGGTGTGCTGCGGCCTTCCGCTTGCTCATCTTGCGCACTTTTGGACCTACCAGCATAAGAACAAACTGGCATGCACTGCAGCAACTCTGATGCATCAGCTGACTTTGAGCTGCCCCTCGTTCAATGCGGCCCTCAACCGAGCTGCCCCATTCATGTTTGACTGAGACAGAAAGCAGACGTGGGCGGCAGAGAGAGCAAATGTGGATAGATTGCTGGTCCTCGTGGGTGTAAGAAATGCCTTTATTAGTTTTAGATCGCTCGCGGCGCATGCATGCGCAGGGTGTTGTTGGGGAGGGCTTTGCGCGGCTGATCAGCGGGCACAGGGAGGAGGATGATTCGCAGCTGCACAGCATGGTGGCCGACTACCAGATGGCTTCCTACTTCGAGGGGCGCCGGCCGCTCGCATATGCCAGCGGCAGCGGCGTTGGCGGCGGCTGGCCGCTCGCGCTTCCCAGAAGCGGTGGCCAGCGGCGGCTGCTGCGCGAGGATCTTGCCGGGAGGCCCAAGTTTCCGCTGCACGCCCGCGGCAGGTCGGCCAAACTCTCACAGGTGCGCCATGCGGGCTTTGTGCGCATGTTTTGCCTTCGGGGATGACTCATTAACAGTTTTGGAAGCTCCCGGCAGCTCCTGAGGAGAAATGCCATCGCTCGGCAGCAGGGGTGGCGCCTGAGCGCATGTATTAGGAAACGGTGTGAAGAGGATCTGCCTTCGTTGCACTTGCTGAACCAGCAGCGTCCAATAGCTGCATAGAGTGCTAGCTTCTAGTAGGGCCCCTTTGGCTGATCCTGGCTCAAGTTTAGCGCAGCAGTCAGACGCAAGGGCCGCATGCAGGCTCCACTTGCTGCTATGTGCAATTAACCGTCCTGCAAGGGAGGTATTTTGCTTCTGGCAAATTGCTAAGGATGCTGAGCTTGAGACTGAGAGAGCATGTGGATGCAGGTTCGTGCGCGCACAAAGGCGGCACGTATGCGGCGGCTTTCGGACAAGGAAGTGAAGGGGGTGCTGACGCGGTCCCAGAAGGCCATGCACCACATGGGCGCCCGCCGCGCCGGCGTTGCCTAAGCTTACTAATCCTGCAGTCTAGAAACAGTGAAACACCACAAGAGCCGTACCTGGTATGCAGCAGGCAAGGGAGAGATTAGCAGCAATTGAGGACTGCACAGGCCAGAGGTGTACCAACAGAGACTTTCAGTAAACGTGGACAGTGATTCAATGTGTTCCAGGGTCCGGATGTTTTGTTATATATTGCACAGCACGCCATGGTGCCAAAATCCTGGGTGCAAAGGGCCATTTCTTCTGTCTCTCAGGCTCTCTGCCATGCAGTGGCAGCGACAGCATGTTGCAGAAAGATGGAGTCTTGGTGTATTGCTTAAGCAGTCCGTATGAGGCAGGATGGCACCTTGTCAAGAAGTAATGTTGTCCCTGCTCCATGAGATCAGATTCCTAACTTGAATAGGCGGCTCAGCTCCGTGTCAATGATGCAGCAGCCTGGCTGCTGCACAAACACCTTGGACACGTCTGTAAATAGGATATAGTCTATAGGGAGTCTCACAGTCCAGAATTTGGGATGCCCTAGCGCCTTGCATCAAGGCATGCCATGGCATGGCATGACTTGAGGTGTGTGTGCATTCTTGTGAACTATGCCATACCTTGCGACGTATGGCTAAGCAGTGCATGTAAAAGGTTCCCGCGCTCTAGCTGAATGACTCTGTCCTGTGCCATCATGATAGTCATTGCTGAGCATACATGCATTCTGCACCTTTTCGAAGAGGTGCAGAACGAGCTTACGCATGCACTGCTATGATTACTGCTTTGTCACCCGTGCCAACATCATGTGATGTACATGATGTCCTTTGAGGTAAAATCATTTCATGATGACAGTGGCAGGAACTCAAATATAGCTGGCACTGCACATGCGCCGTGCAGGGCCACATGTGCATGTACATATGAAATCTTATAACTGGTGAGATCTGCATCATGATGGTACCATGGTCAGAGAACTTGTCGCTTTTAAGCTCCGTGACTCGCGTGAGTGCACACTTGGCAAGACCTGAAGGTTGTCGGACGGCCGCCTGCGCGCGCTGAGACGCGCCGTACGGTTTCAGCCTGAGACTCTCATACTGTGGCACATCTGTAGCTCTTGCCCGTACCGCGCGACACATTTGGCAGGCACCACCAGAGTGCAAGGCGTGCAAACGTGTTCCTGCGAGGGGAGTCTCCAAGCGTGCACATGCTCAGAAAGATCATTGAAGATACTTTCACTGTGCGCCCTGGGGAGCATGACCTCATCTTCTGATTCATGACCTCATCCTGCCTGAATCACTCTGTATCTTTTTTGTTCTTCTCTTCTCTCTTCCCTCCGAAACACAAACGTGGAAGAAACGATGTTACTGGCCGGAATGGAGCTATTAATTTCACTGCCTGCAGCGAGACCTGTCTGGAATAAGAGGCATGTTCCGTGACTCGTTCTGATGTTGTAGTTCTACCCTGGCATCCTGGCTTCTCGCTTGTTAGTTTTGTATTTGATGGAATTTTCATGCATCTGTTTGTAAACGTCTTATGTCAGCTTGCGTAGTGTTGTGCTTTCACGAAACCTTCGGCTGTCATGCGTATTCATCAGGAATTCTTCCCGCTTTCAGTCAGATCTTTCGACAAAGGGCATCCGCATTCATATGTTTTGAGGATTCTGCAGAATTGTATTGCACTTTTCCCCCTGCGCTGGTCGCGTGCTAATATTCGGTGCCAACGCCACAGATCGGTCGTCATATTTTCGGCTGGATAGGCTGTCCGAAGCGCAATCCATACAGTCATATCTTTTTTGTGAGGGGAGATGACAATTGATATTGCTGCTATTTGAAGTTCCTTCTGTTGCAGACCCCTAACGCCAGTTGTGTGAAGACCTTGAGTTTTTTGCTGCCAGGTGGAAGTATATGCACGGCGAAGTGAAAGGGTGAAATACACCACAATCCTGCGATGCGTGGGAGGCATGCAAGTGGAGAGCCAGCAGCAAGAACGACGCTGCAAAGGCCCTCCAAGACTTGGGAGCAGAGGCCTTGGCTCACCTTTGAGTCAAAGTCCACTGAAGCAGAATACAGGCGTTATTTTTCGTCCAGGAAGGTGGGTGATCCCAATATTAAATCTTCAGCAAAACCAGAATAACCCATGCGCTTATCGCTGCTGAAATTTTTCAACGCTGTTCTGTGCATGCAGGCAAGGAAAGACGTCGTCACATGCACAACATTGGCCTTTGGGTCATTGATCATTGGGATATATGCAGCAAGCTGGGGAGCGGTGGCAGCTGCCTCGATCTTATTCATGATGAAACTTGCCATTGTTCTGGGGCACAGCAAGGGCCCATGGTCTGCAGCGATTCTCTCTCATCGGTCCATTCTCGTCATCATTATATGGTAGGCAACCGGCTTGCCCTGGTGCTTTGATGACGATTGATGTAGGAATTCCAGACTGCATCACATGCCTCATCGCTTGCACGCTGTGAAAAGCCAACTCAGAAGCACGCTGAAGGTGCATGCTTTGTTGAAGGAGTCTTGGCATGTTGTGCAGGCTGATGATGGCGCTGGCAGCTGGCAAAATGCATGTATTGACAGCCCAGTCGCATCCTGCAGCAGTTTGGGCAGTGGTGGCGGGGAAGGTCCTGCAGCTGGCAGTGCTGCCCCTTGCGCTACAGCTGCCCTTCTCACAGCACTTGGCCGTGCAGGCTGCATGCCTCACGGCTTCGCTGATGGGCCTTCCCTGGGATTGTGCCAACATCATGAGTCAGGTTGGCTCAGTGCTTGCGCCCACAGCTGAGGTGGGTCCCCTCCAAACAGGCCCCACCTTCACTTTGGGCCCACTGCCACCAAGCTCAACTCCATTACAACATTGTATGCAAGAGCATAACGTGTCAAGCCCATGATCAGCAAGTACATGAGGACTCTCTTCCGCTTTGAGCATAGGTCGGCATTTGCGCTAGACATGGCACACCTGTTGCTACGGTAGCGTGAGGTGATTGGCAGGGCGTGCTCGGCCACATCATGTGGCTGGCATGCCAATCTCATTCATCCCATGTCACCCCCTGTGCCGTCTGCAGGTGTTGAGTCAGCTTTCGCACCTGCTGCAAGCGCCCCTGAAGCTGCAGGCGCCAGCCATGCCGCCGGAGCAGGCCTGCCCATGCGTGCTCGGCTTCGCGCATACAATGCTCGGCTTTGTCCTGCCGAGCATTGTGCTGTACCTCTTAGAAGCCCAGGAGAGAGGGGCCTTCCGGCAACTCAAGCGCGAAGGCCCCGGCCGCACTGAGCTTGGGCTGTGTTTGCTGGAGGTTATTCTGATCCCTTCGCTGCTGCTCTCACTGGCTGCTGTTATTGTCTGGGAAGCCGCTGTTGCCCTGGCAGCCCACCTGCACTGAGAGCGTGCTGCGCAGCGTCATCTGCTTCAGGTGCTCATGGGTATATTTTCACAAGCCGGATCAGCTGCTTTCCCGGCATTGCATGGTGTTCTGATCGAGAGCATGTACATGTCTCGTGTGTGCAGCCTTTCTTTTGTTCCACTTCTGTGTCAGAGGCCGGGGATGCCACGGTGTGTGTCCTTCTGTGCTTCTCCGATCGGACTGACTTCATTTGGCCCACAATAAGACGTGTGTCGTTCTGTTGCAAAGCCGAGCAGAATTTTGTGTGCATATGCTCTCGACTGGCTCTGCTGCAACATGGAACTAGTGAAGTGTTGAACACATCGGGCACGGGTCAGCAGGCATTACAGGCATGAGTAATACTGCCGATAGATATTGTGAGACACAGGACAGGGACGTCCAATTTGTTGTGGCCCGGCATTTGAACATCACCGGGCTGCTTACAGCCAACCTTGGCTGCCTTCGCTTGCTTTGGCAGTGTCAAGAGCTTTTTCCCACCTGCCACACTGTCAAAGATGGTTTGTTAGATATGGGCGTTCTTTTCTTATCCAGTAATAAAGGGAGGCCCACTGTGGGAGGCCCACTGTGGGAGGCCCACTGGGCTGATGTGTGATGGAAGGACCAAGAAGAATGCCCAATGACATTATTGGGGCCTGTGCAAGGAACATGCTCGGGCTGTGTGCCTCAGTGCTAGAGTCATGGCAGCTGGTTTCCTGCATCCGGTATATCGTTACCAGTGTGCCGCCACTTGTGGCTTCAGCTGTTGACGCAAGAGGCCACCTCAGATCGGTATTTATTTGCAAAACCCCATGCAGTGGTCTGCATGGCGAATCACCAATCCACACTCTGACATCGGTGGTGAAAACTCTGACCCTACTAGCAGATATACAAAGCGGCGCAAGATGATGCTGACATCAAACTGCACTACTTTCTTTGTCAAGCGTGTTAAGGTGATTAGAGACCAATTTTCAAGGGCTCAAGACTTGAAAAGTAACCGGGGTGCAAGTCAAAAGAATCTCACCAGCTGCAACGTACTATTGCAAATGCAGGAAGGTTCCTTTTGCTGCCAAGCTGGTCTCAAATGGCAGCTGAATATAATCTTAGACCGTAATGTGAATGTGCATGCAAAGTCTTTTCACTGTGTATATACTGGATGATGGTGCCCCCCCTGGCAGGATGTGTCAGAGCTGGCAGGCTCAGGGCTTTGTTGTCTGCACTCTGCTGTGAATGAGCCCTTCACAAGGTATTCAGTTTTGATTGTATACAAGTTTGCAATGTTGGTGTTGACCTTGCATGCGTCGGTTGGGTGTTGCAAACTTGCAAGACCCAAGGACTACACAGGTGTCAAATCGCATAATATGCCTGCACTATTGCAACAGATATGTTGGGTACACAAGCGAGATCGTGTGACCCTGTAAGCAATCTTGATATGAGATTGCACAATGCGCGTGCGCAGAGCCCAGCTTCTGCGGACAGCTATAGCTTACTGGCACAACTCTTGCCCACGCCAAAGGCAGAGGGGTGCACCAATTTAAGCCAGACCTTGACCAGAAGCTCAGACTGGCCTCCTGCGGCTGATCACTTTGGCAAGCTTAAAAGTACGCTTGACAGATATGCAACAGGCCAGCAATCGCAAACATCAGACCACCAGACTGAACCTCCTACGTAGTGTATACACCATTCATTGTAGACAGAGCAGCGCTGCAGCTGAATGCGTGCATTTCTGGGTCATGAGATCGTTTTGATTGTCAGCTGAGGGTGGTTATACAGCTGCTGGCCCATTTGGCTGGCGCAGCAGTGGGCTGCTCAGGAGAGCATCAGACTTGGTCTCATGAGCAGCTCCATCACTCATGTCCGGCTGCCTCATGTACACGGTGGGATTCTTGCGCCGGCGCGCCTCGATGCTAGCATAGGAGTACATTGTAAAACCCAGCACAGCCAAGGTGCTCCCCACCACCATCCTGCACGCCGCAATTGCCTTATAATCAATGACAATTCGGGGTCCCACACTGAGTGCTGCATATGGTCTGGCAAGTAGAGTGGCAAAAGATTAGAGACAAGGTGCTTAGCTAACCTGATTGTGAAGATGCTGCTTTCTCCCAAAAGGAACGCTGACAGGATCACTACGCCCACCACCTTGATCATGCCTGCATGGAGCAATTAAGGAATTACGGCACAGCAATGCCCAATGCGACACAAATTTTGCTGCCCTCGGTGCTGCTTTTGCCAGGAATCTACATGGCCCTGCAGAGCATGGACCCAGAGCAGGCGAAGGGATCACACACTCCACAGGAAGCTGGGCTACTGAGGTTTTGAGCTACAGGCGGAAAGCCTCTGGCACCGTATGTCACATGACGCAGAGGCTCTGGCGAGTGGATGGCAACAGAGGCGTCACCTATCACTGGCGTTGCTGTGGATGATGTGATCTGTATGACCCGGTAGTGTGTGATGTTGTACAGGACAGCATTGAAGCCGCCCAAGAGCAGATACGCCACCACCATATTGTTTTCCAGCTCCGACCTGACACACCAGGTCAATGCCCTCTAAGTGTTCTACAAGATGCTCAAATCAAAAGAGTGTTACTGGCATATTGCTGCTCATGATCATGCTCAACTTTTAGGTCTCAAGTGCTCACTGCAAGAAGCGCTTAAAAAATGGGTGCTCACCAGTACACCAGTAGGGGCTGCAGCTCTCTCGCAAGGAAGAAAGGGACGAGAATGCCAACAGACACTGGCGCTGTGTAGAATGTAAGTCGGATCACATCTATGTCTTCCTTCAACACCTGCAGACACAGCATGTATATGAGAATCACATGACAGCCAAATTGATGGCAGGGACCGCGACGAACAATCATCTGCTTGTGACTTATGAGAATGTCACTCTGTACCTTTCCAGAAAAGTTGAGCATTGCTGCGCCACAGAAGGTGGAGGCAACTGCGATAGAGATGCCAGTACTGGATCCCGAAAGGCTTCCCTCCCATATCGACAGCACCACTCCAACTGTCAGGACAACCAGGGATAGAACCTCAAAGCCTGTCGGCACCTGCAAAGCACCTACTTTCAGTGAACACATACTATCTGCAGGAAAGGAAGGATCAGTGGGGAGTACTTAACAGGCGTGCAGGGAATAGGCAAAATTAGGTACCGCTGACAGATCATACCGTCTTCTCAATCAGGATACCCAAGAACGCTGTGACGATGGGAATTCCAGAGCGAATGATCTGGTTGAGTGACAGGGATATGAGCACGAGGCTGGCGTTGTTGGCCACAATGTTGGCCACCTGCAGCCAGACGGCCATCATGAGATCATCTGCATCACCGCTGCATGCACACCGTCATGGACAAGAAAACAGGGACTCTGAGTTCAGACGCGAGATCATGCGCACCTTGAAGGCACCCACACAGGTAAACCCCTTCCACTGGCTGCGCAAAGTGTTCCTGTGCTTGTTGGCAAAGTGCGGGAAGACCATCAAAGGGGCCAGCGCTACGAAGCCAAATGTCAGGTGGGCCATGGTCAGGAAGATAGGAAATCTGTGCACAGTTTGGTTTGTCAGTCACAAAACCCAAGATCCAACCATGTTCAAGTAGTTAGGCAGAACCTAGTGAAGCCCAGGCAAACCCAGCAGGAAATGCGCACTTGAAACCGTAGACTCCCAGCACCCATCTGTTCGTCATGTTCAGGGTAGCGTTGAGGGAGAGGAAAGCTACGATGGTGATGGCATATTCAGCCAGAGCCCTGGCTGATGTTTTGGCAGCCATGCTGGCTTCTGAACTCTCAGTCCTACTGTTTGCTGCCAAAGACATTGGTGATTTGCGTCTCATAATGGCCAATTATCAAGTTGATCCCGGGGTGTCCGTCAACTGCTTTCCTTCAGGGTTATTGCTTGCATCTTTCCTGAGAAATATTCTCAGGAGAGCCACCAGGACAGACATTTAAAAATGATCCTTGCCGAAATTATTCGAATTTTCCTCGTAGTTCACTGTGCTGGAAAGAATGAAAGCATCCAGGAATGTTTTACAGCCATTTAGGAGCCGATTCTGTTGAATTTATATAATCAGATGCTCTCTCAGAACTTGCTTACTTGATGAATTTAGACCTCGATGGACCCAACGTGTGAATTTGATGAGAAGTTTGAATTCCTTGGGCCCTTGTGAAGTTTTGGTGCGCTGTACTTCTGCAACCAAAGAAGAAAGTTCACGGCATCACGCATCTGAGAGTTGGCAGTGCATAATCCTGTGTTGGGTGGCAGCTGCATGCTTTGAAAGCAGGTGCATGAAATGCATGCCCTGGGTAGACTCTATCCAGCTCTTTGGAAGAGCTGAGCATGCCTGAAATATGAAAGGAAGACAATAGCCGCTGAAGATTAAGTTGACACCCGGGCCCATGCATGTGAGGTCAATGTGCGCAGTGTAAATGCATGCATGATCTTCAGGACTGTAATTCGGCCATGGTAAGGCGAGGTGCTCATGGCCAGAAGGTACTTGCATCTGGTAGCTGGGGGTCAATGACCGATGTCTGTTGTTCGCGTTTCTTATGATCCGGTCATGAGTCATCAACAATTGCATATGCTAGCATGGCACAACCGTGTAACCCCTCTTGTTGTCACACACCAAGGAAGGATGCTCAACACCATTCTGCACCGATGCATGCGTTCATCAACAACATCTCTGATCTCAGGACTCTCAGATCGGGCTAGACCCCAAATGAAGGGAAATGTTGATTCAGATATGTCCCCCCCCCCCTCTTTCAAATGCTGATTCAGACATTTGTGACGGTCCTGGGGAAATGCGTATCCAGCTTCACCTCTGCAGCATCTAGCCATTTAAGGCATTCCAGTTCCCATTCGTGCCAGAAAAATCTCTTCTTGCCGATCCTGTTGCTTTGGGTGCTACAGTCTTCATTCTGCTCATCCCCTGAGGCCGCCCTTCCACCTCTTCCACCCTCTTCCCATCCACCGTCCAGACTCCACAAGATGACGCACCGATCGGCAACGACGCTCATTGTCCTCCTTCTCTCCATCTCCTGCGCTGCCTGGGCGTCTGAGACTTCAGGTCAGTGCCCAATCCATCCTGCTGCTGTGTGCTTGATCGTCCTGTTGCCCTCTGGAAGCGGCAGTGCATGCAGCCGACCTGAACGTCTCAGCCGCCCCAAGCCCTAGCTTTGAGCTCTCTGACCAGCAATGCGTCTAGCTTTGATCAGTATGTCTCAGAGTGAAAGATAAGGATGTGAAATGTCTTGATCACCAGCAGCTCTGATGAAAGAGGTCGTTTGCCGATTGGGCCCGACCGCCGTCCAAACCAGTTCGGCCCTTCTGCTGCTCAATTTAAGCACCTGTCAGATCCATCTTTCCAGTCTTGTCCAGGCCTCTCAAACGAGTTCTTCCGGTGTGCAGGACGCACGCTTCTGGATGCGACAGGTAAATCCTGTGCCTTCTGTCACACTGGCATGCAATCTCCTGCAAAGCTATCCTAAATATCAACTGCAGCACCAGCAAAGGGTCAAGCTCATTGTGTCAGAACAGCATGCGTGCTGTGAGGGGAAGAATCCCCATTCTGGCTGCATGACTGCCCAACATCTCACACTGTCTGCACCCATGCTCCCATGCATGTCATGCATGTCAATGACATGATAGGAGGAATGTGTCTTTGTGTGTACAGCCACTGCGGATGCCAAGGCCGTCAGCGCTCTGAACAGCAACGACGCAGCTGCTGCAGCCCAGGCCATTGCCTCGGCTGGTTCCTCTGGCAACACCCAAGCAGCTGCTCAGGCCATTGCACAGGCCTACAGCACAGGTGCATGCCAGTCCTTTCTCCCAGGCTTTGCAGATTATAGGTGCTTCGTGCATGTTGATTTGCAGGACTCCCAGTCCGAATCTCCATCAATGGCAAGAAAGCAGAAGCCACATGCATGATGCGTGGAGTCAATTGTGCATGCATGTGCCTGAATACAATGTGGAGATGCATTATGGAAGGATGTGTTGTCCAAAGTCATGCCTCCCTGATCATCTCAGTGACATGATGTCGCTTGCAGCATTTTGCTGACCACATCTCGTTACTGCATGCAGCTGGCCAGCCATCAGACTTGTCCTCCCCATTCGCGCAAGTCAGCGCCGATGCACTCGCAAAGACAGCTGCCACCGACAAGGATGCTGCTGCCGAGACCATCAGTGAGGCTGCTGCTGGTGAGGCGTTGCCCTCCTCGCTCCTGCAGTGTTGCTTGGTAACGTGGGAGCACACATGTTTGAAAAATGCGGCTCTAGAGGCAGCAAAGCCTGCATGCATGATGTCTGCGGGACATCATTACAGCTTCTGATCAATATCTGCATGCTACATTTGGTGCATCTGCCTTCCTGCAAGGGCAACTGCAGGAGTGTCATGGTAAACATGTTTATTGCAAATGTGCTAAAATTCTGTTTGTGGTCATGCAGAGGGCGGTCAGGCTGCAGATGCCATCTCCGTCGCTACAGCAAAGGCCCTCAGCTTCGGTGGGGCTGACCAGCAGACAGCATTCACTCAGGCCCTCGCTGCTGCCATCGCACTGAAAGGCTGCGACACTCTCAAGCCCGTCATCGCAAGTAAGTTTTCTCACCCCTCAGGCATCTGTAACCAAAACTGGCCATGCGTGCTCTGCTTTGTCATGACAGATTGATATTTTCCCCTGTAGTACTCATGCATGCCATGCAGAACATGGCACAATGCCGTTCCTTACCAGATGCAGTAATATCAGTTCTGACTTTCTGAGTCAGATTCACAGACATAAAGCAAGTTTTCCTCTGCATGCAGAGGCGCAAGCCATTGCTTCAGCCCAGGGCCAGACAGCAGCCAGCGCCTTCACTTCAGCCACCGCAGCCGTCCCGGACGTCCAGCAGTGCATGACGGGCCAGCCGGCCGGTGGCGCATCTTTGGCAACCGCCCAGGCAGCCGCGCTCTCCAAGTCCAAGTCCAACGCCGACGGCGCGTCGACGGCCGCCGCCCAAGCCGTCGCCAAGGCAACTTCCTCCGATCCTGCAGCTGCCGCTCAGGCCGCCGCGCAAGCCCAGAGCAGCAGCACCAATGCTGCCAACAGTGCAGCCCAGGCGCAGAGCACCGCGCAGGCCAATGGCAACCAGGTGCGACAGATCCCATCACTGATCACTGCATGATGAACAGCTTTGAAATACCCCTTGTGTCACTGCTGGGAAGCATGTGGCAATCCAGTGCAGTGCCTCTCAGACCTACAGAGTGCCAATCTCTGTGCAGACACTTACCGACTGCATATTTTACAAGTGTGGCGAGCTTTGCATCCAGCTTGTCTGCAGATGCACATTGCCTTCTTGGCAGGAAAGCATGTAATGCTATCACAAACTGACATGCAGCATTCCGACACCGCCTCTGGTATCAGAATGCTGGGGTTTCTCTGACTTGAGAAATTTCTCCACTGGTGTACTAGGGCGCGGCCCAGGCAGCGGCCGTTGCCAAGAGCAGCAGTGACGCAGCAGCCCAGTCATCTGCCGATGCGGCGGCAAAGGCGCAGTCGGCGAGCGCGGATCCGTCCCAGGCCGGAGCAGTTGCACAGGCCGCCGCGCAGGCGAAGAGCCAGGCCGACCAGGCATCCCAGGCCGCGGCAAAGGCTCAGGCCGTGTCCTCCTCCAACGGTGGATCCTCCAACGCTCAGGCATCCGCCCAGGCCACCGCGCTCTCAGGTGAGAAGCCTCAGTGTTAGACTCGCGCCAGCCTTGAAGAAGAACGGTTGTGTCTGATGCATGTCGCAGTGCTGATAGATGTCGTGCCCTGCAAGGCTTGAAAGTATTGCTGCTTGTGGGTCTCTGGCTGCATGCTATCTGCATGCGTTCACATATGAGGAATGCTTCTTCATTTCTTCAGGCCCGTATATGACATCATCCTCTGCTTGCGCAAAGGTCTGCAGAGCGGAGACTCCAACGCTGTGGCGCAGGCATTTGCGGCAGCCAAGTCCTCCAGTGATGCTCAGGGCGTCGCCTCCGCCCTGTCACAGGCCTACTCCCAGGGTGCGCCATTGGATTTCCTTACCAATGCTGCAGCGTCTTTGACTTTGTCATATGACATGATTGACAGGCATCCATATCTTCGCGTGATGTGACTGCATGCAGAGCATCACATCTGGTCCCTGGGGTCCAAACAATTGAGTGGTGGTTTCTGGTACTGTTGATGCACTCTGTTACATTTGCGAGGCAGCCCTTCCTCCCTTCACTGGCGCTCGCTTTGTCTTAATGTCTGCATTCTCCATAAGCTTTTATGCGGACATCAAGTTGGTTATTTTTGCTGATGACTCTTGAATGTGCATGCAGCCGGCACTCAGGACCTGAACTCGCCATTGGCTCAGACCAGCGCCACCGCCATCGCCCAGGCAGCAGCCAGCAACCAGAACGCTGTCGCACAGGCAGCAGCCCAGGCAGCTGCACGTGCGTCCGTCCCCCTTGTCATGCCCCTCTGCCAACAAACTCCCAACAATGGGCACTGTGCAGTCCTTTGTCTGTTGACTTCTCTGTTTTGCCTGCTGTGCTCTTCACTCTTTCATAGATGGTATAAGGAAGGCTGCATCAGTGCCAGGCTTGTCTTCTGCCTCCCTATCTCACTGGCCTGCCGCACAACCAAGGGCTCACCCGGGTTTGAGGGCCGCAGGATATGTCACAGGATACAGATAGGGCTCATCTGGGTTTCAGGGTCCAGAGATATTGATCAGTAATGCAGATGTGCTGTAACTTGCAGAGGGCGGCTCTGCCAGCGATGCGTTTGCGCTGGTGGCTGCCAAGGCGCTGAGCCAGGGAGGGAGCGGAGCGTCGGCCGTCGCGCAGGCCATCTCACAGGCCATCGCTCAGGGCGGCTGCTCTTCACTGCAGCCCACCCTTGCCAGTGAGCCTCCTTCTCTTACTGCTGCTCAGAGAACATTGGTGTCGCATTGCCGCAATTAGTACGGCTTGAAAACGTCTCTGTGTATTCTTTCAATGTTATGAATTAGGCGGCTTGCAATTGTATCCTTTGTGCCATGCATGCATGGGTGCTTGGGTGACTCGAAGCATTTGCTTTTCTCCTGTGTCTTTCTGCTCCTGCTGTCTGTTGCCGCAAATGCACATGTTACTTTTAGGGACCCACAGCTGGGCAATCTGGCAATGCCTTCAAGGGTGATTGCATTTGCTGACTCTCCCGTGTGCTGTTCCTTGCAGAGGCACAGTCCCTGGCCCAGGCTTCCGGTGGTGCCACCTCCAGCGCCTTTGCATCTGCTGTTGCTTCATCCAGCGCTGTGCAGAACTGCCTGGGAGGCCAGTCACAGGCCACTGCTGTTGCCAAGTCCCAGGCAGTCTCCTCTGGTGGACCATCTGCGAATGCTTCTGCCCAGGCGGTTGCCGGCAGTTCTGGCCGCAAGATGCTGTCTGCCTGAGTCGTTCAGCTCAGTTTGTCTGGCGTATTTGATGCCCGTATTTAATATGGTGAACGGTCATGCATCAAGCCGTGCAAAACGCATATTTATGCCCTAGAGAGGACAGCTAGATAGAGAACAGGAGCAGCTCTGCGTTTTGTGATCAACTGTACAGCTGGAGTTTCATCTCCCTGTCCAGTCCATTCCTTAAGAGTTGCAGCTTGTTTCTTGTTTGAATATCTTGGGTTTAATCTTATTTTTGGGTGGGAGAGGCGTGGGACACCTGTTTGGATTGGCGGCATTCCTTTCTTTGCGAACATCTCGGTTTCAATTGGTTCTCTGTTGGAAGGTGCCTTCAAAGTAAGCAGCTGTTGGTCTATCAGTTGTTTTCACAGTATATGTATGGTCAGCCCAGCGGTCAATATATGGGTGATTCATTGTGACAACTTCTTACAAAACGTAATCTGTAAGATGCCTCAAAATAACTGTCGGCCACAGTAAAAGCCAAATGCCTTATAAGCCCTGGCTATGTCCCCTTCTGCATCCAATGTAAACATAGACGCTGCAAGCGCCCAACAGTACCCGACAGCCCAGTGGCCATGGCCCGTTGGCCAACATTGGCACAGTGCGCTTTGCAACTTAAGAAGCCCAATAAATACCGGTTGGTTGCCTGTTGAAGGTGGCCTCAACATGCCCTCACAGCATCAACCGCAATCCAACAACCGTAATCCAATCATGCATTGCCGCACTCCAGCAGCACGCCACTGCCGCGTGCGGCGCAAATATCGTCTTCACGTTCATAGACAAAGTGCAATTCTGACAGCTCAGGCATTGCACAGCAGACAGCAATCTCATACACCACACAAATGCAATCCAGTTGCGGCTAGTGTACACCAAATATTAGTACATGCAGTTCCAAATAGGAGGGGCACAATGCAAGTGTGCCCACTCTTAGTGTGCCCACTATTTGAACCAAGTAAGCGTGCTGAATTCTTGCTCAAGTCTAAACACAAGGGGGTCGTCCAAGAAAATCAAACAGAGCTTCCCAATGTTGCCAGTGCTTCTGCCAGCTGTCGTCCTAGTGGCCCAATCCTGTAACAAATAAACTTTGCATCGCCCATTATATATCTGCGTTGTCTACTCAACTTCAGGCTGTCTGCTCCATCTCATCTGAAAAGTTTGCAGCTGTGCTATACGACTCTTGCTCATGACAAATCCAAATTCTCTCCTCATGCACAGCACTTCTCATCATCCGTCGCTTGCAAGGATCCTACAAATCTCCCTGTGAAGAGTCCGCAGCACTGCGTGTGCAGACATGTATCCTATGACTCGCTGCCAGAAGTAGACAGCAGTGCGGAGCTCTGGGCCTGCAGGCCGCGGACAATGGGCAAGTAGAAGGGTGCAGCGACTGACAAGTTGAGGGACAGCACACGGTCCAGCATGCTTGCTGCTGTCACCACCTCCTGTGGGCACACGACACGCCATTCAGCTCATCATGCAAAGCACACTTAGCCAGGCAAACTCGCCGACCAGTATTCTGAACCGCCCAGTCAGGAGCCTTCCTAAGACACAGGCATTACAGAGAAGCTCACGCAGAACAGGGCAATATCTCTTGCCTAAAAAGGCCTCAGCTCACTATCATATTTGTGCTGCTTGGTGAACCCTGCCCCTCTCGACATCGCAAGCTAGCGAAATCAACAGTCTCAATCGTCTAATTTGCAAATGTGTTGACTGTGAGCTGTGGCAGAGGAGCAGGTTCACGCACTGTCTGGATGAGCTCGGCGCCGACCAGGCGCAGTTTGGCGGCCACGGCGCTGTCGCGGTCCTGAGGGGGGCGGATCAGCTGCTCGCGCGTTGCCTCCACCACACCCTGCTGCACCTGCACGCGCCAAATAGAGTAATTCGGTGTCACTTCACCCGTAACAAGATTGAGATGATTTAGAGAAGCGTGCATCCCATGTCAACAAATTTCTTCCCCAGATACGTGTGTGTTTTCATCTGGGAGCATACAATGCTGCAGCACAGGAGCTGGAGACATGGCATGCATGAGGAGTGGCCAAAGGCCATGCACTGGTGCCTCAATCTCGAGGAAAGCAAGCTCCACATTGTGTAAGCTTGTCCTCACTGCAGGCTACGATGGCTTATCCGTGAATTTACCAGTTTGTAGTTGGAAATGACAGCCTGCGCGCACCTTCTTGTAGATGACATCGTCGACGGAGAAGATTCGCATGAGCAGGCGGCTGACGAGGTCGGTGTCTGCAGCAGTCGGCTTGGCGGCGGCGGAGGCATCACCCCCCGCCAGGCGTCGCGCCAGCAGGTCGGCCATGGCGGCCGTCAGGTGCGGCATGCGCACATCCGCCTTTGCCAGCAGCGCTGCAAACGTCTCCTTCACTTCCGCATAGTACCTGCATGGACACGCATCAACGCACTCCATCACATGAACAGAAAAGGTCCAAAGTTGCAAGAAGCTTCCGTGATTAGCATGACTTCTCTCCTTTAAGCATAACCTGAAAGCATTTCGAAGACATGCCGCCAAGGCAGTGCTCTTGCTCTTCTCTCTTTGTCTTCCATGGCCCCATGCCATTCTGCCTGGGCCACCATCATAGATCAGGGGTCTCACAGGATAAGCAGGCAGGTTTGAGGAGCACGGCACAAAAGGTGCTGGGGGCTCACTGTCGGTTCTGGGTGACGGCCGGCGACGGCGCGAGGTTCTTGGCGCCCAGCAGCATCTGCGCGACCAGCAGGGACGCGCCGACGAGCGACAGGCGCTGCAGCTCGTTCTGCGCTGCCACCAGCCGCTGCAGGTCCAGCAGGAGAGTCTCGGGGCACTCGCGCGGCGCGATTGCCGCCGGCCGCTGGATCAGCGCCAGCAGCGACTCAGCCACGATCGCGCGCATGGTGCTGCCCTCCGCAGTCATCGGCCCGGTTGGTGCCACCTGTCGAGCGATGACAGTGGAGTTAGTCACCACTATGACACAATTTTGGGGCCTGAGCCAGGCCTGTCCTTTACCACAAGCCTGCTGTCCTTGATATTATAGGGTGCCCTTCCTAGAGGTCATCTGGGCCTCAGGGCCACAGATACATACAACATGTATGCATTGGGAGGCTGAGCAGCACTGGAAGGAGATGTGGTGAAGAGGGCGCACCTTTGTGAAGCCGCTCTGCAGCCAGACGCGGGTGTTGGGCAGCACATCAGCGGGGTCGCTGTCGCCCACGGCCTCCGTCAGGCGCCGCTGCTCGTACTGGACGCCCGAAGAGGTGCCCTGCAGGATGCCTGCGGATGCAATACAAGCCGCCTTCACCATTATCTTGATGCATATCATCAGTCACCACACCCACATTACTGTGCGGCATCCCAAGAATCTTACATTAACACAATGCATGCCCGAGGCATCACGCCACTGACAATGCAGCAATTGGACAGGACAATGCAGAGCGGGAAATGTTCAAGGGGAGAGGCTTACTTTTGAGCATCTCCAGGCGCGCCTTGGCCAGGTCGGCGCGCAGCTCCGCGATCTTGTCGAAGACGAAGCGCGCAGCGCCGGCGAGCGCGGCGGCTCGGCCGCCATCCCCGGCGGCGGCCGGCTGCGGCTGCGGCGGCGGCGGCGCGTCGTCCCGGGGTACGGCGGGCGGCTTGGGCGTGGCGCTGCGCGAGGGGCTGGCCAGCAGCTGCACGGTGACGTTGTCGCGGTCGACTGGGATGCCGAATCGCACCTCCACTTCCTCCTCTTCCACCGGGGCCCCCACCGTCACCGGCGGGCTGGCCGACCGCGTGCTGCCCTGCGCGCATGAATCGTCCCGGCATTTCATGCCAGAAAATGTAATGGTCTTGAATCAGGGTCTCTGCATGCTGTCAATCCCAAGATGCAATGCGACAAAATTTTTCGCATTAGTGCTGGAAAGCAAAATAAAAGACTCTTGATGACTCAATGACATGTACTGAACGGAAAACTGTAGACGATAAAAAAGACAGCCAGGCGATGCAGTGCAAAATCTTTGGATCGGGATCAGAGGGAATATGCGCGTGCTGCTCTTGATGCAAAAGAGACACAGATTGAATCCCTGAGAATTCGAAAGGATACTGCAGCGATAGGTGGCAAAGCATTCTCCTGTGGAAGTAGCAACTCTTCATCACTATACACCTAGGGCGCCGCACCGCGCTGCCGGACGCGTCGTCAGCGCTGTGCATGGCGACGACCCAGTCCTCGGCGGAGGCGTCGGAGGCTCCGCTGGGGGATGCATGGGGGAGGCCACGTGGAGGATCGGCCCGCTTGGGCGATGAGGCCATATCCACAGGCAGCCATGCCTCGCGCGCCACAAGTGACACCGGCACCTGCACTCAAGAAAACATCTCTCAGGAGGTCTTCGTGCAGGCGACGGACAAAGTGGGAGGCCGTCACTTGTTTCCTGATAACATGCAGTGAAGCGGGTCTCCAATGCGCACCAGTACGCATAAGATGGCTGGATGACAAACGAGGGGTGCAGTCAAGATTGGGACTGATCAGACGGGCATGGCATTTGTGTGCGCTGATCAAAGCAAGCATGCACAGGTGTGCTTGGGGCTGTCATGGAGTGCACCTCGGTAGACCTTGATGTCTCCAGGCTGACCCTGATGCGGCGTTCTGCAGGTGACTGCTGCTGTGTTGTTGCAGCAAAGGTGCTCATCACCTCCGCATAGCCCTGCAGTCAAAAACAGAGCTCTTCTTGTGAGCAACACTATGGGTCACAACAGGCTGAAAATATTGCACACACCATTCACGTCCCCTCCTGACCAGATCTTCAGGTGGCATACACCTGGGACACAGTGGCATTGTGACCTGGAAAGGCACTTAAAGCCTTGCTGCCTCACCTTCTTGGTGGACTCGCTGCGAGCCGGGGCCTCCAGGCTGCTGAGGATGTAGACGATGAAGTCAAACAGCTGCTGCAGGTACTCCGGATCATAGCCCGCATGCAACCGCGTCCGGATGAAGTCCTGCGATAGCCAGGAACCAAACTCTCAATTAAAGCTGGAATGTCTGCCTCTTTGGCAGCAGCTGCATTGCTGTTCAAGATCCAGGCCTGCACCCCCAACTATTACAGATTTTCCCACCGATAGCTATCCATCATGGCAGCGTGCAGGATGCGGAAACTACATGGCACAGCAGGGCAGGCCTTGGCAATGGCTAGCCGCACTTCAGGCACTCCAAGCAGATCATCACTGGCACGTCACGTGCAGGACTGGAGGGGTGAAAGAGGAGACTGACCACGTCGAGCTTCTCAGCGAGGCTGCCGCGCAGGCGGCGGCCCTCCTGGGAGGCTTCGGGGATGATGTCTGCCAGCGCCTCGCGTGCCTCCCCCAGCAGCACCACCAGCCGCTCCCACTGCGGCGGCGTCGCGCGCAGCCCATCCTCCAGCGCATCCCAGAACGAGCGCTCAGCCACCCTCTGCACATCCCTGCATGCAGGTAATTCTCTGGCCTTTAGTAACCAGATGACCTCTAGGCACAGCCGTGCTCATCCACTGAGAAGCTGCATTTTATACATGTGTCGCTTGCGCACGGCGTCAATGCTGAGCACCTGCGGGCTGCATGCAAGTGTGCTGCAGGCATGCATGCATGCATGCATGCACACCCGCGCTCACGCACTGACGAGGTGCAGTTGCTACATGTGTTGCTTGCGTATGATATCAATGCTGAGCAGTGCAGGCTGCATGGATGGTCGTCAATTTGTCGAGGTGCACTGGCTACATGCGTAGCTTGCAATTGGTGTCAATGCTTCCCAGGTGCAGGCTGCATGAAATTGTGCTGCAGGTAGTTCTTTTAAAAATGCCACAGGACAAGGGTCCCTTGCTGGGGCATCATGCATGAAGCAGTCAGCCGGGAGGCACAGCACCTGGCTGTCACTTGGGATTGACCTAAATGCCATCACTCGTGGATGAAGCCGCTCTTGACAAGCTGTAGCTCCCATGGTGATACAGGCTCAGATTCTGCTCGTGCTACAAGTCTCTCTTCCGGATCAAACTTGTATTCCAACAGACGTCTCAGGCATGTGCAACGTATGAATGTCAGCAGACCATGCATGTATCACAGAGAAAATACAGGGCTCTGACCTGGCCACGGCATCACGATCTGCGAGACTGCTGTCATCTGCAAGGTCCGACGTGCGCAGAGCCTCATTGCCTGCAAAGAGATGGCACACACTGGACTGGTCAGCCACATGATGGGTGAGCATTGCAGGCACCATGTCAGCTGCATGAAACACTTCTTGCCACATTGCCAAATAAATTCGCTCAAATGATCTGCAAGGTCAGCAACTTACCATACAAAAGCAGCTCATGCACCACGCGCTCATTCTCAGTTACTGTGTACAAGGCTGACGCCCTCATTGTAGCACTGCCCGCAGCTTTGGAAGGCCTTGCAGCAACGTGTGGTCTGTCAGTCTTCTCAAGCTCCTGCGACAAAGGTCAAGCTTTTCTTCCACAATTTTGTGATCGTCAAACATTGCTAGCCATACAGGAACCTTGGAAGGCGAAGTGTAAGACACTATCAACCCCTCTCGTCAGTGTCCTTCGCGCCCTGTTGCTTCAACTCAAGATTTCAGGTTCACAGTCGACATGCTCTTGAACAAGGGCTGAGGAGCTCTGTTCTCTGCATCCAAGGTTCAGCAATTGTGGGAAAAATGAAAACGGCTGGAGAAGCTAGAATGCTCGCAATTAGAAACACAATATATCGATAAGAGGAGTCACAAGGGGTCTCTTGTGCACCTTCACAGGCGGCAGGTCCTCTAACACGTCTTCTTCCCCAGGTCCAGTCAGAGAGACTCGGCGCTTCTTTTCAACAGGGGTGGGCGGCAGGAATGGCGTTCGAGGACGCATGAATATCCATGCAGCAGCCCCAACTGCTGCTATCCCCACAAGCCTCAGGAAAAGCACCATGACGTCCCAGTGAAAACCAGCACTGCCCCTGTGCCAGATCAGATTTCGCTGGTTACTTTCTTGCAATGCTGCCAGCCATGCAGAGGACGACAAAAACCATTCCTGGTCGCTCTCGTTGTCCAGACGATTAAAATTGTCTCCCCTTCTCCTTTCGAGGCTCGCGGACAGAAATGGCATCTGCCCGACGGCGAGGTGGAATATTTTGTCCTGCCAGACCGGCCAGAATAGGCTGAGGCGCGCGTTTGCTCTCTTTGATTTTCAAGGAGGCAGAGTCGTGAAGCAAAACAATACAGACTGCAAGATCAACATTACAGGGGCGGGCAGCAATAAAGCAACAGCATTGCACCCAGTCTTCTGTGCCAATCGAAGGCAAGTTCACCGACTCACTGTATCTACTTTTCAAATGGATCCCTACTTCAAGATGCAACTTTTCAATAGGCAAAGGCTGGTGCCTTTCCATTGCTGCAGCTCCAGAAGCATGCATTTCTTCTTACCCACCAATCCCTGGGGTCAACGACCCTGGGGAACAGCGTCCCTTTTTGTTTTCAGCAAAACAGGGAAGAAGGCAGCTCTGGGCTGGCTGGTCAGGAGCTGCGAGTATATTGTCGGACAGGATTGCGTTGCTGCTTGTGATGCGTCTGCACAGCAATGTTTGTACTTTTCAGCGCTGTCCTGGCCTTGTCTTTTGAATCGCTGCGCCTGTCTTGCGCGCCGTTAGGATTCAGGGTTTTCGTCATAGTGCGCCAAGCTGGGGCAGCAGCTCTTTGCCAGTCTTTTCGTGACCGAGGCTGATCTTTCAAATTCTTTGTGGCATTCGTGGTTCCACCGCCGGCAAAGATGCCTTAATTGTAGGACGAGGTGCGGGGCATGTTAACATTCGTCGTACCCTGTGACCCGTCAGTTTGCGTGCCCCTTCTAGCAAGCATTTTCGTATGCCGAGAAGATCTGAGGGACCTGCTGAGCCTTAGGGTAGCAGCCTGTGATAGATGCCTGGCGTGGGAGTAAAGTGTCCCACCAGTAACTTTAAAATGGGGATGCCGCTTTTTTTGGGCGCCCGAGTTGAACTGCTCGGAGCCTGCCGCCCTCGTTGACAGTGTCCGTGTCTTTCCTGCATGGTTGACAAGCAATCCTGATTGCCTGCAGGTGTACCAGTGCATTTCCCGGAGCCGCCTGTCGACGCAAGTTCTTCCCACACCGGGGGATAGCTCTTTAGAGGTCAGAAACCATAGCCGCCCAGCCTGCAATACAAAGCAGCCTGGAAAGAGTGGAATGTGTTGTCTGCATTGTTTGATCTGGAGGCATCAGTCGCAACAGTAGACTCTCAGGGCAGGATGCTCATCTGTCTTACGAGCACCCGATGAAGTGCTTCGTTTTTGTTCTGATGGATTGTTTGCACCCTGCAGTAAGCCATGATGCGCGTGGCGGCACTTATGAGCGTCCTGCTCATCCAGGGAGCTCTCTGCTCAGTGGTGAGTGCTCCTGCAATGCTTGTCTTGAGCACTCTCACAACAAATAGCTTTCGCTTGTACCACAGACTGCCACTGGCTTGCTTGAACGAGTGTTTTTGAATGCAGATCCAGCCAAGGCATCTCCTTTCAGAGGCTGTGAAGGTGAGAAAGCATGCTTGCACCTTGTCACCTCTGTATTCCAGTGCTTGTTTCTGACAATGAAAGCGTCTGCCTATGTTTCTCGCTACAGCTCCTTTCAATGATTTGCATTGCATGTGTAGGTTGACGCTGCAACCTCAATTGCCAAGGGCGACCTGACATACGACAACGCGCACAAGGCCATCTTTGGCTTTAACCAGGGCACCGAGGGCAGGAGGCTGTTGAGCGAGGCCGTGAAGGTGGGTCACTGCTCTACCACATCTGTTTTGTGAGAGCCGCAGGTCAAATTTATACATAATGAATTATGTATTAAGTCAAAGCACCGCTCGGTCATTTTGTTTAATGCAAGCGTCTGATGACAGGGTCACCTTGTGCCCTGTGTCTCCTGATATGCATCATAACTTTCAAACGCCTGAATGTGCATGTGTATATGTACAGGTCGACGCTGCTACCTCCATTGCCCAGGGCGACCTGACATACGACAACGCACGCAAGGCCATCTTTGGCTTCAACCAGGGCACCGAGG
>JADEYI010000290.1_pt1 | contig 82821 bp, 104 predicted proteins | sample 8542331 | NCBI WGS metagenome assembly JADEYI01 (sample SAMN16510988, study PRJNA670497) | mine drainage metagenome | isolation source: biofilm near Copperflume 1 | place: Germany: Marsberg coppermine Kilianstollen | collected 2018-02
TTTACATGCAGCTTGTCTGCAGACGCACCTTGCCTTCGGCAGGAAAAGCATGTAAGGAAAATACATAAAAAGACTCCATAACAACGCCATGTGTAGTGTGGAGTGCTGTTTTTAGCACCGCAGCCAAGTGCACAGGCCATGACTTGGCAGGTGCAGCTTGCAACAGTGCTAGGCTAGATTGAGCACCATGACAGACTGGATAGAGGCAGGATTAAGTACTTCTCCTTGTAAGCTCTACAGAGCATGTTGTCACCCAACAGTAGCTATTGCACAGTGTCAGAGAAGGCGTAGGAGAAGATAGGGAGTGCTTGGAAGCTTGCCTGCCACAACCTGGTGAGGGACCTGCAGGATGGCCAGAAGAGCCCGGAACAGGTGCAGCCATGCCCCTACGTGGTGGAAAAAACTCAGTGACTGAGCTGGCATCATCAAGGAAACATTCGTCAGCGGAACATTCAAGCTTGCATGGTATCAGCATGTATCAGATGATAGTACCTGTTGCGTCCGTGCTGCCGCTCTCATAGATGGACACAAAGGCACTCCCAACAGGGAGGGCCGTGACAGTGAACAGCATCTGGGTTATGTAGTGAGGCATGAGCGGCGCATTGTCGCGCAGATTCGATGCAAAAAAGACCCTCTGCCCTGCTGGAGCCGCTGGCATCGAGGGGTCCTGAAGGCAGGGCACTTCTGGGGCCTTCTTGCCACATCTTGCCAGGGCTGCTAAACCATGGTGCACGCTCTTGTCCAAAATGCTCCTGTAAAGTAGGGGTCTGCCGTGTTTTTGAGCTGCAGCCACGTGTATAAATGCCTGGCGAAGCTGCGAGGATGAAAAACGTCTCAAATATGGCAAGCCTTTCCTGATCGTATCGATGCAACCCTCTTCTACTGCCGTAGTGTTCACAGAGTCTGATGCCGATGCTTTCGCGACGATGATCAGCAACAGAATTAACGTCGACTGGACACTCATGTGCTGCTTAAATGCTGGGTAAAGCCCAGCATTATCAAAATATAGTCTAAGATGTGTTGATGGAGGTGACCCTGAAGCGACCGGAAGCTCCGATCTTGGCACTCCGGTACCTATCTGTATCAAAGCGTACTGCCAGGCGCCTACCACACTAATTTGCTGTGCGGATCATGGGCAGGAGAGTTTTCCACACTTTCACTTCTCGCAGGTGCAGTCCATGTGACGCGCCACATCAGCATGACATGGTGCGCCAGAATTGGCAGCACGGCTCGGCTTCCGGGCAGATGCCCAAAAGTCATGAAACACCCCACCTCGTCTTCGAAAGTTTAGATCACATCGGTAGTACGACAATAACATATCAAAAAGATCCAGGAAGTGCACGATTCGAGATGGGAAAGAAGGTCTTGACCGTGTCCACAAGTGCCGACGCCCTAGGTGGCGATGCAACAGGCCTCTGGTAAACTTCATTCTTACGTTATGATGATAGATGCAAAGAAAGCTTCTATGCTTCAAAAAACCATTGATTCATGCTAGTGTGGCTGCATCAACAAGTGGATCACTCTCGATGCCGTGGCTAGCACCCAAACTAGGATTGACATACTCATCAGTAAGCGTATTTTTTAAATATGAAATGGGCGCAAGCATGCAGGCCAGGGTGAAGTCCACTTGAGAAAAATATCTGCCGATGCACAGGTTGGAGGAGCTCGCAGCTCCCTACCTTATCCTGAAGTCCAAGGGACATGACGTGACGATCGCGAGCGTGAAGGGCGGCAAGATTCCCCTGGACCCGACTTCCATGAAGCCAGAAAACGTTGTGGGCCATGCCCAGACCTTCCTTGACAGCAGTGAGCGCACGTTTTATCCCCTATGTATCGCGCCCTGTTTTGTGCTCAAATGAATGTGTGCTACTTGCAACCTCTCTTATCATCATTGCAGCATTTCTTTGCATGTTGCAGCCGCTGAGATGCCAGAGTCGGATAGAACTGTCAAAATATGGTCGGAAGCAAAGGCCCGGCAAATCTTGTTTTGCCCTGCCTGACCCCCTCCGGGGAACCTCCTGAGGGTAGACCATTCACCAGAGGCTTTGGGAAATCAGGGCCCAGCAACAAATAAAGTTGCTGGGAGAAGCAAGTCATTCAAGGCGGTGCGGGCGCCAGGCAGGGAGAGAGGCTACCTCACGGTGCATATGCAGCGCTAGCGACACACAAGACACCTCCGGCCCAGCAATGCACTAAAAATTTCAAGAAGACCTACAAACACTCATCTCCCCTGACATACAAACCCTAAAGAGTGTGTGCGGCAAGCGCAGAGGATGACATGGCGCTGCTGGAGGACAGCGTGCCCATCGCGGGCCTCAGCGCCGATGACTTCGACGCTATTTATATCCCTGGGGGCCACGGGGTTGCAGTGGATGGACCCTTTGATCTCACCCTGCGCGCGCTCATCTCCGATTTTGCCGCCAAGGGCAAGATTGTGTCCGCGGTGTGCCACGGCCCCGTGGCTTTCTCGGGGCCCGAGGTTGATGGCAAGCCGATCGTTGCCGGCAAGCGGGTGAGCTCCACTTCTCCTCCTCACATGACCCTGTCATATGGAAATTTTGCACCCTTTTTCTGCTCTGGGTAGTTTGCTGGGAATCACCAGCAACTCAGTGCAACATTAAGAGTCTCCCAGGGCTGGGACACATTGCACCACCAAGCAAAATGTGTTTTCTGGGTGGGGGCAAAATGCTGGATGTTACAAAGGGCTGGAGGGCCCTTGAGGCATATGCCGCACGATGCAGGGTCGCTGTAAGCAGATGAATCTAAATGCACTCACAAAGAGTTTCTCCCGAGTTGTGCATGGGTTGTGCAGGTGACGTGCTTTAGCGACAGCGAGGAGAACACGGTTGGCAAGAGCCACCTGGTGCCCTTCCTGCCAGAGGCGCGCCTGCGCGAGCTTGGAGGCCTCTACGAAAAGGTACCCCTCTCCCTGCACACATCACACAGAGTCCAAGACCTTGGCGAACCGACAACTTCACACCCTGGTGGATCAAAGAGGGCCGCACATATTCTGTGAGGGGCCAGTGCTGAAAGCTTCCAGCTCAATCGGAGGCCGGAGGCTGCAGCAAGAGCCCTGCAGGCATTGTGCGCATTGGCAGACCTTTTGACTGGAAAAGTCAACCTGCGCTGGGCATGCAAGCCCTCCATGCAATTCATTCGTGTTGAAAAATGGAAGGCATGTCGTCGGGCACAGACAAGCCGGTATTCAATGAAGCAGATTTGTCGTGTTGTGACAGGGAGACGATTGGACTTCGCATGTGGTCGTGGATGGCAAGCTGATAACTGGCCAGAATCCGCAGGTGAGTATTTATGTTTTCAGAGCTTGTGGCCATCTATATTCAGGTGATCAGATGTTCAGCTGATGCATCTTCTTCCGCGCTTGCTGCAGCAACGTGCACTGACATGAAGAGCTAGTCCATTACATGCTGCGTCCTTGTTACATGCTTGAGGGCAAATGGGGCGAAAAAAGTTCTCCTGAGAGATGTGTGCATGTGGTTGCAGTCGAGCGAGAAGATTGGCGAGGCAATAGCAGAGGCCTTGGCAGCGTGAGAACATGTGCCAAATGCAGGCCACCATATTCAGCTTCTGAATTTAGCACCACAGCTCAGCAGTCTTTTTACAGCGTTCAGCAGGTTTCAATGTTTGTCAAAAGTTGTGCTGGCCAGACTGTCAGATGATGTATACGTAAGCTCAGGTCTCGACAACCTCTCGGGTGACTCACCTCTGAGTCAGGTTATGTCAAAGTTTGCATGCGCATGATGGTGTTGAGACAGCCGTCACATGAGGTGCACCTCCGGTAATTAATGCCATGGATAGGTCTCGTGAGTTGCTCTATTCTAGTCTGTCTGGTACATGTGGGACACTTAGATATTTCTGATTGCAGAGCTGTATGCATGCAAATTTGTAATTGTGGGCCACGTCCTAAATAGACCACCCAGAGCTCCAAGGCCCAGGCAGAGTTATTTTGGTCCCGCGCAATACAGCTGCGCAGATCACCAACTTCACAGACAAAGTTTTGTTGTTGTAATACATGAGACACAAGTGCATGTTGCTGCCCTGATCGATTTACAGTTACGAAGGTGGGACGACCTTGGACATCACGATGGCAGCAGCCATGGGTCCTCGGTATCTGTCCGCAATGGAGCTGGTCATAGCTTCATCAGCTCATGAGGTAATTTTAAGCTTCAGGGAGAGATTTGTTGTTATCTGAAGCGCTTAAAACTCTAAAGTGATGAACTAGATATCTAAGTTGCGCTTGAGTGGCCGTCATCATTTTGCAGGACTACTACCCGCGCGCCATCCAATTGCACGGCGTCAACAAACGCTTTGATGCTACAACAACATCCAAGGTACGGTAAACCACTTATTATAGCCTCCGCTGAGCACCTGTGGCATCCCGAACATATCGAGGGTTCGTCACTCTTGTCCTTGCAATTTGCTTATCTTAAACGCCTACAGACCCGCCCAGGAAGACTTTCTTTCAAACCAGAGCTTGACGGAAGCAGTCGGAACAAAGCAGAAGTGGTCATTTGACAAGTCGAAGTCTGCGCAGGAAGTGTACAAGCAGTGGGAGTTGCCCAAGCGGCCGCCGCCCATTGCCCACCCGGCGCGCACCCTCCTGCCCTTTGCAGCTACCTCCGCCTACCGCGACAGTTTCCCTGCACATCCGCCGCAGCAGGTCTACAAGCTTGAGGCAGTGCCCTACAAGGGTGAGCCTTTCCTCTCACCCTTTTGGCATGCTGACATCAGCAATCACCGCCCACTGTTTAAATTCCAAAACAGCGCACTGAAAGGATCTCAGCGATAAGGGTGATTGGAGACAAAACTGCAGTGAACAAGTCACAGCATAAATGACTTTTCTCACTATGGGCCGCACACATGTAGATCAGGTGCCTTTGATGTAAGCATTACAGTCTCAAGCTTTAATTTTGCCGATCATGTAATAAACGCCCCGGCCTTGGCTGGCCTCGGCTGGCGAGGGCGGGTATAAGCACTGAGCACCGTGCCCATGGTGGATTGTGTCTTGCTTGGATGTGGCGAGGCCATCAAGAGTTGATATTTGTAGCAGCATTCACCTGCTGCTTGTCTGCACCTTGCCTCTGGCAGCGTGTGATACTAGTAACAAGAACAAAATTCTGCTTCCTGCAGGCAGCGATGTGAAGTTTGACGCGGAGTCGACGTACCACTCCAACTTCCCGGCATTCCAGGTCGAGCCGCGGCCGCGTCCGCCGCCGGCCGTGGCCGCCAAGAACCCGGCACGCTTCGACGGCACAACCACCAATGGCGAGACCTACAAGGCACACCAGATCGAGCCTCACCAGGTGTGCACTTTTTCAAAAGCCTCTCTATTTTCTTTCAGCCTTGTTCTCATGTTCTATGATCCAGGCTCTGGCATCCCTGGAAGCATCCGCCTTGGAGTAAGCTTGTGCTTCTGGGTTTTGGGATGGGGTCTGGTCCGCCCAAAAGCTTCTGCCGGATTGACTGCTAAACATACATACTGGATATGTCAAAAATTCTTGGTATTGCCCTGAGATGTCCAGAAGAGAGACGTCCGGCTGTCTTGGAAATCGCGGATCTTTGTTCAGATCCTGCCAGAGTCGGCATGCATCCCAGTACAGAATAGGTTCCAGCATCAGTTAAATGCTGATCGGCCAACAGCAATTCAATTGTTTGTATTGCGCTGCCGCACCAGTTCTGCTGTCATGTGCCAAAGCTATGCGCTTACACTTGCCGCATCTGCTGCGCTCTTTCTGCATGCGGGCATCAGTCCCGTCTTCAAGGCTCCCATCAGTGAAGTGGTTTGCACGCTGTTACCTGCAGCTTGTCTGCAGACGCACCCTGGCCTGGCAGGGACGTGTGGTAGTAAAATAACAATACTTATGGTGGTGACACAAGCTTCAATCAAAGGGCATGAGAGAGTTGAAGGTGCAAGTGCAGGTGACACTCAATGCTTACACCTACACTCCGACCCCCTTTGGCGACGGCACTACCGAGAAGCAGGAGGCTTACAAGGCCTGGGATCTGCCCAAGCGGCCCCCCAAAGTCATTCCACCAATGCGTCCGACACTCCCCTTCTCAGGTGATCTCTCCATTGTCTACCATCGATGTCCCTGCATACAAACGCATCTGATTCACCAGATTTCCCTCCACAATATCACATCAAATGGTGTATATGTACCCTGAGACGAAAACTACAGAACAGTGCGCTTTCATCCTCAGCTTTGTCATCCATTTGTCATCTGTGTGTCATCCATGTGTGGTACGTTTGAAGGTCTGCGCATCTCACTGTCTCTCCAGCATTTGCTGTTAGCATGTCGCTTGCTAAAGCATGCTCCCTCTTACAATGGATCATTGCAGCAGGTGCTCACAGTGAGCAGAGCTGGCCGCAATCACTGTCCTCCTAGTAGCATATGTATTATTCTTATAAATACATGTTAGAGACCTTTTGGGAGCCACCAGAGGCTCATCGGTCTTGTAGGCAGTCTGTCACTGCCCATCTCCATATCATAGACTTTTCATGTCTGGTATCTGCATACCGTCAATTTTTTTTACATGATTTATTCACCATTGCGTGTACGTTGGTGCAGGCACAACAACCAGCCGCGAGGAGTTCAAGGGGTGGCAGCTGCCTGAGACAAGGGGCTCTCTGGGAATCGCCACCATCGGCGACAAAATGCACGTGCTCATCCCCTCGCAAGCCTACGCACCCTGCAGCGTCAAGCAGGCATGCTCGCACCCTCTACACAGTGCTGCTGCCTTGTCCTTGTTTTACATTCAATCCTAAAAAGCCCCGCTGCAGAGCCAAGAACGGCCACACAAGATCATGTATGCCCGGATGTGCTGCAGTACCTCTCCCAGTGTCATGCCAATTGGGCGCAGATCAGTCATCCGCCCGCATGCGCAGTTGTCCAGGCATTCTGCATCCAGACCAAAGCAGTTAGCTCCACTGCACCAGCTAATTAATGCCTGCGGTGCTGATTTATTGTTCTCCATGCTGTGGCAATTGCAGTAGCTGTGAGGTCATGCCACTCTACCGGAGTATACCCACGTGGGTGATCCCAGACTTAGCATGGTCAACCCCTGTTTTATACCTTTTGACTGACTGCTTCCCAGCTCATAGAAGCAAAAGTAAGCTGACATGCAAGTGGGTATTGACGGAAAATAGATTTTTAATACAATTATTGGGTGCAGGTGTTCACGACGGTTCACCCTGGTCAGCGTGAGGTGTGCCTGATGCTGTACCGGGGCGAGTCGCAGGTGGCATCGCGCAACAAGCAGCTCGGCCAGTTCCACCTAGTGGGCCTGCCCGAAGCCCCCCTTGGCGTACCCCAAATTGAGGTCCGCCAATCCACCCAACTGCAATGATTTGAAACCTCAGATGCCTGCAGATTTTCCAGACTTCAGATGTAGGGCCCCGGCAGGCTGCAAATGCAGCTCAGTGGTTTGCATCCTGAAGACCTTTTTTTTCACAGTCAAAGCAGAAGGCCTTGAGCCTCCCATGAGTGGAAGCAGGCAAAAAGATGCGATCTGTTGCGCATGTCTGGGGTGCTGCACAAACTGCTTGCGCAAACGGAACATCCACAAATGCTGTAGCACTGCTTGTTTCGAGCATGGTGAATGCAACAAAATTATCACATTTCCCCTCTGGTAGGAAGGGCGTTTCACCTTTTTATGGGGTTGCAGGTGACTTTCCACCTGAGTGCGGACAACATCTTCTCGGCCGAGGCGCGCGAACTGGACTCGGGCCGTCACCACCTGTGGCAGAACAACGACGGCGGCGCCATGGTCGCAGGAGGAATCAATGCCGGCGACCTGAAAGACGGCGTACTGCAGGCTTGAGCATGCGTGGGAATGTTCTGGGACAAATGCAATCTAGGCTGTACTTGAAGGAATTTGAGAGCATGCTTCACTTTAGGGGATTCTCAGGGCAACATGCAAAAATTCGATAAAAGGGTTTAGCTCTCTGGGGCTACACTTCAGAACTACGCAAGGCTGCATGCAGACTACATCAGCAGTCATAAATAAGTGAAGCACACGAAGATTTAAAAACTCAGCACAACCCTGAATTCCGGAACCCTGGATCCACTCTAATGGGCCGCACTTCATATTTTTATTTTTATTTTGTAGATTTAGGTGCGGCACCGGCGTGCCAGCATCATGCACCGTGGACATGATGAGCATGCACATGATGTCACATGCACAGTGATGTCATGGTGCAGATAGCTATAGAATGGGGGCTTTCTTAGATAGTGCTTGGTCCAGACACCAATCGCTGCATTATTTCAGGTCACGGTCAGAAGTATTACCTACTTATGCCATCAGAACACCCTTTGCATATTAATTGCCACGCAGGATTGTATGATATGATATGGGCCGCGCTAGCCCTTACTAAGGAGAGTAGTACTCTCTTGCCAGCACGCCACAATTTTTAGGCTATGTTCTGCCCTGATAAGGCTACAAGCTATCCAGGACTGAACACAGCTGCAGCAAGAGCCCGTCAAGGCATTGCCCCCTGGTCATTAACTATGTAGCAGCTTTGTTCAATGCTTCACTTACAGCAGCGTTGAGTGCGCCTCCAGCATGCTTGTTCAACTGCTTCAGAGGATACTTTGCATGGGCATATGCCAAAGCCGCACTAATACTGTTCCATGGGGATGTCTTGCGAGTGTTTTCTGTCCCCAAAAAACCATCAAGGAAGTGCCCTTGAAGCCTATGCCAACTACGAGGCTGTCTGGTTGTGATGCGCATGTGCAGCATCCATGACACATCCTCTTCGAAGCTCTGCACAATATCTTCGATTGGCCGCCTATTCTGCTGCACTCACTGAGAAAGTGGCTCCTCGGATCCTAGGAGCCTCCAAGCGGCCAGTGCGTGGGGCCCCTTGATCTCATCAGTTCTCCAGAAGTTTCTACACTGCCCTGATCGCCCATACGCCAACCCCTTGGTCCAACAGAGGCCTGAGCGATCTCAGTCTACTGTGTTTTTTCAGCTGAGCGCGTGGCGCAGAGGAACTAGCACCCCCGCGCGCTAGGGCGCAGGGGAAGCAAAGCAAAAGAAGGTTTGGCGGCTCAGAAGCGCCACTCGGGCTCGATGTCCATGGACCAGTGGAACTTGGAGAGCAGGCTCTTGTTAAAGATCTTCTCTATGGGCACCTGCAGTACCACACACCAGATCGATCAGAATTTGCAAAGGGGTTGTTTTTATTATTATCGTTACACGCATTTCCTGCCAAAAGGCAAGGTACGTCCTGCAGACAAGCTGCAGGTAAAGGCTGCCACAATCCTACCCCTTGGTGGACTCGACAGATCCAGGCAAGACCCAATTAACTGTGGGCACAGGGTTGTTTGGCAGCTCTCAAAATATCAGGCATTGATGCTATACTGGCTGAGGCAGCGGAACTTAGCTAGTTTGGCTACACAGAGCCATATGGCCACTAGCTTGGTCCACAGCATGTGGGCAAGACAGAGTGCAAGACGTACAAAGGAGTGCGGGCACTAATGAAGTGTGTGAGTGCCCCGTAATTGCATATCGTGTACCAACAATGCAATGATCTCTCGGCCCAGGAGCAACAAACTACCACACAGCATAGATGCACACAAATGGGGCCACGTAAATTTAAGATATTTGATTCGGGCTTCAAAATTGCAATTCGAGTTTACAAGCCCACCTCGTGCAGTTTGCACCAGGCGACGGTGATGCGAGGGTCAAGGTAGTTGATCTTGGAGGTGCCCAGCGCAACAGTTTTGAGGTCCTCCTTCACCTTGGCGTTCAGCTCCAGCTTTTTCAGCGCATCGCGCTTCTTCTCTATCTGCCGCTCCAGCCTGCAGCACCAGCCGCCACAAGATTTGAACCAGCTCCTTTTGTTCAAGAATAGGCACACATGCTTGGGGTACTCCACTTTGATTTCTTTTGGCGGCAACCCTTTTGGCCGGCTAGGGTGCAAGGGGGAGCAAAGTCAGCGAGAGACACCCCAAAAACCCGGCAGCTGACCTGCCACCTTCAGGGCATCTTGAGCTGCTTTCGAGGGGATTACGCATAAAGACTTAGACTTTATCCTCTTGCGCCACCCGTGAAGGTATCTGGATGGTGGGGCTATTTTGGAATTCTCACTTGACAATAAGAGGACCCATATAGATGGCCCCGGCTGGCGGGGGCCTGTGTAAATATGGAGCGACGTGCCCACGGTTGACTGGGTCTTGCTTCAATCTGGCGAGTCCAACAAGGGGTAGGATTGTGGCAGCCTTCAACTGCAGCTTGTCTGCAGGACATATCTTGCCTTTTGGCAGGAAAAGCGTGCAATAATGATAATAGTAATAGTAATAGTAATAGTAATAATAATAATAATAATAGGGTGCTCATGTGGGGGCATTGTGATGGTGCCAGCCACAGCTTGGGATCTCTGATCCGGGTGGCATTGACTACCGTGTCTCTACCACCTGCCTCATGTTTGGGAGGAACGTCATGCTCAGAGCGGCAACTTTGGCAAAGCTCTGTGTCTGCTGTCTTTTCCAAGGCGCCATGGAGGTGGCACAGAGCATAACAAACACTCTCATCATCAGCGCAATGAATCCCAGCCATATTATGGGCACACAACATCCAAAGTACGCCTGCATTCCTTCCTACTGGAAGCTTCCGCAAAAGCCGCAGTCTGAAGTCCCACATTCCCAGAACAGCTACACATATTGGTTGCAAGTATGGCCCTGTTATTCTTGATGCACGAGCGTGATGGCTGCCTGCGAGGGGCTTTTGTAATTTGGCGGGTTGTACATTCTCAAAAAGAGAGGGAGGGAGGACTCACGAGTCGACGGGGCGGGCCTTGGCGCCCTCGAAGGCCTTCCCCTTGCGCGCGGCGGTGAGCTCGCGTTCGAGCGCGTCCAGCTGCTGTTGGTGCTCCAGCAGCTTGGCCTCCATCTTCTGCATCTGCCCCGTGTGGCCCTTGGGCACGCTGCGCTGATGGTTGCACAGGATCGCCACCTGCACCGCAGCGGATGAGTCTGCGATGAGTCATGCGGATGGGTAATGCAATGAGTCACAGGTATGCCAGCATGAAAAGCTGAAGGTTGCACAGGATCGCCACCTGCGACGCAGCGGGTGAATGATCCAGGTCAGTAACGCAATGAGTCACAGGTAAAGCATGAAAAACTGGTGATTGCAGAGGGTTGCCGCCTGTGGCAGCACCCGCAACCTTCTGCCGGTCTACAGACACACCGCATGTAGGTTTCAGGGGGGATTCCTTTACCATACTTTTTCACAGGACGGCAAGCCCAGAGAGTCATATCATAAAGGCGTCCATCCTGAGAGATACCGCCGCTGCGTCTGGCTCAGGAGCAATAATGTGCGGTACTGCAACAGAGCTCTGGTTGTGCTTGCAGGCATGTGAGGCCCCATCAACACCTGCTCCTCTGCCAGCTTGCTTGGCGTGCCAAAGCAGAAAGGACACCGAGAGACAAGGGTGTGTGAGTTGGCGCACCTCTTTGTTGGCGCGGTCGTACTCGGCCTTCTTCTCGTCCACGGTGGATGTGGTGCTCTCCTTGTGCAGCAGCGCGTCCAGCGTCACACTCGCATTGTACGTGCGGAACACCTGCACAGTGCACACGCGCACGATCAGAGGGCCACACAGAGAAGGAATGCCACCAATGTCTGGATGTCAATAGCTTCAAAGCGCTCGAGTGTCAGCAAGCATGGACTGGACACCAGGCAGCTTACAGCAGGGCATCTGACGAAGATAACAGAGGGTTAGGAATTGGCTGGAGCTACTCATATCCCTGCCGCAGCGATCAAAGCAGCACATGGGCTCCAAATGAGCTCCCCAAAATATACATCCGTGGACAAGCACAAAATGGCGAGATGCATTGGAGGGTGCGTGAATCTCTCAGTCCAGCTTGGCGGCTGGGCAGAGAGCGGGTGGAAGGGGAACATGGTGACATGGCGAGCACCTTGACAGAGAGGCCGTCCATGAGATCCTTGAGGCGCTTGTTGAGGTCGGTGGCATCCATCGTGTCAAACAGGTCCATATCAGGCTTCTTGGCTGCGAGTTACACACCACCGAGAGATCTCAGGAGCCCAAACATGAGTCATCACGAAGGCAATGCAGCAGCTAAATGTCACATGATGCCACAGAACAGCCCCGATTGACAGTGCTCTTGTGGCAAGGGAGTGCAGCTCTCAACAACAAAGTCGTCTGTGAGCTTCCATCGAAGGGGTGCCAATGCAATCGAGGGTGGTAGGAGCGCACTCTTGTTGTCCTTGGTGGTCTTGCAGAACTGGCGCACGAGGGAGTGGACCTTGGGGTGCACGGCGACCTCGTTCTCATAGCGGATGGAGTCCTTTCCCAGGAAGTCAAACTTGATGTGGTTGTCCTCCAACACCTCCACATTCTCCACCTGCAAATTCACATGCCTCAGACCCTTCCAACTAAAAAATAGGATTTCCATCAAATCCTTCAAGAACTTGCATGAGCAACAGTGGTGGTGAGCCCGCGCAACTCCCCATTTCATAACAAAGTAGCCTCAGTGGGATCATATGCAGTGAAATGATTAGACCCCGTTACATCATGCCAGATACTCAATCTCGCCATCACGGTAGTGCGGCCACATGCAGAATATCTTCCTGCCAGTTCAAGCCGCACACTGGCCTTGCTGTGCCATATCTGCGGCTGCGCAGTCTTGCAGCAGACGATTCCCAGCACTCCTGAATCCAATTGGTGCCGTCACTGGGGGTGCATCGGCCAGTATGTCCACCAGCAAGATGGGGCTGTGTTGCAAGCGTACCTTCAGGGTGCAGCAGCCGACGGTGTCTGCCTCGTCCTCGTCCTTCTCGTGGCCGGCTCGCAGCGCCAGCTTGTCGATGAAGTAAAGGGCGACGGCCATCTGCCGCGTGCGCATGTCGGCGCTCTCCCAGTCCTTCTCGTACGCCTTGCGGATGCCCCCGATGTAGTCCTGCGCGAGCATGGGCACCACATGCTACATGAGCACCTCATAATGCAGGAAAGTGGGCTGGTTGAGAGCAAAAAAGCGACTGCGTGTTATCTGACAAAGGCTCCTTGCCACATTCCCTGCTCAGTGAGATGCACAACGTTCAGATTGATGACAGTTGCTCCGGATCGCAGCAGCATTTCCGGGCATTTTGGGGCAGGTGCAGGATCTATGAAACTCCAGGGCCGGCAATATAAGAAAGGGAAGCAGCTTTCTGGGCATCGAAATTGTTTTTGCTTTGCATGCAAGTATACCACTCAGCAAAATTGCAGATCACAGAGCCGGCTGCCCGGGGCGTGCGACGCACCTTGAGCTTGCGGGCCTTCTCGTACTTGGCAAGGTCGGAGTCGGACTTGAAGGTGGAGTTGGCGGCGAGCCAGACGTACTTGTAGTCCTTGGCGCTGATGGGGTCCTTCCAAAAGGCCAGCCATGTCACCGTGTTGTCGTGCCGCACCTCTTTCCACTTCTGCCCCGGGTACGGGTGCTCCGGCACCGCCACGCCCTTGCCTGCAGCCAACACAATACTTTTAGCATGATTTGAATTCAAACACTACTGTACATGTTTGAAATGTTAGCCACCCATGCATCCTGTGCATCAGCAACAGGTTCACTTTATTCCATCCATGTGCAGCACACTTGTGAATTGTGGGACTGATTGGAAATACGGGTGCTCTGGCACCGCCAACCCCTTGCCTGCAGCCGGCGCAAGATTCCTTTCTCATTTAGATCATGCCGTGCTCTAACAACAGGTGGTTCTTGTGTTCAGTCGCCAAATTCGTGGCATTACAGATACGCCATACAGAGCCGACGAGGCCTTCTGTATCGCATGCGCAGGATGGTTGTGGACTGTGAAGGTAACTGCTGGGGGCAACCCAGCACACGACGTTGTACACCGCAAGCCAGCTGGATCGACTGCGTTTCCGGCTGACATCGTCAAGTTGAACGCCGCGTCCTCGGTGGCCCATTATAAGAGCTCATCCTCCCAAGAACTGCAGAGAACACTTGGGGACAGGCATGGAGATGTTGGGTTTGACAAGGGGCGCGCACCGATGTTGATGGTGATGTCGCGGGGGTAGATGCGCCGCTTGAACTTGCCCATCTTGGGGTGGTCCCCCCGGCCGCGGAACAGCCCCGGCGGCTCCACCCGGAAGTTGCCCACCTGGCAGGGCAGGCCACAATTTTAAAATCGAAGCACTTCTGTTTGTCACCTAGTGATCCTTCATGCAGGCATCTGTGATTCATGGCACCACATCCCTTGATACAACATGAATAGGGGGAATCTTCTCCGCCACACGATGCTGATCAAAGCCCACAAGCGACAGGATTGAGCGTCCTCGAGCAGCTGCAAGCACTTTGTGTTGCACACATGTGAAAGCATGCTCCCTTCCCACCTGCTCCTTGCGGTCGTCCACCAGGGCGTGCTTGAACTTGGCCTCCGCCTCCTCCTTCTCCTTCTTCATCTTGTCCTTCTCCTGCGCCGACAAACCCCACATTTACATTCTGCCATTGATTGAAGCCCTTAATAATACAGAACCCACTTGTATTCTAAGCAGTCCCTATGGACATGAAAACATGCGAGCACCCACATCAATGGCAGACAGGCAGCCCGCGCTGTCTGACAGCCCGCAATGAGAACAATAGGCTTGTGCCTGTGGACCCCTGCTTCAGGGCCTTGCAGCCAGGCTTTGACGAAGGCTGATTATATGGTTGCCGTTGCCATGAACCCCTCACAGGTGTAGAGCTTCACTTCTGACGTTTAAACGAAAAGGGCAGTAGAAGTGCAATCTTTGACAGGTAGCAAGAGGCATCATCAGCGCACCTCCTTTGGCAGGGCCTTCTTGCGCTCGCGCTCGGCCATGTGCCACTCGTAGATGGGGGTGAAGTCACACTTCTTCAGGTCCCTGATGGCGTGCTTGGGCCCCAGCACCTTCTTCCAGTCCGCCCAGAAGTTGTCCAGGAACTGCTGCCGCTCCAGGTACTGCGTCCCCGTCATCACCGCCATCGCAGTCGCCATCTGCGCGCATGTGCCGCCATCACGCCTCCATGTGTGTCTTGTGACAGAAATGAGGTGACTAGTCCCCGGCAAATGTTTTTGTGACCAGGACCTGACAACCCCCGGTGAACCACAATGTGCAGCCCCTACTGACTGACCTGAAGACAGGCCAGAAGGCCAATTTTAATGACATGAAGAGGAGCAATCATGATGGCCAACGGAGAGGGTGCAGTCTTCTCAGATAGTAAGCTCTCCAGCGAGCGGTTGACGCTAATTTGCAGCCGAGGACCAAGATGCAGAGGACCGGATCCACAGCAGGCGCATGCAACAATCCAATTTGCTCAAAGATTGTGCATGCAGCCTGAATGGAAATCAGCATACTGCCAGAGATAAATTCAGAAGAACAAGCAGCGCACCTCTTCCTGCTCGAGCGTCAGGTCGACAGGCTTGCCGTCGTAGAGCATCTGGACGCCGTGGGAGGTGTACTCGGGAGGGAACAGCACGCCGCTGTGCACCAGCGTGTCCCACTTCGCCTCCTTGTCCTCCGCCTGATCAGGCATGCATGCGTACTTGATTACTCATATCACATAGCCGATTGCTCACCCAGCCAAAATTGGCAGAAAGCCAGCCTGACATAGGCAAGCCAGGAGCCAGCTGTAGCCTCCTTGTGAAGCGCGGTTTCTCACTAATGCGATCCTGTCACTCCTTCCTGAAGACTAACTAAGCTTCATGCCTTGAGGCAGTGAAGTGGCATTGCTTTATCCTGGCCCATATGAAATGAACAATTGAAAGGGAAGGGAAGCAGCAATGAGGATGCAAATAGCCAGTGACACGATTAAGAAATGACAGGGGAGGGAAATTGCACCTTCCTGCTGCTGTCCCGGGAGGGTCTGCTGGGACCAGCATCAGACCTGCTCTTCTTTCTCTTCTTTGGCTCGTCCACTCCATTTTCGCGCCTGCGCTTGGGAGCTGACTGCTCCACCTTGACCTGGGATGTGCATGCCAGACTGCTGTCAGCAATCTAAGGGAGAAGAGAATGTAAGACATGAAGGCAAAGCCAGCGCCAAGCCAGCACGTTGAAAGCACTCATCAGCATTCATCTCGTGACAGGCTCTGGACCCTTGAAGATCCAAAGAGCCAGGTAGGATGGCAATGTCAGCTAGTTGTGATGCCTTGGCTTGATGCTAGGCCAGCCCATGCGTCTATCAGCACAGCTCTTCAGTCACAAGGTCACTATCTGTACTCAAAAGGCGTGCTATTTCCTCAGCAAGGCAGGACTCCTTGTGGAAATGTGGAGTGGAAGGCTGTGCACCTTTTTTTTCTTCTTCGGTCTGTCCTCGTCATCCCTTACTTCCCTCTTGACCTTCTTCGTCGGGTCCCCCTGCTTTGCCGCCGGCCTTACAGCCTTGCCCGCCTCCATCTTCTTCTTCACCTGAAAGGGCAGATAAGTAGAGTGGTACGCACATGTAACATATTTCTCGTTAGATATGTCTTACTGTTTTAACCCCTTCATTGCTATGGGAACTTGCTTGTGCTCCGAATTGCCTAGCATCACTTTCTAAATATTGATTTGGATTTGGATTTGGATTTGGGAAGGCTACAAATCACTGACACACCTTGGCGAGCAACTCTGTAGTATTGAGCATACTAAACAGTGTTGACTCAATCTGGTCATAATACAACACACACTGTGCCCAACAGGCACAAGGTTTCAGACCGTCAGTGAGCTGCGCTACCAGAGAGTGTGCACCTGTTCTTTTGAAACTGTCAACCGCTGTGCAAGCGGCTTGTCATCGTCCGAGTCCGAATCTGACTCCTGTATCAATAGCTTCCGCTGAACAGGCGCGCCTGTATCGCACATCCCAGCCGAGTCATTCTATGATCAATACCTTCAAATGAAACCATGAGGCAACATCTAAAGTATGCTGGCGGGACCTCCGTAGAACCAGACAGTCCAACCTGCAGCCTGCTGGAGAAGTACTTTGAGCTTGACATCTGATACACAGAGAGGATCGAAAGGTGAGGAATGAAGCTGCACACCATTTGCCGCAGGCGGCTTGGCAGCAACCGGCTTGGCAGCGCTTGGGGGCTCCTGTTTCACCGCCGTCCCTGCACCCTGCCCAGCTCCCTTGTCCAACTTGGCTGCAGCCGTCACCCCAGTCGATGTCTCAGCCTTGCCGCTCTGCTCCGGCGCTGCCGCAGGGGCGGCCACCGCGGACGGGTGCTCCATTGCAGCACCATCTGCACTGTTGCCCAATGACGGTCCCGGTGCAGTCTCCTTCACTTTAGCCACCGCCTCCAATGGCGCTGCTGGAGGGCAAAGAATTCTGTCAGTGACGCCGAGCCAAATGCTTGCACGCATGCAGGAGTCGAGCACCGCATTTCCTACGCCGGGAGTGAGACACACATAATGAGAGGATCTGCACAAGAAAGGATATAAGATTTGGCAGATAGCAGGGGTCTGTGCATGTTCACCTGCTAGGCTGGCATCGCCTTGCGCAGCTGGGGCATTCTGTGCCTCTCCAGTCTCTGCGGCAGGCTTCTGCCAAGCTTTCTCCAAGCTCTGGACAGCATTGCCGCTTGCCCCTGATGTAGCTTTGTCCCCTTGTTCCTTCGCAGGCTTTGCTGCATCGGGAGGGCCTGCCGGAGGAGCTGTGGCAGCTTGATCCACCTCTGATGGCTTTGCTGGTGTCTCCACCGGTGTTGCAACTTCGCTGTCTTTCTTCAGACGGATCTGCATTCAGCAGAGGAGATATTCAGATGTGCTGTTTTGCTTGTGGCAGTGCAGATAAAAAGTGAATAGTCACGACTTTTTGGACCAAGGCTGATCCTATCCTGGACATGCAAGGTACTGTACTTAGAGACTGAAGGGCTTGGGGAAGTCAGCATAAAACGATACAACTGCGTCTGCGAGTTTCCAGAAGCCGCATCGTGTTCTCAATCAGCTTCTCTGTTCAGGTGATTGAGTCAAGCAACCCTTCACGATCGCCATAGATATGTCGCGCTCATAACCTCCCGCTGTCTTCAATGTCAGCAGAAGTCAGTTTTCCAGCGAGCTGATTTTACTGTGGGGCCTAAATGCAGGTACACTGAGCTAAGAAGAGGACCATCCAAGAGATAGACACTCACAGGTTCTTTGGGAGTTGCGCTGGCTGCCTTGGCCCCAAACCCACCCAGCTCCTCTTCCAGAGATCCTGGCGCCAGCTCGGCTAGACCGGACATTGTCAATTGCCTCCAGCCCCGCGCTCCTTGTGGTCAGATTCTCGTCTGCCTGAGCTGAAGAACAAGATGGCCTATTGAAACAGGTCACCCTGTCACCCCACACGATGGAACTCCACTCTTTTTCCCTTCTGCAGGCCGTCTCAATAACTCTCAAGGTGAATGTGTGCTCCTCTACGTGCTCCTCTTGCTTCTGCACAAGGCACTCCCTGAACGACTTGAACGATTTTCTTGAAATCCGCGGTCCCGGGGTCCCCTATCTAACGGGGGATCCCCACGTGCACGCGTTTCTGTCCTTCAAATGCGCGCATAACAGCTGATCGGGCATCAAGTGCTGCTATCCAAAGATGAATAAGTCAGCATGCAGCTTTCAGAACAGTCTTTCACGCCGGGTTCTGAACCCCAATCGTATCTACAGCCTAACGTGACGCCTATAGATCAAGCCATTTGGAGTAGCTTGTTTTACTGACTGTGTGATCAGCGCCTTCATATTCGGAGGAATATCAGCTGCAGTGACCAGCAAAAGGTAAGGAACTACCTGCCTGATCATGCATTCATCCTGGGAAGATTCATGCTAACGACGTCACTGAATGCATGGTGTCTTAACTTCGCAGTGGGTTCAACCGCCCTCATTCAGCCGCGAAAAGGAACAGGACATCATTCGTTTGTAAGCAGCATCTCATCCCACATGCTTCCATGTGATCATGTGTATATAAACTGTGGAAAGACAGCCTTGATCACAAGACTCCTGAAGCATGACAAGGACACGGGTCTGCAGCCCTGCTACATAGACTGCAGGCTTCGAGATGTATCGATACCAACCGCCTTCGCTGCAACTCTGCTGGACAGCGCCTCAAGGAACAAGCAGCTTGCAGCGGACATTCATGGGTCCCTTGTGAGCGAGGGGTCAAGAGTTGAAGGCCCTTTAAGCGTCAGCAGATGAAAGGTACAGGGAACTTCTTGGATGGGTCACTGTTCAAACACTCCTAGCGCAGTCTCAGTCGCCCCTTCCAAGAGTCATACAGGCATTCAGGCATGCAGCAGCAAAGTCAGCAAAGCAAGGCAACTACCCACTGATCATAGTGGACTATGCCGAAAATTATGCCGCTGGCAGGACACGCACAAGTATCAACTGCATTATCTGCAGCCATGACATCAGAGAAGAACGCATGTGCTGCTGATGTCTTCTGACTACAACTTCTTGCAGTTGGTGCAGAGAGGTGAGCATTTCTCTGTAAATGCGAGTGACTTTCAGCATAAGTTTAACTGAGATTAGCTGCTTTCAGCTGAAAATACCCTATGGCAACAAAGGGAGCTCGCTCTCTCTTATTCACAAATAGTGTGTGCCTCACTGCATGCAAGATAAGATATGAGTGATAAGCGACTTTTTTTGCCAGAAGCCAAAGCCCCGGCTTGCTTCAATGACATGGTGCAGTACAGGGCAGCACACGTTGGGAAGCAGAGCCAAGACCCAATAGAGCCAGTTGATAACAAAATTCGGACTGCCGTATATGAGGTACTAGTTCCTCACAGTCAGCATATGGACTTCAGACTGGACTTAATATATGTGTGTAGAGTTGCTGCTCACATGCACCTGGCTAGGTGAAAACGTTCACTACTTCAACACCACTTGATACATTCGCAAGTGGATCAGACATGCAAGCATTTGGCATCTGAAACTGGACGTTGCTCCACCTATCTGCAGGCGAGACATTTGCATGTACGGTTGTAAATTTTATACCGGAACGCTATTGCATGTACACTATCAATTGCTCTGGGACCAAATTGGCGACTAGAGCCTGCTGTATGCTAGCAGGTTTGTGGTGGCAATGTGGGCTTCCTGTTCAGGGTGGCAGGCCCTTGCAGAGTGATACTGACAGGTGACGCAGACAGCACCCTCTGGCAGGCGCCCTTCAACGTTTTTTCACATTCACAGCGGCAGCCTGATGAGTTCTGAGTATCACATTCGCGCCGCCTGCAGTCAGGCAATGGCTGGCAGGCCTTCTCAAAGCCGTCTCTGAGCTGCTGACCGGACAGAGTTGGGGGACGTTTCTCATGTCATATTGAAAATAGTGCGGCTGCTGCAGATGGTCAAAGAGTGTACTGGCTGACCAGTGGTGTGTGTTTGCAGGAGTGGGGGACCTGGAGCGGTCGATCAGGTGCCACGCGGTGGAGGGTGTGACGCCTGCAGGCGCTGCCGGCTTCACAGGGAGCAGTACTGGGCTGCAGCGACGGCCATCAGAGATTCAAAGCACCACGCAGTCAAATCCTCCCAGCTGATGGGCACCCTTGGGCTCTGCTACAAGGGCCGGGAGGCCCTGGGGGCGATGTTAAGGGCCGGACTGCTGGCCTACAGGCCCTACTCCAATTGGGCAGCCGATATCCCCCGGGAGGCATTTGGCGAGGGAAGGGGTCCGTTGGTGACTGCGGCGACGCCCATGCACCTCTACCACATGAAGCAGTTTGCGGACTTCTGAGTGATTGCTCCTAGCTCCTTTGTCATTTGGAAGTGTATACAAGATATAGAATACCTTGTGCATTCCTGTCGCGAGTATTCTAGGGCCTGCAAGCCTAGCATTGGAGGTGCGTCAGAGGGAAGCTGCTGTGGTCTAGCTAGGTATCTTCACTGCAAACCGTGGGAGTCATGCCACCACTGACTGAGGGACATGAATTCAGCCTTTGTTGAAGACAGTGTGCTTTCGCATGCAGGTAAGGAGCAAGAGCGGATCAGTAGTCTTGCCGTCACCCTAGCACAGGGCAGTCTGATGCCAAGATACACATCCAGGGACTGCATCAAGATAATGATGGTTGATCAGGCTCTTGATGCCATGAATGGCAGCAAAACGAAAGACGGCCTGGCAGTTGTTGGAGCTGCAAAAGAAAAACTAGGCGATGGTCATGGTGCACACAGTGTTGCTATCGCTTATGCAGCTGTCATCCAATGCATGCTCGTTGTGTTTAGCCCTGTGGTGCCAAAGATACAGTGACTGCGCTGTCTGAACAATTTGGTGAGCAGCAGCCAGCATTGATTTCCTCAGAGAATTTTCAGAGTCTGAGAGACAGAGTCTGAGAGACACAATAATGTCCAGTACATAAAAAATCCACTCATTGGAGTTCACAAAGTTCTAGAAGATCTTGAGATGGCTTGATCATGATCTGGTACCAATATGATCTCTGCTTTGCAGTCCCTGACTACTGCAGCATAGTACAAGATTAGATATGTCGCCCTTCTTCCTGCTGATCTCAACAGCTCTGAATGTATGTCCTTCCTCGTGCAAGACGGCCTGAAGGCCTTCACTTGGAAGGCAGAGCGTCCCATAGGAGCCAAGTTTGGCACTATTAGGTGCAACACAAACTGTTGCCCAGCCATGCCTGACCATTGAGCAGGTAGTGTAACATTTCGAAAAAGTTGCGATTTCGTGAAAGGTGCAAACGTCCATTTGCCGGACTTCATTCGAGAGCTTCAATCTTGTCAAACATCTCAAGCCCTATTTCTGCCAAGTTCGGTCTCTTGCAACATACACTGCTGCGGACCTAGGACGACGTTCGACCTTGATTTGTGACCTTAGTCGAGTAGTCGAGGTGCGCTGCGTCAAAAAGAATCCTTGACCTATCTTGTCAGCTCCAGCACATCTTAGCTCCAGCACAATAGGGTACCTATTGTTGTCAGGAATGCTACATCGCTTGAAGGTTTGCATAGGATAGGACACATCTATGAGTGATGCGACTGGTGTAGCAGGTGATAAGGATCTGTGCAAGCGCTCGACTTCACCTACACCTCGGCTCTGAGTTGAACTGACAGCCAGGGAGACTGGCTCCAGGTCACCGTCATGTCGCAGAACAGATATGTGGTGGTTCCGACCGTCACTGTACTGGCAGTCATGAAAGCCCGTCTAGTGGGGGCTGTGAAGGGGCACGCTTTGCTGAAAAAGAAAGCTGATGCTTTGACGGTCAGGTAAGCCTGTCCATCCTATCCTCTACCATCATCATCTTACTCTGCAATCAACTGATCTCGAATTTGTTGCTTCAATACTAATGGTAGGCAGCATATATTCAAGCCTATGGGAATGGCTGTCTTGAAGGCGTGTCAAACCTGCTGTGCAGGTTCCGCCAGATCCTGAAGAAAATCGTGGACACAAAGCAGAGCATGGGAAAGACCATGCGTGAGAGTGCCTTTGCACTGACAGAGGCAAAGTATGCTGCGGGGGAGTTCAGGCACACGGTCTTTGACAGTGTTGAGACGGTGGGGTCCTGGGGGAGGACCGCCATTTGACTTCAGTACATGTAGCTTTGACCTACCCGAACACTCATGATCTGCATTTCAAGAAGCTATGAGTGCTAATGCAATCAAGCAGCAAGTGACCTCGCGTCAAAGTTTGTGCTGAGGCATGCATGCTTGTTGTTTTTGGAACCTTGCCGAAGTAGCTAGCAGGAATTGGACAGTGCTTGATGGTGTCCTGCAGGCACAAGTGCGCGTGGTTGCTCAGACAGACAATGTGGCGGGAGTCAAGATCCCCAAGTTTGAGCAGATCTTGACGGGTGGGGAGGGGAAGATGGGCCTCACAGGTTTGGGCAAGGGAGGACAGCAAGTGCAGCAGTGCCGAAAGGTGGGCAGCCCACAAGCCACGCAACCTGCAAGATCTGTGGATCCTTTCCATTCCCTTCAAGTACAAGAGGCCTCTTGTGATGCGGTCTTCCACACATGTTGAATGATCAGGGTCCTGACTTCACGGAAGTTTTATGTGGCTGAGGCCCTCAGCAAGCGCTTCAGATGCTGGAGTGTCAAGAGGCGTGCTGTCTTGACGACACTACGAGCCTTGGGATGCAAATATGGTGGTGGGGGGCTTTGGTAGACTAATCTTGTTGTTGTAATTATATTGAGCAGGGTAGAATTGTGTTCCTACCGCTTGGGAACCACGAGGTAGGACATGCTGATCTAGTGAGTATCAGAAACACATGTCAAGTTGGTTACAGCTTCCTCTATGAAAGGATTTGCACTTCGTCAGCACATCCCATCACCTAAAGTTGGCCCCATCGTTAGTCACAGATGGCCCAACCTTGCTATCTACGGCCTGCAAAGACTCCAAGAGGTCCCAACGCCGTGACCAAAACTCAGTGTGTCGGTCGCAACTCGATTTGAATTTTTCGCTGGTCTGGCGCAGGCGTTCCTGAAGAGTGTGGAGCTGCTGGTGAACCTGGCGTCGCTGCAGACGGCGTTCCTGACGCTGGACGAGGCCATCAAGACGACTAATCGCCGAGTCAACGCCCTCGACAACGTCGTGCGGCCCAGGCTCGAAAACACCATCTCCTACATCAAGGCGCGCCCCCTTCTCTCATCCCTGACCCTTGTATCACAGATGCCCACTCATAGATCCTCTTGCGCTGACAATTCATGCCCTGCTGCAACCACCGCCAAGCATGCTCGCACTTGAATCAGATATGTCCATCTGTGCATCATTCGGCGCTGGTGAGACACTTCTTGCTGCAACCATTGCCAATCATGCTTAGTCAACCATGGCCCCCCACAACACTAACGGTTGAGTCTCAACCGGCCTCGACCTGCCCTCTGCTTGGCAAAGCGCTCCCTGGCGCTGCGGCATGTGCCAATTCTGCTGGTGGAGGTGCCTCAATATTGTGGGCGCTGTGCGCAAAGATTGAAGCCTGCCTCCTGTAGGCCATTGTGGTCAAGCAAGGTCGATGCAGTGAGATGCAATATTCTGGAAGTCATAAAAGGTGATGGCTTGGTGCTGCAGGGAGAGTTGGATGAGTTGGAGCGCGAGGAGTTCTTCCGGCTGAAGAAGGTGCAGGCTAAGAAGAAGAGGGACGGAGCCATACAGGATGCCGAGGTGGGTCTCTAGATCTTTCTCATCCTTCCTGCGCGGCTGAACTCTGCACTGGGTATCGTGTTGCCTGTCAAGCCATTGAATCGGATCATAGCCAGGAGATGTCCCAGATTATTCATGCCAGCGCGCAAGATCCCCCCTTTGCTGGTGTATCAAGGATAGCATACTTTAACACAAATAGACATGCCACAGCTCGTTGCCGGCAATCGTGAAAGTGTTCAAGTAGCCATGATGACACATTGACTGGGCATAATTGTGCGATGCAGCGGCGTGCCAGGGGAACAACAACCACAGAAAACGGGGCACCTGCAGCGGACATGAGCGGGACACCAGAAGACAGTGACATTGTGTTCTGAGGCAGCGGCCCCAAAACAGCGGAACTGCACCCTCATGCAGCCCTGAGTGGCACAATCTCAGATTTTGTGCTGATTGGCAGAGGCAGTAGCACATTGGCACATGTGTATGCCAGTGGGAGACTCACCGTCTGTTGGACATTGCAATAATACTGTGATTTTAATGGTTATCGTGCCTTCATTCTTGGCATGCATGATCTCTGCATGTAGTGGAAGGGTGATGACAATGCCTGGGAATCCCCCGCCATGGCTATGTGTAGTGAAGTTGTGGCGCCAGTGCTGCTTCTAGTGAACCAGTCCAAATATTCTGAGTCAGATCAATATAAAATTTAACGAATATTCAAAGCACCTGCCTCCCTGCATGCAACAAAGGCTCTTCAAAGGTACCTGCTACCCGGCAATCCACCCCTGGTTGTTCCCCGAAGTTACGCAGGCAAAGGCAAGAAGGCCGACCTCACACAAATATGAAATGTTGTAGGATGAGGCTCAAGGTCAGCTGATACAGATATGTCTGTTCAGGTTGTATTCCGGGTATCAACCGGCAGTTCCCTGGACGGGGACTCCCCTGGTACAGGGGGGGCCATCGATATCAGCAGGAAATTATCGCTCGTTGGCAGCATCCCCGAGCTTGGGGCATGGTCCTTGAACAAGCGAATACCTTGTCGTACGAAGCCCCATTTGGGTGAGTTTGAGCGTGATTTTCGGAGCAAAAGTTGCCACGAGTGTTGGTCCAAACCTATCGAGATTGCGGACGTGGATCTCTTGGTCAAACGCGTGAGAGGCGTAGTTGGTTGAATTGCTACTCATAGCATCAATCTAAAAACTTTACCTGTACATGGCCTTTATTGACTGTTGGGGAAGCGTTCGACCAAAAAGCATAACCCCATTCTTTGTCAGTGTATCCTGCTTCTTTGGTTTCTAAGCTATCTCAGCAATGTTTTGTCAATGGCGTGCAGGTAACGGCATCTGGGAGACCGAACCGATATGCATACCCAAAGAAAAGTTAGCCCCCTTCGCCTCTGTCTGCAGCAAACAAAGCCTGCTACCTGTAAACCTTGTACTCTACCTTGACACCCCAAGATGATGTATCCGCCTGACGGCCTCAATACTTTGATTAGAAAACACCCCATCGTGGTGCAGATATCAGTTTTAGTGCCTCATCGTACACTGTCTTGTCAAGGTCCATCACCCCGCAGATCTTTGCTTCAGCTTGCATAATCATGCATGCTACTCGATCAGCTGTGGTTCCTGCGCAGGTTCCCGTTCATCTATCGGTACTGTGCCAATGGGAACCGGCAATCACCCACTACCAGGCCCCTGGTATGGGACCTTGTACACCGCACCTGCAGTGAACCACCGGCCAAAGGGTGTGTCCTCCCAATCATCCACTCAGACATTCTTGCTTGTCTTCTGAGCTCAACTGTTAGGCCAGACCTTCTTTCCCCTGGAAGAAGCTCGGCACACTGCATTGGCCGCCTTTGATAGCTGGAGAACCGGAAGAGCAGGAACGGTTTGTAGTGAGGTATCCCATGCGGGGCAAGCAGTCTACACCACCTTGCAAGCAAGGGCACAGCCACAAGCAGAGCAGCTCTGCTTGCGTAGTGCATGTAGCAGTAGCCGAGGAATAAGGGGGTTGAAACGAAGTCAGGAAATTCTTCATGATGAAGTGTGCGCGCATGGGGGCAGGGTGGTCGAAGACCTTTTTGAGCCGACAAGCGAGAACTGCGACAGCGGATGGGTGACCCAGGCAGGTGTGGGAGCATTTCAGTTGCGCGTGGGACAGCCGCCAGGCAGCAAGGAGCCCCTGGTGCGTGGTGCATGACTGACTTTTATTCCCAGAAACTAATGATCACAGTTGTGCCTGGAGATCGTACCATAGCCACCAGTCAGTCTCCAGCCCACCCCGGCACCAATGCATGCCTTGAAAAGGACTCCAGATGACCAGTGCTGTTGAAAGGCACTTGGCTTTCATTTGCAATGCAAGACTGGCACTGCAGATGGTTCACGACAGATGCCATGTACACGTTCCTGGTACAATCTATTCCTCCTCGAATGCATGCAAGATTCATACTGTAGATTCCTGCTGCGAAGGACATCCAGTGGCTTGTTCTTTGTTTATATAGTGAACGCTTGTGCCACAGGTGGTGTTGGAGAACGGCTGCTGCGACGACGAGGTGAAGGTGCAGCTGTATGAGGCGCGGCCGGGCGACCCGGCCGTTCCGCAGGGCAAAGCCTTTGCCACGATCTCCTCTGAGGACCTGGGCCTGCCTCCTCACGGGGAAGCCTCCTGTGAGGCCCCCTCACACGCCCTTGTTCCCACCAGGAGATTGATATTCAGTCCGCCCAATCTAGATGAGCACCTGAGGAATGGGGCCAGCGACATACGGCATGCCCAAATCCAAAATGAGCTGGAAAACCAGGGCTGGGGAGCTCGGAACAACACCAGATCTACCGATAGATGAAGGGTAGAATCGACTAGGAAAACTTGAAGCAAGTCCGTATGTGCGGACCTCTCCAATTACAGTCAATCCTCATTGCACCTGGCTCCCCATGAATGTGTGTGGCTGATGCGCGCTGTGTGTGCTGTGGGGGCTACAGTCAGCGGGCGGCAGGATGACTTTGGCGGCGACGGTATTATCTTCTACATGAATGGGCAGTCGCTGGATGCCCTCGCCTTCCGAGTGGTAAATGGTCATCATCCCCAGAGCCTGCATGGATTCACGTCTGTGGGCATGGATGATCTGCGCAGCATTAAATTTCCACCATAAGAACACTGACGTTGCCTTGGGAGCCAGCAGATGTTTTCTAGAACTGGATCTGGTACCGCTGTTCCTGCCTCCTTCAATCATGTTCTGTTTGCTTTCAGGCTTCACCTAGTGCTGTCAGAGGAGTAGTTCGTGCTGCCTTGGCTGGGAGTGGGGTTTGTGAGGGCTTTTTTGTGCGAGGAGCTGTAGCTTTGGCATCAAGAAGTGATCTTTTTGTGCAGGATGTGACCGCGAAGAAGGACGGCCGGCTCATCGCGCGCGCATTCGTATCAACCCCCACAATACTGCCCTTGCAAGGGGCCATAGCTGCAGCCCTGGTGTCACCCAACTTGGAACAGGTGATCGCTCAGACCCATTGATCATTCCTGCACACGATCAAGGTCTTGCTGCAGCTGCTATTTACAGTGATCACCTGTGAGCTCATTGGCCCTTATTGCTGGGTGCGATCCTAATACATGCTGTTTGACATGGGCATCTTTGAGAAGGGCGCAAAATTTGATTCATCAGTGTTTTGTCGTCGCTAAAGTATCTCCCCTTGGTGACCTGGCAGGTGGGGGTGTTTAAGGCGGGGTTCTTGGTGGTCACGTCGTTGGAGCACCCCTACAACAATCTGGGGGACCTGCAGCGAGCCAAATGGAGCCCCACTGCCGCGTCCCTTCTGGGCACTCTGGACATCGGGTGGGCAATTGCGACACCCCTTTTTCTGCTGAAGGGGGCTCACAATCACATCATGAATACTTAGTCATTTCCATTGCGGCCAGGCTCATGCATGATTGACTGTGCAACAAGAAGAATATCAGGAAGGTCAAGAGTGCTCGGCCCAGTCCAGTTGCATGAGTTTCAAGCATCTTCCAACAAGCTCATGCATATGGCTTGGATAGGCATATGATGCACATTCGCAAATGCTGCTGCCGTCCGGTGTCAGTCTTTTTCTAGGCTTCACGCAGTCTCCCAATTCCCCTGTCAAGAGAAAATTGGACCTCTGCCACTTGCTTCAACTCTTGACAAACCAGCCTCCTCAAACAAAGCTGCAAGGCTGAGCCACCGGGGGCTGCTTTCACCACTTCTTGAGCGGCCAACAAATGTCACAACCTCTCAATGAAGAGGCAGATCACGTACCTCCGCCGGGGACTGCTGCGCAGGCACCGAGGGTCGGGAGCGAGCAAGGGGCGTGGCCGCAGTGTGCGCGAGAACACGGTGCTGTCATTCCAGAAGGCAGCCACCAGCATGGTCGACTTCATCGAGTTTGATGTGCACGTCACCGCGGTGCGCCGAGCCTTGCTGTCAGCGATTATTCACAATTAGTAACATCATTTCAGCTAGTTCAGTCTCTGTCCATCAGTGCAGGAGTCACCACTTCTTGCGTGCTGAAGCATGCGCATTGCTTTCATGCTGACGATGCCCTGGATTTGTAGTTCTTTTGGGAGTTCTTTGGGACAAAATAATCAATATATGTACTTATAGACGTTAGGAAGTGGAATGTAGATTGCTGCGGACCAAGCCAGAGATGTGCGAACAGGAGCAGGAGCAGTCACCCGCACTTCAGCATGATTTGATTCTTAGTCAATGTCGCATTTCTGACCGCTGAAGTGCCTTGGATGCCACTGCCAGGATGGCGAGGTGGTTGTCCACCATGACTTTGATGTGAAGCTGTCCATCGGGTCCGAGGTCGTGCGCCTTGGAATCCCGGCGCTCTCCTATGGCCAGCTCAAAAGGTGTGTGTTTTTGCCCCATCCATCTCACTTCGCCTTGGAGGGTCCACCCAGTTGTTTGCCCTGCCGTTGTGCTTAATTTTGACTTTTAACACTCTAAACTGGGCACATCCAAGCAAATGAACTGCCACTGAAGTCTTTCAACTGGAGGGGTCTGCACAGGCGCATGTCTGCATCCAACATCAGGTGGAGGAGCTGCATGTTTGGTCTGTATGATGCTATGAACGCAGCTCTGTCTTCTGTGCATTGTGTCTGATGCAGAAAGTTCATTGCGTGTTTTTCATTGTGTGCTTGCAGCAAGGAATTCACGCATGCGATGGCGGCGAATGGGAAGCACGCGAGCATGCTGCGCGGCCAGCGCAGCCACAACGAGCGCCACCTCAAACGGAACATGTCCTCCGTGCGCTTCCTTTCTTCTTGGACCTCTTACAATACCACTCTTGTGCAGCCTCATACGTCAATTGTGTCAGTGCAAGCACTTACATGACTACTCCTGAAAAATAGGAGGAACGAGATAGGTGTGAGAGTTAGGAATTGGCAGAGCATGCAGCACAAGGAAACTTTGCATGACAAGCTGCCTAGATACCCACAAACAGAGGGGACTGCGTACAGACAATGAATGACCCCCTATTGTTATGGGTGCTACGCAGTATTTGCTCCTATGCTCTCTTGTCACTGAGAACCCAAGGCCAGCTCTTGAGGGCACGGAAAAAACTATCACATGACGGCCTGAGTGTGTGTTTTGTAGGCAGAGGACATTCTGCGCTCGCAGCTGAAGCCTTCCATCGGGTCGCCAGAGGCCGTCTTCATCAATGCCTCGCCCAACGAGAGCTCCTGGCTCATTGCCGACAGGTGATTTTTCTGTGCATGCTCCATGCAGATGCTCTTAGCACATGGTGACTGCAGGCACATCTGCATGCTGTTCTTTTTGGTGCAATGGCCTTGCGGCGATGTCAATGCTGCCACTGAGGATTTGCAGCAATGTGTGCATCAGCAAATGAGCAGCAACGTATGTCTTTGATACGCGTGTCTCAACCTTCATCCTCTGGCATCTTTCTATGTCAAGCTCGCCTCATCATGCAGTGAAGTAGAAGTTCGCTCATGTTTGTGTCTGCACAAAACTCCCTGCCGTGTGCCATCTTGCACAGCACCCTGTCAGCTGAAAGGTTTTCATCTGTTGAGCGGCTGTGACTGATAGTTTACCGGCGCGCGTATGCATGCAGGATTGCCACTCTGCGGGAGGCGTTCCATGACACGCCGCCCTGGCTGGGGCTCAACATAGAGCTCAAGTATCCGACCGACGCAGAGCTGGCCGCCATGCCCACGCGCTGGTACTCGCGCAACTACTTCTGCGACTCCGTTCTGCGGGCGCGTTCCCTCTCAGTGAATCTCAGGCCTTCTTTACATGTTTTGCGGTGCAAGGTGTGAGGGGACGCTGTTCCCTTATCACATCCTTCCATGTGATCTGAAGCCTCTGAGCATCCTGTGGGGTTTTCCCTGTTCCCTGCCACCCACCACTTGCATCTTGTGATTCTCTCAAAGCTTTCTGAAATTCGGTCGGGCATATTGAGGTCTCTGTGTCGGTCGTGCGCGCTGGCCAGAAAACGTGGCTGGGCCAGTGCCTTCCCTGACCAGTGTGCATAGCCGACACAAATGTCCTCAACGTGCCCTTCGGAGGCTCTAGAGGCTTGGGGCACTTTGGAGCAAGGAGCCTCTCTAGCCTAGATAGAGCACTACGATGAGTCGGTGACCAACCAGCCCATGCAACGGCAGCTGGCAAACTGCAGGATGTCCAAGCCAAAATGATTGCAGCGTGACAGATCAGTACGTTCAAATTCATTCCTCTGTCATACATCCATCAAATTTTCTGCTGCATGCGCAGGTGGTGTTGGAGGAGGGGCACAAGCGCAAGATCATCTTCAGCAGCTTTGACCCCGATTGCGCAACACTCCTCTCCCTAAAATGCGCCAGGTGAGAGAGACGTGTCTAGCAGCCCTTGGTACATCTGGACCAAAGTCTTTGCAAAGAAAAGACACATACGCATGCGCATGCGCATGTGCCTGATCCACAATTCACAGCAGTGTCCAACACAATCTGCTATTGGGATTAAGTGATGAGGAGGTGTGACTTCTTTTGCAAAGTTTAGATAGCTAGACAAGGGTGGGATGAACTTGGGTTGCTGTCAGGTACCCGGTGTTCTTTCTGACGTGCGCGGGCAGCAAGCACTATGCCGACCCGCGCATGAACAGCCTGGAGGCCGCCCTCATCTTCGCCAAATCTTCCAAGCTGCAGGTGGGCGCCGGTTCTTACTGCCAGCGAGCAATAACTGTGGTGCTGACTCAGGATATGCTGGCCAGCTCCTCCTTGCTCTCGGTCTGCTTTTGTTCCTCTTGATACTCAAATAGCCTGTGTCTTCAAAACCGCCCTAAAGATCTTCGCATCAAGAGCATCACAAAGCTAAAGGGGGCAGCACTCTTATCCCCAGCATGCAATAATCATCCCTGGATTTCATTGCTCCAGCCCTCCGAATTGCCGCCTCTCAGAAGGGTCTCCTATATTGCATTTTGCCACCTGCAGAGGCGCTTTCGCTGTAGTGTAATGTGTTGAATTTGGTTCGTGTTTAAATATGAAGTCGAATTCAAATTCGAATAGGGCGTAGTGGCAGAGGCGGTGCCGCATGTGCTGAAGCGGCTGAAGGACGTGGTGGACCAGTTCCATCGCGCGGGGCTATTCTTCTTCACCTTTGGCGATGCCAACAACGCGATGGAGCACTACTCCGCGCAGCGCGAAGCCGGCGTCGACGCCATCATCCTTGATGACACCGCCAGGCTGGCAAAGGTGCGCGCTGATGTGGCATTTGCTGCCTGGCCTGATGCATCAAAAGTATGATTATTCGATGTTTTGTACATGATGCCTAGAGCGGCCTACGGGTTGGGCCTTTTCAGCGCTCCACAGCAATTGCCAAAGGTGTGGACAATGAGAGATGCCGTTGGAGCAGCACTTATGTTGAATGGGTAGAGCGATTGACTCTCAAGTTAAGCAAGGGCAAAGATCTTAAAAGGGAGCCTTGTCATTGCCGTCAGCCGTGCTGATGGATTTCTGATGGGGTTCTCTTTGTGTGTTAGTGGCACACCCCCTCAAGCCAATGACGCAGAGCTTAGAAGTTCATTGCGTGCTGCGCAGATCACGGGCAAGAAGGTGTCGCTGTTCCACCGGCCGCTGCAGGCCCCGGCCGCGCTGGACGAGGTGGCCTACACAGCAGAGAGCCTGGCAGTCAACCAGCAGCCGGCGCTGCTGGCGCGGCTCTCGCTGGGGGGACCCCTCTCCACCGTGAGGTCGGGGGAACTCATGCAGCGCGCCCCCTCCAGCCCCCTCGACATCAAGATGAGCCGCTCCAGCTCCTGATCTGGCGCGGGGCCCTGTACAGCGGCGATGCCTCACCAGCTGCAATCAGTTCCTGATCTGGCGCGGGGAGCTGTGCAGGGGCGATGCCTCCCAAGCCGCACCAGGACCTGATCTGGCGCAATTATCAGCGCAGGGGCGTTGCCTCGCAAGGCGCTCCCCAGTGCACTGAGTCGCACAGATTCCTGATCAGACGAGGGTATATGTGCAAAGGCGTTGCCTCCCCGGCAGTCTCCCATGCGCGAGTGAGAAAGAAGATATCAAGCACAGAGAGATATTTCGCCCCGGGGACACTTATAATGCACCCCTGAGGGAGCGGTGGGTCAGGACAGAGGGTGTGCAGGGGGGAATGCGAGTGCGCGTGAGGCTCTGAAAACGTGAGAGAGAGTAGTTGTTCGGTCAAGATGACACCATTTGTTTTCTGCAGAGGGTTGGTTCGTTCAGCACGAGGAAAGACAATGCAGCATGGAAGACTGCCATTGCAGCCTGCTGACCGGCCACGATATCTGCAAGTGATGTGCAGCTCAATTTGTGAAAGCTTCTCGAGTCGGACATGCAAATGCATGTTTGTGCTCCTGCATGCTGCAAGATTGCAGTTATAGTTTGCAACTGCTCCCATTGCTTCTTGTGGCAGCACACAGGCTGGCACAAGCTCGAGTGTGTGACAACCGCTGAGTGATTATAATATTGTACATTCTATCTATGGTGAGGACAAATGTGCGATACGTAAGAAAGGAACGGGCTTTATCTTGTTTTGGCTACATCATACAGACAATGAATGCCGCTTTTATCCTTATTCTTCAATAGTTTCAAAGAAAGATATGCTGTGCACAAGATATGCTACGAGCTCTAGGGCTGCACAGAACTCTGTGTCCCAAAGCAAGTTTGCTCGCATGCGGATGCCGGTGTGATTGATGTACGGTATTTATCTGATGGAAGCATCAACTATTTTTTCGATCCAGATACAAGTCTGTGCAAGAAATGGTGTGCAGTGTTTGGGCGGCCGTGCTAGCAATTGTGTGACGGTGACACTCTCGTCGCGCTCAGGCATTGAAATGTAATGCAAGTTCCAACAACTTCAAAGCCCGCTGGACCTCATAGCTTTTCGATTGCCTGCTCCTTCTACAAGCGTTTCACACCAACCGCTCTTTGGAAATGCATGACGGCCAATGTTAGAAGGGCCATATAATTCCATCAAGCTCTGCTTGAGGCTGTCATAACCTACCAATCAGTGCCCTTCCAGTTCTAATTTGCTGCGATGCCAGCCATACACGCTCTTTGACTTCAGGTCGGCCTTGACATCATAAAAATGCATGACCCGCCACACGTCTGCACAAAGCAGTGCACGGCCTCACTCTTCTATTTGTTCAGAAGGGTCTCACATGGTATGTGAGGGTGCTGACTGTACTGCAGTGGTACTCCCGCCCGGATTTGCAATTTGATCACAGCAATGACCATAAACTGAGGCCACACCTAATGCCAGAAGCTTGCAAAATTGTTCTTTCCGAGTGCAGCATGCTAGGGAGCCATCCAGTGAAAGAAGTGATCACCCCAGACAAGAGCTGAGTCTGTCTGCACACATGCGTGCGTGCTGGTCTCTGCCAGTGCTGAGCAAGATCGACAGTGTGCTGAGGCTCACAAGGGATGGCTGGCTGCGCCTATGACTGGGTCTTTGACTTTGAGAACTGGATTGCAACCACCGGAAGACCAAAGCCAGCCACAACAAAGACGCTGGTTGCGACTCCCCACTTCAACTTTGCGTTCTTGATCTGCACAGCAGCAATAAATGGCAGCCTCAGTCCCCTCTGGGTTGCAGCAAAAGCAACAGAGCCAACCCCATGGGCAAGCTACAGCATGCTCAAGGTGTTGGATCGAACCATAGAAATACTGGGAGCACATCAAGAGAAGAATGCATGCTTTGAAAGGGGGCGTACGTTCCAGGCTTCGTACATGTGCTCTGCATGGACGTAGTGGGGCTCCTGCAGAATAGACACATCCGAATGATTACCAAGATGAAACAGCGCTATCTGCGGGAGATATTAACTTAGGGATTTCCCAAGATATATCATGAAGGGAGCGTGTAAGCAAATTGTCGTGAAGTGCACACACCTCCCTGAAATGCCTAGAGGGTAACGCGCAAACAACACATTTGCGGAGACAAAATATCGAGGTATGGTAGGAGTCACCCATAAAAGTGCCAAGTGCCTGCTGAGTATGGTAACTGCACACAAAGGCACTTGCCCTACAGGCCCACTTGCACTTCAACAGACTAGCCTGACGGATTTGAAAGTATGTTGAACGCCGAAGTGGTAAATCACTTTTCACTTACATCGTGGTGCCCTCCTCGCAGCGTTCTGCCGGTTTGCAAGCTCCTCGACAACTTGGGAGCTTGGGTGAGGGTCCGCCTGATGGCAGCCAAGGCGCCTGACATGGCAGTCTTCCACTAAAAGTCCTGCTGCAGACCACTCAACACGCAGTGAATGCGATATGCACGCCTTTGTCTCTGAAGTAATGCTCGATCAAGCAATCTGCGCACAAAGTATCAGTGGAGCCCAGAGGGTTCCCCGTCGGTGGCCCCCCGCATAATTTCGGCGGAAAAGCATTTTGCCCCCGTACTTGAAGTCTGTGCCCGTAAACAACAAAATATGTCAGAATCTTGAAACGTACCACTTCCATCCTTCCAGCCCACCGTTCGCTGTTCTATTCTCTTCCAGAGACGCAGAAGCAAGCTTTCGGATCCCTTTTGCCAGCCACATCATGACTGAGGCCGCACAGCTGACCGATGAGCAAGTGGCTGAGTTCAAGGAGGCCTTTGCCCTTTTCGACAAGGATGGCGACGGTATGCCTCTATGACCACTTGCAAAATTTAAAAAGTTTCCTGTAGCACTGCCAAGGGGTCTGCTGTGGGTGTGTGGCTCTAGAGCGCTGGAAGAGGCAAAGTGATTGAAGTTTGACAGAAGCCTCGAGAAGTGGCAGTCATATTTTGGTGTCGCCTCCCCTGTGCCCCTGCAGGCAACAACATGCCAACTTCTTGCCGTTTGCATCGCAGGAACCATCACAACCAAGGAGCTTGGCACTGTGATGCGCTCTCTTGGTCAGAATCCTACAGAAGCTGAGTTGCAGGACATGATCAACGAGGTGGACGCGGACGGCAATGGCACGATTGACTTCCCAGAGTTTCTGAACTTGATGGCACGGAAGATGAAGGTGGGATCTTAGACAAGCAACGACTGTCCAATCACAGGGTGCCCCTTCACCTCAGTTGTTGCCAACGAGCTTCCTGCTGTTGCCAGGACTCGGACTCTGAGGAGGAGCTCCGCGAGGCCTTCAAGGTGTTCGACAAGGACGGCAATGGGTTCATTTCTGCTGCTGAGGTGAGGCGCATCAGACTGAAACCTGCACATCCTGGATGTCAGTGTCAGCATTGCTGTAAGCCCATAAGGAAAACATGATGAGCTCAGGGACCCTGTGCATGACGCACCGCTGGGGTTGATGCAATGCGGCCTCATCTTTTGCACACCTGCACCTAATGGCGTCAAATATTGCTGAGCACAAATCTGATCATTGAACTTTTCGACCACCTGAGCAAGGTTTCGTTCTGTGCTTTTGCAGCTGAGGCACGTGATGACCAACCTGGGCGAGAAGTTGACAGATGAGGAGGTGGATGAGATGATCAGGGAGGCTGATGTGGACGGTGATGGCCAGGTCAACTACGAGGAGTTTGTCAAGATGATGATGGCCAAGTAAAGGGTGTTTTCCTGCACGTATGGGACACGGCTGCTTGGTGGAAATTTATAAGCTTGCCCAGCGTTTTTGACGGCATCTCATGATGCATAACTATGAGGTGGGGTCTATTCTGCACCAAAGACTTACCAAGGGTCCCCTGCAGCCCTCTTGAGCAGACATGCTCTCAGCGCTGTTGCAGTTCGTGAATAACTTTAATTTGCAGCAATTTGGCAAGGCCTTTCTCGAAGTGTCAGAAAGAGCTCAAATATTGGGATAGTTCTGTGCCTGCGCCTGCTCGCGCAGGAGCATGCAGCTCAGCACTCTGCAAGTTTTCATCATAAGTGTAAAGTGTTTTCCACATTTGATTGCGATCTTCGTTTCTATCTCAGGAACCAACGTGCACGTGACTCTGCACATGCAACCAGCACGATTAAGGTGCAAACTGACACACCCATCAACCTATTGACATCAATGTCAATCATAGTCATCAAGGGTTTCCAGCTGGGGCCAGTGACAGGCGCATCCGTCAATTGATGATGTCCTACCGTATTTGAATTTTGATCATGAAACGTTTTGGTTCACCAATGGTTAACCAAGTATCATGCATTGTGCTGTGTTGACATCAACCTTGTGATAATCATCGGCACTCGGCAAATTTATTTTAAAGTGTCTCCGCCTCACACGAGTTACAGGTAATTTACGGTAGTACGTCAACACATAATGCATTTGTCACTTTTGCTTGACCAGTCTTGCAACGGCTCTGCTCTGTAACCAGAGCTGCTGTGACATTGAACATGTTAATACACAGGGCAATCACCAGCTGCGCGCGTCTCTTGCAAATAGACAACACAGCAAATACGTGGTTGCAAGATTTTACCGCAAGATTTTACTAGTCCATGCCCACAAGAAGCAGGCTCACCCCAAGAGAGCCATCTTGTGCAGCATTTTCTGAGCCTGGCACAGAAAGTGGATATCTGATCAAATAAAGAGCTGCTTGCTGCAAACACGTGGATGATGCAAAGCATGGTATAGTCTTTCGCTGGAACCTTCAGCCTTGAAGTATTGAGCCTTGTCTGCGCTGCACACACGAAGAGCCATGACAGAAGCAGTGCCAGCTGTTGCATGCAACACGCCAGGCCTGCCTTGTTTGTTGCTGTCCATGCATGCATCTTCACAACGCATTATTCAAATACCCCGCAAACCCCTTCCTTCGCTCCCTCACTGTGTCAAAACGCCACTAGAGTCCCGCACAGAATATAGGGAGACCCTGTCTGTCACCCTCTCAGCCCTCGCCAGAACACAGGCCGGCAATAGCATGCAATTGTCTCTTTGTGGCGCCTTGACACAGAGTGTAAGGACACTCTGCCCCACAACTCGCGAGGAGCAGAAAGGCCCCACCCAAACTAAGCCTTCTGCAGCAGGTAAAACACAGACACTGTGCAGCCATGGCAGGTAAAAGGTGCAACACTCAGCCCACAATCAACTCGCGCTCTGTCCAAGTCGGGCGCCAGAGCAGAACCTCAACATACACAAGTTGGTGCATTGAACACGCATGCAGTATACGAGCAGTCTTGGTGAGGCTCTCAGGCAGTGAGCAGCATCACAGGGGCACACGGCTCAAGAACAGCTAATCAACACGGCCCTCACAAAAGTTGTGTGTTCGTCCTCCACTATGTGCAAGTTCTTCGTGCCTCCGATCCACCAGCCTGTGGGTGTACTGGCCAACATGCCAGACTTCTTGTAGCCATGAAATACCGTCTCAGCCGCTGCAGCTCGTCCTGTTCACAGCATGCCGATCCACTTTGCAGGACGCTGTTAGCAGTGCAGCGCTGTTGCAGGGTTTGCCAAACACGATGGCTGCCACGGCTTCTGTCCAGCAGGGACAGAATTTGCAGTCACTCTTGAGCAGGATCTCTTTTGTTGCTTGAACGTTCCCGGCGCGCCACTTGCACACCCCAAAAATCCTCCTGCTCTCTGCGGCATCAACATGCTGTTCGCGAGCAGCCGTCGCTATAGGACGCCTCCCTGCCCCCTCCCGGCACCAATAGTGCCACGGAGACAGCAAGCCTGTCGCCCTCGGTGCAGCAGCCTGGCTGCTATGTATGTTGGGTGCTGCATTGCCGCACATCTTTCCAAGTCTCCCGCCACCCCCTGGGCGGGCGCCATGTTATTGGACAGTGTGACTGTGCCCGGCAGCGGCCGGGCTCAGAAGTCGTCGAACTGCGCCTGCGCGGCAGGGGAGGGCTTGCTGGCCTTGCGCAGGGCGCTGCGGCGGGGGATGTAGGGGGGCCGCGTGTTCCGCAGGAGGGCCCAGTTGATGCTCTCGTAGAAGGGGTGCGCCTTGATCTCCTCCGCGCCCGCGTGCGCGCCCAGCCGCTTGGCCGGGTCGCGCTCCAGCAGCTGCGAGATCAGGTCCTGCCGCAGGGACATCAGCAGTGAGTCAGCACGCCCGCCATTTCCCATGCAATACTCAGATTCTGTCCCGGTGGCATCGCAGCGAGTCAGCAGGCGTGTCACTGAGCAGAGCCGGCAGACGGGCCCATGCCAAAGTCGGGCCAGCTTTGCATAGTCGGGCAACGATGTGCAACGCCAGAGCAAGGTAGGTGTTCTAGCTCTGCTGCATGGAAAGACTATACAGAGGTGTTGCTCGTGTATACACGCACAAGTATTAAAATGGCAGCAGACAACGCCGAAACAGGAGGGAATGTTCTGCGAAGAAGTGAGCACTTGGACAGACAACACTGCTGGACAGAATGTGTGCTCCAGATACTGTCACGAGAGCTGCTGAGGCCTCACCTTGCACTCGTCCGAGACCTCGGGCAGTTCGGGGAAGGAGAGCGGCCGCTTGAGGATGTTGTTGAACGTCTCGTCACGCTTCTTGCCCCGGAAGGGAGTGAACCCGTACAGCAGCTCGTAGATCAGGATCCCAAAACTCCACCAGTCCACCCTGAGACAGCAAACATCCCCCCATCAGCCCAGCAAAAATGCTATACAGTAGTATGTGACTTTTCGGACATATGTTGCATGAAATGCACAAGGAGGGGATCCGGATGCACGGGGCTGCATGAACACATGAATATATTCTGATTACCCAGAGCTGACTGGTGGTGTTTACAGAGGTGCATTCAAGGTTGCAGAGCCAGATGCAGCTTGCACTGAGGCGAAACTGAGGAAGCAACCACCTGCATCATGCAAGCCATTGCCATGCTTCCAGCCAGTGGCTTGCATTATGTGGGTGGTCTCTTTCCAAGTTTGGAACCCTTCAGCACTCGTCGAGACAACCACAGAAAGATGACGGGAGCTCACCCGGCCCCGTGGCCGACGCCGTTGATGACCTCTGGCGCCAGGTACTCCTCAGTGCCCACAAAGGAGTTGGCGCGCGCCTCCGGCACCGCAATCATCATGATCTCCTCTGCTGGGCTCACCTGCGTGGCCTGCCAGATACACTCCAAAAATCAGCAACCGATGCCTGTGACGATCTAAGCCCCATCATATGCAAACAGTGAAGTGCTGTTAGGGCCAGAGAGGCCAAAGCATTGCTATCTGTCGGTTGCATACTTTGCAAAGGCATGCCGGCAAGAGGCGCCAACGGCGGAGCCGGATGCACAACGCTGCATGCCGATGCCACAAGCGTTCAAAACCACAAGTTTAGCCCGTGCAAGGTCAGATATAAAGAGGGTGGGTTGATGTCTATGCACAACTGATTAATGCTGGGAGGCTCACCCCGGGCTGCGAGCTGTTGGCGTGGCCGTTCTTCTTCTTCTCGAACTCGACCTTGGTGGAGCCTTGGCAGAAGGAGAGGTCGAAGTCGGTGAGCAGGATGTGGCCGCTGCTGTGCAGCAGGATGTTCTCGGGCTTGAGGTCCCGGTACACAAAGCCCATCAGGTGCAGGTACTGCAGCGCAATCAGCACCTGCGCACCCAAGCAGCGCCAACGATGGTCAGAATCTCATCCTCACAATCTCCTTTTCTTTGTCAGGTTTGATGCAGAAACGGGCACCAGCAGAGAGGGTGACTTTGAGAAAGCGTGCAGGAGAGTTAGATCTGGAGCACAGTACGCCATCCCAAAGCAGATGGAAAAGGGACTGGTAGTACAGAGCAGGTAGAGCTAAAATGCCCCGCTGTACAGGCCGGTTTCCGGATCCAGCTTTGGGACAGTGTGCATAGATGGGCGGGCCATCCAGAACCCCAGCTGCAACTCATGGCGTGCTCACACAACGTGCTCCAACAATCCTGCTCATACACCTAGCCCTTTGGGCAATCTCTTGCAGGCAGTAGGACTCAGCACCCCCTGCTCTACATAGGGGACTGCGATCAAGTCGATTTAGTTCAAGCCAACAAGGGGCTTGGAACACTCCTTTATAAATGCATGTGCAGCCCAATTTATGGCGTAAAGAAGGGATAAAACACGATGAACACTCCATCTTTGACGTACATCCATAATGTGTTCCGGACCACCGTCTATAAAGAGCAATGATATAGTTATAGTCGGGGGCGGCACCTCGGCGGTGTAGAAGCGGACATGGGACTCCTTGAAGCGCTTGGAGGGCTGGGAGGTGAGGAGCGCATAGAGCTCGCCGCCCTCGCAGATCTGCATGAGGAAGTGGAGGTGGGTGTCCGTAACGATGGTCCCGTAGAGGGAGGCCAGGAAGGGGTGATCCACCACCGACAGGATCTTGGCCTCCGTCAGCACGCGCATCACCTTGTTGCGCTCCAGCATCTCAGCCTTCTCCAGCGTCTTCATCGCATACCTGCCGCGCATGCTCAAATTTCAAATTCAAATTCAAGTCCGGGGTTTTCCTATGTGGGTGTTCATAGCGTGACAATAGTAAATTACTGCATTCCTTGCTGTTGTGTATTTTCTTGCTTGCAGTGTCTGTGCAGATACTTCATCCCGAGTCCCATCAAAGATCAGGTCACCAACTCCAAGCTGCTCAGCAGGCTTCAGTGAACACCATACCTCCCGCAATAGGTTGGTTGCCTATAAGTCTCATACATCTGAGTACAAAACCGTGCATTTGCCTCATCTTCACAAAAGAAGGAGGCACACCTGCCGGAGCCGTCCTGCAGCTCGACCATGTCCACAAGGCCGACGTCGCCGGTGCCCAGCTGCTTGAGGCGGCGGAACTGCGACAGCGCCAGCCGCCCGTTCTTCCTGTCATTCTCACGCAGCGCCGCCCACACCTTCTCCTGCACCATCCAATACTTCGCCTCAGCATTGTATCTTTTGGGAAGCTTTTTCCTACTCTGTCAACATTATTGCTGTACCAACATTACTGAGGCTTGCAGAGAGCCTGCAATACCGCCAGTAGCACGCCATAGGCTACATGGAGCTAAAGAACAACTGGCAACAGCACCAAGTGCAGTAGCGATGCCTGTAGTCTGCAGCCTGCCATCAGCAGAACTACAGGATGCCCCACGATCATGCCTCACTTCATGCGAGCACCCAGAATCTGAAGGGTGCACAATGCAACGCTCCAGAATGCTTCCTCTATACCACTGGGTTCAAAAAAGCGCTGCTGGCTTGGCCATCACCCAAGACATTCGATTGCCCCTCATGATGTCATTGATCTCAGAGTCAATCAAAGATATCAGGGTTCGAATGTCCAGGTTGATCCCAATCCCGACTGCGAACAGGAGCATGCGCGGCGCACCTGGGCCTTGTGGGGCTTGAGGCTGGCAACGCCGGCGTGGATGGCGGCCCAGGGGTCATGCACGGCCCATCCAGCACCCATCTGCCGCTGCGCCATGCCCAGTACACTGCCCATGGGATCGGCCGCCTTGACGGCCTTTGCGTCCACCTGGGGAATGCCGCCCGTCATCGGCACATCCTCGGCCGTCACATCCACCTGCCGGGGGCAAAAGCCGCATCAGTCACATGACCTGTTTTGGAGACTTTTCAAGCATGCCTGGACACTAGGTGCCATCACATGCTAAGACACCCGGCACCATAACGCTGCAACAGAGATTCGTGACATACAGCAAGCAGCAGGGCCACTCATTTCCTGCAGCTCCGAGGCCGCAGCTGCGCAGCCGGGATCATTGTGATGCTGTGCTGCTCTTATCCCCACTTCACGGTCTCACTGCCCTTGCCTAATGTGGGGTTAGATACCGAGCATGCCTGGCTTGGCATGCTGGTGCGGCTTGTCAATATCAAGGGGCCGAGGCAGGATGACCAAATGCCGCGCACCTGGACGCCGATGAAGAAGCGGGAGGTGCCGTCGACGTCGGCCATGGGCGCGATGGTGAGCATGTTCCAGAAGGGCTGCCCGCTCTTGCGGTAGTTGAGGATGCGCACGGTCGCCTCGCTCTGCGACTTGATCGCGTCCCGGATGATGCTGATCGCCTTGGGGTCCGTGTCCGGTCCCTGCGCCGCCACGGGGGAGATATCCTTCAGCCACCTCTCTATAGTACCACATGCTGAAAATAACATGTGCGCGCATATTTGGGGGGCACTCAAGTTTCTGCTCACGAGACAGTCCCCTGAATTATGTTGATTGTGCTTGACGAGCTGTGTCTTTTTATATCAGTACATGTCTGTCACACACACAAGGCTCGCAGGTGCATGACTTTGACATGCAGTGATGCACTGTCCTGGCGCATGCAAGATGCAGCATGGCAATGATCGTAAGCTGCAGAAAAAGCAACCAGCAGGAGCGCTGACCTGCAGGAAGCGGCAGTTGCGGCCCAGGACTTCGAATCGGTCGTACTGGGACATCTCCAGGAAGCCGTCTGACGCAAACACGATGGGGTTGTCCGGCAGGTTGGGATCGCAGATGCAGAAATTTTGCTGAATGCGCTCCACTGTCGTTGCCAGATCCATGGCCACCCTGACAGCACCAAACCACGGGCGTCTCAATGACCCTCACCCATACTGCCTGTCATGGCACATCTGTACATTTGCTGCTCTCTCAGGAGCGCAGAACCCCAAAGGCTGCAAGCCTTTGAGCTGCTCCTCCCTGTGAGCTGGGCCTGACGAGCTACAAATCTCATTTGCTTACTGATGCCCTGTGTTCCTCAAGCTGCAGTGGAAAGCTATCATGCTTCTACGTGCTCTGCGCCGCTCGCATGCAGCTTAAATGATGGAAAGCACAAGCAAGCAGGGATCAAGACACCGAGGGACGTGAGGGGAAGAACAGATCAGGCCTACACACCTGGGGAACGTTTTGGGGGCTGTCATTTTCTTGCCTACCCGTTCGCCCTGCTTCTGCAGCTGAGGGTCGTGGGCTGATGCCTGCAGTCATGCACAGGGCACATCCATCAACCCCTGCTTGACCTCAGGCGAAGTCAGATACAGGAGGCATTTGAAGCAACCAAACGTCACTCCGCAGCTCAACAAACCATCGGCTATTGCAAGCTCAGAACAAATCTACACTGTAGGACAAGAACACAAGCGCTCAAAACAGAACGCTGCCCAAACACCAAGATGGAGCGAAGACAAGGTGGAGAGCACAGCATACAGGTAGATGGGAAGCCGGGGCCGACTCCACGGCCGGGGAATGCGTTCGGACAGGTCACACGTCCCCTAAGCCTCTAAAGGTATCTAAGTGACAAGGGGTAAGTGGACTAGGAAGCATCCAAAAAGACCCCTAAGACTATGGGGATGGACTTGAGACAACGCCCCGGCAGACCTGTGCTTTGGGGTCCCCAAGGGGCGCGGACGGTGGGCCACCAAGACACTGCGGGCGCGTCACCTTGTTGCCCATCTTGTGCCACAGCTTGTTGAAGCCCTTCAGGCCGGAGACTCTGGCCGCCTCGGAGTCCTCCTCCTCGGCTTCCTGTGGCGAATCGGCCGCGAGAGCCTCAGACAGCGCTGCAGTTTGTCATCGAGCCCGCAAAGTGCGGCAAAGGCAGCCCGTCCTTGCCGGCCACGGCTGGCTACAAAAAGGTCAGAAGGGAAAAAACACTTGCATGCAGGCAGCACACAACACTCACAGTGCAGGTCAGGCAGGATAATGTGTGGCTGTGCTTGACATGCATGCATACAACACAACAAAACGCCAGAAGGACAGGTTGCTCAAGGCTGCTGGCGAGATAAGCCGATGTGCGCACCTGCACTTGCAAGGTGACATCCTGGACGATGTTCTTTGCAACATTTTCCCTGAGCCGCGTGTCGTACTTCACCAGAAGCGGCACTCCAGTCGCGTCTGAGAATGCCCTACCCTCTGTCTTTGAGGTCACATCGACCTGCACCCCGCAAAACCCATCTCATTTACCAACACAACATCTTCTCTCAAACCCCTGAGACCCTTCCAAGAGAGCACCACATGTACACTGCACCGATTTTCACACAGGGCACACTTGCCAAATGTCTCCAAATCCCAACAGTTGCAGGCCTTTTTCCAAATCTTTGTCAGGAAAGAGCACTGGCAAAAGCAGAAAGGCGTTGCGCACCTGCACTCCCACAAACTTGGACACCTTGCCATCCTCTGTCTTGATCGGCGTCATGGTGAGCAGGTTCCAAAACGGAGTGCCATCCCTCCTGTAGTTGAGCAGGCGCACGGAGCACCCCTCCCCCTTCTTCACCGCATCCCTGATGATGGCCACTTCCTTCGGGTCCGTCCCCTCCCCTTGCAGGAAGCGGCTGCGTACAAAAAGATGCAGGACATCAGAAAATCATATTTGTGCATGCTTGCCTCAATGATTGGATCCCTGCCGCTCTTGCAATTCCTCAAGTGAGGGCTTAATTACGAAGGCTCACGTGACATGGAAGTCGTCTTGCGGACATGCTATGTCTGGAGCCAGCTGGTTGAGACCCTGTGCTTCCGGTCAATTGGGTTTGAAGGACAGTGCCTCCCAGATCAGTTACACACGCTGGAGAGGCTATGTGTGAGACAACTTCGCAAAGAAAGTAGTACTCGGCTCACCAGTTGTGCCCCAGCACCTCCTCAGCCGAGTATCCCGTCATAGACAGAAACCTGCAGAGATAAAGATTGATCTTAGAATAATTGGTGATGTCCGAGCAGGAACTTATTGCACTCTACACCAGGAATGGACACCTGAAAGCTAGCAACATGTCCTCTCGACCCAGCCCTCAGATTGCAAATTTCAACGTCATAGCAATGCTGAACATTAGTAGGATACATCTGACATCATGTAGCTGATAAACCTCCACTGCTGTGCAAATTTGCTTGGGGAGGGGATGACGTCTGCAGTTCTGCTCCAAAACCCGGGTGCTCACCCTTCGCTGGCGAACACCAAGGGACAGTCCGGCAGCGTGGCATCCGCTACCACGAAAGTATGCCGCAATCCAGCCAAAACCTTTGTGAGCTGCGGTGCAGGGCCTGGCACCTACAAATTTAGAGAAGCTGCAGCTCAGGCCTTCAACCCTTTTCAAAAGGACAACGGTTCAGCACTGTTAAGGCTATTAATTTTCCGTCTGAAAGAATCGGAGCACTTAGTGCCGTGCATGCGGCAAAGCAATGCAGGAAAAAGCACTGCTGACTCAAAGTGGACAGTTTGCGATGCTGATGGGACCGCACTTTCTGCCCCGGCCGCTGCAGCTCTGGATGCAGCTGCACATCCTTCTGCTGTTTCTCAGCCTGCCCGGTCTGAGCGGGCATGCTGATGTCAATTGCCAAGCCGGTCGAAATGTCCTATCTCCAACGACTTCCAAAGTCGCCACTGGCTGATCTCGGGGTCGTATCACCCGACGCGTCCGCCCTCCCGCTCGGACATCCACTGGCAACCTCGAGATCTCTGCAAGCAATCCTCACTCCACCGCGCCTGCCACGTCCAAATGCCTCGCGCAGAGATCCAGATCACAGTACAGATAGCCCCCGAGCGTGGTGGCCCATTTTGTCGCCTCCCTTGACCCTGGGATTGCATGGAGATTCGGGACCATTCAGGCGACCACGTCGCGCGTGTCGTTGCTATTTGCAACTCACCCCTTGGAGCGAGGGATTTGTCTTGACAGGTTTTGCATACCCTCTGATGATGGAAGGCCTCAGGAGGGCCAGATGACCACTTTTAGACAGTACAGGATCTCATCCACCAGAAGAACAGTCCTCATGTCTCAAAAAGATGCCCCACATGGAGCACAAGCAAGATTTCAGCCCTTGACTTCACACTGTGGCAGGCATTAGCTAGGATTCCGCACTGCTCCCACTGATTGGCAGTCACTGTGGGCACGGTGGGAGCTATGCCGTGTCGCGTCGACACTCACAGCAATTGAGGCAGCAGGGGCATCATTACAATCATGCCGCATGGGCCATCATGGACGTGCGCGCACTGCATGCAAGATAGGTGAAAGAAACTTTTAAGTGCAAAGCGCCATCATACCGCTTCCAGTCACCTGATATCATGATCATCAGGGACTTTTTCCAGCAGCGCATAAAGTGTCTTAGTCAGCTGACAAAGGCATTGGTGACAGCCATCCCTATCTCTGTCCAAACTTGCAGACAAGAATGAAATAAAGATGAACACACGCGATCACAGGCAGGTAAGGCACGCAGGCACTCATCAACGAAGTCTCGCTACGTTGTTCTGCCATGCATCACACAAGATCCCTCCTGCCCCTGCCCTGCTCTGTGGCATGGCGCTAACTGAGCAGTCTTGGGAAGCCCTCCTGTTGAAGTCGATCCTTAGGAAATAGGAGGAGTCAAAAGCTGACAAAGAAGGCACTCATCCAGAGAGATGGCTACTAGTGCTTCTGCAAGGGGTCACGAGAACGTACTCCTCCCAAGACCCCCGCAGAATCCCGACATATCACCCCTGCTCCTGCGGGCTTTGCACACTTGCTGCAACCTCATGGGCCGGGTATGCTTGGATGCTGCCCTTGAGCTGGATCTCTCATCTGTCCTGTTCAGTACGGCTGATATCTTCGACCGCCGCCGCCGCCGCGTGGTCCGCCCCGGCCGCGTGCCGGCCCTGCCCTCCCGAGGCCACTGTAGCCCCCCCGGCCGCCGGTGCGCACCGGGCCGCCGGGAGGACTCCCCCCAAAGCCGCCCCCGGCGCCCGCGGCGGCCGGCGCAGCCCCTCCGCCCTGGATGACGTATCCGATCTGCGCATGCGAAATGTGAGGTTTCAGGAATACGACTGTTGTGCGCATGGCGCAAAGCCAGGCAGTGCAGCTTGCACAATGAAGACAGACCACCCAATTCAAGATGAGGACCCAATATTTTAAGAGGGAAGACAGTCCCAATTTTGAGATTGTACACAAGCTGACACAATCAAAAAAACGCAACGCTTTCTGTACCTCTGCCATCGCTGTACACGGGCTTTAAGCCTCAGGTACTATCTTTAGACTCTTCCTGGGAAGGACTTAGAAATACTGGCCTGGCCGTTGGGGAGCATCATGGGGACCATGGCAGGCATGCCGCCGCTGGCGGCCATCGCGCCATAGCCGGCGCCGCCACCGTAGCCGTCGTCATATCCACCGCCCCCGTAGCCGCCGTATGCGTCCCCGCCGTAGCTCTCAGCACCGTAACCGTAATCCCCGCCGCCGTAGCCCTCGTCATACCCGTACCCGTAGTTGGTGTTGCCGGCCCGCCCGCCGAATCCACCCCTGCCGCGGCCCCCCCTCGGCTGGAATCCACCCCGACCTGCATCCGTCCACCCCATATTTCAGCAGGGCACATGAAACCAGCATCCTCAGCGTTCAGGATCTGCGTTGTATGAAGAGATGTTATATGACCAACAAGCAGCCACAGCAATATGCTGGTGTGAGGGGCTCAGCGTAGAGAGTCCTGCCTCCACGATGACAACACGAGTAACAGCATGTTCTAGGGTGCATCGCTAGTGTGGCGGGCCGAGGGAAATAAGTAAGACTCGCCTCCCGAGCGTCCGCCTGATGGGCCGCCAAAGTTGGAATTGCGGCCGCCAAAGTTGCCGCGGCCGCCCATGAAGGCCTGCTGGTTCTGCAGCTCTGGCTGCAGCTGCGGCTTGGCCATCTTCACCTGCAACACAAGCACACAATGTAATGACATTGTTGCTCGAGGCTTGGGCCGCTCGCATGGGTGTCCTGCTACTGGCATCCCAAAGAGCAGAGCAACCAAGAGTAGATCGCCGGCACATTCACTGAAAAGGAGTGTGTGTTGCAGCATATGGGCATGTCCATATGTCCACATGCTGAACACAAATTGAATATGAACCTTTCGCGCAAATACAGCACCCCGCATCACTCTCTGACAGTCTCCTGCTGTGAAGGGGACGGGTGCTGGTACGACGGTGTACCTCCAGGGTGTTACTGTCAAGTGAAGGCTTGGTGCCCTTTTCGGCGTCCTGCACCAGCTTCTCTACGACGCTGCGCTCAGAGAAGTGCACAAAGCCAAACTCGCGGTTCGGTTTGTCCGGCCGCGAAGGTGGAATGACAACCTTTGTGACCTGCAAAGAAAACACACAAAAAAATTCAAGATTTTGTAGGGGAAGATGCCTAATCAAGGGTTCAAGGCTAATGTGCAGTGCAGTTTGGATCAGATAAGTCCGCTTTGACAGACATAATGCTTGGTGAACAGGGGATCCAAAGGGGGGCTGCAGTGTGGGCGCACACCTCGCCAAACTGTTCAAACAGCTCCTTCAGCTTCGCCTCATTTGCAGACGCTGGCAGGTTGCCAACGTAGACCGACTGCGCCAGGGACGACAATGCTTGAGTGCATAGCTGAAATCCGCTGCTGAAAAGCTTTGCATAACATGCACAGAGCGATCAAACACACATGTTTGGAGTACATGAGGGGGATTCACCTTGACCTGCTGGGTAGGAACCTGGTCGGCCCCCTTGGGCTCTGCATATGCCACATTCAGTGAGCGCCCATGCATCCTGCATAACGCCATGTCAGCACATCAGTCATGCTGTTTTGCTCCTTAGATGACACACATAAGATTGCAGGCGATGCCATTCTCACTCTGCCAAGCAACAAGCTGGCAGGTGGCAAAACTGCTGTGCATGCATGCAATTGGCGGGCTTGGGATGCCTGCTACAACTGCAGGCATGGCAGGTGCATGCCACATTGTTTGACCACTGATCCCTTAAAATCAACCCTCCTTCCTCCAACGTGATGTGATGGATGGGTGGAAAGAAGGAGGCGCACGTGTACGTGGGCGCTGACAGCGCATTCTTGGCCAGCTGTGCACATGCGTGGTTGTAAAATTCGATGAAGGCAAAGCCGCGGTTGTTTCCCGGGTACTCCTTGCTCATCAGCAGCTCGATGACCTCCACCCCTGAAGAATAGAAGCTTCATCTGTCGAAGCATATCATCGCACCCCCAAAGGCACGAGCAACTCCGCCGTAGGCCGCAGAGATAACTGGAATATCAAGTCATTCTCATGTACTGCTTTGGTCTCGCCATTTGATACGAAAATGGTTCATGCGGACACCAGATCACTATTAAGTCTGTTGTGCATTCCAAGGCAAGGTGTCCCTCGGCACAGAGAGGCATGCGGCGTACCTTTGACCACAGCATCCAGCTCAGCCTTCAGGGTGTCCTTGCTGAGGTCCCTGGGAATATTTCCCACGTACAGCTTGTGCTTTGACTGGGAAGGCGCCACTCGCAGCTGCAAGAACCACACTGCTGCATCAGCACTGCTCTGGAAGATCCTCTGAAACAATGTGAGGTGCTGCTAAGCATGGAACTCTAAAGGCTCATGCCCCGAGCCTACCTACATCCCAGCTACCAGAATTACCCGTGCAGGCCACAAGGATGAGGGGACAGAGCATTTCTGCAAGGTCGAGCTCTCGAGCCGACAAACAGAAGCTCGCAGCGGTATGGCCATCTGTACAGCAGCTACAGCTATGCCCGTCCACTATGACGGCCGTCCAATCTGCCGCTTCGGATCCAAATATCATCATGATCATCATCAAAGTTTGATATTATCTGGAAGCACACAACGCTGTCCAGCCATGACATGTATGCGCAGCTTGGATGACTCACGTTCTGGCCGGGGAAGTCTGCCAGCTGCTTGCCAGCCAGCTTCTCCAGCGCATCAGTCGCAGCCGCACGTGTCTTGAACTTGACAAAGCCGAATCTGTGCACACCCCAACACATCACATCTCTGCTTGCTAATATACGGCCTGCATCACATTTAGCGACAGCCCCATGCATACTCCCTCCTTCCAGCCTACCCTCTGCGTGAATCAACAATCAGGAGATGCTTCTTCTGTCCAATGAACTCTGTTTACACCGCGAGGCAGCCCTTTCTCGAAAGGTGCTCGCAATGCCTTCATGTCTTGCATTCTCTCTCCTCCTCTTTCTCTCTTGCCAGCCATCTGTGGAGAGGCGAACTCTGCAAATTCTGGGAACTCTAGTTGGTTAGATGGTTGGGGCGCGCACCCTCGGTTCTGCTCATTGTTCTGGGGGTCTTTGAGGAGGACGACTGCATGCACCTCGCCCATCGCCTCTGCAAAGACCTTGAGCTGGTCCTCGGTGGCACTGCGAGGGATGCCGCCCACAAACACCTCTGTCCCATGCGGTGGCTCTGACATTGGGTCATCCGCGCTGCAGCACAGCACTCAAAAGTGTCACAGCAACCATGTCATTTGAATGCATGGTGAAGTGATGAAGGAGCGCGGAGTGTCCGGAGTAAATGTGGCAAAAATGCATTGAAGTTGCATGACACATGTGATATCCATGTGCATGGTTGTGCATCAACGCTGAATGGTAATGAGGAGGTGCTTGCCTCTTCTCGCCGTTTGTCGCTGGTGCTCCATTGGCGTTGGCTGCCTCAGAAGCTCCGTTGGCTGCATCAGCCTGCAATCCCCACGTGCATTGAGCAGGCGCAAGTGTGATGTAACACGTCAGAGTCCTTTATATGGCATCTTCTTGATCTTTATGCTGCCTGGGCAGAGACCATACCTCCTCAACCTGCTCTGCAGCAACTGCTGCTTCTGCTGCTGCTTCCGGGGCTTCAGCCTCGGGCTCTGTATAATCGACTGCCTACTCAGCGTCACAAATTTGCTTTCAGTACGGGCATGATTTCCATTGCCCAAACCTCAGTTGTTACCTAAAAGAGTGCGTTCACTGAAAAGGGTAAAGCTTTGCCTTTCAGATTGAAGGAGACCCATGGAAGAATTCTGCCGGACTCAAAAATTTACAAATTAAATAAAACAGCTGTAAAGGTGCTCATGCAAGGCAGTCAGACAGGACACCTCACCTCCTCCTCACCCATGGGCTCTTCTGTGTTTGCTTGCTCCGTCATGGTTCAAAGATCAGCTATAAGCGATGATGAGATATTCTGCTGAGCAAACAACACGAAAGTACTGCCTATCAGTGCTATCCTTTCCCAGTCAGGGTGGTCGAAAGCGCAAGATGCCTTGTGGCCTCAGATCAGCATCATTCGACAACTTGCAAGGAAAAATTATGTAATTGACGCTCATTACGATTGCAGCATGAATAAACATCGTTGTTGAGTGCATAGCGAAGCGCAGAAGAAATTCAAACAGCAAACTTTTTAGATCAGGATCAAGAAGCAGCCTAGGAAGATTCAGAACTGCGCGAGCGTCAATACCTTCGAGATAGAAAGAATGTTTGGAGGACTCACTTCTCAATGTAATATCGTTGGAAAAGCCTGGCCTGGACGTGCGCTTCTCATGCAATTTTGCCTCAACGCGGCCAAACAGCTTTGTTTGCTGTTGCTAGGTTTCTGAACTCAAAACCCTCCATCGACCCTTGCCAGGTGTGCAAGCCCTAATGCCAAATGGGGCAACCACCAACTTTCAACTTCTCAAAGCTGCAGCTGGTCACTTTTGCGCAATCTCAGGGCAGCTGTAGGGGGTCGTGAACATTTGCAGAAAGCTCTGGTAAACAGGTACGGTTGCGTGTCATCACTTCACAAGAGAAGGAGCCTACCAGCTGTGTCTAGAACTCCCAAAGCAGGAGGAGTGTCTGGTATCAGAAGAAGCTAGGGCTTGCCAGACACCTGGGAGGAAAAGTGTTCTGAGAAGGTGAGGGCATGACATGACTCCAATTGAAGCACTTGCCTGACCATAGTGTGCCACCAATACTTCCTTGGAGTCCATGTGAGGACCGTTGAATCGTGCAACAATTTCGCGTCATTCTTGGGGACAGCGTCGGACCTCAAAGTGCTGCTGTTGCCTTTTTGAAATAGATGGTTTTCCGAGTACATCTGAGGCTATGCTTGGCAAGGGTTGTGCAGTGATCAGCCTCTTTACTGCTGCAGTAACTTCATGTTATAACATTCCTGCATGCTTGAAAGTAGCCTCAGACTGTTCAATGACGATTGAGTACGTTCGAAGTAGACTAACACAAGCTAAATGAAACCGCCGAAAGCCGACTGAGATAAGCAGGCTTTCGGGTGCAGGCATGGAAAACAAAGATGCTGCTCCTCCCAGCACGCCGTTCTACAACCAGAGCCTGGACCTGCCAGACTGGAATGAGGGCCTCAAGGTTTTGTCTCCGAATCTGCCAAGACACACACCTGCAAGGACGCCATGGAAGATGGGACCACCGCAGGTATGCTGAATCTCTGGCCAGGCAACAATACACGTGCAAGAGACTGGATTGTAGACCACCATCATATGAGATATGTTTGCAAAATATCTTTCCTTGTTGACTACCTGCATTTGTTTGCAGCGCACACCACAGGCCAAGAAGCCAACTGTCAGGCCCCCAGCAATGGCTACGTCTGCACAGAGGCTCCCCTGTGGTCAGTCACTTCCTTGCACAAGTCTCGTACCGTTCTTCATTGCCAGGCCAATTCATGCCTACATTACTGTGCCCAACATGTTACAGCTCCAAGCCCAGATGGACACGTGGTGTGAGCTCATATTCATGCGCTGTCACACAGGGCCGACACCAGCAAACACTCCTGTGCATGGCCTCAACAGTGCATCTGGCATGCATGCCAGAACACCTGCACTGTCCAGCTTCCCAAACGCCCTGACAGCTGAGTTCTGGCTCACACGAGCCAAGGCCAGGGAGGACGAGGGAGACATCCTGGTAAGGGCTATTCTGCTGCCAGTCTTTTGCAAGCATGGTGAATCCATCCTGTAAAGATCGCCATACCAGCATGTCATGCAGCCAGTTCTTGCATTTTCATGGGGCCATGCTTGTAAGCGTGCTCAACCCATGCACTTACTGCCCAGATGCAAAGCCCAATGTTGGTCTGTACTCAGCTGGATTGTGACACCTTGCTCCTTTGAGCACACCACCCATCATGTGATGTGCATCACCAGCTGCTCTAGAAACTTACATATTCAAGCAGAAAAATTGTGCTACTGATGCTGTGCCTTGGCCGCATGAAGGGAGCCCACTTAGAGGTCAAGAAACCGCCTACGGATACAGGGACTTGCAAGGGGGTTCGCAGAAGGGTCAAGATTGTTTGCAGGGTGCGCTTGGGGTCCTGGAGAATGCGATACGCCGCAACGCTCGGCCCTTCTCGCCGCTGACTAAGGCCATCGGCCGGCTGCAGGCGCGCATGGCCGAGTCGAAGGGAACAGCCGCCGCACGCCCCACGCCTGTCAAGCTCTGGTCCTCGCTGCGCCTGAGTGCCGCTGACAAGGACAAGAAGAAGACGCTGCGCTTTGCTGGGCAGCCTGAGGAGGACATCGCCAAAGCAGACCATGGCCAGGCATGCAACCCCATGTGCTTGAGCTCTAGCATTAAAGTAATGATTAAACAACTGCATGCGTCCTCCTGCATGGTACACACTGCACCCATACCGTGTAAATGTGCTGCAGATAGACCTCCTGCAAACATGCAGCCGTGTATTGGCCCTCCTGTGGGGTGAGACTCTGAGGATAGAATTTTAAACACAGGTCTTGCAGGAGCAGCAGGTCGATGACGCTGCAGCAGAGCCAAAGCCGCACCAGCCTCAGGACCCAGAGACAGACAAGAAGAAGGAGCGGACGCCCCATGTGCGTTTCTGCACGCCGGCGCCGGACACCAACAGGATCCAACCAAAGAGCCCCATGCACAGCCGGAGCAGCAACGCAGGTACTCATGCTGCTCTGCTCCCTGCACAGTGATTAATAATTTCTACAGTATCTCACGAACTTGTAAGAGTAACAGTCCACCAGTGCTCCACCAGAAACCCATGTCACGGCAAACGTATTCCAGGAGCTCATATGTACAGTGTGCACCATACCAGGCTGTCACCTTCATTGGCGGCAAGCCATGAGTTGCAGCTGAATTGCGAGGCAGTTCATATTTGAAGAGCGTTGTCTGGACCAGCACACTTCACCCACAAGTGTCTCTGCATGTTTAGCTGAAGGGAGTGGTTTTGACATGCATGCAAGACCCACAGTGTGCTTTGAATGTTTAGCTGGAGGCATTTGTCTTGAAATGCATGCATCACCTACATGTGTGGTTGCATGCGCAGGTTCCACGCCCTTCCACTCCAGCGGCAGCCGGCAGCGCATGGCTGACTTCAGCGATGACAGCGACGATGCTGACATCAGCGAGTCCGGCAGCCCCACCACTGTGTCCAGGCGCCTGCTGGAGCCCGTCCTCATGGAGACCATCAGGAACATGAACGCCTTCAAGCCTTCAAACAACAAGGCAAGCACATGCACCATCCACTTGCTATTTATAAGGCTGTGACGCATCCCTCAAAGCTTCCACTGCCGCCTGCGTACGCAGGCTGCAGGTCCTCTGCCTCCAATGAATGCTGTTGATGACCTTACAAGCCTTCTAAGCCTACATGCATCAAACTAGAGCAATTGCGATGCATGCAATGGCACACTGCAGGTGTGAATTATAATTTGCCGTGACATTTGAGTTGGCTGTGGTGCAGGAGTACTATGAAGCGGGAATTGACAATCAGGCAGATGAAGCTGGCCCTGCAGAGAGCCACATGAGCGAGAGCGACTGCATGGGTGGCATGCAGAGGTACATTGCAGACCTGGGCAGTCAGATTATCGCATTTACTGCCCGATACAGTACCCCTCATTTTCACAAGGGATTCACTGGTGAAAACTTGTATGGCATCACAGTAGTGGTCAATGAATGTTTCAAATGCACAGGTACCTGCTGGAGAGCGAGGTGAGCCCCACCAGTGGAGCAGTCAAGGTCCCTTTCAAAAATGTCAACTTCTACAGCAACCTTGCAGGTAGGATCCCATCAGCCCATTGTGCTCAGCAGACCAGCCTTACATGACTGCCGCCTCTGCATCACCATTTACTGTCTCCTTGAAATTATTGCCAGTCCCAACGACATGACCCGGGTGGAATAACTTGTGACGGTTTTTTCTTCTCCGTGAACGCATTCTGCGCTCACGAGAGCAAGTAGGTTGGCATGCATGCATTTTGCGCTCATCTCAGTGCCGTGCTGCTGCAGATGCTGCCACGCCTCATGTTGTGAGCACCTCTCCCCTGAGCGAGGCAGGAGAAGTGGACGAGGGCCGCGCATGCAAAGACAAGTTCAGCTTTGACAGCCTGATCCCTGCTGCCACCCCCGAGCTCAACCTGCAAGCCACTCCTGCACTGCGCGCCCGCCCTGCAGTCCCACCTCAGGGTAGGCTTCTTGATGTACATCATCCCGTACTGAGGCTCTTTACCTACTGAATTGGCCTCCTGCATTTCACCTTGTGAGATGTATCAATGAATCATGAAGCATCATGCAGCTACTATGCCTATGCACACAGCATGCATATCGGCATGCTTCTGCATATCTGCAGCACAGAAGCTGGGCAACTGCAAGTCATCGGTGCCGACATCGGCTGCCAAAGTGGACTTGCTTAATGTGAACCGTTCATTGCTGAAAACCTTTCGTTGAATCTCAGATGGCTGCTGCGCAGGGGCAGCGACGCCGTCTGTGTGCATCAATCCCCTCTATGCATCTATCAACACCCCCAGCACAGCCAACTCGGATGCGCCCAACACCGCGGCGTACACTCCTGCCGCGCCGGCCGACCCCATCTTCTACGCGACCCCTGTCACAGCCTCCATCTCCACAGCTCCTCTGCTGAGCGCGCTGGCCGCCAAGAACCTCTTCTCTGCAGCGCCGGTCATCGAGGAGGCGCCAGAAGAGGCAATGGATCAGGACACAGAGCCTGAGCAGCCCGCCATCCGTGTCGAACAGGACCAGCCGGACGCGCAGGATACCAGCATTGCTGAGGCCCTCCTGCAGCCAGCCACTGGTCAGCCGACAAACGTTCACATGACGACTGTGCAGCGCCAGTCAAGCGCTCAGGAGCACACAGGCGATGCAGCAGTCGAGTCCGGGCCGGAGCCGAACGAGGATGTGGGAGAGTGCGCGGCAGATGCAGCAAATATGACTGAGGTGTCCAGCGAGGATCCCTGCTCGCCGGTGACTCAGCATGCGGTGCTGAGTCAGCAGGAGTTTGCCGCGGCGCGGAGGGCATTCCCGCGCACGCCCGCGTCGGCCGTGCGCCGCAGCCGCCCGGAAGCTGACGACGCCCCGACGCCCATCCGCAACCCCCTTCGCATCGCCACCCCTGCCAGGTACTCCACACCAATTCTCTCAAACGACCCATACAATATCCACCTGCTGCATTGTACCTGGCAGCTGCTACATGCATTCTGCCGTGCGTGCCTCCTGAACTGACCTTCAGAGTACCACGGTGACTGCTGCACTGGCTATGGCTCATGACCTCTTTGGGATGTTGCATGCATGACTGACTTGTGTGGCTCATTTCATTGAAGCAATCAGGTACTGAGTTTAATTTTTTTCCCCTGAGCAGGGCGCGTCCGCGCGTGGGCATGAGCGAGATGCGCAGCCTGTTGCAGGATCCGCACGCGCCCAGCCCGGCCCAGGCAGCCGCCATGGGCAGCCGCAACGCGCTCAGCCCCATGCGCGCCCGCCCCAGGATGCACAACAGCCTTGGCCATGCTCAGGTGCGGACCCATAGAAGCAGAGGTCCCCTTGACATCCCTTTCTTCATCGTCCAGCCCCTGGAGTGGACTTCTGTACAATATTGAAAGGGAGAATTTTGGGAGAGTTCTGTTGATCTCAACATTGACATGAGTGCTATCGATGGCGTGACAGCTTATCGGCCAGTGCTGTGCCGGCCTGGGAATATGTGTGTAACCTTCCGCTTATCTCTGTCGCTCGCTCTGCCTTGACGTTCGCACTCCCCTTTTCCTGAACTCTGCCTGCCACGCAGCTGGTGACGCCCAAGCGTCGCTCGGCGCGCAAGCCGGCGGCGGCCGCGCCGCAGTCGACCGGCGGGATGCTGGCGGCCGCGGGCTTTGCGTACACGCCCAACGCCGCGCTGGCCGGCCGCCTCGCCGCCGCGGCCAACGGCCGGCCCGTGCTCGGGGATGCGATGGACGCCGACCTGCTGGCCTCCATGGACGAGGTGTGCCTTCCAGTTGGACACATTGTGCAATAAACATGGTGTGAAAACTTCTGGCGTTTATGATCCCACGCACACCCAGCTTGTATGTGTTTACTTGTACGTGGTGTCTTGCGTCATCATGAGTGCTCTGCCAGCTGACAAACAGACCTAGAGCCTTCTAGAATTACAATGCAGCTGTTCCCATGCTTCATGGGCCTAACCAAGGTTTTCTATTGCAGCCTTGCTCCTGCAGGGCCAGTGTCCTCATGGGTATTATTTGTTATCGTTGCAGCACTCAGAGCTAGACTCTTGCGGCACAATGTCTCTGGCATGATTCAACGTTGTCATAAAGTATTTCAATGAGGTTGTTGTGCGTGCACAGGTGGTGGAAGGCGAGGGCAGCCCTGTGATCCTGGATGCCAGCCAGCTGGAGGACCTGGCCTGCGCCATGGGTGCGGTGTCCCTGACGCCCTCCCAGGAGGCCGCCTGCCACAGCCGCAGCAACACCCCCCAGCCATACCAGAGCAGCGAAATTGCTGCTACGGCCGTGGGCTCCTCCACTGGTGAGCCCACAATCTTTATGCAAAGCTCCCTCGATCCAAACCCCCGAGTCATGACTGCTTTAAGCTGTCATTCTTTTTTAATGTCTTGCAATGGAAGCTTGTCCAGCGTCAAGCTTCTCAAGATTGTGGATCTGATCTGTTGTAGTCCAAAAATCACCTTTCGGTCATTTGGCAACATTAGCTGCAATGGCAAGCTGATTATGATTATGCTCACACTCTGCTACGCTGCAGACGGACCCAATGCGGACTCAGAGACAACGCCCGCCGCGACGCTGGCAGCCCCCAAGTCGAGCATGCGCGTAACCCGCTCCGCGCTGCGCAAGTCTCAGCCGCTGGCCGACGGCGCCGAGCCGGCCGTCCCCGGCGGCGCAGGCGCGGCCGAGGAGGGAGCCGAGAGCGAGCAGGAGGGAACACCGTCTTTCAAGGAGGCGCCCGGCCGCCCAAAATCGGCGCGCGTAACGCGCTCGGCCGCCAAGACCGGGCAGCAGACACCGGCGCCGGCAGCTTCCGCGGAAGCTTCCGCAAACAAGGTGCGCCCAACGCCCCTGCATTGTGCGAGTCAGATTGTGCCTGTGAATCTCAGCTGAAGCGCTTGGCATAGTTGCACAGTCGTGGACGTCATGGGGACGTATTGGCGTTTCAGACGGCCTAGGACGGATAGAATAGTCATACCTTCCCAAAAGGATGACTAATCACCTGTCTGGTGGCCTACATTGGCTAGAATAGCCCCGATTCGCATTGGAAATATTTCGAAAGGTCCAGACTGTTTAAAAAAGAGGGTTGTGCACGCTTCCCAAGGCTTCCAATGAATGCATATTGCCCAAAACATGCTTGCATGCATATTGCCTACATAGGCGCACGTGCCATATTCTAGACGTATTGGGTGCCCTACTTTCGTGGGATGCGTCCCGGACGTGTATCCGTCCTGATACACACATCCGTACTGTGCATCTATGGCGCTTGGCAGAGAAAGCCATTCGCGGTTGGCGCGATGGACACATCATCAGCCCTCTGTGCAAGCTCCTGACAGACAGTTGGGCCTGCTGCCTGCCTGAAGCCAAGATTGGAAGCTATTACAAATTGGTCTGGGATGTAGACCTTCTGAGGGTCGGTGTGTGTGTGTACTTTGGGAGCAGGCAGCGGCTAGTGCAGGGGAAGAGGCGAGCAGCAACTCGTCCAAGAAAATGTCCCCCACAGAGAGGAGCATCCGCCAAGGCCTTCGCAGGTCCACCCGCCTGGCCTGAACCAGATACACAATGATTTCTAGGAGCATGTTTGCTAAAAATCGAGGCAAGCAGTGTGGAGCCCCTGTGAGAAACGCATGAACGAAGACAAGTGCGCGCTCAAAGATCAGGCTTGGCAGCGCAGCAGGTTCTGATCTTGATCCGTGTTTTTGTGCACGTCTGAAATGTTCTGGGCAGTGAAATGAGGTCTTGCTTATGGAGGGTGAGCGGCATATGTTCAGCGTGCCATCTGTGATTTCAGGATTGCTGAGGATCACAGATCTTTACATGCATGGTTCCTATATAGGACTGCAGGCTGGCAGCTTTCTCTTGTACATACGGGTCGCTATATAGTCGCACTCTGTCAATTTTGCTTCCTCCACCGTCTAGGACAAAGAGGTCTAGACAAGCATGTCAAATGAGGTTGTCCATCATGTCTGGCATATGGTCAGCACTCTGTAACGTCGCAGGTTGAAGCACTACCATATGAAGCTTTGGCCATGGCCAAAGGCTGTCGATCCGCTCGCTGTAAGAATGTACTGCATGCATATGGCTTTCATCGCAGATAGGTCGAGACTTTGAGCGTCTACAGCCAGGGAGAAGCCGCTACATACCCAATGCATATCTTCGCTTTCGCTATCCAGACGATCAAGCGCTGTACAGCTCATGAGCTACCAGCTATAGCTACTTTTGAAGTATTAGCCGACCAGGACGTGATATTTTCAGGAGCATCTGCTACATTGACTGCTTGTGCAGGTCCACTACCCTGGCCGATGTAAATTACGTGTGGCCCTGCAATTGCACGAGCTGGCCTGTTGCAGCATCCAGCACAAGCAATGAGGAGACCTGCAGGATGTCTCGACTGTGTAGCGAGGTGCATGCATTCAGGTGGGCTGGCATTGTCGTGCCTGAGATTGTGCTTTGAAACGGTGCAAGATGTGTAGCTGACATCCAAGCCATGTGCATGGCTTTGCAAGCTCATTGCTCTGATGTACATCTCGCAACTCTGGAGGTCATTGAAGTGTAAGAGTGATCACTGTCCCGACTCTATTAAATCGGATCTGCAGCGAAATCGAAGCGCACATATTTGGTTATCTGTTCTGCTGCTAATAGGCGTCCTCAACTATGGAGACTCGACCAACTAATCGTATCAAGGCATGCGTTTATGGGTTCAGATATGCGGCAATGGCACGACTTATCTAGCTAGCACTTCTGTACTTCAAGATCAATGCAGCTGCGCAGCTCTTCTTGTGAGCATATACAAAGGGTTGGCCAGCCCTACAGGCGCCTTTTGTCAGCAATATAAGAGCAAGGTGGACCTTGTTCTCTGAAGATTTGGTTGGGTTCCTTAGCAGTTCCTCGCTCTTCTCAAATGGACAGCTGTTCTGATCACATCATCGGTCAGCTGACCCTGGCTTTGATACACAAGAGAATCAATCCCGCCTCTCGACCCACAGCTTCTGACTGGGATTGGCCTGCATTGCACAAAACTTCTTGGCCACCTTCAACAGCATCCTAGTGGAGTGTTTCTAGGCATCCATGAAGAGCTTTGCTCCAGTTTTCAGAACGATCCATATGCATGAGAAGCTTATGAAGGACGAAAGAATCGCGAAGTCCCAGGTACGAGGTCACACTCACCTTCATAACTGAGACTTTCTGTGCTTGTTTCCCATCCTTGATGGTAGCGCCAGAAGGCCGGCGCTGGTCGATCGCCATCTTGATGCCAGTGGCTGACACCACTGCAGCTGACAGCACCGGAAGCTGGGAGACTATGGCAGTGGTGATACAAATCGGGCACACCATCCTGGGCTGGGTTTTTCAGGTTCAGCAGGAAAAGGCCAGGTGCCGTCAGCTGCTTCACGTAGTGCTGTTGATGAGCTTTGGCAGATGGACAGTGCCGAGTGAGGAGACGTTTACGAGGCCCTCATCCTAGCGCGTGTTGCTTTGTACGAGCTGTTCCGGAAGTTTTGTACCAGCTGAAAAGTGATCTAAAGGTTACGTGACGGGGCAGGCCCACGTGGTGCAGCTTCTTGAGCCTTCTTTGATGGCTATGTCAGAATTCGGGATGCCATGACCTGCAATCACATTCCTGCTCTCTAGAGATCTTGCTGGTGGTGATTATCAGAGGTCAGACGTGGAACATGATGACGATTTCAATCTAATGAAATTGGGAACCATATGGGAACCATGCATGCATATGCATGGCTCCTGTGCGGCAGAAGATTCTGTACAGGTGGAAGGTGAGGGCTGTAGCTGCATGCATGCTGTCTGTTCATGATATGAAGCAAATTCAACAGATCAAGAATGTCAGACCATTACACAGCTCAATTTGCCGAAGAACCCCAGCAAGCACCGTCTTGACGCAATCTGCATGCAGCGCATGTTTGCAATCGCTATGCAGGACGGCTCCAAGCCACTCTTGCACATGGAATTCCCTGTTCAAAGATCCTCTTCCGCCAAGTCTGCGTCTCGCTCAGGCACAGTAGCTCCATTGTTGCGCCCCCACAGCACCCTCTCGTTCCCCTCTATCTCTCCGTCAAACTCCACCCTCCACTGCACCAGCGCAGGCACCCACTCCACCGCCAGAGTGCAGTAGATCGCAGCTGCAAAGAGCAGCCCGGCACGCTCGTGGACGGCCTCCGATAACACCTTCAAGGACAGACACAGCAAAATCAAGTCTAATAATTCTTCTTGTCATTATTCCACGATGTTGCTGCCAGAGCAAGGTGCATCTGCAAGCTGCAAGTGAAGGCTGTCATCTTTCTTGATACAGTCAGCATGCCATAAGAAGGATAGATTCAGTCAAGATAGATGGTGTCATAGGAGAGCCCAGGACGCACCTCTGCTTCGCCCTGTGCCTGGCCCAGATCGATGCTGCCGTTCACAGCCGCCAGCGCGCACATGCATGCATCGCCGTCCAGCTTTGCCCTGTCCCCCCCGTCGAGCTTCCACAGCAGCGGGCACAGAAACCAGTGCTCCGGGAAGGCATCGGCAAATCTCACAGCGCTCCGGCACAGGCCGGTCACTTCCGGGCCGTAGGAGTTGTTTGGGCTCAGCTTCCTTGCAATGAAATCCCAGATGCTTTCAGGCTTGCCATAACGCTGCCGCTTGCCGCCCATGTCCAGACCCTTTCTGCCCTGCTTGATTGCTTCGTGCAGCCGCCATCCGTCCTCGGACCCGAGGAACGCCGCGCATGCGTCCACCTTTGCAGCGCCAAACTTGGCGCGCAGCTGCTCGATGGCTTCCTCGCTCGCGCGCAAGTCTCTCGGTGCGTGGTCGAGCTGCCTGTCCACGAATTTGATGCCCTTCTGCAGGGCTTCCTTTGAGAGATCGGCCACGTCCGCCTTCAACAGCTCGTATTGCACCGCCGGATCAATGTGCCCCATGCCGCTCAAAAACCAAGAGCCGCTACCGAAGCGGCCGCCGCGCAGCTGCGCGCGCATGGCTTCCGCCAGCGCGGAAGCTGCGCCCCAGGTGCTCTGAATCTGCAGCTGCGGCTTCAGCTGCGCGATGAGCGCATCCAGCCGCTGACTCAGCAGCATGCTTAGAACCTTTGCCACATGGGGCCGGCTGTCGCAGATGCTCTTGCCATACGCGCAGATCAGCGGATACAGCTCTGGACGCAGCTGCGAGTTATCCCTGTATTTCTTTGTGAGGGAGAGCTGAGGATCGCTGTCGGCAGCGGCTGTCTTTGCAAAGGCCTCGAAATCGCTGGTGAGGTGGAGGGTGTTAGTGGCACTGTAGATCACAGGGATCTTTGGCAGATGCTCAGACTCCTCTAGTGCCACAACGAAGACTGCTTCTTCCAGCTGCTTGTGGGTGGCGCCGGCCTGTGTGAGACAGAAATATTTCAAAACCAGCAACTGCTGATGTTCAGACGTGCAATCTATACATTTGCAAAACTTTTTAGTGTGGCCAACACTAAGGAGCACAATGCTCAAGCTGTCCAGTGGATTTTGGCACGATGAACTCAGGTCTTTCGATTGTGATGCATATGTGTGCTAAATCTGTGTCTTTTGGCAACGTGCTGCTTTGGTGCCAGAGGCGTGTAGTTTCACGGATGGAAGCTCTTACCTTGAGCAACTTTCTCCAGACGTCTTGCACTTCCTGCAGATCGACATGTGTCGCCGCTGCCATAATTTGATCTCGAAAGATGCCACCGCAATCTGAAATATTGCAATCAGGGGTCAACCAAAGGTTCAGCAGAAGTGATCTTCTGGAAAGCCCGCCTGCTTTACAGATTTCGGATGACTTATCACACGTATGTGAGCAACCCTTGAACAAGAGTTCCCTTTGAATTTCAAGATGATTGTGGATTGCCATTCGGGTTCTGTCAAAGCCTCTCTTCTACTCGGACGAGAAGCTTCCGAGAGGGCAACGCCGTTTTCGTTCGTCCCGCACCAGTTTAGGTTGTTGCACAGGATATTGATGCCTATCGAATAGAACTCTTTATGACGAGGATTTTTTTGTAGAAGAGAATAGGTCTCAGGAGAGAATAGCCCTCAGTGAGGTGATACTCTGTAGAAGTGCCACCAGCCTCTTTAAAATCCAGTGCAAGCCTGGGCCCGGGCCTTTTTGACTTGAGAAGATGATATTCATAGCTTCCAAATCATTACACTGTATCGCTTCTAGTATCTAGGTTCTCACATTCGCAGTCATCAGTTCAAAGTGGCCTGCAGCTGAGCCTGCAGCGCAGTAAATACTCTGTAGGGGTCAGTGTTTCCTATAGAGGCCTTCCCAAACACCTCCAGACCCCCATAGTCCGACGCCCGGCTGCTGGTCTTTCCCCGGGACACAATCCTGCTCGCATGGCACAAAGAAAGCGCTCACTCCCCATCACCGTTACTGCAGTCAGCTATTCTAAAATCCAGCTTGTGCTCAATGACACCAAAGGTCACTCTCTTGCTGAATAAAAATGATGCCCTGCTCAAGGGTGAGGCTTGCGCATTCAGTCATGGGATGCTCACCTCGCAAAAGTAGGGGGTTGGGTAGCACTACTGCCGTGTACTGCTTGCACACTGGCCGCCAGATAAGGTGCGGAACTTTTCTCATCAGCCCCGCAGCGGATATTGAAGATGCCTACGTTGAATGTGGCAACCCCGAGCCTATCGATGAGCGCTCTCAGGGCGGCGTGTAATAGATATTGGAAGCAGGGGCAGCTCAAGCCGCTGCCCTGCACCACCAGCTCCATGTCCTTTGTGGGTACCAGCGAGGCATAGCACCACGCCCTGCATGCAGGAACGCTGGTCAGGTCACAGTCAGGTGTGATGTTCAGCTGCACGCTCTTCGTGAAGCTTCCATGGACCTCCCTCGTTGGCTTTCCTAAGGTGGAGTGACCTATTATGACACATCAGTGCGAACTAATGAGCTTGGAACACATAGAGAAGCTTTAACAGCCCCCCAAACTTCCATTGTGCCATTGTGAAGGGTGCTTTGAACGCACAAGAGCAAAGGCTGCCCGGTGTATGCCCTGTAAATTCTGTGGTCAAGTTTTTTCTCAAGCAAGCATGAAAAATTGCACACCGCTTGTCTCCAACGGCGTGCTCATGCAGCAGGCCGGCTGCTCGGTGTGCGCGGGTTAGGTCGCCATAGTAATCCGCCCCCGGCAGAGCTGCGGGGTACTTCTCTGCCGCAGCTGTCAGCGCCTCACACCCTGGGAAGGGCACCTGCATTGACACAGAAGCAGGCTGACTCAGCTACTCCTCATATTTTGCACACGGCAGCCAAAGCACCTGGCTCCTCCGATGCGGTGGAGAGGTACCTGGTGAGTAATAAGAATGAAGCAAATGACCGCCAATAAGGCAATGTAAAGTGACACAGGCAATATCACCTTCGTGCTTGTAAAGCTGAAACTAGAACACTGACCCAGCAGGTGACGCGCTCTTGAGGCAATCAGGGCTCCAGAGACTATCGAACCAATGCAGGCCATGGCAGCTGGGCATGAGTGGAAGAACATTGGGGTGATGCAAATGTATTGCTCCTTGAGTGCATGGTTAGTAACTTATTAGTAACGACTTAATCTGAGCGCACCTGACTGAGGGTGACCTGGGCATGCCCATGAAACTGGCTGGCTCCGGCACGAGGTCCACAGTTCCACAGAAGGAACGGGTGCCTGTGAGCATGTAATGTGTGTGACATTTCACTAGCTTGGCACAGTTGCGCATCTGAAATGGCAGACACAAGGCAAACATTGGGTGTAAGGAGCTATGACACGTGAAGCGAGGAGCCACAGACTATGTAGTGCCTCTGACCAATGAGCGGCCTGCATTGTCGGCAGCACTGTGAGTTGCCAGGCGTTTCAATGTGGACAAAACCCAATGGCCGCTAGATTTTTCTAGGATACACGCAGAAAGTGACTATATGTTGAGGAGTGTCAGATGGACCGACCTTGCAGACGGCTGCGCGGCTGAGCCGCGCTCAAACCACTCCTGGGCAACAAGGAGCAGATCGGACAGCTGTAGAAGGTTAAATTGCAGAGGATGATGGTGCTTGAATAGAACGAGGCCGTGGAATGGCTGGCAATACTTGAAGAGATTTGAGGCCGAAACTGCATGCGTCCGCTCTATCCTGCCATTGACAAACATCTCAGACTGGAGCCTGGATGATGACTATTAATGCATGACCTCCAATGACGAGGAGGTACTTTCCGGCAAAAGCCGCGTACTGAGCTTCGCTAGCAATGCAAGCTGCATTGAAGGGGGGTTGATTTATCACCTGCCAAAGATATCTACGGCAGTGAGGGTGCGCCATTGGCAGAAATCGCAAGTGCGGCCGTAGTCGGTGGGATCTGCAAGGGTAGGCTCTTGTGTGAAGCTCTGTGGTTTGCGTCCGCGCTCTGCATTGTACCAGACCTGTGTTGCACATAATAAGAGGTGTCATTCCCATCGTGTCATTCCCATCTCAGAGCGGGGAATGAGTGAAATTGTCAGAACTGTACCTGACAAGTTTCATCAGTGTAGGAGAGTGGTTGAAGTTGTCAGGAGACTTCTTTCACTCTCCTGAATGAGTGAAGTCTCACTCTCTGCAGTCACACAGGAGAAGAGGTCCAAGCTAGCTTGGAGAGCAGTTGTGCATGCCCACCTGTGCCCCCAGCACTCTGTCTGTGACGCTGACGACTTGCTGCTCGTTCTTTTGGTCCATGCCTGGTCACAATTTGGAGGAAGCATTGCTTATTGTGTGCAATCATAGGCGTCATTGGCCACCTAGTCTTTTCATAATCCACTTCAGACGATGACCAAAAGTACTGCGAATAATTCGAGGTTCTCACTATGCATTCACTGTCACGGATTGTGTTTCCACGCCATACCATATTTCACGGAGAGCTCTGCAGTCACTTTGCAGGGTGCAATGGCATTGGAAAAATCGAACAGGGTTGAAAGCGCGTGCGCATCCCGAGAACCGCCCAGAGGATACCTATCTGCTAGCTCGAAAATGCTCTTGAGACGAGCATGGCCAATAGTGGACGGCTGACCACCGTCCATAGACTTAAACACATCGACGGCAAGCAGGCATCAAATAACGCTGGAAGTACAGGAGATTTGGATTCAAGTCATATAATAAGAACGAATCATAGAAAAAAACACTATCTACAATTCAGATCAATACTTTCAAGTGGGAGAGGAGCTTGGAACTTTAATGAGGGGTGATGTCCTCACGTGGTGCATGTGCAAAGAAATCCAGTGCAGTGCAATCCTCTGATAACTGAAAATCTGATTATTGTAAGAACTGATTGAAGCGCCTGACGTTTACAGTAGACAGATGATAGGGCCTTCACTTGCCAACAGGCAAGGCCTCTGCTCGACATCTGGCTCCACGCTTACCTTCAAAAGGGAGGTGCTGTGGCCCCGTCAGAAGAATCAGAGATTGCAGGAAATCAGGCATAAACGTGCACAACCTTGCTGCTCGATCAAAGCAAGATGGTGCATTGATATCAACTACGGGGTCAAGCTCGATGCTGTAGCCCTCCTGCAAGAATGGGTGACGCAAATTGGGAGTCAAGCCGGACTGGAATTGTCAAGAACTCAAATACTAAGTGGCGCGATCGGTGTTCCAGAATCACGTCTGGTGGTGAGCACAACTTTAGCATTGCTCTCACTGTCAGTTGACTGCTCTCTCCACAATACATGCATAATCATTTAGACAGCGACGTCTTGATTAAAATGCAATTTAAACATCTCATGTGCAGATGGAGGTAGATTTTGACACGCTAGCAGAGCTGGAAGCCTTCTGGTCCAGCATCCCCCAGCAAGACCACAAGGCCTGGAGCGAAAGGGCTCGGGTGGGCCTACACCCCTTGAAAATATCACTTAGCTGACGTCAACCTTGCAAGAATAGCAATTACAGAACGGGAGTGTCAAGCTTCATGTCTAGTCCATAGTTTGCCAGGCGTGCCCCATCTGACACTCTTTCCCCCCTGCAGAATCTGATCATCAATGGCTCTCCCCAATGGGAGGTGTATCGATCAGTACCTGTGAGCACTGAGGGCACATCTGGGACGCAAGCGATTCAGTCAGAGCCGTCCAGCACAGGAAGGAAGAACTCTGCAGCTGCAGCATCGGTTGAAATGTTTGCTGCGACCGCTGGCGGGCTGATCCTTAATACCAAGACCTTCACATTTGAGGTATGTTTTGCTCTCTGGATTTGCGTTCATACTCCCCTGCTAGAACCCCTAATATGGGCTCTTCTGGAAGATGCATGCATGGGCTGCTCTGTATAAATCTTTGCTGATGCTCTTCTTATATAATATGATATTATTATTATTACACGCTTTTCCTGCCGAAGGCAAGGTGTGTCTGCAGACAAGCTGCATGTAAAGGCTGCGAAATTCCTACCCCTTGTTGGACTAGCCAGATCCAAGCAAGACCCAATCAACCGTGGGCACGGTGCTCAGGATTTGTACCGCCCCCCGCCAGCCGGGGCCAGGGAGATCAATAGCGCCCTTGGCAACTTAGTATTTGTGTGAGTCCTGAAATAATCCATAGAGCAGGCGTGGGATGATCATCCACTGAGGTAGTGATGTCTCTGCAGGAAAAGCCAGGCTTGACAGGGGGAGGTAACAGTGAAGCCGAGCCTGAGAAGGAAAGAGGACAGGGCCAGGATGACGATGGCAAGCGGGTGATCCTTGACTGGAAGGGTGACCCCATGACCATCAACCCTGGGGACAAGCTGCCATTCTTCTGAATCTGCCTGGGCGGCATTCCGGGTTTTGTAGGAACGATAGCGTGCATGAGAGTGCAATCCCTTGATCAGATGGTGATGCGAACTGCAGCTTATAGACTCATTTGCGCCGTGCCCCACCCAGTCAAACGGTACAAAGCTTTGATCTCTAAATCTTACAAACAAGATAGGTCTCAATACCTAGGCCTTGACAATGTCTGATATGGTGTGCTCAAGCGGTACCTTGTGAAGTGCTGACCGGACTATGAAGCTTGTCTAGAGACTAAGAAAAATAATGATAAAGAATGTAGCCAAAGATTTGGCGTACAAAGCAAAAAGACAGGGACCAATACGGTCCCATATACACCACTTTTGATACAAGTAAGACGACACCCCCTGCAAAAAGGGAATCAATTTTGCAAAAGAGAGCCCTTTCCCAACAAATCTGCCATGTATTCCTCTGCACAATGTGCGAGCCAATTCATCTGCAATTTCCCCATTGTATATATTCTTCTCAAAAGCCAAAGGCGGTCCAGCCAAAAATATTGCTCCAGTCAAGTGGTGCTTGCCACACAGCACCCTTCGAGTGACATTCTGGTGCATCAGCACCGCTAGGATCTTTTCCTCAGGCTCTCAAAATTGCTCCCAGTCCGTTTGTATAATCTTCTCTCATCATTGTAAGTACAAGTGCCTGAGGTGTTTCCACTTTTTGCACCAGTATTCAATTCAAGCCTTGCGCAGAACAAGAATATTCATTAATGATGCTCAAGTACAAGTGCCCCAACAGCAACAATCCGCGAGCGGGCTGCTTGCTCAGGGAGTTGGCTTGCGGAAGAACGGTGACGGGACTTTCATCTGTCGTTTTGGAATTCAAATGTCGCGGTAGGGGTCCTGCACACGCACGGGCACCAGGGAGCGCTCTAATGGGATTGTCCCGCGGCTGTCTGATATCGGAGTGCGCCGTACGCGGCGCCTCTGGCCCACCTGCTCCAGCATGCAGATAAGCTTCTTAAATTGTATCATCGAACTTTACTTATCCCCCTCCAAATACAGTAGTGCCCTCTTTTCGTGCAGGTTTGTAGCCGTGCTGACATGGCATGCTTGCACTGGGGTGTAGACTGCAAGAACTGCAATTTTTACTCTCCGTGCAGAGCACGTTTCATCTTGCTGGCATTGCAGGATTTCAAATTGCTCGCCCTATGTACAGAGCTGGGTGGAATTCTCCCTCCAGGATGCTCACATGGTGCATGCCAGCCAGGCTGCCTCGGCCAGAGTAGCAAGAGGTTTCATCACTCAGGGTCCAATGCACACCTCTGCGTCTGCTCACACGGTGTCCGCCATGCTGCACTAGCTGCTGTGATTACCAAGACATGCACAGACAACTTGGACCGCTGCGACAGCATAGGTGTCAAGGCACACCTCTGCCTTGGCCCACACAGTGCTAAACATGCTGCACCAGCCAAAATGACCATATGAACTTGGACGGGAGTTTCTGCGGGTTCAAGGTCACACCTCTGCGTCGGCGCCAAAGCCGTTGCCGCGGCTGTCGGTGCCGGCGGCGGCGTCGACGACTCCGGCCCAGGCGCCGCTCATGGCGTTGGCGAGGCCGCCCCACCAGCCGGAGTGCTGTGTGCGGATCGAGTCGGCCGCGCGCGAGCGTGCCGCCTCCTGCGCCGGCGTGTACTTGCGCGACTCCGCACGCTCCTTCAGCCTGCACCGCCGGCAGCAATACAACCGATGACAAAGCATCTTGCCAGGCATTGCAGTAAGGACTCTTCACTGCAAGCACAGCGCTTTCTCGAAGGCCAGAGGAATAGGCTATAGCCAGCACCGCCTGCAGCAACAGCCTACTGAGCGCGCTTGCCGTGGCAAGCGCACATCCTTTATTTGTTTGCACCACTTGCAACATACGCCCAGTATGCAGGCAAACAACATAATGAACGACAGAGAGACCTTGTTCCAGGGAGAATAATAGCCCCACCTGGCCTCGCGTTCCTTGAGGAAGCGGAGTGTGAGCTCGAAGACGTCGCCGGTGGACCCCCCCTGGCCGGCCATCATGACGCCGACGTTGGTGCGGCCCATGCGCTTCTGCATCACATACTCCAGCGCCGGCAGCTGCTGGCGATCCACCCAGTGGATGCAGTCCACGGGGCACGCGTCGATCGATGCCTGCAATTGCACAGACACGCTTTAGAGTTTCGTTCCAGCAGGCCACAGGGCATGCGGTGATTGAAGCCTGCGATTGCACAGACACCCTTTAGGCTAGATTTCACAAGTGCCAGCTGCAGTCCATTGGGTGCGCGTCGATCGAGGAGTGCGCAACGGCGCAGAGACCCTTCGGGGGTGAGGTTACGAGGAGCCAGCTGCTAACCATGGGCGAGCTCTGATCAAGGCATAACTGTGATCCCTGTAGGCAGTCCCCTCCATTGTTCACAAAATGCAGAGTGATCCTAAAGGGGAGTAAATTGGAACAATGAGCTGCACGCTTCATGTTTTTCTGACTGTCTGGGGCTCTCTTGCCTCCTGCCGTGTCTGTTGCTGAAGAGCACCCGAACATTGTGGGGACGGCAAAATTGCCAGGTACCAAGATCCAAACATCATTCCCACGACTGTACCATAAAGCCTGCCTGGAAGCACAGCGCCGCACCTGTATCAAGTCCTCGTCATCGATCCACTGCGCGAAGACGCGCGATCGGCCATGCGTGGGCTCTATGCGGAAAGTGGCGCTGGCGCACCAGACGCACTGCTTGCAGCCGATGCACGATGACTCATCCTGCGCCGCCAAACCAGGAAACCTCTGAAAATGAAAGGTAAGGTACATTTCACCCGATGGCGCTACTGTGGGCCAGGCCCGGAAGAAGGGAACGCGCTTTACATTGCTCAAGCAAGCATCTGCGTGCACCATTGCATATTGGATAAACAATGATCATTTCACGCACATGTGCATGATTTTACCATGGCAGGCTCGAGCCAGTGAAAAGCCAAGGCTTTGGCAAGAGAGGTGCATTAACAGGATGATGGAAGGCAGCTCACCACAAAGACAGCCCTGGTCTCTGCTGGGTCCTTGGCTTTGCTCATGGGGTGATTCACCAACCACTTGCTCAGCGCCTTGCCTGCGCGGCACAACAATCACAATCTCAAACCCATTAGCCCTTCGATGCCACCTGTGCGATTCTCTCCATGACATGGAATTGCAAAAGCGGATCCAGTGGAGAAGGTCTGTACATGCCTGCACAGATGCGCTTATCTTGAAAATTCAACGGTGTGTTCCGAGCAGACATCAGGCCACTGACACACAAGTAGAAAGTGGATGCAAGTCTCCTATGATTCACCTGTGTAGTCATCCAGGTCATCCTGCAACTGCGCTTGCAGCCGAGCATTGTAATTCTGCCTCTGTTGGGGGTTGCTAAGAATTGAGTATGCCTGCAGGACAGGCACATGCCAAGCGTCAATCAAGCTTCAGCAGATTCCCTTTTAGATTGAGAAATCTATGTAAATTATGTTTCAAGGATGACAGAGGCTATCTGATCAGTGTACAATATTAAGTATGCAGCCTTTGCCATGTTGATTAGCATGGAAAGAAGGCCGAGGGCACACCTCATTTAGGAGTACACAGAGCTCGTGCCCCTCATCTCCCAAAAAATCCGGATGGCACTGCTTGGCCAGATACCTATATGCCGCCTTCACTTCCTCGAATGAAGCGTCGTCATCAATCTGCGGTACAAAGAAACCATTCTGTTTAAGCTTACAGTTCCCTTCTGCATGTCTATATCCGAATCAAGGTAGCCTGATGTGTACAAGTAGGAAACGCATAAGACAACATGGCATCAAAAAGCCTAGAAGGAGTCCCGTTGTCATTGCTTTAGTACAAAGGATGCAGGCTGTAGAAACCACACGTTCAAGAGCTCGTAGAAGTCGACGACTTTTCCTTCTGCTTGAGCGAGCGCTGCAGAACATACCAATCCGGATCTCCTCCTCCGCCTCAGCCCTGCACGAGGTCCTTTTGTCACGTTATCCACTAGATGGTGCTCCAAAGAAACCAGCTGGTTAAGCCCAACTCTTGTCTTCGGGGACATGCACCAAGAAAAGCAGGTGCTTTCGCTGTGCAAATATGGACATGCTGCATAGTCAGATGCATGGGATCGTGATGAGCTCTATCTGGCAAATCCACCGTTAAGGTGCATGGAGGTTTCGGATCGGTTGTGGCAATACCGTTTGAACCGTCCCTGCGTGCGCCCCCTCGCCGATGCCTCGGAGGCAAGGAGCCTATTCTATTTGCGGGCATAGCGTGTACGCCTTGCAGAATAGCTCCCCTCACCCCCATCCTGCTCCTTTCTGGGTGTCCCTTTTTCGCACGATTTACACGAGCGATGCAACGAGGCAAGCAGGAGCTCACGAGCTCTGGCTTAATGCAACTCGACAGTGATGCCGAATGCTTCGAGCAGTGCAGTGTTCCAAGGGCGCATGGCCTGCTCGAGTTGGGCGCACGCGCGCCCTTTTTCCGAGGGTGCAAAACCTACCTAGGGCCTTCAGAAGGGGAGTACACGTCAAGGCCTGAGATTGCATTGCAATCCAATGCAGATAAGGATCTCCACTTGCTTTTCATGCAAAGTGTTGGCGTTTCAGAGAAGCCCGTGCCCCAAGCATGCTCAGCGACCACTGCTCGACTTGCATGCGCACCAGCAGCTTTTGCCAAACCATCAGTGATGCAAGTGCTTGCATTGCAGAGATCTCTTCTAGAAGCCTACAACTGTGCTTAGTAGACCATCTCCAACGACCACTGGCAGTGCACTGCTTGGCTCACTAAGTAGTACATGCGCGCATCCAATTTGTCAACAGTGTTGCGCAGTGCTTTTTTTTACCAAATTCACAGATACCCAGGTCCTTAAAGATTGAGCCTTGGACTGAACCTCAGAGTCTGAGTCTGAGACGGTCTCGGAGTCATCGTTGATCAGCACATGGCATCCCTTTCACTAAGGTAGCATGCCTCTCCCAGAACAACCGATGCAAGATCTCAGTCCCAGTACTTGATCTGGCCGTCCCAGCTGCAGGTGGCGACCTTGGAGCTCTCCAGAGGGTGCCACTCTGCATCGATGCAAACACCCTCGTGCGCCTTGATAGTCCGGTACGGCTTGCATGTCTTCCAGTCCCAGAACCAGAGCCGCCCCTCACCATCCCCGCTCATCACATAGCGCCCGTCCGGAGAGAAGTTGGGCTGGCACGCATATCCTGCCACCGTGTGCCCCTGCGCATTGCAAAGAAAATATTATGAGTTCACTGCATTGTTGTCACATGACGTGCACTCGCGAGGCAGCCCTTCCTCCTATCATCTGGCGCTCGCTCTGCCTTGATGTCTGCATACCTCTTTCTTCAATGCGTCAGTCATACATGCCTAGCCAGCTGCAGTTGTACAAAATTATGTCAGAAACTGCGCAGGGATCAGGCATGAACAGCCACAAGCATGCCAAGTGAAAACTGTGTGCAAGGTGCTGCAACAAAAATAGTCATTGCCCTCTGCAGAGGATGGCACCCCCGACACTCAGGCACTGGGAGAGGCAAGCGGAGTTGGTTTTCTTCATAGGCATCTGCGACATGCAGGATTGCACAGCACCCCAGGGCTAGCACTTAAAAGACTACTGCGGCGCTCAAAGCAGCATTATCAGCGAGCTAGTAAGCTGAAGCCAAGTAGCATTTGTGCCTGTTCCTGCCATCTGTACATGCATTCCTCTGCACATGAAAATCCTCTGCACATGACATGAAGATTATTATCAATCAATGAAGGTCGGCGAGCCCAAAGCCAAAGGCCATAGGGCCTACACGCAGGGCGTCTGCAGCCACGTCTGCGGGGCCCGCAAAAGTCTGCAGCCCAGATCACTGCATGGAGATAGCTGCAGAGCGACACCTTGAAGATCTTCTTGCGGTTCTGGCGGAAGCGATCGCGCGCGGCGTAGGTGACAATCTGGTTGTCCAGGGAGGTGCCGATGAGCCACTGGGAATTGGGGTGGACTGCCACGGCGGGGATGGAGTGTAGGGAGGGGTCTGCGATGTATTTGATCTGCACCGGGATCCCAAACTCCCACACGCGAATCGTCTTGTCGTCCGACGTTGACACGAATCGCCGCCCCTCGTCCACGAAGGTGACCGTGTTCACCGCGCCCAAGTGATAGTTGTACTCCTACGCAAAAGGTTAAACGGGATTTTCAATTTAGTTTTGAAGTCTGAACCCTGGCTGACCCAGTCAGAAGGCGCCCAGCTGTCACTGGCACTACAGGTGCTAGACCTTCTGGGTGGTGTCATAGGTGCAGAGACTTGTGCTAGAGGAGGAAGCACAACTTTTGCAGCAGACAAGTGAAAGCCCAAGTTGCCTTGCATCAAGGTTGCATGATTGCCAAAACAGGCAGGACTTTGCTGGAGGCTACTGAACCAGACGATATGCATGACTAAGGTTGCCTTGCAATCACTTCTGCATGATGATCTACTAATGAAAGGAATAGGCAGGTCACCTGCACGAGGTCGCCAGTGTCGGAGTCCCACTGGTGGATCTTCTTGTCAGCGCAGCCGCCCATGATGACATTTTGTTTGTCATCGCTGGGGTGGAACCGCGCTGTGAAGAACATCTTCCCCTCCCCAAAGCTCCGCAGCACCTGCGGCGGATTCCTCATGTTGGAATATATTGTGTAATCCTGTTCATTGTTGATCCTGCTGCACTGGACAAGCACAAGTCACTGCTGGTTATTTACGGTACTTTTGGCAGTTGAAACAATGCGGCAGACCCTCAAAGGTATAGATTATGCTCTACTTTCCACAAGAAGAATGAAGCTGCGCAGCACCTGCCCAGTCTCTGTGTCCCACAGCTTGACCACCTTGTCATAGCTCGTGCTCAAAAACTTTCTGCCGTCGTTGCTGAAGGAAATATCCTTTACACCCTGCAATCACAAACCACACGACCCAGCTTAGGCTTACATACACCCCACAAAACTTACTCTGAAACTTTGTCACACAGAAGGAACACAAGATTTAAAGGAACACAGGTTGCAGAGGGAGCTTAAGCTCAGAGGGGAGAGGAGAAAAGCAGTGGGTGCTCACCTTAGAGAAACCCATGTAGGTGCGCATGCACTTGCCATTGCCGTACACGTCCCAGATCTTCACCTTGCCATCCAGACCGGCAGACAGCAGCAGGTGACCTGGTTGTCACACCCATCAGAACACCGTCAGAAATGAGCACAGGGCTGACGACTTGCAGACCAGTTGAGACACCTTGGTAGGAGAGCAGTGTGCTGTGCTGTATACTTGAGCAGTATCACGCCGACCATACAGCGCAACCACTGCCATCGCAACACAAGTGCCTCAGGTCAGGTGAAATCTTGCAGCATTGCATACACAGCACTCGCCACCGGAGACACTTTCAGAAGAATGCACTGGGCTCTGCTGAATGCTGGTGCGTCATACTCTGGATCACACAAAGTGTGCAAAAGATTGGTGGCGCTGACCCGTTGAAAGAACCTCGAATTGGATGCGGTGCCAGACAGCAAACAACGGTGTAGTTTGGCCAGGAACGAGCTGATAAAGAAAGGGCGGCTGGCCGCACATTGCAGGCCTGTGGGTCTATAGCTTGGCCTGAAAACAACTGATCAAGAAGAAGCCCTAAACAGTGCTAGGGTCCAAACATATGCTGGTGCTGCATGCTCCAGAATAACTTGAGGCACACCCAGCAAAGGGTAGAGAAATGCTCGCTCATCGGCACTGTCTCGACTGGGTGCCATCCCAGAGAGCCAGATGCGCCATGCTGTCAAGCTTCCCCAAAAAGGGCGAAACTCACAGTTGCCAGAAGCTGAGCTTCTCTGGCACTCAGGTACACATATCTGCTGATTAAAAGAAAGAGTGGCTCACCAGTGGTAGGGAAGAAGCGGATGGCGTTGACCCCCTTGGTGTGCCCCGACCAGGTGTGCACCCACTTCTTGGGCAGGTAACAATACTCGTTCTCCTTCTTCTTGTTCTTGGGAGGATCCAGCCATGTGCGCCCTGTGACTGGGTTGCGCTCCTCCTTGCCGTGGAAGTGGCTCTTCTCCGGAATCTTCGCCGCCGCCGCCTGCCGCCCCTTGCGGCCCTGCCATTCCATCACAAGACACCCGTCAGATTGATATCCCCACTGCAATGATCATTAGATTGCGCTCAGATCTGCTTTGTGGTGGGGCCCCATATTGCACTGAGATGGTGCAGCTCTCATGGACAGCTTCTGACTGCCGCTCCTGGTTGGAGCTGCGAGAGGCAGGTCAGAACAACAAAAAGCAGACTGCAGCTCGGTGATTGGGGTGCCACATGCGTCAGCTTTACCCATCAACGGCTGCAGAACTTGCGCATCTTATCAATCTGTGCCCGAAACAACACCAAGCCCACAGATGTCCCCGTTATTCAGCAGACAAACATAATTACTGAGGGCACCCGGCTTGGATCGGCACCACAGATATGCACAGGCATGAACGGTGAAATATTTTCAAAGCACGCACCCGCTTGGGCTTTTCGGCGCCCTCCTCGCCCTCGGCCGGCTCTTCCTCTTCCTCGTCCTTGAGGAAGCCCTCCTTCTCCAGCCACTCCATCTGCTCCGCCGTCGGCTGCGCCGCCTTCACCTCCACATCCGCCCACGGCTGCCGCACCTGCGCACATCCGAGGCAAGAATTTGCACCAGTTCCCTGATGTTCTAATCTTGAAATGAAGCTTGCATGTCAGATTTGTAAATGGGCTGCCGCACATGCGCGCGCCCAGACTAGAGTTTGCACCAGGTCCTCCAACCCTTCAGGTAGAAATCTAGGCAGGCATTCTAGAAATTGTACGGTAGTTGATATCAATGGGCAACTGCGCATGCAGGCATCCAGCAAAGCAGTTTGCGACAGGTTCTTGGAATATTGAGAGAAATGGGTAGGTACGCCTGCATAGAGCCTGGTTCAGAGAGCAGTGAACATCATGAAGCACGTTGAAAAGAGTCTCAGGCAAGCGCAAATGCAGCCAAAGCACTCATTCCTGGGGCCTAATGGATAGATTGCGTCTCTCAGATGCCTTCCCAATTCACCTCAAAAAGCCCCGGTGCAACTCCGGACAAAAATTTTGTGCCGTATTCTTGGTCCTTGTTGCATGCAGACCTTTTGGTGGAATGAAGCCGCAAGAAAGCCCGTCCACTAGTTCAACAAAGTCTGCCTGGGCCTCACCTGCATCGTCCAGGGCTCCTCTGGGTCAGCCTCCCCACGCTCAGCCTTCTTCTGCTCCTCCTCTGCTTTCCTCTCCGCGTTTGGTTTTCTCCGCTTTGCCTGCCCTGCCATTGTGTACACACTCTCCCCTGCAGCAGCAGGCAGCCTTGTTCAGTAAAAGCACCCAGCATCTTATTCTGCCAGCTCCCTTCCATCTACAGACACTTCTTGCATGCTTCATATACAGTATCGTGGTATAAATTTAAGAATAATCGTGCACATATTGCATAATGACACAAGTTTATTCTGAATTCTCGTGTGGAAACGCGCGAAGAGGGCAGACACGGCCCAATCTACAGCACCTAATGCTTGTTGTCTCACAACCAGTGACCCTGCATCGTAGCCATCTCTTGTCCACACACTGGACACTTCAGTCTCCACACCAGATCCTGACAGAACAAATGGTGCGTGCTGCCTGCTGACAGCTTATATAACCTGCAGAACAGCGCAGATCTCGACAGCGCAGAAGTGCACGCACCTTTCTTCTCCGCAAGAGCCTCCTCGTCGCCAACCACAGATTGGCTGCCAGGGGCCACCGCGTAGCCATAGCTGTGAAAGGTGTTGTACTGGTCGTCAAAGTGGAACGAGTGCATGTTGAAATCCTGCATGCGCACAACCATCGGCTATTGTATTGCCAGTCCCCTCGCACTTGTATGAAGGCCGCTGCAGCCCCACAGAGAAAAGAAGAACCAAGCTGCTCGATACATTTGCTGGATGCGAACAGATTACTCTCAAGCCGAAGGTAAAGAAGGTGCATCTGAAAAGGTTACTCCCAGTTCAATGGGAGGCTTCTATGGAGCAAGGAGCGCACCTCAACATGCCCTGTTCTGTGGTTCTTCATGCCTGCAGCTATGCCGTCCTTCTGGTAAGGGTGCGCAGGACCCACCACTGGCGCATGCATCTCCTCGTAAGGAAGGTTCACCATCACCTGCCTCGCAGTGGCATCTGCACAGCAGAGTCTGCTCAGCCATCACCACAGGCAAACTTTTGAGGGCCTAGGCACACGCTGTCAGTGATCTGTTCTTCCTCATCTGTCACTGCAGATGATCGGACGAGATCACAAACCTTGCAGGTGTCGTGTGGCTGCTTTTTGGACCACTGTGTTGTCCATGAGCGCCAGTCCTGTTGTATCCACATCAGGCGCTGCGCTGACGAGTTGGTGACGCAAAGCAGGCGCTGCCTCCTCTTCCTCATCGTGCGACAGAGGCTCTCCATCATCACTGCAAGGCATGAACCCAGCATATCAGCCTGCACAACGCTGTGTAGGGAAACCTGATGTAGCAAGCTTGGGGCAGGACCATATTCCAATCAAAATATGGCACAAATATGGAGTGCTTTTTTCTTGCTTGCAATCAATATTATAAGAAATTTCCGTATCAATTTCTGGGGCTTCGGCTCAATTGTTTCGCACTTGTAGCGTGCTATAAGATCCATGGGTAGTATTTCTTGTTCAGGCCGCCTCCGTCAGCGAGAGACCCCGTGCAGAGTCCTCTAAGTTTAGTGAAAGTTTAGGATTGTATAGTCATTTAGCATCAGATGCCTGCACTTTTGTCCTGCTCAGTTTCACGATCCTTCAGAGATCTCCACTTGCAGTAATCTGTCTTCGTCGGCGTAAATACGCTTCCAGGCAGTCTCTGCAACTCTAGTACCAAAGCAAGAGCGCGATGGGGCGTTTTATGAAACACAAAGTCGGGTGAAAGTGCATTTCATTAGTGCCGTTGTTTTGCCTGGCGCACCGTTTTTTTGCCTGGCGCAGAACAGGAGAAAACTGGCGAGACAGCCATTTCTTGTTAGGATCCTACTCAATACAAACTTCAAGTTGGAAATTCAACACATGCTGCAGATGGAACTGCAAAGGAAGCTGCAATGTGCAAGGATGCAGATATATTGTGAGCAATCTGTCGGGCCTCGTCAGTCTACGGTGTTGCAACTGCGCAACACGCAATTGCGAAGACTGCCAGTGAAGCGTGAGCTCCTGCTTCCTCATTATGCCTCAACTCAAAATCTTGAACGTTCAAATGAGGCAATAATTAGCCATGCTACAGTCGCACAACAACTTTCATGAATGTCCTATGTTGCCCTCAATACTGGTCATCAATGCTCATTACAAGACACCTGCCATTCTGGGCAAAATCAGGATCCAGCCGCATGCGCCTTCACATGCACAGCAGCGCTGCGCTCCAGATCCAGCAGCTGTTGGATCTCCGCTGGGGCAAAATATCTGGAAAGCCCTTCACCGTTCCCTCCTCCACCAGCCACAAGCTCTATGACCTCCTCGCCAGTGCTGCCGGGCTCGCCGAGCGCCAGCAGAGCCTGCGATTTTGACAAATTCAAGCTGTAAGAGACCCTTTATATGAGCAAGGTACCACAATTTTTAAAGTGCTGCCAGGCTGGCCAAAGGCCACCATTGCCTGACCCCACAGAAGGGAAGATTCATGACATGCAATAAAGAATGACTTGCAGTAATGTAATAGCTTGGTGGCACAGCCATTCGTCTGTGACCTGCTTGCCAATGGTGCCAAGCTGGCCGAAAGCCAGAAGCGCATGACAAGAAGGGCAAGATTCATGACATGCAAAGGGCACTGTGCCAGCAGCTTGCCATTCTTCTGTCGCCAGGCGTGTCATGGTGCATATACGCAAGTCCCGAAAGTACTCAATGGTGACATAGTCCCCAGCATGATGGGAAGAATTTCCATGGAGAAGGAAGTTGATGAATGAACAGATCACCTGTCGGAGTGCAGCACAGCGCAGCAGCAGCCTCGGATAGCACACAGCCTGGCACAGATAGGCCTGCGCAGTCTCGGGGCCAGCCAGATTGACAGCCTGTGCCACACGCATTTGTCAGTAAAAGACACTGCTATTTCCTCCTTAGTCAGGCAGTGAAGCATCCTTGCGCGCCACTTTGTGACTTGCAGTACAAGTCATGTCAAGTTGTCAGCGCCCGTGTCAGCGCCCGCAAAATCTCATACGATGATGGCATGGAAACGTCTGCTCTTGCGGATAACCAATCAACCATCTGAGGATGCGGCTGAATGATCAGGGATGACTAAGCAGGGTGACTAACCTGCAGCGGGCGCGGGCAGCCGGGCAGCAGGCCCTTGAGCGCGTCGGCCAGCAGCTGAGTCAGCGCCGGGAGGCCCTCCGGCAGGCCACAATACGCGTCCACCTGGACCACCCCCTGCACCGGGGGGCCCCCTGCGCCCCCCGGCAGCGGCTGCTGCGCCGCCGAGCGCGCCTGCATGTCCGATGAAAATAAATCACAAGGGCTTGCAGGGATTACTTGGTCACTGAGAGATAGAGCTACAGTCTGCCGCAGGATATGGGAGAAACACAGTAAGAGCCTAGAAATAAATAAATAAATGTAGCAAAGTGCCGCGCATGCGGAGCCCCTCATGCCCTGATCAGATCTCTTCCTTTCACATACAAATTATGTGCATGCTGCTTGGCAGAATTTCAGGGGAAAAGGGCAATCAAGATTCTTTAGGCTGCAGGGTCCAGATGAATACAAATATAATCCCTGCTCCCCGCAATTCAGGGGTCGCACCTCGATGCGCAGCTCGAAGAGCTCAGGGGATTGCTGGCCGGCAGCGGGAGCCAGGGCGCCCGCGAACGCCTGGTTGAGTTCGGCAGTGAGCGCAGCTGCATCCTCCGGAGCCAAAACAGGGTATTCCTCCCCCGAGGCAGCTTCCTCGGAAGCTTCCTGGCCCGGCTCTGCTGTGACGAACAGCGTGAATGTCTGTGGGCCCTGCAGGAAAGTGAGTACATTGTGAGCATGCTGAGTGCTCGTCTGAAAAGTGAGACCCATATGCTCTCAATTTTTCATTGTCTGGTGAGCATCAGATGCCCCCAGAAGATGAAATGCTTGTTGTGTGATCCCGGTGCGTTACTTGAAGGCTCCCAAAGAACACACGGAGACACAAGTGCAAGATGGGCAACTGAGCTTATCACAACATGAATACTTTGTTGAAGTCCCACAAAATATACCATGATGGGCTTCCAACAAAGCTTGCACCTGTCCAGGCAGGCAGTCAGGTGCAATGTAAAGCAGCAGCTGGTCGCTGACTGCCCCCAGCAGCGCCTGCAGTGCAGCAGCGCCCCTCTCACGCAGCAGCTGCCGCTCCTCCGGCGATGGCGGCATCGGCCGCTCCAAGAACAGGCGCGTGTGCAGCTCCGCCCATTCTCGGTATTGCCTGCGCATATCACATCGTACGAGTAATCTACACTGTCTACTTCAGCAGAAAGCTCTTATTGAACCTGCGCAAATGAGAGAGAGTGAGTGAGTGAGTGAGTGAGTGAATCTCCAATGTTGGATCCTCTGCAAAAGAAATGATACTGTTCATCGTGACATTTCAGCCTGGAAGCTCTGGTGGATATCAAGTGCGTCTCGGACAGTGAGTACAATGCAAAAGAAGCAGCAAAGGTGCCTGTCATGATACAGTGTTGGCCTGCAGGTGCAGGGGGGTAAGACAATGAGATTCAGCTTGCAAGATTCAAGGTTGAATGGACACCTGTCAGCGGCAAAATAGGCAGCCCACGCCCGCAGCTCCAGCATGGGCGCTGCCAGCTCATTGCCATAACCCTCGAGGGCCTCCGGGGTCCCCTGGACAAACGAGGACATCAGTCATCAGAGGAGAAGACACGCAGTGTGCTGTTTGTTCTGTGCACATGGCTTTTCCATCTCACAAGCCCAAAGCTACAACGCTAGAAGCAGTAGCAACGGAAGCCTGCCCCAGCATGTGCCCCATCATCAGTGCTGAGGAATTCAGCAGATAATAGAAAAGTCACGACTTGCACCGCACCACGTGCTGAGTTAACCCAATTCCTGTTTGGGTTCAAAGCCTAGTTACATCCTCGGAGGCTTTGACATGCGGACTGACCAAGATGCAACGAGCCCACTGAACCTGCGACGTGGTCATTCATCGTAGCAGATCACACAGAAGTCACTCTACCCTAATTTAGTTTTGCAATCTGAAATCATATTGGAATTTGAACGCACCTGCTCGAGCGCCGCTCGCACTTCCGCCGGCAGCAGCTGCAGCAGTGCGGCGGCCGCCGCGGCGGGGCCGGCCCCGGCTCCGAGCGCAAACTCGCGCAGGAGCTGGTTCGCGTGCGCCGCCGCCGGCGCGAGCGTCGCCGGGGAGAACCAGAGCCACCGAGCGGCCGCCGCGCGCAGCACCGGGCCGCTCTTGACGCCCCAGCGCGACTTCTCCGCTACCTGTACGTTCCACCCCGACCTCATTCTTCATCCACTTTTTAGCTTAGGAGTAGGGAATATGGAATGAGGGTTTAGGGAAGGGGCCTTTACGTTAAGAATTTTTCAAGGGATATGCAATGGCGAATTTAGGGTTTAGGGTCGGTGAAGGGTCATAATACTATAAAACACAAAGTGAGTGAAGTCTAATTCCAGCTGCTAGATGCGCAAGCACTGCAGGTTTGGGATGACATTGACATTTGCCCTA